>LNFM01008749.1_pt1 | contig 15119 bp, 18 predicted proteins | sample 596031 | NCBI WGS metagenome assembly LNFM01 (sample SAMN04254537, study PRJNA301005) | activated carbon metagenome | isolation source: dual media filters at the Ann Arbor, Michigan drinking water treatment plant | place: USA: Ann Arbor | reverse complement strand
CGAACTCGACGCCGCGGTGCTGGCGGCCTACGGCTGGTCTGACCTGCAAAAGGCACTGACCACCCACACACCACCCGAGCCCCGCGCCGCCGCCGTGGAAACGCTGCTGGAACGCCTGGTGGCGCTGAACGCCCGCCGCGCCGCCGAGGAAGCCGCGGGCACCGTGCGCTGGCTGCGCCCCGACTTCCAGTGCAAGGCCGCCGGCAGCCAGACCACGCTGGAAGGCATGCCCGAAGCCGAGGCCGAGGAGACCGCCACGCCAGTGGCTGCAGCAGCGCCGGCCGCACCCGTCGCCAAGACACCCTGGCCCGTGGGCCTGCCCGAGCAGATCAAGGCCGTGGCCGAGGTGCTGGCCGGCAGCGGCCGGGCGCTCTCGCTGGCCGACCTGGAAGCGCGTTTCACCGCCCGCGGCCGCTGGCGCGAGAGGCTGCCCACCATCCTTCACACCCTGGAAGCCCTGGGCCGCGCACGCCGCGTGGGGCCCAGCGCCGACAGGTGGCAGGCCGGGTAGGCCCTGCCGCCATGGTGGGCAGGCGCGGCTTCGGTGATGGGCAAACAGCCACGCATGCCCACCTGCGCACAGGCTCAGTGGCTGCCCCTCACTCGAAGGGCACCGGCTTGATCTTGAGCCGCTGCGCGTTGCGGGCCATCACGGAATCCAGCGTCGCCAGGGCCTTGGCGCCGGCCAGCTCGGCGCAGGCCAGGTGCAGCGCATCGCCGGCGCGCAAGGCGCTGGCGGCGTCCAGGCACATCACGGCAGCGCGGTGGTACTGCTCCAGCGTGACCGGCAGCAACTGCAGGTCGTTGGCGGCCAGGCGCTCGAAGCGTTCCCAGGCCTGCCGCGCCTGCTGGGCGTCGAGCTGCCCGGTGCGCTGCTTGATGCCCAGAGCGCTGGCGAACTCTGGCACGCACCAGGCGGCCGAGACCAGTTCGGCCTTGCTGGCCGCATACCAACGGGCCACGGCGGCGCTGCCCGGTTCGTTGACGATGAGCGCCACCAGCGCGCTGGTGTCGACGTAGACCACGGTTCAGTACCTGGCGGCCTGGCGCAGTTCGTCCATGACGCTGGCACCCACCGGCAGGGCATCGCGGGCAGCGTCCAGTTCCTCGGCAAACACGCGCCGGCTCCAGCCGGCGGGGCGAATGCTCAGGCTACCGTCGGCGGTGATCTGCGCCTGCACGCTGTCACCGTCGCGCAGGCCGAAGCGGCGCGCCACTTCCGCGGGTATGCGCATCGCCAGGCTGTTGCCCCACTTCGAGATCTGCAGGTTCATCAAGCCCCCGGGATGTAGATACATGGCTGTATAAACAATACCGCAGCGGGGTCGACCGCGTCAAGTCGAACCGGAAAGCAAAACGGACCCGCTGGGGTCCGTTCCTGCTTGATGCGTGGCGGAGAGAGAGGGATTCGAACCCTCGGTACAGGAAGACCTGTACGCCGGATTTCGAATCCGGTGCATTCGACCACTCTGCCATCTCTCCGAAGGTGGTCTTCGCCCTGAGCGAAGCCACAGATTCTAGCGGATCAGCCGCGCAGCACTTCCATGCCACCCAGGTAGGGCCGCAGCGCCGCAGGCACGCGAACCGAGCCGTCGGCCTGCTGGTGGTTTTCCAGCACCGCCACCAGCGCACGCCCCACGGCCAGGCCGGAACCGTTGAGCGTGTGCACGAACTCGGGCTTGCCCGTCGCAGCGCGGTAACGCGTCTGCATGCGCCGCGCCTGGAAGGCCTCGCAGTTGCTGCAGCTGCTGATCTCGCGGTAGGTGTCCTGCGCCGGCAGCCACACCTCCAGGTCGTAGGTGCGCGCGCTGCCGAAGCCCATGTCGCCGGTGCACAGCAGCACCACGCGGTAGGGCAGTTCCAGCTTCTGCAGGATGGCCTCGGCGTGGCCCACCATCTGCTCCAGCGCGGCGTCGCTGTCCTCGGGCCGGGTGATCTGCACCATCTCGACCTTGTCGAACTGGTGCTGGCGGATCATGCCGCGGGTGTCGCGCCCGGCGCTGCCCGCCTCGCTGCGGAAACACGGGCTGTGCGCCGTCAGCTTGATGGGCAGTTGTGCGGCGTCCAGGATGCGTTCGCGCACGCTGTTGGTCAGGCTGATCTCGCTGGTGCTGATGAGGTACTGCTCGGGCTGGGCCTCGTCGCCACCTCGTGTGACCCAGAACATGTCCTCCTTGAACTTGGGCAGCTGCCCCGTGCCTTCCAGCACCTCGCGGTTGACGATGTAGGGCGTGTAGCACTCGGTGTAGCCGTGTTCCAGTGTCTGCGTGTCGAGCATGAACTGGGCGAGTGCCCGGTGCAGCCGCGCCGCCGGCCCGCGCAGGAAGGTGAAGCGAGAACCGGACAGCAGCGCGCCGGTCTCGAAGTCCAGGCCCAGCGGTGCGCCGATGTCGACGTGGTCACGCGGCGTGAAATCGAAAGGCACGGGCGTGCCCCAGCGGCGCACCTCGGCATTGGCGCGCTCGTCGGCACCTGCCGGCACGCCGGGCTGCGGCAGGTTGGGCAGGCTCATCAGCAGGCCCTGCAGTTCGGCCAGCACGGCTTCCAGGCGTTCGGCGCCGGTCTTCTGGCGCTCGGCGATGCCGTTCACCTCGGCCATCAGCGCGGCGGTGTCCTCGCCCTTGGCCTTCATCTGGCCGATCTGCTTGCTGGCGGCGTTGCGGCGCGCCTGCAGCTGTTCGGTCTCGGTCTGGATGGCCTTGCGCTCGGCTTCCAGCGCGCTGTAGCGCGCCACGTCGAGATAGGGCTGCGGGTCCTTGCGGCGCTGCAGCTGGGCGACCACGCCGTCGAGGTCGCGGCGCAGCAGGTTGGGGTCGAGCATGGAAGGCTCCTTCGGGTTCAGCGGGTCGGATGCGAACGGCGCCCTTCGGGGCGCCGTCGTCTTGCGGGTGGACGCGGCGCGGCGAGCGTCACGATCGCGGGGGCGCGACCTCGCTCATGCCGCGGTTGCCCAGGCCACGCGGCAGCGGGAAGTGCACGTCTTCCACCACGCCGTCCATCTTGCGGATGGTGAGCGCGCCGTACTCGCGCAGGCGGTCGATGACGGCCTGCACCAGCACGTCGGGCGCCGAGGCGCCGGCCGTCAGGCCCACGCGCTGGCGGCCCTCGAACCAGGCCGGCTGCAGGTCTTGCGCGCCTTCGACCATGTGCGCCTCGGTGCCCAGGCGCTGGGCCAGTTCACGCAGGCGGTTGCTGTTGCTGCTGGTGGGGCTGCCGACGACGATGACGACGTCGACCTGCGGCGCCATCACCTTCACCGCGTCCTGGCGGTTCTGCGTGGCGTAGCAGATGTCCTGCTGCTTGGGTTCCCGCACGTGCGGGAAGCGCCGCTTCACCTCGGCCAGGATGCCGGCCGCGTCGTCCACGCTCAGCGTGGTCTGCGTCACCACCGCCAGCTTGTCGCCGCACGGCTGCACGCCGGCCACGTCGGCCACGTCCTCGACGAGGTAGATGCCCTCGCTCAGCTGGCCCATCGTGCCTTCCACCTCGGGGTGACCCTTGTGGCCGATCATGACGAACTCGTAGCCTTCCTTGGCCAGCTTGGCCACTTCCACGTGCACCTTGGTCACCAGCGGGCAGGTGGCGTCGAAGACCTGGAAGCCGCGCTGCGCCGCTTCCACGCGCACCGCCTTGCTCACGCCGTGGGCGCTGAACACCAGCGTGGCACCGGGCGGCACTTCGGCCAGGTCTTCGATGAAGATCGCGCCTTTTGCTTTCAGGTCGTTCACGACGTAGGTGTTGTGCACGATCTCGTGGCGCACGTAGATGGGGCGGCCGTACTTGCGCAGCGCACGTTCGACGATTTCGATGGCGCGGTCGACGCCGGCGCAGAAGCCGCGCGGTTCGGCCAGCAGCACTTCGCCGTGGTGTTGATGGATCACAGCACCCCCAGCAGCTTGATTTCGAAAGACACGGGCTGGCCGGCCAGCGGATGGTTGAAGTCGAACAGCAGCCAGTCGCTGCCGACCTCACGCACCACACCCGCATAACTGCCCTGGCCGTCGGGCGTGGGGAACTGCACCACGTCGCCGACGCCGTACTCCGCGTCCGGATCACCCAGTTCGTGCATCAGCGAAAGTTTCACGCGCTGCAGCATCTCGGGGTTGCGCTCGCCGAAGGCGGCGCCGGCGGGAAGATCGAAGCGGGTCTGCGTGCCTTCGGCCAGGCCGAGCAGCCTGGCCTCGATGGCCGGCGCCAGCTGGCCCGTGCCCAGCGACAGCGTGGCGGGCTTGTCGGCGAAGGTGTTGACCACGTCGGCACCGTCGGGGCCCGACAGGCGGTAATGCAGGGTGAGGAAGGAACCGGGCTGGACGAGGTTCACGCGGACTGACCCTTCTTGGGGCATTTTGGGGGCATGCAAGGGGGTGAAGGGCAAGGGCGAACCCCTCGCATAGACTGAGTTCCATTCTATGAGCAGCCCATGAAAGACCTGCCAACCGACCAGCGTCCGCGCGAGAAGCTGCTGGCCCGCGGCGCCGCCGCGCTGGCCGACGCCGAGCTGCTGGCGCTGCTGCTGCGCACCGGCTACAAGGGCCGCGGCGTGGTGGCGCTGGCCGACGACGTGCTGGCGCACTGCAGTGGCTGGGCCGGGCTGCTGAACATGGCGCCGGCCGGCCTGCAGGGCGTGAAGGGCCTGGGCCCGGCCAAGCGCGCCGAGCTGCTGGCGGTGATGGAGATGGCCCGCCGCGCGCTGACGCAGCAGATGCAGGCCGCGCCCGTCTTCGACAGTCCGCAGCGTGTGAAGGACTACCTGGGCCTGCAACTGGGCGGCCGCCCGCACGAGATCTTCGCCGTGCTCTTCCTCGACGCGCAGCACCGCCTGCTGCGGCTGGAAGAGATGTTCCAGGGCACGCTGACGCAGACCAGCGTCTACCCGCGCGAGGTCGTCAAGCGGGCCCTGGCATTGAACGCGGGCGCGGTGGTGCTGGCGCACAACCACCCTTCGGGGGTGGCCGAACCTTCGCGCGCCGACGAGTACCTGACGCAGACCCTGCGCAGCGCACTGCAGCTGGTGGACGTGCGTGTGCTCGACCATCTCGTCGTCGGGCAGGGCCACGTGGTGTCGATGGCCGAGCGCGGACTGCTGTGACACCGCCGCCGAGCAAGCTGCGGCCGCTGCGCCTGCGATCGCTGGGCGAGCTGACGCACCTGCGCGAGACGATGAAACGCCGCGAGCACGAAGCCGCCGAGCGCGCCGCGCGTGAACGCGCCGAGCAGGCCGCGGCCGAACGCCTGCGCCGCCAGTTCGCCGACGCCGTGGGCCCCGTCACGGCGCTGCCGCCCGACGGCCGCGCGCCGCGCAGCCTGCCGCCGCCCGAGCCCACGCCGCGCCAGCGCCTGCTGGACGAGCAGGCGGCGCTGCGCGAGGCGCTGTCCGACGAGGTCGACGTCGAAACGCTGCTGCTCACCGACGACGGCCTGAGCTTCCGCCGACCGCGTGTCGGCCCCGACGTGGTGACACGGCTGCGCCGCGGCCACTGGGCCATCCAGGCCGAGATCGACCTGCACGGCCTGCGCCGCGAGGAAGCGCGCGACCAGCTCGCCGCCTTCGTGCGCAACGCTGCGATGCGCGGCCACCGTTGCCTGCGTGTGGTGCACGGCAAGGGGCATGGCTCGCCGGGTCGTCAGCCGGTGCTGAAGGGCAAGGCGCAGCGCTGGCTGGCGCAATGCGCCGACGTCATCGCGTTTGCACAGGCCAGCGGGCCGCAAGGCGGTGCCGGGGCGCTGATCGTGCTGCTGGGCTGACGCACGCCCCGCGTTGCCGCGCGCTCGGCGCGGGCTTCAGCGGCCGGAGGTCGACGCGGCGGCGTCGGGCGGCCCAGGCGGCGCCGCGGCCCGGTGGCACTGCCCCTGGCGCTCGAACCAGTAGACGACGTTGCCGACCAGCACGATGCTGCCCGAGATCACCACGCTGGCCGCGGTGACTGCGCCCGCTGCCGCCAGCATGGCCACGCAGGCGTCGCCGGCGCAGGACTGAAAGCCGCCGAGCACCGCGGTTTCCAGCGTCAACTGGCGCGTCAGCATGCGGCATTCCGGGTCGTAGACTTGGCGCGTCTGCGGTACCACGATGCAGGCCTGCAGGGCCACGAACGCCAATATCAGCACCCAGCGCACGCCGCGCAGCCGGCTTCGCCGGGCCGCAGCGTGTGGCGTCATAGATTGCGCATCCAGTCGGCCGTGCCGAAGAAGGACTCGGCCAGCCGCTGCGCCAGGCCCACGTCGACCTCGTTTTCCTGCAGCGCCTGGATCATGCAGGCCATCCACTGGTCGCGTTCGGCGATGCCGATGCGGTAGGGCATGTGGCGGGCGCGCAGCCGCGGGTGGCCGAAACGTTCGACGTAGAGGTCGGGGCCGCCGAGCCAACCGCACAGGAACCAGTGCAGCTTGTCGCGGCTGCCTGACAGGTCGGCAGGGTGCAGCGCGCGCAGGCCCGCGTAGGGCGGCTCCAGGTCCATCAGGTCGTAGAAGCGGTCGACCAGCGCCCGCACGCCGGGCTCGCCACCCATGCGCTCGAAGGGCGTGGCGGCGGGTGCCGCTGCGGCAGGCTGTTCCATCGCGGTGGGTGAGCGTGCCGCGTCAGGCGGGCAGCATGCGCGTCGCTACGGCGCTCACGCCCATCGCGGCCGGTGCGCCGGGCATCAACTCGGTCAGCAACTGCCGGCGCTGCACCGATTCACGCACGGCAGGGTCGGACGGCACCTCGCCGAGCAGGTCCAGCCGCACCGGGCTGTCCAGCGCGGGGTTGACGTAGCGGTCGATCACCTGCTGCAGCTGTTGGCGCACGGCGCGCCCCTCGCCCATCTTGCGCGTCTGGTTGACGACGAGGTTGAAGCGCCGCCGCCCCTGCGACTGCGCCAGTACCTTGATGGTGGCGTAGGCGTCGGTGAGCGAGGTGGGCTCGGGCGTCACGACCACCAGCACGTCGCCGGCCAGCGACACGGTGTAGAGCACGACGTCGGAGATGCCCGCGCCGGTGTCGAGCAGCACGTGGTCGAAACGGGGTTCGACCTCGGCGATGACGCGCTGCAGCTGTTCGCGTATTTCGGGTGTCATGCGCGAGTATTCGACCATGCCCGAGCCCGCCAGCAGCACCGAGAAGCCCGCCGACACGGGCACGATGGCTTCGTCCAGCGTGTGCTTGCCGGTGAACACGTCGTGCAGCGTGATCTTCGGGTAGAGGTTGAGCATGACGTCGAGGTTGGCCAGGCCGAGGTCGGCGTCGAGCACCAGCACACGCTGCCCGGCGCGGGCCAGCGAAGCCGCGAGGTTGGCCGAAACGAAGGTCTTGCCCACGCCGCCCTTGCCGCTGGTGATGGCGGTGATCGTCATTCGTGATCCTGGAACTGAAACGTCTCGAAGAGCAGGCGCCGCTCTTCATTGCTGACGACCGACACCGCCGTGGGCTCCAGCCGCACGAGGTTGCGGCCCTGGGCCTTGGCCATGTAGAGCTGCTGGTCGGCCCGTTCCACCCACAGCGCGGCGGTGGAACGCACCCACTGCGGCGCAAACGCGCCGCCGATGCTGACGGTGCAGGTGATCTGCTGGTTCGGCGCCACCGGCACCGGCATGCGCTCGACGCGCCGCCGCACGCGCTCGGCCACCGTCTCGCCGAAGGCGCTGGCGCAGTTGGGCAGGATGATGGCGAATTCTTCGCCGCCGACGCGCGCCACCAGGTCCATCGGCCGCACGCTGTCGATCAGCGCACCGGCCACTGCGCGCAGCACCTGGTCGCCGGCGTTGTGGCCCCAGGTGTCGTTGACCCGCTTGAAGTGGTCGATGTCCAGCGTCAGCAGCAGCGCGGGTTCACCGCTGCGCGCCACACGGTCGATCTCGCGGCCCAGCGCCAGTTCGAAGGCACGGCGGTTGGCCAGGCCGGTGAGGGCGTCGCGGCTGGACAGCTCCACCAACGCGTCGATCACCGCCTGCAGCCAGGCCGGGCTGCCGATCTCGCCCACCGGCAGCGGCAGGCCCGAGTGGCCCAGCAGCTGCAGCGCCTGCTCCAGTTGCAGGGCAGGCGCGCCCATCGCCGCGGACGCAGCAGCCGTGCTCGGCGCGGGCGGGGGGGAGGAGGGGTCCAAGGGTGCGGTGGGTATCGGGCGCAAGCCACGATGGGAGACGAGTCTAGCAGCGCGCCCCCCGCCACCAGGGGTCGGAAATGACCCTGCCCAGTGCGCCATATCCGGGCATGGGGTGCTGCCGGGGGCCGCGACACTTCGAGGTCCGGCGGTTCGCGCCGGCACGCCCCTTCCGCCCAACCACGCCCGGCAGTCGCCCCGAGGCGCACGCTCGAACCGATACCCTCCGCCATGAGCACCGCCCTCACGCCCCCGGCCCCGATCGGCGCCGAGGTCGAGTTCACGCTCACGCCCGCCGACTTCAGCCGTGTGCGCGAACTCATCCACCAGCGCGCCGGCATCAGCCTGCACGCCGGCAAGCAGGCCATGGTCTACAGCCGCCTGTCGCGTCGCCTGCGCGAGACGCGCTTCACGTCCTTCGGCGACTACCTGCAGTGGCTGGAACGCGCCACCGGCGCCGAGGCCGAAGCCGAGTGGCAGGAATTCGTGAACTGCCTGACCACCAACCTGACGAACTTCTTCCGCGAGGAACACCACTTCATCGCGCTGGTGGAAGACCTGCGCGCGCGCGCCGCGCGGCCGATACGCCTGTGGTGCAACGCCGCGTCCACCGGCGAGGAGCCCTATTCGCTGGCAATGACCGTGGTCGAGACGCTGGGTGTCTCGGCCCAGGTGAAGCTGGTGTGCAGCGACATCGACACCAAGGTGCTGGCCACCGCGCAGCGCGGCGTCTACCCCGCCGAGGCACGCGGGTTGAGCCCCGAGCGCATGAAGCGCCACTTCCTGCGCGGCACCGGCGCCAACGCCGGGCAGATCCGCGTCAAGCCCGAGCTGGCGCGGCTGATCGAGTTCCGCGCCTTCAACCTGATGAGCACGAACTGGGCCGCGCTGGGCGAGCCCTTCGACCTCGTGTTCTGCCGCAACGTGATGATCTACTTCGACAACCCGACGCAGCGCAAGGTGCTCGAACGCATCCACGCCGCGATGAAACCCGGCGGGCTGCTCTACGTCGGGCACTCGGAGAACTTCACCGAGTCGCGCGACCTCTTCCGCCTGCGCGGCAAGACGGTCTACGAACGGGTCTGAGCGAGCGCATGAAAGCGCTCGCCGTCTCTGCTCAAGCCGCGGGCGGCCACCGCCGATAACTCTGCAATGGCCACCGCTTCCTACGCCGCCACGGCCCCTGCCGTGCCCGTCCGCCCTGCCCTGCCCAGCCGGCTGGACCGGCTGAAGGCACAGCCGCGCAAGTCCGGCGAGGCCTCGTTCTTCTTCTTCGACGCCCACTTCAACAACGACGCGGTGAAGGTGCTGCCGGGCGAGTTCTTCGTTGCCGAAGAAGATCTGCTGGTGATGACCACATTGGGCTCGTGCATCGCCGCCTGCCTTTGGGACCGCGAAAGACGCGTCGGCGGCATGAACCACTTCCTGCTGCCCGACAGCGACGGCGGTGCCGACAGCGGCCGCTACGGCAGCTTCGCGATGGACCTGTTGATCGGCGAGATGGTCAAGCGCGGTGCGACACGCTCGACGATGGAGGCCAAGGTCTTCGGCGGCGGCGCCGTCATCAGCGGCATGAACACGATCAACGTCGGCGAACGCAACACCGCCTTCGTGCTGGACTACCTGCGCACCGAACGCATCACCGTGGTCAGCAAGGACGTGCTGGACATCTACCCGCGCAAGGTCTGTTTCCTGCCGGCCAGCGGCAAGGCGATGGTCAAGCGCCTGGCCTCGGCCAACACCGAAGCGCTGGCGGCGCAGGAACGCGCCGCCGCAGCGCGCGCCGTGCCGGCCGTCGGCAGCGGTGGCAGCGTCGACCTCTTCTAGAACCGCGCGGCGTCACGCACTCACCGTCGCCGTGGAGCACCCGGGCATGAACAGCAACAAAATCCGCGTGGTCGTCGTCGACGATTCGGCGCTCGTGCGCGGCCTGCTGGCCGAGATCATCGACCGCCAGCCCGACATGTGCTGCGTCGGCGCGGCCAGCGACCCGCTGGTGGCGCGCGAGATGATCCGCAACCTGAACCCCGACGTCATCACGCTGGACGTGGAGATGCCGCGCATGGACGGCATCGACTTCCTGCAGCGCCTGATGCGGCTGCGGCCGATGCCCGTGGTGATGGTCAGCACGCTGACCGAGCGTGGCAACGACGTCACGCTCAAGGCGCTGGAGCTGGGTGCGGTGGACTTCGTCTCCAAACCCAGGATCGGCGTGGCCGACGGCCTGCGCCAGCTGGGCGTCGACATCACCGACAAGATCCGCACCGCGTCGCGCGCCCGTGTGCATCGCCTGGCGAGCTCGCCCATGGCGACCAACGTGCTGCCGCACCCGCCGGTCAGCATGACGTCGCTGGGCCGCCTGTCGACCGAGAAGATCATCTTCATCGGCGCGTCCACCGGCGGCACCGAGGCCACGCGGGAACTGCTCGTCCACCTGCCGGCCGACAGCCCGGCGGTGATGATCACGCAGCACATGCCGCCGGGCTTCACGAAGAGCTACGCGGCGCGCCTGGACGGGCTGTGCCGCATCCGCGTGGCCGAGGCCATCGACGGTGAACGTGTGCTGCCCGGCCACGCCTACATCGCGCCGGGGGGCCTGCACCTGTCGGTGGAGCGTTCGGGTGCGAACTACATCGCCCGCGTGCAGGACGGTGAACCGGTCAACCGCCACAAGCCCAGCGTGGACGTGCTGTTCGACAGCGCTGCACGCGTGGTCGGCCGCAACGCGCTGGGTGTGATGCTCACCGGCATGGGCGCGGACGGCGCGCGCGCGATGCGCAAGATGCGCGACGCCGGCAGCTACAACATCGCGCAGGACGAACACAGCTGCGTCGTCTTCGGCATGCCGCGCGAGGCCATCGCGCACGGCGCCACGCACGAGACGCTGCCGCTGTCGCAGATCGCGCCGCGGCTGATCGAGTGGCTGCGCACGCACGCCGGCGCGGTGACCTCGCGGGTCTGAGTCAGGCCGATCTCAAGCGGCGTCAGTCGGCGTCGGGCGGCAGGAACAACGACTGCAGGTCGGACAGGAAGTCGAAACCGCGTGCCGTCGGGCGCACGCTGCCGGTGGCAACATCGTGCTCAAGCAGGCCGCGCTGCTGCGCCTGGGCCAGTGCAACATTCACCGCCGACAGCGGCAACCCCGTGCGCTCGCCGAAGCGCGCCAGCTCGAAGCCTTCGCGCAGGCGCAGCGCGTTGAGCATGAACTCGAAGGGCAGGTCACGCCGCTTCACCTCGTGCGCGTTGCTCACCGCGTGGCCTGCCAGCGCGTGCTGCATGTAGGCGGCCGGCTCGCGCCAGCGCACCTGGCGCAGCACGCGGTGGGGAAAGCTCAGCTTGCCGTGCGCGCCGGCGCCGATGCCCAGGTAGTCGCCGAATTCCCAGTAGTTCAGGTTGTGCACGCAGCGGTGGCCCGGTCGCGCGAAGGCGCTGACCTCGTAACGCTGCAGGCCGACGGCGGCGGTGCGCTCGGTGATGAGGTCCAGCATGTCGCTGCCGGCGTCGTCGTCGGGCAGCACGGGCGGCTGCAGCGCAAACACCGTGTTTGGCTCCACCGTCAGGTGATAGATGCTCAGGTGCGGCGGCGCGAAGGCCAGTGCGGTGTCCAGTTCGCCGGCCAGGTGCGCAGCCGTCTGCCCGGGCAGCGCGTACATCAGGTCGATGTTGAAGGTGTCGAAGGCCTCGCGCGCCTCGGCCACGGCCGCACGGGCCTGCGCGGCATCGTGCACGCGACCGATGCGCGCCAGCATCGTGTCGTCGAAGCTCTGGACGCCTATCGACAGCCGTGTCACGCCGGCGCCGCGGAAGGCCTTGAACCTTTCACGCTCGAAGGTGCCGGGGTTGGCCTCCATCGTGATCTCGACACCCGGCTCCAGCGGCAGGCGGGCGCGGATACCGCCGATCAGGCGGTCTATGGCCTCGGGCGCGAACAGGCTGGGCGTGCCACCGCCGATGAAGACGCTGTGCACGCGCCGGCCCCAGACCAGCGGCAGCGCGGCTTCCAGGTCGGCCAGCAAGGCGTCGATATAGCGCTGCTCGGGTGCGGCGCCACGCGCTTCGTGCGAGTTGAAGTCGCAGTAGGGGCACTTCTTCAGGCACCACGGAATGTGCACGTACAGCGACAGCGGTGGCAGCGCGGCCAGCTGCAGCGTGCCCGGGCGCAGATAGTGCTGCACCGAAGGTGGGCCCGCCGCATCGGCTGCGCCGGCGACCGCGCCGACGATCGGCATCACAGGTGCCATACGTCCTGCAGCAGCGCGCGCATCTGCGCTGCGGCAAGCGCGCGGTGGCTGTGCCGGTTCTTCGTCGCTTCGTCCAGTTCGGCCACCGTGCAGCCGAGCTCGGCGATGTACAGCAACGGGTCGTAGCCGAAGCCCAGGTTGCCGCGCGCCGCATCGCGGATTTCGCCGGGCCAGCGTCCCACCGCCACCAGCGGCTGCGGATCGTGCGCGTGGCGCACGGCCACCAGCGTGCAGATGAAATAGGCGCGGCGGTCGCTGATGCCGCGCAGGGCGTGCAGCAGCCGGGTGTTGTTGGCCGCGTCCTGCACACGTCGACGGGCTTCACGCTCGCCGCTGGCGGAAACCTCGCCCGCGTAGTGCGCCGAGATCACGCCCGGTGCCCCACCCAGCGCGTCGACACACAGCCCCGAATCGTCGGCGATCGCCGCGCCGGCGGTGGCGGCGGCCGCGTGCCGCGCCTTGGCCAGCGCGTTCTCGATGAAGGTGAGGTGTGGCTCCTCGGCCTCGGCGATGCCCAGGCTGCCCTGCGTGACGAGATCGACGCTCAGGTCGCCCAGCAGCGCCTGCAGCTCGCTCAGCTTCTTGGCGTTATTCGACGCCAGCACCAGGCGCAGACCCGGCATCAGGCGCCCCCTAGCGCGCGCCGCTGCAGCGCGTTGAGCTCGCGGATGCCCTTGTCGGCCAGCGCCAGCAGCGCGTCCATCTCGGCACGCGAGAAGGGTGCGCCCTCGGCCGTGCCCTGCACTTCGACGTACCCGCCGCTGCCCGTCATCACCACGTTCATGTCGGTGTCGCAGGCCGAATCCTCGGTGTACTCCAGGTCGAGCATCGGCACGCCCTGCACCACGCCCACCGACACCGCGGCGACGAAGTCGCGGATGGGGCTGGCCTGCAGCTTGCCTTGCGCCATCAGCAGCGTGACGGCATCGTGCGCGGCGACGAAGGCGCCGGTGATGGCCGCGGTGCGCGTGCCGCCGTCGGCCTGGAGCACGTCGCAGTCCAGGCTGATGGTGCGTTCACCGAGCGCCGTGAGGTCGAACACGCTGCGCAGGCTGCGGCCGATCAGGCGCTGGATCTCCTGCGTGCGCCCGCTCTGCTTGCCCTTGGCGGCCTCGCGATCGCTGCGGGTGTGCGTGGCGCGCGGCAGCATGCCGTATTCGGCCGTCAGCCAGCCCTGGCCACTGCCGCGCTTGAAGGGCGGCACCTTCTCTTCCACCGAGGCGGTGCACAGCACCTTGGTGTCGCCGAAGCTCACCAGCACCGAACCTTCGGCGTGGCGGGTGTAGCCGCGTTCCAGCGTGACGGGGCGCAGCGCGTCGGCCAGGCGGCCGGAAGATCGTTCGAAACTCATGGGGATTTCTCTCTGATGACGGTCGCGGCATGAGCGACGTTTCAAGCGGCCGCTGCGGAACTGGCTTTGCCGGGCCGCTGGGGGCGCCCCCTTGAGGGGGAGCGCCGCAGGCGCTTCGGGGGTGGACTATTACCGGCGCTTGGCGGAACTGCGCTGGATCGCTTCGTTGATCTCGCGGATGCTGCGCTCGATCTCGGCCTCGTCCAGGTCGTCGGCGTTGGCATCGGTGCCCAGGCTGGCCTGGATGGTCGACGCAAACACCTCGTCGCCCAGCGACAGCGTGGAGATCGCGCTCTTGCTGTCGGTGTCCTCGGCCGATTCCCATTCGACGGCCAGCACGGTGACGTTGTCGCTCTTCTCGCCGGCCTCGCGCAGCGCACGCTCGGCCAGTTCGGGCACGGCGTCGGCGACGTTGCGCTTGGCCAGGATCTCGGTGATGACGGTGTCGGGCAGCGCGCCCCACAGACCGTCTGAACACAGCATCACGCGGTCGCCCGGGTGCACGAGCAAGGGGCCCGCGGTGTCGATCACCGGCTTGCCCGGGCTGCCCAGGCAGGTGAAGAGCACGTTGCGGTTGACGCGGTCGCGCATCGGCACCACCTGCGACAGTGTTTCCTGCAGCTCGGAATAGGAATGGTCGCGTGTGCGCGCCACCAGCTTCTCGCCGCGCACGAGGTACAGGCGTGAATCACCGCAGTGCGCCCAGTAGGCCGCGTTGCCCTGGATCAGGCAGGCCACGACCGTGGTGCGCGGGGTGTCGAGCAAGGCCCGTTCGGTGGCGTAGCGCAGCAGCTGGTGGTGGCCGGCGATGATGGCTTCCTGAAGGAAACGCACGGGGTCGGCCAGCCGCGGCTTGGCCTGCTGCTGGAACATCGCGGACAGGGTCTGCAGCGCCATCTGCGACGCGACTTCTCCTTCGGGGTGCCCGCCCATGCCGTCGGCCAGCGCGAAGAGACCGGCGTCCCGCGTGTAGCAGTAGCCCATGCGGTCTTCGTTCTTCTCGCGGCCGCCCTTGCGGCTGACCTGGTAGACGGAAAATTGCATACCCCCAAGCTCGCTTTCGCTCGCTACCCCCCGAGGGGGCCGTCCGCCAGCGGCCCGGCAAAGCCGGTTCCGCGGCGGGAAGCTTGGTCGGGTAGCGTCATGCCTTCTGGCCGGTCTTGATCGTTTCGATCTGCAGTTTCAGTCGCTCGCCGAAACTCAGCTTCGTGTAGCGGCGCTCAGTCTCGCGCGCCAGCTCCTTCTGCAGCGCAAACACGCTCTGCGGGCGGCTCAGCGGGTCGAGCGACATGCACCATTCCGTGACCTCGATGAGGTTGTCGGAATAGATGTTGCGCAGCCGGGAAAGACTGAGCGCGAGGCGGTCCTTCTCGATGCGCTGCGGCGCGTCGTTGGGCGGGTAGCCCTGCATGCAGGCGTAGATGCAGGCGCCGATGGCGTAGATGTCGGTCC
>LNFM01008748.1_pt1 | contig 15125 bp, 14 predicted proteins | sample 596031 | NCBI WGS metagenome assembly LNFM01 (sample SAMN04254537, study PRJNA301005) | activated carbon metagenome | isolation source: dual media filters at the Ann Arbor, Michigan drinking water treatment plant | place: USA: Ann Arbor | reverse complement strand
CCGGTGAGGAAGACCGAAGCCAGGGCCAGCAGGCCGAACTCGAACAGGCCGAAAGGCTGCCAGCCCTGCAGCAGCGAACCCACGCCGGACACCACGGTGACCGCGACGGCCGTCGACAGCGTGATCAGGATGGACGGGATGCCGGCGTGGATGCGCCGCGTCATCAGGTCGCGCGCCGCATGAAACAGCGTGCCCAGCAGGCAAACCAGCGCCCAGGCGTTAAAACCTTCGGCACGCGGCTGGATCACCAGCAGCACCCCGAGAAAGCCGAAACCGACCGCCAGCCAGCGCGCGCCGCGCACACGTTCGGCCATGAACAGCGCGGCAAACATCGTCATGAACAGCGGCGCCGCCAGATTGATCGCGGTGGCGTTGCCGATCGGCAGGTGAAACAGCGAACCGAGGTACAACATTGTCGCAGTCGCATCGACCAGCGCGCGGCCCGCGACCCAGCCGCGTGTGGCTTCGCGCATGCGGGAGGTGGCGCCCAGTGCATGGGCCACGGCCAGCACCAGCAGCACCGACATGAAGCCGCGGATGAAGATCAGTTGTGCGCTGGGCATGCTCTGGCTGGCGAACTTGACGAGCGCATCGTTGGTCACGAAACAACCCATGGCGCCAACCATGCAGACAATGCCGCGGCGGTTGGCGGCGGCGGAAACACTCAGGGTCATGGCGGCAGCATCAATTCAGAAAGGTCCACGCTGTTGCTGCGCCCAGCAGCAGGCACAGCAGGGGTATGGAAAAAAGCACCACACGGCCCGCGCGTGAGGCCGGCTGCCCGGCAAGCAGCAGCAGGCCCAGGGTCAGCAGGGCCGTGGGTTCGGGCATCATGCCCAGGCTTTCGGCCTGCACCCAGGGGCGGCCAAAGGCTGGACCGAGCAGGGGATACAGCAGGCCGGCGGCGGCCAGCAGCCAGCCGGCGCTGCGAGCGACAACGCCTGGCGCCGTGGCCGGCTGCTTGCAGATCATTCCTGCTGCGACCAACAGTACCGCCTGCACACCAAAGGCCATCGCTGCATAACTTGCGGCCCAGTTGATGGTGGCGTAACGCTGCTGGAGAAAGGCCCAGCCGACCCACAGCCAGGCCGCCGCAAGCACCAAGGCGATCCAGCGAATCCTGTGCGTGCGCCGGGAAGCCACGAGCCAGACCGCGCCCAGACCCGCGGCGAACAGCGGCAAATGCAGGGGCCAGAAGTCCCGGTTGTAGAGTTCGACCAGGCGCCAGTAGGTCCTCGGTGAGAACATCAGGAAGTCCGACAGCGTGTAAGTCGACCACTCGGGCATCAGGGAGCAGGCCTTAAAGCCTGGCCACGTGTTCGGCCATGCGCTGTCGCAGGGCCGCGTCCGGCAACCGGCCGCGCGCCGCGCCCATGTTCTCGCGCAGGTGGGCCGGGTTGCTGGTGGCCGGGATGGCGCAGGTGACGGCCGGGTGCGACACGATGAATTTCAGCGCGACCTGCGCCCAGTTGCTGCAGTCGATTTCGGCCGCCCAGCCCGGCAGCGGATGGCGCTGCAGCTGGCGCAGCAGCGCGCCTTCGCGAAACGGACGGTTCACCAGCACCGCAATGCCGCGCTCGCGCGCCAGCGGCAGCAGGCGCTGCTCGGCCTCGCGGTCCAGCAGGTTGTAGCTGAACTGCACGAAGTCGATGCGCTGGCTGCGCATGACGGCCTCGAACTCGCTATGCCGCCGGCCTTCGGAGGTGGTGATGCCCACGTACCGCAGCTGCCGGGCGGCTTTCATGGCCTGCAGCAGCGCGAGTTGCTTTTCCCAGGCCAGCAGGTTGTGCACCTGCAGCAGGTCGAAACGCGGCACCTGCCAGAACTTGCGCGAGGCCTCGATCTGCGCGGCGCCGTCGGAAGAGGTCCAGACCTTCTCCGCTGAAAACACTTTGGCCTGGGCCTGCAGCTTCTGCAGCGCCTCGCCGATCACACCCTGGGAGGAGCCATACATGGGCGAGGAGTCGATCAGCTTGCCGCCGGCCGCAAAAAACTGCCGCATGACCTCGGTACTCTGCGCGCGCGCCGCGGTGTCATTGCCGACATTGAAAGTGATCCAGGTGCCGAGTCCGATCACCGGGATCTGTTCGCCCGAGGACGGGATGGGCCGGGTCAGCGGCTGGGGCTGGGCCGGGGTCTGGGCGAAAACACTTGCCGCGCCCAGTGCGGGAACAAGCTGCAGAAGGTCTCGGCGTCTCATTGGCTCACAGTATCACGCGCTCGGAAAATGCAGACGAAAACGTGCACAAACCCTGCGCGACCGCCGGGTTTCAGACCGCGCTGCGGTGCCTGGCGATGCAGGTGTCCAGCACCTCGGCGGTCTCGCGCCGCCACCAGTTGCCCGAGGAAAAAATCTCGACCTCGCTGTAGCCGGCGAAACCCTGGGCCTCGACCCAGCCGCGGATGCGCGGGATGTCGATGACACCGTCGCCCATCATGCCGCGGTCTTCCAGCAGATGCGTGGTCGGCGTCATCCAGTCGCAGACATGGAAAGCCATCAGCCTGTCCTTGCCGGCGCGCTGGATTTGCGCCTCGAGTTTCGGGTCCCACCAGACGTGGTAGACGTCCACCGCCAGGCCCAGGGCACCACTTCGTCCGGGGTCCAGCGCGTCACAGACGTCGAGCGCCTGCTCCATGGTGTTGATGCAGGCGCGGTCGGCCGCATACATCGGGTGCAGCGGCTCGATGGCCAGCGGCATCTTGCTGGCTTTGGCGTACTCCAGCAGTTCGGCAATGCCGTCGCTGACCTGGTTGCGCGACAGCGCGATGTCCTTGTGGATGGCCTTGCCGGCCAGCGCGCCGGGCAGGGCGCCGACCACCAGCACCAGGCAGGCGGCGTTGAGTTCGCAGGCTTCGTCCACCGCGCGGCGGTTGTCTTCACGCGCGGCCTTGAGGCCGGCAGCGTCTGCCGCCGGGAACATGCCGCCGCGGCAGTAACCCGAGAGTTCCAGGCCGTGGTCCTTGACCAGTTTCGAAATCACCGGCAGGCCGGCGGCAGCGACCTGGTCGCGCCAGGGCGAGATCGCCCGGATGCCGCGTTTGACGCAGGCTTCGATGATGCCGGTCAGCGGCTGTTCCTCGCCCCGGCTTTTGCGCACGGTCGCAGTGTTGATCGAGAGCCAGCGGTGGTCCTGGGAGAAGTCCCTCATGGCTGGACACCGTGCAAAGCCAGCAGTGTCTTCATGCGTTGTGTGGCGAGTTCGGGCTGCTCGAGCAGGTTCGCCGCATCGGCCAGGCGGAACAATTCGGCGAAGTGTTGCAGCGACCGTGTGCTTTGCTGGCCGCCGACCATGGTGAAGTGGCTCTGGTGGCCGTTGAGCCAGGCCATGAACACGACGCCGGTTTTGTAGAAGCGGGTGGGTGCGGCAAAGATGTGGCGTGACAGCGGCACGGTCGGGCCGAGGATGGCGTGGAACTTGTCCACATTGCCTTGCGCCAGCTCACCGAGTGCGGCGCTGGCGGCAGGCGCGATCGCGTCGAAGATGCCCAGCAGTGCGTCGCTCTGGCCGTGGAACAGCTCGCTGCCCTGGCCGTCACCGGCAATCAGTTCGGCGTAGTTGAAGTCGTCGCCGGTGTACATGCGCACGCCCGAAGGCAGGCGCCGGCGCATGGCGATTTCCTTGTCCTTGTCGAGCAGCGAGATCTTGATGCCATCGACCTTGTCGGGATGGGCATTGATGATGCCCAGGGCCGTGTCCATGGCTTGTTCGACATGGCTGCTGCCCCAGTAGCCCGCCAGCGCCGGGTCGAACATCTCGCCCAGCCAGTGCAGCACCACCGGCTGCTTCGCCTGGCTCAGGATGCGGTCGTAAACGCGTTCATAGTCGGCCGGGGATGTGGCGACACGTGCCAGCGCCCGGCTGGCCATGACGATCAGTTTGCCGCCGAGTTTTTCGATGGCCGCCATCTGCTCTTCGTAGCCGGCAATCACCTCGTCCACCGTCTTGACGTTTTCCAGCACCAGATGGTCGGTGCCACAGCCGGACGCGACCAGCGCCCCCGGCACATCCCTGGCGGCGTCCAGCGAACGCCGGATCAGCTCCAGCGAGGTGGGCCAGTCCAGGCCCATGCCGCGCTGCGCGGTGTCCATGGCTTCGGCCACGCCCAGGCCCAGCGACCACAGGTGGCGGCGGTAGGCGATGGTGCTGTCCCAGTCGATCGCGCAATTCACCCAGGGATCAACCACTGCCAGCGGGTCGGCGACGACGTGCGCCGCCGAATAGGCGATGCGGTTGAACTTGACGCCGGGCGCCGGCTTGACGGGAGTGCGGCCCTGCAGCGTGTAGGGTTGCAGGCCGCCCGTAGCGACGGGCAGGGTCAGGGATAAAGCCATGAATTCACCTTTTATGTATCAAATCGGGCTCCAGCCCATGTCGCACATGGGCTTGCAGCTATCAAACCTGTAGCGCCGGAACATCCACCCAGCGCCGTTCCTTCCAGCTTTCGAGCGCCGCTTCAACCAGCTGCACACCCTTGGCGCCTTCGGGCAGCGTCCATTTGTAGGGCTCGTTTTCCACGACGTGGCGGATGAAGTGTTCCCACTGGATCTTGAAGCCGTTGTCATAGGTCTGGGTGTCCGGCACGTCCTGCCACTGCTCGGAGAAGTTCATGGTCTGCTTCTCGTCCGGGTTCCACACCGGGCGCGGCGTGTTGACGCGCGACTGGGCCTTGCAGGAACTCAGGCCGGCGACCGCCGAGCCGTGGGTGCCGTCGACGTGGAAGGTCACCAGGTCTTCGCGGTTCACGCGGGTGGCCCAGGACATGTTCATCTGCGCAATCACCGGCTCGCCGCCGTGGCCGATCAGTTCGGCCGTCGCGTAGGCCGCGTCGTCGGCGGTCGCCTTGTAGGGCTTGCCGGCTTCGTCCCAGCGCTGGGGGATATGTGTCGCGCCTATGCAGGAGATGGACTGGACCTCGCCGAACAGGTTGTCCAGCACGTAGCGCCAGTGGCACATCATGTCCAGGATCATGCCGCCACCGTCTTCGGTGCGGTAGTTCCAGCTGGGGCGCTGGATCGGTTGCAGGTCGCCTTCGAACACCCAGTAACCGAACTCCAGGCGCACCGACAGCATCTTGCCGAAGAAGCCGGCGCGGCGCAGCATGTCGAGCTTGCGCAGGCCGGGCAGGAAGAGCTTGTCCTGCACCGCGCCGTGTTTCAGGCCGGATTGTTCAGCCAGGCGCGCGATCTCGACGGCTTCGTTGAGGTTGGTGGCAATCGGCTTTTCGCAGTAGACATGTTTGCCGGCGCGAATCGCCTTGGCCAGCAGGGTCGGGCGCATCTGGGTGGTGCCGGCGTCGAAGAAGACGGTGTCGTCGGGGTTGGCCAGGGCCTGGTCGAGGTCGGTGCCCCAGCGGGCTATGTTCCAGGCCTTGGCCAGGGCTTCCATCTTCTCGGCATTGCGGCCGATCAGGATGGGGTCGGGCATGACCTTGTCGCCGTTGGACAGGGTGACGCCGCCCTGTTTGCGGATCGCGACGATGGAGCGGATCAGGTGCTGGTTCATGCCCATGCGTCCGGTGACGCCGTGCATGATGAGTCCTAGTCGTTGGGTGGCCATGGGGTTCCTTTGGAAAGCGGGTGGGAATGCGGCGGCTGCACCGGGAGGTCTGACAGAAGCCCTGCGGCCCTGCCGACCCACGCCGGTGCGCGCGGTCGCGGGATTACTGGGGGGCGAGGCCGGCGGCCTTGACCAGCACGGCGTTGCTCTTGATCTCGTCCTTGATGTAGCTGTCGAACTGCTCGGGCGACAGGGTCCAGGCATCGGCGCCCAGGGTGGCGAAGCGTTCCTTGACTTCAGGCGTGTTCAGCGCCTTGACCACTTCGTCGTGCAGGCGGTTGACGATGTCGCGCGGCGTCTTGGCCGGCGCCATCATGCCGATCCAGAAGTTGAACTCGGAGCCGGGCACGCCGGCTTCGGCGGTGGTCGGCACCTGGGGCAGGGCGGTTGCGCGCTTGGGCGAGCCGACGGCAAGGGCCACCAGCTGGCCGCTGCGGATCTGGCCGATCACCGGGGCAATCGGCGAGAAGTAGTAGTCGACGCGGCCGGACATCACCTCGGTCACGGCTTCGCCGGATCCCTTGAACGGGATGTTGGTGGCCTCGATTTTGGCGGCGAGCTTGAACTTCTCGGCGTTCAGGTGGGTGGCGCTGCCCTGGCCGGCGGAAGCGAAGTTCATGCTGCCGGGCTTGGCGCGCGCGGCGGCCAGCAGTTCCTGCAGGGTCTTGATGTTTTTCGAGGGCGACATGACCAGCACGTTGGGCGTGCTGGAGATCGGTGTCACGCCCACGAAGTCGGTGGTGGTGTCGAAGGGCAGCTTGGCGAAGGTCGAGGGGCTGACCGTGTGCGACGACGAGTGGACCATGATGGTGTAACCGTCCGGCGCGGCCGTTGCGACCGCCGCCTGGCCGATGGTGCCGCTGGCGCCGCCGCGGTTGTCGATGATCAGGGTCTGGCCCATGCTCTGGCCCATCTTGTCGGCGATGGCGCGGGCAATGATGTCGGTGGTGCTGCCTGCTGCAAAAGGCACGATCACGCGGATCGGCTTGTTCGGATAGGCGCCCTGGGCGCTGGCGGCCAGCGGCGAGAGCGCGGCCAGCACGGTGAGGGAGGTCAGCGAAGCGAGGGCGGCGCGGCGTGCAAAGGTCATGGTTGTCTCCTGAGGGTTTTTGGAAGAAACGGAAGTCCGGCAAACACAAAGCAGGCCGGAGTTTACGCCTAATTCACCATTAAGTGAATTAAGAATTGTAAAAACAATCACGGCCGCGCGTCAATGCGGGCTCGTTTCAGTTTTTAAGGACATACCCTAGGATCACGTCGGACATGTGCGAGAGGCGCTCATGGTGCGCCTTGGGCGTCATCAGGTCGCGCCCGAAAATCGCCGACAGCGTGTGGTTGTTCGACAGGTAGAAATAAGCCATCCCGGCGATCGACACGTAGAGCTGTACCGGATCGATGCCGCCACGGAACAGGCCTTCGCTGCGGCCGCGCTCGAGGATTTCGGCCAGCGTTTCGATCAGCGGCGAGTTGGTTTCCCGCGCCCGGCTGGACATCGCCAGATGCCGGCCCTGGTGCAGGTTTTCACTGTTGAGCAGGGTCAGGAATTCGGGATGCTGCAGGTAATACTCCCAGGTGAATTCGGTGAGCCGCCGGATGGCCTGCGCTGGCGGCATGTCGCGCAGGTGCAGCCTGGTTTCCGCCTCGCGGATGTGGGCGTAGGCCTGCTCCAGCACCGCCAGGAACAGCTCGTCCTTGCTCGTGAAATAGTAATAGATCAGCCGCTTGTTGACATCGGCGCGCTCGGCAATGCGGTCCACCCGCGCACCGCCCAGGCCATGCTGCGCAAACTCGTCGCGGGCGGCCAGCAGGATGGCCTGCTGGGAGCGGTCGGCATCGCGCGAGCGCGGTTCGCTGGTTTTTGCGGGCTTGGTTTTGGCGCTGGGCATGGCGGGTAATTTAACTGTTTGGTGAATTAATGCAAGACGGAGCGTCAAACGGCCGCCGCCGCAAAGCGGTGTCGGCATCGGATGACAGCCACTGTACCAAGCTGTGTTCATAATGAGGCAGGTATCGGCCACCCCGCGCTGCTGCCACTTCAAGGAGACAGCCATGAATGATTCGACCACCCCCAAAGACGGCGACTTCGCGAGCTGGGTTGACGAAAAGTCCGAGGCGCTCAAGTTCGAACTCGGCGAGAAATTCCCGGTCCCGCCGACCGAACTGCATTCACCCTCGGTTCATGCGGAAACCAGCCGGCAAAAGCTGGAGGAAGTGCTGCTCGAGCACGAGGAGCCGACCGCGGAGCTGCTCGAGGAGATCCAGGCCCTTGAAAATGCGCCACCCCTGAGCGACGAGGAGCTGGCCCGCCAGGCCCTCGAAGCCGGCGGCGCTGACGGCGACAACAAGACCCCTGAATAACTGCTGACCCCCACGGTCGCTCACTTCGTGTAGCTCCCGAGGCCTTGCAGGCCGCGGCTCGCGCGACGCTTCGCCTCTGTCGCCTGTCCAAAGCTGCTCAAGCAGCTTTGGAGCGCAGGCTCCAGCCCCTCAGGGGCCACTGCGCCAGCGGTCTGGCAAAGCCAGTCCCGCGGCCCCGGCTGGCAAGAAGAGGACCCGCAACCTTGCATCGGTGCGCCTGCGTGCATTCCAGCGGCACAATATATTCATGACAACACAACTTGCCGGCCATCTTCTTGTTCAATGCCTTGTGGCCCAGGGCGTCACCCATGCCTTCGGCGTCCCGGGTGAAAGTTATCTCGCGGTGCTCGACGGCTTTCACGCGTATCCCGACCAGATTCGCTTCGTCATCAACCGCCAGGAAGGCGGTGCGGCCTTCATGGCCGAAGCCCATGGCAAGCTGACCGGCCGGCCCGGCATCTGTTTTGTCACGCGCGGCCCCGGCGCCACCAACGCCTCCATCGGTGTGCACACGGCCTTCCAGGACTCCACGCCCATGATCCTGTTTGTCGGCGATGTGGCCAGCGACACCCGCGACCGCGAGGCCTTCCAGGAGGTCGACTACAGCAGTTTCTTCGGCCCGTCGACCAAAGGCATGGCCAAACGGGTGGAGCGCATCGACGACGCGCGCCGCATTCCCGAATACGTGGCGCGTGCTTTCGCCACTGCGATGAACGGCCGGCCCGGCCCGGTGGTGCTGGTGCTGCCGGAAGACATGTTGACGCAGACCGTGGACGCGGTGCCGCTGCCGCGCGTCGAGGCGGTCGAAGCCTGGAGCGACCCCGGTTCCCTGCGCAGGCTGCGCGAGATGCTGCTGCAGTCCGAGCGCCCGCTGGTGATCGCCGGCGGTGGCGGCTGGACGCCCCAGGCGGCGCAGGCCTTGCAGCGTTTCGCCGAGAACTGGTCGCTGCCGGTCGGCAACGCCTTCCGTTTCCAGGACACCTTTGACAACCACCATGCGCTGTACGCGGGCGACGTCGGCATCGGCCTGAACCCGAAACTGGCCGCGCGCATCAGGCAAAGCGACCTGATCATCGCCATCGGCCCGCGTCTCGGCGAGATGACCACCGGCGGCTACACCCTGATCGAGTCGCCGCGGCCGAAACAGAAGCTGGTGCACATCCATGCCAGTGCCGAGGAACTCAACCGCGTGTTCCAGGCCGACCTGGCCATCAACGCGACCATGAATGCGGCGGCGCGTTCGCTGGAGGTGCTGACCGCCCCGGTGTCCGTGCCGTGGCAGGCCTGGGCCGAGGCGGCCCACGCGGACTACCTGGCCAACATTGATCCCGCCAATGGCGGCGTGGTATTGCCCGGCACCATCGACATGCCGGCCATCGTCGCGACCTTGAAGAAGCTGCTTCCCGAAGAAGCGGTGCTGACCAACGGCGCCGGCAATTTTGCGAGCTGGGTGCACCGCTTCTTCCAGCATCATGGCCTGGTCAAGGGCCTGAAGACCCAGCTGGCGCCCACCGTGGGCGCCATGGGCTACGGCGTGCCGGCCGGCATCGCAGCGGCCATCACCACCGGCCGGACCGCTTTCACGATTGCCGGTGACGGTGATTTCCTGATGAACGGCCAGGAGCTCGCGACGGCGGTCCAGCATGGCGCAAAAAGCATTGTGCTGCTGCTCAACAACGGCATGTACGGCACCATCCGCATGCACCAGGAGCGCGAGTACCCGCGCCACGTCAGCGGCTCCAGCCTGCAGAACCCGGACTTCTGCGCACTCGCGCGGGCCTATGGCTACACCGCCACCCGCATCACGCGCACCGAAGAGTTTGAAGCGGTCATGCGCCAGGCGCTGCAGGGCAAGGAAGGCGCGCTGATCGAGATTTTGCTGGACCCCGAAGTCATCAGCACGCGCGGTACGTTGTCGGCGATCACCAACTCAGCAAAGCGCTGACGCCGCGGTTCAGCCCAAGCTTTTCTGGTTAAGCAGGGGCCGCGGATCTGGCTTTGCCAGTCCGCAGGCGCAGCGCCCCCCCCGGGGGGCAGGGCGCGACACGCAGTGAGCAACCGTGGGGGCGCTTCAATAAAAAAAAGGGCCACTTGCGTGGCCCTTTTGTCGGGTTGCCGTGCCGCGCGAACGTGGCACAGAACCTTCTCGTCGATTACTTGACGTGCTTGCCGATCAGGCCAGCCATCTCGAACATCGACACCTGCGCCTTGCCGAAAACGGCACGCAGTTTTTCGTCAGCGTTGACCATGCGCTTGTTGATCTTGTCCTGCAGACCCTTGGCCTTGATGTAGACCCAGAGCTTGCGAACGATCTCGGTGCGGGGCAGCGCGGCAGCGCCAACCACGGCCGACAAGGCTGGGCTCAGTGTCAGAGGCTTCATGAACGCTGCGTTGGGCGTACGCTTTTTGGCGGGCGCTTTTTTGGCAGGAGCTTTTTTCGCTGCTGCTTTTTTCGCAGGAGCAGCTTTCTTCGCTGCTACTTTCTTGGCGGGTGCTGCTTTCTTCGCAGGGGCCTTCTTCGCTGGTGCTGCTTTTTTCGCAGCTACTTTCTTTGCCGGTGCAGCCTTTTTAGCGGCTGCTTTTTTTGCCGGTGCTTTTTTTGCAGTTGCCATGATTGATTTTCCTTCTAGAAGTTGATAAATCACCAATGCAGATAACTACTCTTCACTGGCAAGGGGGATGCTACTGGAGAAAACCACTGTTTCATAGGGAAAACGCATTTTTTTTGGTCTTTTTTGTTGCTGTTTTACCTCTGAAAATCAGAAAATCCCCAGTGAAAATCGTTGAGCGGCGGCAATGCGGTGCACCTCACGCGCCCTCTGGCGGGCGCACCGTGGCGAAAAGTCGAGGGTCTGCACAACACTTTTGTTCGTACCGGCCACAGTCCGAGGGTGCCGCACCGGCCTCATGCAGCACAGCAGATAGCGCGCTTAACACCGCGCCAGCACAGGGCATTTTCCCTTCGTGCGCGCGTCATGCAAGGCGCACGCCCCACTGCGCCAGCTGCTCGCGGCCCAGCGCGGTGACAGCCACGACGCGGCTGTGTTTCCTGCGCTCTATCCAGCGCGCGGCCTGCAGGTGCTCGGCCAGCGCGGCACCCAGCGCACCGCCGAGGTGGTCACGCCGCTCCGACCAGTCCAGGCAGCGGCAGGCAAACTGGCGGCGTCGAGCGCGGGTGCCCTCGAGGTCAATGCCCAGAGTGGTCAAGGCCCTGGCGCCTTTGCTGGTGAGTTCGAGCTGCTTGGCTGCCGTGTCGCTGCTGTCATTGACCAGCCAGCCCTTGCGCAGCAGCAGCGCCAGCAGGCCGGTGCCCAGGCTGCCTGCGAGGTGGTCGTAGCAATAACGTGCCTGGCGAATCGGTTCGGCCGCATGGGCCGGCTCGGGCTGGCGGCGCGGCGCCACACGCATCAGCGCCTCCAGCAGCTGCGCCACCTGCTCCGACGCCAGGCGGAAGTACTTGTGCCGCCCCTGCGAGGTGCTGGCCAGCAGCCCGTCATCGAGCAGGCGCTTGAGGTGGGCTGTTGCGGTGGCCGGCGTGATGCCGGCGCCGAGAGCCAGCTCCTTGGCGGTCAGGGCGCGGCCCTCCATCAACAGCGCCAGCATCTGGATGCGGCGCGGGTCGCCGACGGTGACGGCGAGGCGGGCGAGGTCGGGTTCTGCATGCATGGTTTGATCTTAAGCAAACTGTTGTGGCTCGACAAGATTGGCGCCGCTCGCGACACTGGAAGCCTTTCAAACAGGGGAGGCAAACCATGGCCGAATTCACCGCCGGCATCAGCTGGGAGCGCGGCGCGCAGGATTTTCTGGACGGGCGCTACAGCCGGCGCCACCTGATGCGCTTCGACGGCGGAGCCGAAGTGGCGGGCTCGTCCTCGCCGCACTCGGTGCCGCTGCCGATGTCGGACGCCGCCGCGGTCGATCCGGAAGAGGCTTTTGTGGCCTCGCTGGCCAGCTGCCACATGCTCTGGTTCCTGGCGATCGCCGCAAAACGCAAATTCTGCGTGGACCGGTACAGCGACGCCGCGGTCGGTGTGATGGCAAACAATGAGCAGGGGAAAATGGCGATGACCATGGTCACCTTGCGGCCCGCGGTGGTTTTCTCCGGCGCGCGCCTGCCCACCCGCGAGCAGCTGGACCAGTTGCACCACGAAGCCCACGAGGCGTGTTTTATCGCGAACTCGGTGCGTACCGAGGTCCGTTGCGAGCCGGTGGTCGGTGATGCCTGAAGCGGCCTTCCGGCTGCCGGCTGATCCCGTCGCTGCCGTCACCCACCCCGACCCCTGGCCGTATTACCGGCAGCTGCGCGAAACCCGGCCGCTGTACTTTGACGCCGGCTTGGGGCTGTGGGTGGCGAGCAGCCAGGCGGTGATCAGCGAGGCCTTGCAGCACCCCGCATTGACGGTGCGCCCGCCGGGCGACCCCGTTCCCGCCGCGCTGCAGGGCACGCCGGCCGGTGAGGTGTTTGCGCGGCTGGTGCGCATGACGGACGGCGCCTTCCACGCGGCCCACAAGCCGGCGGTGGTGCAGGCGGCCCGGCGCTGGACCCTTGACGACGTGGAGCGCGCCAGCCAGGCGGCCGCTGCCGACCTGCTGCCGCGCCTGGGCGCGAATGACTTGCTGGGCCGGCTGCCGGTGCAAACCATGGCACGGCTTCTCGGTGTGCCGGACAGCGGCCTGGACGCCACCTGCGCCCGGGTTCTGGCCTTTGTGCAGGGCATCGCCCCCGGAGCCCCGGAAACGGCCGTGGCGCTCGCTTCAGAGGCCGCCCAGGCCCTGATGGCCCAGGGCGAGGCGCAGGGCCTGGACGCGGTGCAGGCGGCCAACCGCATCGCCCTGATGCAGCAGTCGCTCGATGCCACGGCCGGGCTGCTGGGCCACACCGTGCTGATGCTGCGGCGGCATCCGGCGCTGGCCGGGGCTGCAGACCGGTCGCTGACCGCCATGCGCGATTTTGTGACTGAGGTCGAGCGGCACCAGGCGCCCATCCAGAACACCCGGCGTTTTGCGGCGCAGGTCCTGCAACTGGCCGGGCAGACGATTGCAAAGGGGCAGGGCGTGTTGCTGATACTGGCCAGCGGCAACCGCGATGCGGCGCTGAATCCGCAATCCGACAGCTTCGATCCGCGGCGCAGCGACGGCCGCAGCCTGGGCTTCGGGGCCGGCGTTCATGCCTGTCCGGGCGCCGCCATTGCTATCGAAACAGTAGCTGCTGGCCTAAACTGGGTAAGGGCTGGAAGTCGATTTGACCAATATTTCGGGAGGCAGGCGGGGTTTCGCCCGCTGGGCAATGCACGCATCCCGGTGTTGGAGGAATGATGCGACATAACAAAGGAGCACACCATGGTGTCAGTGATTTTTGAAGTCTGGCCGGATCCGGCCCACCGCGAGGGTTACCTGAACTGGGCCGCCGAACTGAAGACCGAGCTGCTCAAGATGGACGGCTTTATCTCGATCGAGCGTTTCCAGAGTCTGACCGAGCCCGACAAGCTGCTGTCCCTGCAGTTCTGGCGCGATGACGCCTGCCTGACGGCCTGGCGCAACCTGGAGGCGCACCGCGCCGCGCAAAACGCGGGCCGCAGCACCATGTTCAAGGATTACCGGCTGCGCATCGCCGAGGTCACGCGCGACTACGGCCTGAAGGAGCGGGACGAGGCGCCTGCCGACTCACGGCGGGCCCACGGTTAGGTCCGCGCTCAGGACAGGCTTCGGAAAGCCCAGCCCGGACGCTTCTCTCAGATACCGGCCAGCGCGACCGAGTTTTCGAGGGCCTGGCCGCCACCGTAGCTGTCCTGCACCGGCGGCACGCCGCCCTTGGTCACGCGGATCGCGCAGTACTTGAACTCCGGGATCTTGGCAAACGGGTCCAGCGCCGCGTTGGTCAGCTTGTTGATGGCCGCCTCGTAGTAGCAGAAGGGCACAAATACCGCGCCGCGCGGCGAGCTTTCGTCGGCCCGCGCATACAGCGCAACCTGGCCGCGGCGCGATTCGATGGTGACGACATCGCCGGGTTTGCCACCCAGCGCCGCCAGGTCCAGCGGGTGCACCAGTGCCACCGGATCAGGCTCGATGGCGTCCAGCACGGTGGCGCGCCGCGTCATGCTGCCGGTGTGCCAGTGTTCAAGCTGGCGGCCGGTGATCAGCACCATGGGGTACTCGGTATCGGGGCGTTCGTCGGCCGGGATGATGTCGGCCGGCACAAACTGGGCACGGCCGGTCTCACGCGGGAAGCTGTCGACAAACACCACCGACTGGCCGGGGTCGCCTTCCTTCATGCAGGGGTAGGTGACCGAATGTTCACGATCAAGCCGGTCCCAGGTAATGCCTGCGATGCTCGGCATGGTGTGGCGCATTTCGTCGAAGACTTCGCTGACATGGTTGTAGTGCCAGCCGCAACCCATGCGGTTGGCGATCTGCGTGATGATCCACAGGTCCTGGCGCGCGTCGCCCGGCGGGTTGATGGCCTTGCGGCCCATCTGCACCAGCCGGTCGGTGTTGGTGAAGCTGCCGTCTTTTTCGGGGAAGGCGCTGGCCGGCAGGATCACGTCGGCCAGGTAGGCGGTTTCGGTCAGGAAGATGTCCTGCACCACCAGGTGCTCCAGCGCGGCCAGTGCTTCCCGCGCGTGGTTGGCGTCCGGGTCGGACATGGCCGGGTTTTCGCCCTGCACATACATGCCGCGGATGCCGCCCTTCTTGATCGCGTGCATGACCTCGACGACTGTCAGGCCGACCTGGTCGTCGAGCGAGCCTTCCGGCACCTTCCAGGCTTTTTCGAAACTGGCGCGCACCGTGGGGCTGGAGACATGCTGGTAGTCCGGGAACATCATGGGGATCAGGCCCGCGTCGGACGCGCCCTGCACATTGTTCTGGCCGCGCAGCGGATGCAGCCCGGTGCCGGGCCGGCCGATCTGGCCGGTCATCAGCGCCAGCGCGATCAGGCAGCGCGCGTTGTCGGTGCCGTGCACGTGTTGCGACACGCCCATGCCCCACAGAATCATCGAGCCCTTGGAGGTGGCGTAAAGCCGCGCCACGTAGCGCAATGTATCGGCGTCGATGCCGCAGACCGGCGCCATCAGTTCAGGCGTGTAGCCCTCGACATTCTTGCGCAGCTCTTCGTAGCCAATGGTGCGGCTGTCGATGAAGTCCTGGTCCACCAGGCCTTCGGTCACGATGACGTTCATCATGGCGTTCAGCATGGGCACGTCGGTATCG
>LNFM01008747.1_pt1 | contig 15126 bp, 10 predicted proteins | sample 596031 | NCBI WGS metagenome assembly LNFM01 (sample SAMN04254537, study PRJNA301005) | activated carbon metagenome | isolation source: dual media filters at the Ann Arbor, Michigan drinking water treatment plant | place: USA: Ann Arbor | reverse complement strand
AGGTGGCGGAACGGGTGCGGCAGGATCCGGATGTGGTGGCCGTCACCTCCGTCGCCGGCGCCGGCACGGTGAATGCGGCGCAGAATACCGGGCAGTTGACCGCGGTGTTGCGGCCGCGGTCGGAGCGCAGCGACGATGTCTCCGCCATCATGGCGCGGCTGGCGCCGGAGCTGGCGACCATTCCCGGTATCGAGACCTACATGCAGCCGGTGCAGGACATCCAGATCGGCACGCGGCCATCCTCCACCCAGTACCAGTACACGCTGATGGACAGCGACGCCGCGCTGATCGCCGAATGGGCGCCGCGCATGCTGGCCGCGATGCGGGAATTGCCGGAACTGCGCGACGTGGGCAGCGACCAGCGGGAGGATGGGCTGCGCGTGGTTGTGCAGGTGGACCGGATGCGCGCGGCACGCCTCGGCGTGACCATGCAGGCGGTGGATGACGTGCTGTACAACGCCTTCGGCCAGCGGCAGATCTCCACCATCTACGCCCAGAACAACCAGTATCGCGTGGTGCTGGAGGCTGATCCGGCGCAGGCCAGCGACCCGGCCGCGATCGGCCTGCTGCGCGTGACCGGCTCCGCCACCGGCGCCGCGATCGCGCCGCAGATTCCGCTGGCGGAGATCGCCACCATCAGCCGCGGCCGCGGCCCGCTGACCATCACGCGGCAGGACCAGTTCCCGGCCGTCACACTCAGCTTCAACCTGGCCCCCGGCACCTCGCTCGGCCAGGCGCTGGAAGCGATCCGCACGGCGCATGCGGGGCTTGGCCTGCCGGATTCCATGGCGGGCAGCTTCGGCGGCGATGCGGCGGAATTCACCCGCTCCCTCGCGGGCCAGGGCTGGCTGATCCTGGCGGCGATCGTCGTGATCTACATCGTGCTGGGCGTGCTGTATGAAAGCGTGATCCACCCCATCACCATCCTGTCTACCCTGCCATCCGCCGGCATCGGCGCGCTGCTGGCGCTGGAATTGTTCGGGCTGGACCTGTCGGTGGTGGCGCTGATCGGCATCGTGCTGCTGATGGGCATCGTCAAGAAGAACGCCATCATGATGATCGACTTCGCGCTGGAAGCGCAGCGCGATCACGGCATGGCACCGCGGGATGCGATCCGGGAGGCCTGCCTGCTGCGGTTCCGCCCCATCATGATGACCACCATGGCCGCATTGCTCGGCGCGCTGCCCCTGGTGCTGGGCAGCGGCGCGGGGTCCGAATTGCGGCTGCCGCTTGGCGTCTCCGTCATCGGCGGGCTGCTGCTGAGCCAGGTGATCACGCTGTACACCACCCCGGTGATCTACCTGGCGATGGAGGCGATCCGCGGCCACGCCATGCGGCTGACGCAGCGGGCCGCGCCGCCGGCGCCGGCGGAATAGGCGATGTCCATCTCCGCCCCCTTCATCGCGCGGCCCATCGGCACCACGCTGATGGCCATCGGCCTGGCGCTGACCGGGCTGATTGCCTATTTCGATCTGCCGGTGGCGCCGCTGCCGAAGGTGGATTTCCCGACCATCGCCGTCACCGCCAGCCAGCCGGGCGCGGACCCGGCCATCATGGCCTCCTCCGTCGCGGCACCGCTGGAGCGCAAGCTGGGCGAGATCGCCGGCATCAGCGAGATGACCTCCACCTCCTCGCTCGGCAGCACGCGGATCATCATCCAGTTCAACCTGGAGCGCTCCATCGAATCCGCGGCACGGGATGTGCAGGCGGCGATCAATGCGGCGCAGGCGGATTTGCCCTCCGGCCTCACCAGCCCGCCCAGCTTCCGCAAGCTGAACCCGGGCGACCTGCCGGTGCTGATCCTGGCGATGACGTCGGATACGCTGACGGCGGGCGAGATCTATGATGCGGCGGACAGCGTGGTGGTGCCGCGGCTGTCGCAGGTGAATGGCACGGCGACGGTGGCGATTGCCGGCGCGGAACAGCCGGCGATCCGTGTCGCGGTGAATCCGGCGGCGGCGACGGCGGCCAATGTCTCGCTGGACCAGATCCGCACCGCCATCACCGGCGCCAATGTCACCCAGGCCACCGGGCTGATCGACGGCCCGCTGCAATCCGCCGCCATTTCGGTGAATGACCGGCTGACCACGCCGGAGGAATTCGGCGATATCGTGGTGACGCAGTCCAATGGCGCCATGGTGCGCCTGTCCAGCCTGGCGCGGGTGGACCAGGGGCCGCGGGACCGGCGGCAGGCGGGGTCCTATAATGGCCGCCCGGCCGTCATCCTCACCATCTACAAGCAGGCCGATGCCAATGTGCTGGAAGTGGTGGACGGCATCCGCGACCTGCTGCCCGACCTCAACCGCTGGATCCCCGCCGGCATCGACATCACCATCATGCGCGACCGGTCGGAGACGATCCGCGCCAGCGTGGCGGAGGTGCAGCACACGCTGCTGATCAGCATCGTGCTGGTGGTGCTGGTGGTGGCGCTGTTCCTGCGACGGGGCTCCGCCATCATCGCGGCCGGCATTTCCGTGCCGCTGTCGCTGCTCGGCACGCTGGGCGTGATGTGGCTGGTGGGGTTCTCGCTGAACAACCTGTCGCTGATGGCGCTCACCATCTCGGTCGGATTCGTGGTGGATGACGCCATCATCATGATCGAGAACATGGCGCGGATGCGCGAACGCGGCATGCGGCCCCGGCAGGCGGCGCTGGAAGGCGCGCGGCAGATCGGCTTCACCGTGGTGTCGATGAGCGTCTCCCTCATCGCGGTGTTCATCCCGCTGCTGTTCATGGGCGGCGTGGTGGGCCGCATGTTCTTCGAATTCGCCGCGACGCTGTCCATCGCGGTGGCGATCTCCGCCGTCATTTCCCTCACCGTCACGCCGATGGTCGCGGTGCTGCTGGCAAGCGGCGCGCCGCGCCCGCCCGGGCGCTTCGGGCGCGGCTTCGAATGGGTGATGGACCGCACCATCGATGGCTACATGCGCAGCCTGGCCGTGGTGCTGCGCTGGCGGCGGCTGACGGTGGGCTTCACCGTCGCGCTGGTCGGGCTGACCGTGTGGCTCTACATGCAGGTGCCCAAGGCCTTCTTTCCCGACCAGGACAGCAACCTGCTGGTCGGCGCCGTGGTGGCGCAGCCGGATACATCCTTCCAGGCGATGGTCGGCTACCAGGACCGGGTGATGGAGGTGATCCGCCAGGACCCGGCGGTGGAAAACATCGCGGCCTCGCTCGGCGGCGGCGGCTTCTTCGGCTCCTCCAACATCCGTTTGCAGGTGGCGCTGAAGCCGGTGGCGGAGCGGGGCGGGCTGACGGCGAACCAGGTGATCGCACGGTTGCGCGGGCCGCTCGGCCGCGTCGTCGGCGTGCAGACCTTCCTGCGCGCGCAGAGCGACATCAATATCGGCGGCCGGCAGGGCAATGCGAACTACCAGTATGTGCTGCTGACGCCGGACCTCGACGACCTCGGCATCTGGAGCGAGCGTCTGGTGAACCAGCTGCGCACCCTGCCGCAGGTGGTGGATGTGTCCTCGGACCAGGAACGCACCGGCCTGGTATCCCGCCTGGTGATCGACCGGGATGCGGCGGCGCGGCTGGGCGTTTCCATCTCGGCGCTCGGCGGCGCGTTGAACAACGCCTTCGCGCAGCGCCAGGTCTCCACCATCTACCGTGCGCGCAACCAGTATCGCGTGATCCTGGAGATCGACCCGGCCCTGACGGAGGACCCATCCCAGCTCACCGGCATCTTCGTGCCGGGCCGCGACGGGCCGGTGCCTCTGGGGTCGCTGGTGCGGCTGGAACGCACCACGGCGCCGCGCTCCATCGCGCATCAGGGGCTGTTCCCGGCCGCCAGCATCAGCTTTTCGCTGGCCGCGGGGGTGGAGCTGGGGGTGGCGACGCAGCTGGTGGAACAGGCGGTGCTGGATATCCAGATGCCGGCCAGCATCCGCGGCGAATTCGCCGGCAATGCGCGCAGCTTCCAGGGCTTCCTGACCGGCCTGCCGCTGCTGATCCTGGCGGCGCTGGTCACCATCTACATCGTGCTGGGCGTGTTGTACGAAAGCCTGATCCACCCGCTGACGATCCTGTCCACCCTGCCCACCGCGGGGATCGGCGCCTTGCTGGCGCTGCTGGCCACGAACACGCCGTTCAGCGTCATCGCGATGATCGGCGTGATCCTGCTGATGGGCATCGTGAAGAAGAACGCCATCATGATGGTGGATTTCGCCCTGGCCCATGAACGCGAAGGCGGCGAGGGCGGCATGGTGGCGATCCTGGAAGCCTGCCGCGAACGCTTCCGCCCCATCCTGATGACAACGCTGGCCGCTTTGTTCGGCGCCATTCCGCTGGCGATCGCGACGGGGCCGGGGGCGGAGCTGCGGCAGCCGCTGGGCATCACCATCATCGGCGGGCTGATCCTGTCCCAGCTCCTCACGCTGTATACCACCCCGGCGGTCTACCTGACCTTCGAGCGGATGGCGGCGACGCGGCGGCTGAAGCTGCCCCCGGCCACGGCGGCGGCCCCAATCTGACCTAGGGGTCTAACTGGGGGGGGCTTGATGCATCGGGGGACAAGGCATAGCCTCCCCCGCATGAGCAGCCGCACCCCCCCCACCCCCATCGACTACGGCGCCCGCGACTATTGGGCCGGCATCATCAAGATGGGCCTGTCGAAATTCTTCATCCTGCGCGTCCTGCATGACGCGCCGATGCATGGCTACGACATCGCCCGGCGGGTGGAGCGGGTGACGGGCGGCTGCTGTTCCCCCACCGAGGGCACCATCTACCCCGTGCTGCGCGAATTCGAGGCCGGTGGCTTCGTCACCGTGGCCGAACAGGTGGTGCAGGGCCGCCAGCGGCGGATCTACGCACTGACCGATAGCGGCCGCGCCGCCTTCCGCGTGGCGCTCGATGCCTGGATGGAAGCCACCGCCGTGCTGGCCGACACGGCCCGCGCCTTCCCAGCGGACCCCGATTGCTGCCCAGCGGCCAATGACGGAGAATCCCCATGAGCCTGCCCATCGCCATCCTCGGCGCCGGCCCCATCGGCCTGGCCGCCGCCGCCCATCTGCGCGCCCGCGGCCTGCGCCCACTGGTGCTGGAAGCCGGGCCGCGCAGCGCGGAGGCCGTGCGGCAATGGGGCCATGTGCGGATGTTCTCCCCCTGGCGCTTCAACATCGATTCCGCCGCGCGCGCGCTGCTGGAAGCGCGCGGCTGGACGCCGCCCGACCCGGAGGCCTATCCGACCGGCGCCGAGCTGGTTTCGCGCTACCTGGACCCGCTGGCCGAGGCGCTCGCGGCCGATATCCGCACCGGCACGCGGGTGACCGGCCTGGCGAGGCGCGACATGGGCAGGCTGCGCGACGGCGCGGATCGCGATGCCGCGCCCTTCATCCTGCATGTCGAAGGCCCGCAGGGCGAGGCGGCCATCGAGGCCGCTTCCGTGCTGGACTGCACCGGCACCTGGTCCAGCCCCAACCCGGCCGGCGCCCATGGCCTGCCCGCCTTGGGCGAGGCGGCGCAGGCGGCGCGCATCGCCTATGGCATCCCGGATGTGCTGGGCGCGGCGCGGGCGGAGTATGCCGGCCGCACCACGCTGGTGGTGGGCGCCGGACATTCGGCGATGAATGCGGTGCTGGATCTGGTGGAACTCGCACGGCAGGCGCCGGGCACGCGCATCCTCTGGGCCTTCCGCCGGCCGCTCGGCGCGGTGAATTTCGGCGGCGGTGCGAAGGACGGGCTGGCGGCGCGCGGCGATCTCGGCGCGCGGGCGCAGGCCCTGGTGGAGACCGGCGCCGTCACCGCGCTGGCCCCCTTCCTGATCGACCGGGTGGCGGCGCAGGAGGACGCGCTGGCCATCACCGGGCGCCAGGCGGCGGAGATCGTGACCATCCCGGCGGACCGCATGATCGTCGCCACCGGCTTCCGCCCCGATCTCGACCTGCTGCGGGAGGTGCGGCTGGCGCTGGACCCGGCAGTGGAGGCGACCCCCGCCCTCGCCCCGCTGATCGACCCGAACCTGCATAGCTGCGGCACCGTCCGCCCGCATGGGGAGGCCGAGCTGCGCCACCCCGAGACCGGCTTCTACATCGCCGGCATGAAGAGCTACGGCCGCGCGCCCACCTTCCTGCTGGCCACCGGCCATGAACAGGTCCGCAGCATCGCGGCCCATCTGGCGGGCGACACGGTGGCGGCCCGGCGGGTGGAACTGGAACTGCCCGAGACCGGCGTGTGCAAGACGGATAGCGCACCCGCCGCCCAATCCTGCGGCGTGCCGAAGCCCGCCATCGCAGCCTGCTGCGGCGTGGCGTGACCGAGGCCTCGCCACCCGGCACACGCCGGGTCGTCCTCGCACTTGGCACCACCCAGACTCTGGCCTGGGCCTCCACCTACTACCTGCCGGCGATCCTGGCGGCGCCGATGGCGCGGGAATTCGGGCTGTCCACCGCCTGGGTCTTCGGTGCCTTTTCCGGCGCGCTGATCGTCTCCGCCCTGCTGGGGCCGGCGGTGGGGCGGGTGATCGATGCGAAGGGCGGGCGCGGGGTGCTCACCGCCTCCAACCTGGTGCTGACGGCGGGGCTGCTGGCGCTCGGCCTGGCGGTGGATGCCTGGACCATGGCGGCGGCCTGGCTGCTGCTGGGCGTGGGCATGGCGATGGGGCTGTATGATGCGGCCTTCGCCACGCTGGCCGGGCTGTATGGCCGGGCGGCGCGCGGGCCCATCACCGGCATCACGCTGCTGGCCGGCTTTGCCAGCACGGTGGGCTGGCCGCTTTCGGCTTTGCTGGAGGAAGGCTTTGGCTGGCGCGGGGCCTGCTTCGCCTGGGCGGCGCTGCATCTGCTGGTGGCGCTGCCGCTGAACCGGCTGCTGGTGCCGAAGGCACCGCCGCCGGAGCGCCAGGGCGCCGCCACCGCCCCGGCCGAGGTGCCTGCCACCGGCCGGCTGACCATGCCGCTGCTGGCCTATGTCTTTGCTGTGAGCTGGTTCATCGCCGGCGCCATGGCGGCGCATCTGCCGGCCATGTTGCAGGCGGCGGGCGCCACCGCGGCGGCGGCCGTCGCGGCGGGCGCGCTGATCGGCCCGGCGCAGGTGGCGGCGCGGGTGGCGGAATTCGGGCTGCTGCGGCGCTTTCATCCGTTGGTCTCGGCGCGGCTGGCCATGCTCGGCCATCCGCTCGGCGCGCTGGCTCTGCTGGTGGTCGGCGGGCCGGCGGCGGCGGCCTTCGCGGTGCTGCACGGCATGGGCAATGGCGTGATGACCATCGCCAAGGGCACGCTGCCGCTGGCCGTGTTCGGGCCGGGTGGCTATGGCGCGCGGCAGGGGTTGCTCGGCGCGCCGGCGCGGCTGTTGCAGGCGGCCGCGCCCTTCCTGTTCGGGCTGCTGCTGGAACGCGGCGGGGTACAGATGGCGCTGAGCGTCACCACGGCGCTGGCGCTGACCGGCTGCCTTGCCCTGCTGCTGCTGCGCGCGGCGCCGCCCGCGGTGGCTCAGCCGGGCAAATAGCCGAGCAGGTCGTCCACCCGCATCACCTCGCAATAGATGCGGTTGAGGATTTCCAGTTCCTGCTGATGCAGCGCGTCGCTGCCGGCGGCGCAGGCATCCTCCAGAACGATCACGTCGAAGCTTTCATCGGCCAGGCTGCGGACGGTCGAGCTCACGCATTGGTCGGTGAAGATGCCGGCGCAGACCACATGGGTGATGCCCATATTGGCCAGGATCAGGCGGAGATTGGTGCCGGTCAGCGCGGAATCGGTGGTCTTGGTGACCACGATCTCCCCGGGAAGCGGCGCGATGCTGGCGACAATCTGCGAATCCGGGCGCTCATGCGGCAGCAGCAGGTTGTTCCAGCCGGGCTTCTTCTGGCTCAGCGACCGATCCGCGCCATCCGGCCGCAGGCAGGCGATGCGGGCGAAGAACACCGGGTTGCCATCGGCGCGGAAGCGGGACAGCAGGCGCTGGATGGCGGGCAGCACGGTGGCGTGCATGCGGGTGTGGAAGGGGGTCCAGGCGTGGAACCGGGCGAGTTCCTCACCGGCCAGCCCCGCCGGGTCGGGGCGCTCCAGATAGGTTTCCTGCACATCGATCACCAGCAGCGCGACCCGGCCGCGGACCAGCACCGGGTCCGGCGCCGCCGGCGCGCCCTGGTAGTAGAAGGAACGCCAGGCGGTCTTCCAATCCATCCCTGCCCCCAAGCCCTGTCATCGCATCTTGTGCACGCGGCGCCGCCCGGCCGCTACCCGGCAGCCTCCGCCTCGCCTAACAAGGGAGCATAAGAAGGAGGTCCGCCCCATGCCTGACGCCAGTTCCGGTCCCGTCCTGCCGATCGGCTTCGCCGATTCCCCCGGCCGCAACCGCCGGCTGCGGGAGCTTCTGGCCGGCAAGGACCTGTTCATCGCCCCCGGCGCCTTCGATTGCGTCACCGCGCGCCTGGTCGCGGCCTCCGGCTTTCCGGCGCTGTACATCACCGGTGCCGGCATCTCGATGAGCGCGCTGGGCGCGCCGGATGTGGCGGCGCTGTCCTTCGGCGAAATCATCGACCGCATCCGCCGCATCTGCGACGTGGTTTCCATCCCCGTGATCGCCGATGGCGATACCGGCTATGGCGGCCCGCTGAACGTGATCCGCACCGTGCGGGAATATGAACGCGCCGGCGTCTCCGCCATCCAGATCGAGGATCAGGAATGGCCGAAGAAATGCGGGCATGAGCCGGGCCGCAAGCTGGTCTCCGCCACCGACATGCAGATGCGCATCCGCGCCGCGGTGGAAGCGCGGCGGGACCCGGATTTCGTGGTGATCGCCCGCACCGATGCCCGCGCCGGGGAAGGCCTGGCGGCTGCCATCGGCCGCGCCCGGCAGTACCGCGCGGCCGGCGCCGACGTGATCTTCGTCGAAAGCCCGCAATCCGAGGCGGAGCTGGAGGAGGTGGGCCGCGCCTTCCCGGAGGTGCCGCTGCTGGCCAACATGGTCGAAGGCGGCAAGACGCCGATCCTGCCGGCGGAACGCCTGCAGGCGCTGGGCTTCCGCCTGGCCATCTACCCCAACGCCATGACGCGGCTGATCGCCAAGGCGGGGATGGAGATGCTGGCCTCGCTGAAGGAGACCGGGTCCTCCAACGCCATGGCGGACCGCATGTACAGCCACGGCAAGCTGTGGGAGCTGTTCGACAATGCCACCTGGCGGGCGCTGGAGGATCGCTACCTGCGCCCGGACCAGACGGCGTAGAGGTCTATTGCTGCTGGCTTTCCTGGGCGATCACGCGGTGCTGGCGGACCACTTCCGCCATCACCCGGCGGATGAATTCCTCGGCGAAATCAGGGTCCAGCCCGGCCTGTAGCGCCTTGTCGCGCAGCCGGGCCACCTGGCCTTCCTCCCGCGCCACATCTACCGGCGGCAGGTGGTGGCGGGCCTTGAGGTGGCCGACCTCCCGCGTCACGCGGAACCGCTCGGCCAGCAGGGCGACCAGGGCATTGTCGAGATTGTCGATGCTGCGGCGCAGTCGCCAGAGATCCTCCGATGCGGCCGGATCGGTCGCGGTTTCGTTGGGCATGGACTGCGCCGCCTTTTCCACTGGTACACCTGCGGGGTAGCAGAACGCCCCCCGCCCCGCCAAGGCAAGACCCCCCCCCGGCGGAACACCCGGGGCGGAAGACCCGGCCGGATCAATGCCCGGGCGCCGGCGCGCCGCCCGGCTTGTTCTGCGCGCCCAGCCGGTCCACCAGCGTGGCGCTGGCCTGGTTCATGCCCAGGATCTCCACCGCCCGCCCCGCACGCCGGAACTTCATCACCACCCGGTCCAGCGCCGCCACCGCGGTCAGGTCCCAGACATGGGCGGCGGAGACGTCGATCACCACGCGGTCCACCGCCTCGCGCAGGTCGAAGGCCTCGGCGAAGGCCTCGGCGCTGGCGAAGAAGATCTGGCCGGTCACGGTGTAGATGCGCGTGGTGCCATCCGCCGACAGGGCGGAGTGGATGGTGAACAGCCGCGCCACCTTGCGTGCGAAGAAGATGCCGGACAGCAGCACGCCCACCAGCACGCCCTGCGCCAGGTCATGGGTCGCCACCGTCACCGCGACGGTCGCCAGCATGACGATGCTGGATTCCTTCGGATGCACGCGCAGATCCGCCAGTGATTGCCAGGAGAAGGTGCCGATCGAGACCATGATCATCACCGCGACCAAGGCCGGCATCGGAATCTGCCGCACCAGGTCGGACAGCACCAGGATCAGGAACAGCAGGAACAACCCGGCCCACAGCGTGGACAACCGCCCACGCCCGCCGGATTTCACGTTGATGACGGATTGCCCGATCATGGCGCAGCCCGCCATGCCGCCGAAGAAGCCAGCCGTGATGTTGGCCACGCCCTGGCCATAGCTTTCGCGGATCTTGTCGGAGCCTGTATCGGTCAGGTCATCGACGATCTGCGCCGTCATCAGCGATTCCAGCAGCCCGACCACCGCCAGCGTCGCCGAATAGGGCAGGATGATCCACAGCGTCTCCAGCGTCAGCGGCACATCGGGCAGCAGGAAGGCCGGGAAATCCGCGGGCAATTCGCCCATGTCGCCCACCGTCCGCACATCCAGCCCGAAGACGATGGCGATGGTCGTGATGACAATGATGGCGACCAGCGGGGATGGCACCGCCCTGGTCAGCCGCGGCAGCAGGTAGATGATGGCCAGCGCCGCGGCGCAGAGCACATAGGTGATCCAGGTGACGCCGATCAGCTCCGGCAGCTGCGCCATGAAGATCAGGATCGCCAGCGCATTGACGAAGCCCGTCATGACGGAGCGGGAGACGAAGCGCATCAATACGCCGAGTTTCAGCACGCCCGCGATGATCTGCAGCACGCCGCACAGCAGCGAGGCCGCCAGCAGGTATTGCAGGCCATGTTCGCGCACCAGCGTCACCATCACCAGCGCCATGGCGCCGGTGGCCGCCGAGATCATCGCCGGCCGGCCACCGGCAAAGGCAATGACCACGGCAATGCAGAAGGAGGCATAGAGCCCGACCTTCGGATCGACGCCGGCGATGATGGAGAAGGCAATGGCCTCCGGAATCAGCGCGAGCGCCACCACGGTGCCGGCCAGAATATCGGCACGGATATTGGAAAACCATTCGGCCTGGAGCCGGGCGAAGGACATGGGCAAACTCCGGGGAGGCAGCAGCACGCGCAAGACACAGGGCGCCTGCCGCCGATGGGCGGGGCGCGGAAGCACAGCGGGGTGCGGGGTGTCAGGGCGGCGCGAAAATCATGCAGCAGGGTGTAACAGCACCCTGCTGCGTCGCACAATGTCCGATCAGGTGATGACGGAGGCCTCGGCCCGGCCGGTATGGCGCGCGATCTCCGCGATCTCGCCGGCCGCCGCGATCACCGGCGCCAGCACGGCCTGGGTTTCCAGATCGTGGCGCGTGGGCTCGAACCGCTCCAGATAGACGCGCAGCGTGGCGCCGACCGTGCCGGTGCCGGACAGGCGGAACACCGCGCGCGCATCCTCCGCGAACAGGATGCGCACGCCCTGCTGTGCGGTGACGGAGCCATCGACCGGATCGGTATAGGCGAAGTCGTCGCAGGCGGAGACGGTGAGGCCGGCGAAGCTCTGGCCCGGCAGCGTGGCGAGCTTTGCGCGCAGCGCCGCCATCAGCCCCTGCGCGGCGGCGGCATCCACCTCCTCATAATCGTGGCGCGTGTAGTAGTCCCGCCCGAAGCGTGCCCAATGGTCGCGCACCAGCGCATCCGCGCGCTGCCCCGTGGCCGCCAGGATGTTCAGCCACAACAGCACGGCCCAGAGCCCGTCCTTCTCCCGCACATGGTCCGATCCGGTGCCGGCGCTTTCCTCACCGCACAGCGTGATGCGGCCGGAATCCAGCAGGTTGCCGAAGAACTTCCAGCCGGTCGGCGTCTCGTAGCAGGGAATGCCGAGCGCCTTCGCCACGCGGTCCACGGCACGGCTGGTGGGCATGGAGCGTGCGACGCCGGCCAGGCCCCGCGCATAGCCCGGCGCGCGATGCGCCTGCGCGGCCAGGATCGCCAGGCTGTCGGACGGCGTGACGAAAAGCCCCGGCGCCACGATCATGTTGCGATCGCCATCGCCGTCCGAGGCCGCGCCGAAATCCGGCGCATCGGCGCCCAGCATCGCCTCCATAAGCTCCGCCGCATGCACCGGGTTCGGGTCCGGGTGATGGCCGCCGAAATCCGGCAGCGGCGTGCCGTTGCGCACCGTGCCGGGCGCGGCGCCGAGCGCGCCCTCCAGGATGGCATGGGCATAGGGGCCGGTGATGGCGCTCATCGCATCGAACTGCATGCGGAAGCCGCCGGCGAACAGCTTCGCGATGGCGTCGAAATCCACCAGCTTGCGCATCATCGCGGCGTAATCCGCCACCGGATCCAGCACGGCCACGACGCAGTCAGCGACACGCTGCTCGCCAACCCGGTCAAGGTCGAGGTCCGGCACCTCCATCATCGCGTACTCGGTGAGGACGCTGGCGCGCCGGAAAATGGCGCCGGTGATGTCCTCCGCCGCTGGGCCGCCATTCGCCGCGTTGAACTTGATGCCGAAATCGCCATCCGGCCCGCCGGGGTTATGGCTGGCCGAGAGCACCACGCCGCCGATGGCGCCCGAGATGCGGATGAGGTTGGAGGCCGCCGGCGTGGACAGCAAACCGCCCTGCCCTACCAGGATCCGGGAAAATCCGTTGGCCGCGGCGATCTTCAGCGTGGCCTGCACAACCTCCCGGTTCAGGAAGCGACCGTCGCCGCCCACCACCAGCGTCGCGTCCTGCCGCGTCTCGCCCAGCACGTCGAAGATCGCCTGGACGAAATTCTCGACGTAATGCGGCTGCTGGAAGACGGTCACCTTCTTGCGCAGGCCGGAGGTGCCCGGCTTCTGGTCGGCAAAGGGCGTGGTGGCGATGCGGCGCAGGCTCATGCGTTGTCTCCGAAGTGGGTACACCTTCGCCTTGCCACCCGCCCTGCGGCAAGCCCCTGCCCTTACGCCTCAGCCAGCCCGCGGTTGCGCAGCAGCGCCTGGACGGAGGGCGGGCGGCCGCGGAAATCGACGTAGAGCTCCATCGGGTCGCGCGTGTCACCGGCCTGGTAGATGGCCTTCAGCTTGGCCGACAGCGCGGGGTCGAAGGGGTCGCCGGCTTCCTCGAAAGCTTCGAAGGCATCGGCATCCAGCACTTCCGCCCACATATAGGCGTAGTAGCCCGCCGCGTAGCCGCCGCCGGCGAACAGGTGCTGGAAATGGGAGGGGCGGTGACGCAGGCCAATCGCCTCCGGCATGCCGATCTCGCCCAGGAATTCTTCCTCGAATTGTACCACATCCAGCCCCTGCGGATCGGGATGCGTGTGCAGCGCCAGGTCGATCAAGGCCGAGGAGACGAATTCCACACTCGCGAATCCCTGGCCATCCTGGCGCGCGGCCAGCAGCCGGCGGAGCAGGTCTTCCGGCAGCGGTTCGCCTGTTTCGTGGTGGCGCGCATGGGTGCGGAGAATCTCCGGCACTTCCAGCCAATGCTCCAGCACCTGGCTCGGAAACTCCACGAAATCCGCCAGCACCGCGGTGCCGGATTGCGAAGGGTGATGCGCGGTGGACAGCAGCCCGTGCAGCGCATGGCCGAATTCATGGAACAGCGTCCGCGCATCGTCGAAGGACAGCAGGGCGGGCGAGGATTTCGCGATGTTGTTGTTGTTCACGACAATGGGTGTCACCGGGCCATCCAGCCCATGCCCCACGCGATAGCTGCTCATCCAGGCGCCGGAGCGCTTGCCCGCGCGGGCGAAACTATCCAGCAGGAAGACGCCGCGATGCGTGCCGGCCTCATCCTGCATGTCGAAAGCGCGGACATCGGGGTGATAGACGGGAATGTCCGGACGCTCGATGAAGCGCACTCCGAACAGCCGCCGGGCCGTGTCGAAGACGGCGGCCAGCATGCCATCCAGTGAAAAATACGGCTTGGTCAGGCTCTCATCGATGTCGTGCCGGGCGCGGCGGGCGATCTCGGCGTAGTGGCGCCAGTCCCAGGCCGCGATGGGGTGGCCGGCCAGCGACTCCAGCTCCGCGCGTTCCACCGCGGCGCGGCGCTTGGCGGGCGCCCAGACCTGGTTGAGCAGGTCGGAGGCTGCCGCGGCATCGCGCGCCATGTTGTCCGCCAGCCGCCAGGCGGCGAAATCCGCGTGCCCCAGCAGCCGGGCGCGTTCGGCGCGTAGCGCCAGGATGTCCTTGATCAGCGCGGTATTGTCCCGCGCGCCAAGGCCCCGCGCCACCCAGGCGCGCCAGGCCACCTCGCGCAGGTCGCGGCGTGTGGAGAAGACCAGGAAGGGCTCGATGGAGGAGCGCGACAGGGTGATGACCCAGCCCTCCACGCCGCGTTCCCGCGCGGATTCCCGCGCCGCCTCGCGGGCGAAATCCGGCAGGCCCGTGAGGTCGCCCTCGGCCAGCACCAGCTGCCAGTCATTCTCATCCGCCAGCACGTTCTGGCCGAATTGCGTGTGCAGCACGGCCAGCCGCGTGGAGATCGCCGCCATCCGCTCCCGCCCCGCCGCATCCAGCGCCGCGCCACTGCGCACCAGCCCGGCATGCAGCCGTACCAGCAGCCGGTCCTGGGCGGCATCCAGGCCGAGGTCCTGGCGGCGTTCCAGCAGCGCCGAGATACGAGCAAACAGTGCCGGGTTCAGCGCGATATCGGCGCGGTGCCGGGCCAGCCGCGGCGCGTAGTCGCGCTCGATCGCCTGGTAGGCGTCGGTCGCCTGGCTGGAAACGAGGTTGAAGAAGACGCTGCGCACCCGGTCCAGCGTGCGGCCACTGCGCTCCAGCGCCTCCACCGTATTGGCAAAATCCGCAGGCGCCGGATCGCCGGCGATGGCGGCAATCTCGGAAAGCTGCTCGGCCATGCCCTGGTCGAAGGCCGGCGCGAAATGCTCGGGCAGGATCAGGTCGAAAGGGGGGACGCCGAAGGGCGTGGTCCAGGGGGCGAGAAGCGGGTTCTGGGTCATGCCGCCACAGATAGGGTCTCAGGCGGCCTCGGTCACGCTCTCCTCGGGGCCGTTCGGGTCGCCGGGCGCGGTTTCCCAGGCCAGGCCCACCAGTACGACGCTGCGCCGCCCGCCGCGCTCGGCGCGGACCACCAGCGCGCCCTGTTCCTCCAGATAGGTCAGCAGCCGCCGCGCCCGGCCGAGCGACCGGC
>LNFM01008746.1_pt1 | contig 15130 bp, 15 predicted proteins | sample 596031 | NCBI WGS metagenome assembly LNFM01 (sample SAMN04254537, study PRJNA301005) | activated carbon metagenome | isolation source: dual media filters at the Ann Arbor, Michigan drinking water treatment plant | place: USA: Ann Arbor | reverse complement strand
CCAGCTGCTCGAAGAGCTCCAGGCAGCGCCAGGCGCCCACGCGGTTGCCGTATTCGCGCCAGGCGAAGTTCAGCACGTCGGGCTGCGGCGTGGCGGGGCCGATGGTCGCGCCCAGCCCTTCGCCGAAGGCGAAGTGCTCGATGTTGAAACCCAGGTACACTGCCAGGCCGGCGCCGCCGGGCCAGCGGTAGTCGGTGCGTCGGGTGATCGGGCTGTAGCCGAAGCGGCCGTGGTCGGGCAGCGGGCCGAGGTATTGCGCGGTCATCGGTCGTCCTCGTTCAGAGCGTGGCCAGGCCGGCACGCACCATCAGCCACTCGGCGCTGTCGTTCCACACCTCCATCTCCACGATGAGGCCGTCGCGCACCACGTAGCGGTCGACGTAGCGGTTGCCTTCGAAGGGCGTGCCGTCGGGCCATTCGCCGTACAGCGTGCCCAGGCTGTAGACGATGACGTCGGCGCCGTCCTGCGGCTGCGCCAGCACGGTCTCGGTGCGCTCGATGCGCTTCTTCACCCAGCGATAGCGGCCGGCGTTGAAGGCGGCACATTCTGCCGGGTCGCTCATCGCCCGGCCGCCGGTGAAGCGGATGCGCAGGCCCGGGGCGGCGTAGCGGCGCGCCGCGGCCGGGTCGGGGACCATCAGCAGACGCAGGTACTCGTCGACCACTTCGGCCGGGGTGCCCGGCGCAGCACGGGGCGCCGAGGCGCCGGCGGCAGGCGGTTTGAGCAAGGTCGGATCGGTCATGGCGGAGGGCTCCTGTGGTGTCCTGCAGCAAGTGTGGCACCGCTCTTGCCCTGAGGTCTGTCGACACCCGGCACAACCTGCGGTCACACACGACCGCGCGCCGGCGTCCACAATCCTCCCTCCCCACGAACAAGGCCACCCCATGAGCACCCGTCGACGTTTCATCGTGATCCTCCCGCTGGCCGGTGTCGCGGCACTGGCGGCATGCGGCGAGAAGGCTCCCCCGGCAGCGCCCACCCCTTCACCCGCCCCGGCCCCGGCGCCCATGGCCGCACCGGCCCCGGCCCCCGCCGAGGCCAGCGCGCCCGCACCGGCCACCGCCGCAGCGACCGGCCCGATGGTCGACCCGGCCGACCCGGCCGCCGTGGCCCTGGGCTACGTGGCCGACGCCAGCACCACGAAGGACCCCAAGCGCGTGGCCGGCGCGGCCTGCGCCAACTGCGCGCTCTATGCCGGCAAGGCCGGCGACGCCAGCGGTCCCTGCCCGCTGTTCGCCGGCAAGCAGGTGGCGGCCCAGGGCTGGTGCACCGCGTACGCGAAGAAGCCCTGACCCTTCGCGGGCCGCCGGGCCGGGCCGGAGGCCACAGCCCCCGGTGCGGCCCGAGGCGCCGCCTCAAGGCGGCAGCATGCCCTTGTCCTTCAGCACGGCCAGCACCTGCGGGCCGCGCAGCCAGTCCAGCAGGGCCCGCGCCGCAGCCGCGTCGCGCGCGGCGCCGCCGACGGCGCCGATGTATTCGGTGTGCAGCTGGATGTCGTCGGGCAGCGGCCCCACCAGCACCGCGCCGGGCACGGCCAGGATCTCGCTGATCTGGTGGATGGCCAGGTCGGCCTCGCCCGTCAGCAGGCGCTGGGCCACCAGCCCGCCGGGCACCAGCACGGCCTTGGGGCGCACGGCGTCGGCCAGGCCCAGACGTTCGAACAGCACGGCCAGGTACACGCCGCTGGAACCACCCGCCGCCGGGTCGATGTAGGCCACGGCGCGCGCTGCCAGCACGGCCTGCCTGAAGGCCTGCACGCTGGAGATGTCGGGCTGCGGCGCGCCCTGCTTGACCGCCACGCCGATGGCCACGCGGGCCAGCGGCGGCCTCTCGCCGGCGGCCAGCCTGCCACTGCGCGACAGCTGCTGCAGCGCCGCCGGCGTGGCCAGCACCAGGTCGAACGGCTCGCCGCCGTTGATGCGCCTCACCAGCGCGCCGGCGGTGTCGTTGTCCACCACCACGCGGTGCCCGCTGTGCTGCTCGAAGGCCGGCGCCAGCGCCACCAGCACCGGCTTGAAGGCACCGGCGGTGAGGACCTTGATCTCGGCCGCGCCGGCGTGGTTCGCCCCGGCCAGCAGCGCCAGGACAGCACCCAGGGCCGCGGGCAGTCGACGTAGGAACTGGATCATGCGCGGCACCTCGCTGGCGTTCAGCGGATCGTAGCGCCCTGCTGTGCGGGACCTTCGCCCGGACCGTGCCCGAGCACCGGCAGCCAGACGCTGACCGTGGTGCCCTCGCCGGAGGTGCTCTCGACCACCAGCCGCCCATGCATCAGGCCGACGATCTGCTGCACGATGCTCATGCCCAGGCCGGTGCCCGGCACCTGGCCCGTGCCGTCGGCGCGGTAGAAGCGCTCGCACACGCGCGCCAGCTGCTCGGGCGTCATGCCCATGCCGCGGTCCTGCACGGCCAGGCCCGCCTCCAGACCGTGGGCGCCGTGCTGCGGCGGCAGCAGCCGCACGGCCACCTCGTCGCGCCCGGCCTGGTGCGCCACGGCCTGCGAGAACTTGTAGGCGTTGGACAGCAGGTTGTGCACCACCTGTCCGAGCTTGCCGGGGTCGACGCGCACCGGCACCGGCCCGTCGGCCGCCGACCAGCGCGGTGCGGCGCGCTCGGGCGGCGCCACGAAGTCCTGCAGCGCCCGGCCCACCACCAGGTTCAGTTCGGTCTGCTGCAGCTCGACAAGGGCCGCGCCGCGCGCTTCGATGCGCGCCAGGTCGAGCAGTTCATTGACGATGGCGATCATCGCCAGGCTCTGCCGGTGCGCGATGCCCAGCAGGTGACGCTGCCGCTCGGCGCCGTAGTCGCGCGTGGTCAACAGCTCCAGCACGGCGTGGATGCCGGTCATGGGCGTGCGCAGCTCGTGCGCGGCGGTGCTCAGGAACTCGCTCTTCAGGCGGTCGACCTCGCTCTCGTGCGTGATGTCGCGCAGGTACAGCAGCCGGCTGGCGGCCGGCACCTCGCTGCGCACGCCCACCAGCTCCAGCACGGTCGGGCGCGGCAGGGCCAGCGCCAGGCGGTGGCGCGCGGGCGCGCTGTCGGGCGTCTGCGCCCCGGCGAAGCAGGCTTCCAGGCCGGCGAAGGCAGCAGGCTCCGCGCAGCGCGGGCGCAGCAGCGCGTCGAGAGCGTCGACGCACCGGTCCAGCACCTCGTCGGGCTGCAGGCCGGTCAGGCGGTAGAAGGCCGGGTTGGCGAAACGCGCGTGGCCCTGGGCATCGAAGGACAGCAGCGCATCGGGACTCAGCGCGAACAGGGTGTGCAGCTGCTGCGAGGTCTCGGCCAGCAGCGCCTCCTGCCGCGTCTGGTCGACGGCACCGCGCCGAGGCGTCTTGCGAGCACGTGCCGGCCGGCGCGGCAGGAGCAGGTTCATCGCCGGAACCGAAGCGCGGTGCGCCCGGCGTTCAGAAGAACTCGACCACGCCCGGGTCGGCGTTCTGCCGTGCAGGTGGCGGCGTGGTGGCAGGCGGGGAGGCCGGCGGCGCGACGGCCGGCCGGACCGGCGCGGCATAGCCCACCTTCACCTCGCGCACCACCGTCTTCCGGGCGGCCTCGGCCGCAGACACCACGCTGCCCAGGTTGAAGGCGCTCAGCACCTCGGACAGCCGTGCCGCCTGTTCGCGCAGGTCGGCCGCCGACAGGTTGGCGCGTTCTGCCACCAGCACGTTCTGCTCGGTGTCCCGGCTCAGCTCGGCGATCGACTGGGCCACGGTCTGCAGGCCCTGCATCTGCTCGGTGGTGTCGGCCGTGACCGACTGGAACAGCTCGCCCACGCGGCGCACCGAGCCGACGAGCTGGTTCATCGTCTGGCCGGCGCCACCCACCAGCTGCGTGCCGGTTTCCACCGTGGTGGTCGACACACCGATCAGGCTCTTGATCTCGCGCGCCGCGGAGGCGCTGCGCTGCGCCAGCGTGCGCACCTCGCTGGCCACCACGGCGAAGCCGCGGCCCTGCTCGCCGGCGCGCGCCGCTTCCACGGCGGCATTCAGCGCCAGGATGTTGGTCTGGAAGGCGATGCCGTCGATGACCGCGATGATGTCGGTGATGCGGCGCGAAGAGTCCTCGATCTCCTTCATCGTGCGCACCACGTCGCCCACCAGCCGCCCGCCTTCGTCGGCCATCTCCGAGGCCGTGACCGACATCGCCCGGGCCTCGCTCGAGGCCTCGGTGCTGTGCTTCACGATGACGCCGATCTGGTCCAGGCACATGGCCGAATCCTTCAGTCCGGCCGAGGCGATGCCGGTGCGCGCGCTCAGCTCCTGGCTGCCCGCGGCCACGTCGTCCGCCGCACGCTCGATGCGCTCGAAGGCCGTGTGCACCTCGGCCATGGCCGTGGCCATGCGCTGCTGCACGTGCTGCAGACGCTGGCCCGCCGGGGTCTCGGCGCGCACCACGTCCAGGTTCAGGCGGATCTGGCCTTCTCGCCCCATGGCGTTGACGAGGAACTCCAGCTCACGGGACTCGCGCCCCTCCAGCCCGCGCTGGCGCGACACGGCCGCCAGCAACAGGCCCTGCACCAGCAGCGCCGCGGCCACCGCCGCCACGGCGTGGGGCGACGCCGTGGCCGCCCAGGCCGGCGGGAGGCCGGGGGCCAGGGCCTGCATGGGCAGCAGCGCATGCAGCACGAACAGCCCCGCGGCCAGGGCGATCGGGCGCGCATCGCGGTAGGGCATCAGCAGGCCCAGCGTGACCAGGGCATTGAGGTAAGGCAGCGGCGAGCCGCCTGCGAAGTGCAGCTGCAACAGCACCAGGGCCGCCAGCGCAGCCCCCAGCACGAGGCTGGAGGCCACCGTGCCCCGCCACACCAGCGCCAGCAGGGCGCCGCCGCCGGCCACGGCACCAGCGGCCTGCCAGGCCAGGGTCGAGGCGCCCGGCGACAAGGACTGCGCGAGCAGGCCCACCCCCGCCGCGTTGGCCAGCAGGAGGAACAACGACAGGGTGTCGACGTCGCGGGGGTGCCAGGCGGTGGTCTTCATGGGATCGGAGCAATGCGCAGGGGATGGTGGCAACCCGACACGGTGTGGCGGGACCCTCCAGGGACTCCGGATGGATATCGACCCGGCGGCGCCGGACTTGAGCCGGCGCGACCAGCCAGGGCTGCCGGGGCGGCGCCGGGTCATTTGCCCGGCCGATGTCCCTCTTTTCCCCGGGACCGCCAAGCCACCGCACTGCAGGATCGCGACAACGGCCCCCTCGGCCTGCACGATCACTCCCGAGCCCCCATGAAGAAGATCCTCATCGTCGAAGACCAGGAAGACATCCGCGAGGTGATCCGCATCACGCTGGAACTCGAGAAGTACGAGCTGCACGACGCGGTGGACGGCACGGACGGGCTGCGCAAGACGCAGCAGATCCGGCCCGACCTCGTGCTCAGCGACGTCATGATGCCGGGCCTGGACGGCCTGGAGCTGTGCAAGCAGATCAAGAGCGACCCCGTGCTCAAGCGCACCAAGGTCGTGCTGCTGTCGGCCCGCGGCCAGCCGGGCGACCGCCAGGCCGGCCTGTCCGCCGGTGCGGACGCCTACCTGGCCAAGCCGTACGGCCCGCTGGACCTGCTGGCCACCGTGAAGCGCGCGATCGGTTGATCCGGCCGACCCGGCTGTCCGGGCGACGGCGCAGCGCCGGTGCGGGTGGGCGGCGCAAAGCGGTAGATGCTGTCGTTGAGGTGGCGCACCACGTCGTCGACGTCGGCTTCGCTCCAGCCCAGCTGCTCGCGGGCCTGCCAGCGCAGCACCTGGGCCCGCAGGCTGGCCAGGTCGACCGCCACGCGCTGGTCGCGCCAGTGCATCTGCGTGCTGTGGCAGCCCACGCAGTGGTTGTCGTAGAGCAGGCGGCCGCGTGAAGAGGACGCCGGCACCACCACCTGCGCCACCACCGGCAGCCCCAAGGCGCCCAGGACGATCAGTGCGGACAGGCGCCGCGCGAGGCAGGCGCCAGATCGGTCGTTCGTCGGGCGCTGCATCGGCAGGCTCCTGTCGGGTCGGGCCTCATTGTGGGCCGACGCGCTGCGCGTCCGGCTGGATCCAGGTCAAGGGTTCGCGCAGCGCCTCTTCCATCGCCTGCACGTAGCGGCCGACGTGCACACCGTCCATCAGCGCGTGGTGCACCTCCACCGACACCGGCAGCCACAGCCGCGAGCCGTCGGGCTCGGCGCGCCCGAAGGCCAGCTTGGGGATGGAGTCCTCGCGGCCCCAGTTGCGCGCGTGCGAGAAGCTGGTGAAGTGCACCCACGGCAGGGTGGTCAGGTGCAGCAGCGCGCTGTCCTTGAGCGGCTTGAAGGCCGCACCCAGCTCGCGCGCGGCCTCGATGGCCCGGGCCGCGGGCCCGACGAATGCGTCGAAGTCGGCCGCGTGTTCCAGATAGGCAAAGGCGAAGCTGTCGTCGTCGCGCAGCACCGTGGTGCTGGCGTGCACTTCGCGGTGGATGCGCACGCGGCCGCCTTCCAGCCGCAGCCTGAACGACTGCTGCTGATTGGCCAGGCGCAGCGCCAGGTAGTACACCGCCAGCGACAGGCCGCCGCCGACGGCCTTCCGCGACGACAGCGACGCCAGCGCCTGCTTCAGCGGCGCCACGTCGACGCGGGTGCAGACGTTGAAGTAGGGCTTGTCGAAGCTGCGGAAGAACTCGAAGGCGTCGCGCCGCGCCCAGTGGTCGGTGTCGAGGAAGTCGGTCATGCGGTCATCCTAGCGCTGCGTGCAGGCCGCGCCGCATCCACAGCTGGTGCAGGGCCTGGCGCTCGAAACCGGCCGCCTGCAGCGCCCGGCCGCCGAGGTCGTCGCGCTGCAGCGCCGGCACCTTCACCGGCCGGCCCGGGTGACGGCTGCGCAGCTCGGCGAGCAAGGCCGCGGCGCCGGGCTGGGCCGGGTCCAGGTCGACCAGGCTCTGCAGCACCACGCTGCCGTCGTCGGCCAGGCTGAAGACCAGCTGCGCGCGGACTTGCTGCCAGGCCTGCAGCGGCAGCTGCAAGGCCGCCAGCGACGGCGCGGTGACCTGCAGGGGGAGCTCGGGCTGCTCGGCTTCGGCGGCGTCGAGCCAGGCGAAGGCGGCTTCGCGGTCGACCTCGGTGACCGCTGCCCGGGTCAGGCCACCCTCCGCCGGGGCGTCCGCCGCCAGCGCGTGCCCCCGCAGTTCGTGCAGCGCCTGGAAGCCGCGACCTCGGTACAGCGACAAGGCGCGCGGGTTCTGCGCGAAGACCTCCAGCTCCAGCGCCGCCACGCCGGCCGCCGTGGCCCGCACGATCAGGTCGTCGAGCAGCGCCGGTGCGGCACCGCTGCCGCGCGCCGAGGGCAGCGCGCCCATCGTGGCCAGGCGCCAGCGGCCGCGCGCCGGGCGCGGCGCCACCAGGGCGAAGGCCGCGGGCTGGCCGTCGCGCAGGGCGATCCGGCTGAGGGCGAGGTCCACGCCCTGGCGTGCCAGCAGCACCGGCCATTGCGCCAGCGGCAGCGTGAAGGGGCCGGCCACGTAGTCGGCGAAGGCGGCGGCGAACGCGGCATGCAGCGTGGCCTCGGGCCAGCTGTCGGCAGGCACCAGGGTGAAGGACGGGGCGCTCATCGTGACCCGGGATTGTGTGGCGCGGCGCGCGGCCGCGGTGGGCGGCGCGTAGAGTGGGGCCCCCTTCGCCCGAGGCCGCCTCCCCGCCCATGCTCGTCACCATCGCCCCGCAGGTGCGCCTGTTCGTCGACATCGAAGGCTGCGGCCTGGTGCCCGACGGCCCGCGCATGCGCCAGAAGCCCACCCTGATCCTGCTGCACGGCGGGCCGGGTTTCGACCACACCAGCTTCAAGCCGCTGTTCAGCCAGCTGGCCGACGTGGCGCAGATCGTCTACGTCGACCACCGCGGCCACGGTCGCAGCAGCGCCAGCGCGCCCGAGACCTGGACGCTGGACACCTTCGCCGACGACATCGTGCGCCTGTGCGACGCGCTGGGCATCGAGCGGCCCGTCGTGCTCGGGCAGAGCTTCGGCGGCTTCGTGGCGCAGCGCTACCTGGCGCGCCACCCGGGGCACCCGGCGCGCGTGGTGCTGTCCAGCACGTCGCCGCAGATGGCGCTGGAGCGCAAGCTGGCGATGTTCGAGAAGCTCGGCGGCCCCGAGGCGCGCACCGCGGCCGAGCGCTTCTGGCGGCAGCCCGGCGAGGCCACCTGGGCCGAGTACGAACGCCTGTGCCGGCCGCACTACAACCGCACGCGCCCGGCCAGCACCGATGCCAGCCAGCGCGCGCACTTCACGCCCGAGATCCTCTACACCTGGTCGTCGCGCGAGATGCCCACGATGGACCTGCGGCCGGGCCTGGCGAACGTGCGCTGCCCCGTGCTGGTGATGGCCGGCGGCCGCGACCCGGTGACGCCGCTGGCCGATGCCGAAGACATCGCCGCGGCCATCCCCGCGCCCTGGGGCCGGCTGGTGACCTTCCCCGACGCCGGCCACGGCACCTGGCGCGACGACCCGGTGCCGGCGATGGCCGCGCTGCGCGAGTTCATCGCCGCAGCCGGCTGACCGGACCCGGCCTACTTTCGGCGAAGGCCCAGCCACATCACCGTGGCCACCACCAGCAGGCCACCGCCCACCTGCATCGGCGCGATGGTCTGCCCCAGCAGCGCCCAGGCCAGCACCAGCGCGAAGATGGGCTCGACGTTCATGATGGCCGAGTTGCCCACCACGCCCAGGCGCGGCAGCACGGTGAACATGATGGTGAAGGCCGTGCCGTAGAGCAGGGTCAGCGCCGCCAGGCCCCACCAGCCGGGCGGCGCGGTGGGCAGGTGGAAGCCGCCCTGCGCCAGCCCCGCCGCGAAGGCCAGCACGCCGACCAGGCCCATGGTGATGGCCGTGCGCAGGCGGCCGTCGATGTCGGCCACCTCGTGCTGCGTCAGCACCAGGGCCAGGCCGAAGGTGGCCGCGGCCGTCAGCGCGAAGGCCACGCCGGCGCCGATCTGCCCCCACTGGGCGGCCGCACCCAGGCCCGAAGCGGCGCCCAGCACGTCGAGCGCCAGCGCCAGGCCCAGCAGCATCACCGGCATGGCGCGCAGCACGCGCGGCTCGGCGCGGTGGCCGTAGACCACGCGCGCCCACAGCGCCGTCCACAGCGGGTAGGTGTTGAAGGCCAGCAGCGCCAGCGCCACCGGCAGCCGCGCCACCGACGAATACAGGCAGTAGCTCTGCACCGCCAGCAGCAGGCCGATCCACAGCAGGTAGCGGCGGTGCCCGGCGCCGAGCCGGATGGGCAGACGCTGCTGCCAGACCAGCAAACCCACCACCGCCGCGGTCGCCAGGCTGCGACACGCCACGGCGGTGACGACGTCGACCCCGTGGTTGAAGGCCAGCCGGGCGCCGACGTGGTTGGCGCCCATCATCAGCGCGATGAGCAGCAGCGTGGCGAAGGCGGTGAACGGCAGCGCGCGCGACGCGCCTGCGGGGGGAGCGGAGCCGGCGGACATGCAGCGATTCTGGGGCCGCGCGCGGCCACCTCTCCCGGGCGCCGACAGCGCCTGCCCCTGTCGGTGCACCTGACAGTCCGGACCCGGCCTCGCACGACGCCTGCGCCGCCCGGCACACGTCACCCTCACGTCACCTGGGCCACGACGCCCGTGCGCGGGCCGGCCGGCGCCGGTGGCGGCACGGGCCTCGGTCCTGACCTTGCGAGTCGACCGCACCGCGCCACCACGGCGTCAACGGGAGTCCGCCGCATGAATCGTTCCCTCGCCCCGATCCGTCCGGTCCATCCGGTCCGTCCTGTCGCTCCAGCCCGACCGCTGCGCCTGCTCTTGCTGACGGCGGTGGCGCTGGCCGCCGCCGGCGGCGCCGCCGAGGCCGCGATCGTCACGATGGGCGCCAACCCGGTGGCGCTGCCCAATTGCCCCGACCCGGTGCTGCCCGGCAAGTGCGGGGTGGAGACGGCTGCGCAGGTGCAGGGCATCGTCGGCAACCTGTCGCAGCTGCGCATCGGCCAGAGCGGCGCAGGCAGCCTGCTGATCGGCGCCAATGCGCAACTCACGCTCGACCGCCTGAACCTCGCCACCTCGCCGACGCTGATTCCCTCGGTGCCCGACCTGGTGGTGGGGGACAACGTCGGCGCGACCGGCAGTCTGGTGGTGCGCGATGGGGGCCGTCTGCAGATCAACGTCCCGGCCACCAACCCCTTGCAGGGCGGGCTGCTGCTGGGGCCCTTCGCCGCCCCGGCCGGCCAGTCGGGACCGACAACCACCATGGCGATCCTCGAAGGCGGCCACGTCACCGTGGACAAGATCGGTGGCTTCGGCATCGGCTCGGCGGTCTTCGTCGGCGTGGGCGCCGGATCCAACAGCAGCCTGGTGATGGACGGCGGCATCAACGGCTTCGGCAACCAGGCGCTGCGGGCGCGGCTGGACACGACGGGCAACCTGTCGATCGGCCGGCAGGGCACCGGCAGCGTCGACGTCGCACGCAACGGCGACATCACGGCCAACCTGGTGCTGATGTCCACCGTGCGAGACAACGGCATATCAGGACAGGCGGCACTCAACATCGGCGTGAATTCGACGCTGACGGCGCAGCAGTTGCTGGCCGGCATCGCGCTGGGCGGCGTGCTGGGCTACGACCCCCTCAGCCCGAACCACGGCACGGGCGTCGTGAGCGTGCGCGACACCGGGCTGATCAACGCCACCGTGGTGCTGGGCAGCGGCGGCACGCTGATGGGCACCGGCACCGTCGGGCCGCAGGTGCTGAGCTACGGTGGCACGGTGCGGCCGGGCTTCTCGCCGGGCACGCTGAACATCGCTGGCGACTTCGCCGATGTCGGTGGCCGCATCGAGATCGAGATCGGCCCCAACGGCTACGACTTCCTCGATGTGCTGGGCAGCCTGTCGCTCGACGGCACCGAGATCGAGTTCATGTTCGTCGACGGCTTCGCGCCGCGAGCCGGCTTCACGCTCGACTTCCTCGATGCCGACGGGCTGGTGAGTCTGAAGGACGTGCGCTACAGCTTCAGCGGGCTGCAGGCCGGCTTCCTGTTCGATGTGGTCAACAACCCGAACACGGGCGTGCTGAGCTTCACCGCGCTGACGGCCGGGGCCAGCGTGCCGGAGCCCGGGATGCCGGCCCTGCTGGGCCTGGCGGGCGTGGCCGCCTGGGCCGCCAGCCGCAGACGCCCCGCCGCAGGTTCGCGCGCTCGCCTTGCCAGCGCTGCCCGGTAACCGCCACACTCGGCCGGGTGACGCCGCCCGACGCGCCTCCTCCACCGGCCGAAACACGCCCTTCGTGGGCGCTCATCGAGGCCGAGCTGTCGCGCCTGGCCGGCAGCGCGCTGTTCCGCCGCTCGCCGCGCCACGTGCGCTTCCTGCGCCACCTGGTGCAGTGCACGCAGAACGGCGAGACAGCGCGCCTGCGTGAGCTGGCGTTGGGGGTCGAGGTCTTCCTGCGCCGGGCGGACCGCTTCGACCCGCGGCAGGACAGCATCGTGCGTGTCGAGGCACGTCGCCTGCGCCAGAAGCTGGCGCGCTGGTATGCCGACGAAGGGGCGAACGCACGCATCGAGTTCGTGCTGAAGGCCGGTCGCTACGACGTGGAACTGCGCAGGCGTGAGCCGCTGGCGCAGCCGCGGGGCTCGGTGGCGGTGTTCGAGCTGCCGGCGTCGCCGGGGCTGGCACCGGCGCTGCAGGCCACGCTGGGGGCCGAGCTGGCAGCCGTGCTGGCCCGCCTGAACGGACTGCGCGTGGTGCGCGGCGGCGCGTTTCCGGCAGGCGGCGACAGCGCGGCACTGACACACGCGCAGGACCGCCTGCAGGTCGAGCACGTGGTGCTGGGGCAGGTGAGTGCCGCGGGGGCCGACAGTGTGCTGCAGCTGCGCGTGCTGCGCTGCGAAGACGCCGGTGAGTTGTGGTCGCGGCGCGCGCTGCTGGCGGCCGACGGCGCCACGCCCGGGCTGCAGACGCTGGAAACCCTGGAGACCCTGGCCCGCGGCATCGTCTCTGCGCTGCACCGCGACGCCGCCCTGCGCCAGCTGCAGCGGGTGCGGCTGGCCGGCAGCCAGCCCTTGCTGCGCGCCCTGGCCCAGGGCGGACCGACGCCGCGCGGGCTGGAGCTGATGGGGCTGGCACGCATCGCACTGCGCCAGAACGACGTGCAGGGCTGCCGCAAGGGCGTCCAGCTGGCCGACGAGGCCGTGGCCCTGATGCCCGGGCATGCGCCGGCCTTCGCGCTGCTGGCCGAAGCGCTGATCAACACCGTCGCCATGACCGTGCTGCCGCCCTTGCCGTCGCTGCTGGCCGCCCGGCGCGCCAGCGAAAGGGCCATCGAGATCGACCCCGAGCTTCCCGACGCCCAGGGCCAGCTGGGCTATCTGCTGGCCGTGCACGAACGCGACTGGCCCGCCGCCGAGGCGCGCCTGCTGCGCTCCTTGCAGCTCGCTCCCGCACTGGCCTCTGCGCACGCGCGCTACGGCTGGTCGCTGATGATGCACCGGCGGTTCGACGAGGCACGCGCCTGCTACCGCGAGGCGCGCGACCTCGATCCGCTGTCGCTGCTGTACCGCACGCACGATGCGCTGATCTCGATGTACGAACGCGACCACGCCCGCTGCCAGGCCGGTCTCGATGCGGTGCTCGACGTCCTGCCAGGCCACCTGCTGGCCCAGGCCCTGAGCGCCGCGCTGATGCTCTACAGCGGCCGCGCGGCGTCGGCGCTGCACGCCTACACGGCGCTGCAACAGCGTGCGCCCGGGCTGTCCATCGGCCGCTGCGGCATCGCGCAGGCGCACGCCATGCTGGGCGACGAAGCCGCGGCGCGGCAGGTGCTGCAAGGCCTCCTGGCCGATCACGAGGCCGGCTACGTGTCGCCCTACCAGATCGCGATGGTGCAGGTGCGGCTGGGCGACCCCGCCGCGGCGCTGCACTGGCTTGCCGAGGCCGCCCGGCAGGTGGACTTCAACTACACCTGCATCGCCGTCGACCCTGCCTTCGACGCCCTGCGCGGCCTGCCCGCCCTGCAGCAGCTCATGCGCGACACCGGCTTCGCCCACCTGGCGGCCGGCTGAGACAGGCAGCCGGCCTGGGGGTCTACGCCGACGCCGCGCCCGCGGGCCCCCCGTACGCCCCCCCGTACCCCGGGCACCAACCCCTCTTCGCCGAAGGTCGTGGCGCCTCGGCCTTTCTCGGCTAGTCTCCGGACATTCAACGCCAGATCTGACCGGCGCGCCGCGCGACATGCGCGGCACCGGCCGATCACACAGGGAGCGCCTACAGCATGGACATCTTCTACTTCTGGAAAAACTTCGAGGCCGACCGCAACGCCGGCCGTGTCGGCACCATCAAGTCGACAGCCGAGAAGCTGAAGATGTTCACCGACGCCAGCCCCGACGGCATCTGGGCCTTCGGCCCGCCCAAGGGCCGCAAGCACGAGCTGCAGCTGCTGGCGCGCCTGCAGTGCGCCGTGCGGCAGACGCAGAACGGCGCCATCGCCTACGAACCCGAGCACCCGGCCTCGGTGGTCTTCGACGCCAGTGCCGAAGAGCACATCCGCGACATCACGCAGTGGGTGTCGCGGCACTTTCCGCGCATGTGCCTGGCCAACTTCCAGGGCGCGTCGGGCCAGGAGGCGCTGCGCGGCAGCGCGCTGAAGGAACTCGAAGCCATGGCCGCCAGGCTGCCGCGCTTGCCGTTCCGCGCACCCGCCGTGGTGACGCCCACGGAGGCCTGACGCGCCGGCGTGGCGCCTCCCACGCCTACCCCATGGCCGGCACCCTGCGACAGGAAATCCGCTTCACGCACGTGAAGTCGGGGGCCCGCATCGCCTGGGCGCGCAGCGGGCGCGCCGAGCCGGGCACCCCGGTGCTGGTGCGCGCGGCGCACTGGATGACGCACGTCGAGTACGACACCCAGTCGCCCATCTTCAAGCCCTGGCTCGAAAGGCTGGGCCGCGAACTCCGGCTGGTGAACTACGACGAGCGCGGCTGCGGCCTCTCGGGCCCCGACGAAACGCCGCTGGACCTCGCGGCCTCGCTGGAAGAGCTGGAGGTGGTGGTCGACGCCAGCGCCGAGCCGCGGGTGGCGTTGCTGGGCATCTCCGGCGGCGCAGCCACGGCCGTGGCCTATGCCGCGGTACACCCCGAGCGCGTGTCGCACCTGGTGCTGCTGGGCGGCTACACGCACGGCCTGCTGCAGCGTTCACCCAGCACCGAGGGCCTGGCCTACTTCGAGGCCGTGGCCACGCTGATGCAGCACGGCTGGGGCCAGGCGGGCTCGGCAGTGCAGCAGTTCTTCTCGGCCTCGCTGATACCGGACGCCACGTCCGAGCAGCGCGAGGCGATGAACGAGCAGCAGCGGCTGTCCTGCGACGGCCGGCGCGCTGCCGCGATCTTCCGCGCCCGCTCGCAGCTCGACGTGCGGCCGCTGCTGCCCCGGCTGCGCTGCCCGACGCTGGTGATGCATGCCGACGGCGATGCGATGGTGAAGGTCGAGCTTGGCCGCGACCTCGCGGCCGGCATCGCCGGCGCACGCTTCGAGGCACTGGCTTCGCGCAACCACGTGCCGCTGCCGGGCGAGCCCGCGTTCGAGCGCTTCTGCGAGGCGCTGACCGACTTCGTGCACCAGCGGCCGACCGCCACCGACCAGGCCTTCACGGCGCGCGAGCGCGAGCTGCTGGCGCTGGTGGCGCGCGGGCTCGACAACCTGCAGATCGGCGCCCACCTGGGCCTGGCCGACAAGACGGTGCGCAACCAGCTGTCGCGGCTGTACCAGCGCCTGGGTGTCGAGGGCCGCACCCACGCGGTGGTGCGGGCACGCGAACTCGGCTTCTGACGCGCCGCCGGCGCGGGCCCTGCGCAGCGCGAGGGACAAGCGTCCCGGCGGAAGACGGCCGACCGGCCCGGTGCGGGACAGACGCCCGCGCCGCCGGGTCTGGCCCGAACGGCCCGCAAAGCCTGCAATCGAGGCCTCTTCACTCCCTTCGCGAGGCCTTCCATGATGACCCCTGCTGCACGATCACTCCAGGTCTTCGGCCTGTACCTCCTGGGGGCCGGCGGCCTCCTGATGCTGGTGCCGGCGGTCCTGCTCAGCCCGCTGGGCCTGCCGGCGCCGGCCGATGCCTGGGGCCGCGTGGCCGGCATGCTGGTGTGCTTCCTGGGCATCTACTACCTGGTGGGCGCGCGGGCCGAACTGCTGTC
>LNFM01008745.1_pt1 | contig 15131 bp, 13 predicted proteins | sample 596031 | NCBI WGS metagenome assembly LNFM01 (sample SAMN04254537, study PRJNA301005) | activated carbon metagenome | isolation source: dual media filters at the Ann Arbor, Michigan drinking water treatment plant | place: USA: Ann Arbor | reverse complement strand
CGCGGGGAAGTTCGCGATCATGATCCCGCCGGTCTCGGTCTGCCACCAGTTGTCGTGGATCCGCAGGCCGAGCGCCTCCATGCCCCACCACACCGCCTCGGGGTTGAGCGGCTCACCCACGCTGGCCACGAAGCGCACGCGCGACAGATCGTGGCCGCGGGCGACCTCGGCCCCGGCCTTGATCAACATGCGGATCGCGGTGGGCGCGGTGTACCAGACGGTGACCCGCTGCTCGTCGAGGATCCGGTACCAACGCTCGGCGTCGAAGTCGGCCTCGTCGACCAGGAGCGTCGCGCCGCAGGTGAGCGGCGCGATGATTCCATACGACGTCCCGGTGACCCAGCCCGGATCGGCGGTGCACCAGTAGACGTCGTCGGCGCGCAGGTCGAGCGCGTAGCGCCCCGTCATGTGGTGGGTCACCACCGCGCCGTGGACGTGCAGCGCGCCCTTGGGCGCGCCGGTCGTGCCGCTGGTGAAGTGCAGCAGCGCGGGCGTCTCGGGCGGGGTGGGTCCGATGCGGTAGACCGGCGAAGCGTCGGCGAGCAAGCGCCTCAGGTCGTGCGTGCCCTCGGGCGCGGCCTCACCCTCGGCTTCGGGCAGGACGAGCACGTGGGCGAGATGCGGAAGGCCGGCGCGGATCTCCGCGAGCTTGCGTGCGTACAGCTTCGCGGTCGTGATCACCACCTTGGCCCGGCCGCGACCGAGGCGAGCCCGCAGCGGCTCGGGGCCGAACGCCGAGAACAGCGGGGAGAACACGGCGCGGTGCTTCAACGTGCCCAGCGCGGCGATCCAGAGCTCGGGCACGCGGCCGATCACGCTGGCGACGACGTCGCCCGGGCCGACGCCGAGCCTGCCGAGGACGTTCGCGAAGCGGTTGGTGAGCGCGGCGAGCGAGCGGTAGTCGAACTCGCGGACCTCGCCCCGCTTGCCCAGCCAGCGCAGCGCGATCGCAGCCGCGCGCGGACCGGCGGCGTGGCGATCGACGGCTTCGTGGGCGATGTTGAGACCCCGGTCGGGCAGGCCGTGGAGCCACGCCCGCGCCTGGTCCCACGTGAACGTCGCGTACGTCGCCGCGTAGTCCGGCAGGTTCGCAGTCGTCGATGCGCGCGGGATCCGTGCGCCACGTTCGTGGGTGCGCTCGAGCGGGCGAACGCCTTCGGGGTCGTCGTGGTTCGCCATCTCCATTCCAACGAGTAGCGCACCGCAGCGGAGGTGGCGTGCGCACGATTGAGGCCGACCCTCGGCGCGCGCGGCAACGCTTGCGGTCGCGATCAAACCCGCGGCGCCTCGCGGAGGACCACCATCTCGTAGAACACCTGCGCCTGTGGGGTGGCACGCACCGGCGTGGCGAGCCGCTCGATGCGTAGGATCTCGGCGCCGTGCGCCGTCATGGCATCGAGCAGCACCGCGAGTCGCTCCTCGAGCTCGCCGTCGTCCGCGGCCTCGACGGTGATCCGCTTGCGTCGCTTGACGATCATGGCCGCCCCCGGGCGTCGTCGCCCTCGTGCTCCGTGGTCGGGACCACGCGGTGCCACACGGCGTAGTCGAGGTCGAACTCGTCCTCGCTCTCGGATCGGGCGTAGACGACCAGTCGCGCCGGCCCGTCGGCGCGGCGCATCCACGCGACGAGGCGACCGCCGGGGGCGAGCTGGGCGACCACGCCGGTGGGCACGTCGTCCACGACGTCGGGAATCACGATCGCGTCGAACGGCCCGTGCTCGGGCCAGCCCTCGCGCGGATCGTGGTCGCGCAGGTGGGCGGGCTCGTAACCCAGCCGCATCAGGCATCCGGCGGCGCTCCGTACGGAGCCGGCGTCGGTGTCGATCGAGAACACCTCGGTGCCGAGCTCGAGCAGCAGCGCGGTGCCGTAGCCGTCGCCGGTCCCGGCCTCGAGCACCCGGTGCCAGCGCTCGAGCCGGGCGGCCTCGAGCATCATCGCCATCGACGCGATCGAGGGCCACCCGGCGTCGAGGTCGTAGGCGTCGTTCCACCGCGCTTCGGGGAGGAACACCTCGCGCGGGACCCGACGCAGCGCGCCGAGGATCCGCGCATTCCGGACCCGACGCGAGGCGAACAGCTCGAGCACCATCGCGTGGCGGCGGCGCTCGAGCATGCGGGCGTCGGGGCGGGCAGGACCCGTCGTCGCGGCGCCGGTCGCTGCGGATGCTGGGCTGGCGGAGGGGGTCGTCATGGACCTCTGCCCCTACAACGTCCGTGCCACCTGTGTTCGTGTCACGTCGTCGTGGGGGGCGGTCGACGACGCGGAGGAACTCGCGTCGAGGTGCGGGAATTCCCGCGAGGGCGGGGGCCCGACCGCCTCGTCGAGCACGAAGTGCGGCGCGACGCCAGCGACGCCCGCAGTCCCGGCGCGCGCGTCGGATCGCGAATGCCGCTAGCGTGCGTGACACCCCAACAGGAGCACCCATGCGCACCTCCATGAGCGTCGAATCCGTGATGTCCAACTCCGTCTTCACGTGCCACGTCGACGACACGGCTGGCCGCGCCGCCGAGTTGATGTGGAACAACGACGTCGGGTTCCTCCCCGTCGTCGGCGACGACAATCGCGTGGTCGCGACGATCACGGATCGCGACCTGTGCATGGCCGCGTACACGCAGGGGCGCCCGCTGTCCGAGATCCCCGTCAGCTCGGCGATGTCCAAGCACGTGGCCTGCGTGCGGCCGGCCGCCAAGCTCGAGGACGCCGAGCAGCTGATGCGCGAGCGGCAGATCCATCGCCTGCCGGTGATCGACGCCGGGGGCCGGGCCGTCGGCGTGGTCTCCCTCGCCGACCTGGCGCGCTCGTGCGAGCACAAGGGTGGCGCGAGCCCGCAGGACGTCGTGCGCGCGATGATGGGGATCACCCGGGCGACGAACGAGGTGGCCCGAGCGGCGGAGTGACGCGTTTGGTGGAGGACGACGACGGCCGCGGCTTACCGGGTCGGATCGGAGCTCGAGTGGGCGGGGTTGCGCGGTCGTCCGCGGCCGGTCGATTGACCGCAGCGCGGTCGGGGCGAGCACACCCGATCCCGCAACTCACGCCTGCGCGACGCGGTCGCGCACGAACTCCACGAATCGCAGCGTGTCGATCGGCTTGGCCACGACCTCGGCGACACCGGCGGCCATCGCGGCTTCGAGCTGCACGTCACCGGCGAACGCCGTCATCAGCACCACGATGGTCTCCTGGGAGCGCAGACGGGCGGCGTGCACGACCGTGAGCCCGTCCAGCGGCGACATGCGGAGATCGGTGACGACGAGGTCGAAGTGACGGGCGCGGATCCTGTCGATCGCCGAGATGGCGTCGTAGGCGATCGCGCAGTCGTAGCCCTCGTCCTCGAGCACCTCGCCGAGGTTGTCGGCGAGGTCGCGGTTGTCATCGACGATGAGCACGGAACCCGGAACCATGGGCGGCGCCGAGCCAGGATAGCAGACCGCGCCTCGTCGTCGATGTTGGGATCGAGTTCGATCGCGTCACGGGCTCGGGGTGCCGAGCCCATCGTGGAATCGCCCGAACGCCGCGAGCACGGCCGGAGGATCCTCGATCTGCGGGTAGTGCCCGACGTGCGGCAACACGACGACGTCGGCGTGCGGCACGAGCTGGCGGTAGCGGTCGGCCAGGTGCGCGCCCGAGACCGGATCGAGCCCGCCATCGACGAGCATCCGGGGCACCTGCGAGCGCACGACCGCGTCGACCCAGCGCTCGCGGTGACGCCGTCGCTCGGCCATGTAGCCGAGCAGCGCGGGGAGCACGAGGTGGCCGTCGTTGTGACGCAGCAGCGTCCACAGCTCGTCGACGAGCGCGGCCGAGGGTGGCGTCGACGGTCCGAACACGCCGGTGAGGCCCGACGCGAACATCCGCTTGGTCGAGCAGCGCGCGACGATCGGGCCGATCGGGCTCGCGAGCAGCCGCTGGATCGCGCGGGGTCGATGCGCCTCCGGGAAGAGCCCGCCGTTGAGGAAGCAGATCGAGTCGATCGTCGGCGCCCCGCCCCGCGCCGTCCGCTCGTCGTGCCGAGCGAGTAGCTCCTGCGCGACCGTGTCGCCGTAGTCGTGGGCGAGCACGTGCGTGCGCGTGACTCCGAGGTCGGCCAGCAGCGCCTCGTGCAGCGCCGCCTGATCCATGATCGAGTAGTCGTAGCCGCGGGGCTTCGCGGACCAACCGAAGCCGATCATGTCGAGGGCAACGACGGTGAAGCGGCGGGTGAGCTCTGGCCACATCGGCGCCCAGTCCCACGAGGCGCTGGGGAAGCCGTGGATCGCGAGCAGGTGCGGACCCTGCCCGGCGACGCGGAACCAGATCGCGTGGCCTCGGTGGCAGAACGTCCGTCCCGCGCGGCGCCAGTCGTCGAGCGCGATCGGCATCGCCGTCACCTGGGCGGGGCCCTGCTACGCACTGGCGACCGTCGCCGTCGCGCCGCGCCACGGCAGCAGCAGCCGCACGATCGCGCCGCCGCCCGGTGCGTTCTCGGCGATCGCCTGGCCGAGGTGACGATCGGCGACGCTCTTCACCAGCGCGAGCCCGAGGCCCACGCCGCTGGCGCGCGAGGTGACGAGCGGCTCGAAGACCCGCGGGAGGAGCTCGGGGTCGAAGCCCGGTCCGTCGTCCACGACGATCAGCGCTGCGAATCGGTCGTCGTGCCGCGTCGCCCGCGTGACGATCGTCCCCGGGCGCCCGCGCAGCGCGATGACCGAGTTGACCACGAGGTTGATCATCGCCTGCTCGAGGAGGTTGCTGTCGCCCTCGAGCTGCATGCCGTCGTCGACCTCGATGCGCACGACGACACCTTCCGGGATCGTGACCATCGCGAGCGAGGCGTCGAGCATCACGCGGACGTCGATGCTGGCGAACTGCGGCGGCCGCGAGCGCGCCAGCTCGAGCAACGCGGTGACGATCCGGTTGCAGTTGCGGACCTGGCTGTTGATCTTGTCGAGGTGCCGCTGGCCCCGCTCGTCTTGGAGCATGCGGCGCAGGATGTAGGCCGACGACTCGATCACGCCGAGCGGGTTGCGGAGATCGTGACCGATCGTCGCGGCGACCCGACCGATCGTCGCCAGCCGCTCGCCGCGTCGGAGCTGGTCGTCGGAGTCGATCCGATACGTCTGGAGCATGATCGCCAGCTCGAGGTCGAGGAGCCGATCGACGGCGCGCATGCTCGCGTGCAGCCGCGGAACGTCGTCGACGAGCGTGTCGGTGAGCACGGCGTGGTAGTCCTGCCGCATCACGCCGATCGCCGTGACCATGTATTGCTGCGGAAGTCCTATCGCGACGTGGCGGCGTCCGATCCGTGCGCGTCGCTCGTAGAACGCGTCGTCGAACGGACCGCGCAGCCCGGAGTCCATCCATGCGACGAGCGAGTGCTTGAGGCGTGCGACCTGCTCGGCGCCGCCGGTGATCGCCGTGTGGGCGCTCGGGTGCTCGAGGATCCGCGCGTAGAAGTGCTCCGCGAAGGCGTTGAAGTGCGGCTCGAGGAGCGGAACCAAGCCCTGCAGTCGCTCGCCGTCCTCGGCGTCGAGACCCACGTAGCGGCGAACGTCGTCGAGGAAGCTCTGCACTTGCCTGAAGAGAATCGGTCCCTCGACCGACCCCGCCCAACGCAAAATCTGCGGGATTCGTGCGTGTTGCGCCGCGTCGGAGAGGTCTATGATAGCCCCCATGGCACGGACGATATTGGTCGCCCTGGACGGCTCTACGCGGGAAGCCGAGGTTTTCCGCACGGCCGCGAAGCTCGCCGCCGCGGACGGCGCATCACTGAACATCTGTCGCGCAGTGACGATCCCGATCGGCCTGCCCGACGCGGTGTGGAGCATGTCCATGGCCCAGCTCGACGCGACCCTCATCGCCGAGGCCCAGCGTGCCGTCGATGTCCGCGCCGCCGAGGTCCCCGGCGCCAAGGCGATGGTGCGCATGGGTCAGCCCGCCGACGTCATCTGCGACATCGCCAAGGAGATCGGCGCCGATCTCGTCGTCATCGGTGCCCACGGCTACGGCGCGATCGAGCGGCTGTTGGGCACCACCGCCAGCAAGATCGTGCACCGCGCCCCGTGCTCGGTGCTCGTCGTCCGCCCCACCGCCTGACGCGAGCGGGTCCCGCCATCCCCATCTACCAGCAGCCGGAAGATCTTCGCCATGTCGCTCGAGCCCCACGCCCACATCGCCAACATCCTCGTCGTCGACGACGAACCGTCCGCCCGCGCGGCGCTCGTCGAGTTGCTGCGGGAGGAGGGCTTCACGGTGCGCAGCGCCGCCGACGGCTTCAAGGCCCTCGGCCAGATGGACGACTGGACGCCCGAGCTCGTGATCACCGACGTGAAGATGCCGGGGATGGACGGCATGGAGCTCATGGCCAAGGTCCGCGAGCGCTTCGAGGGCACGGCGGTGGTCGTGATGACGGCGCACGGCTCGGTCGAGCACGCGGTCGCGGCGATGCAGCAGGGCGCGGACGACTACCTGACCAAGCCGCTGCACTTCCCCGAATTGCTCGTCGTGGTGCGCCGCGTGCTCGCCAACGCCGAGCTCCGCCGCGAGAACGCCCAGCTCCGCACCGCGCTCGTCGGCGAGCCGATCTCCCCCGGCCACGACTGGATCGGCCAGTCCAAGGAATCGCGGGCGCTGCTCGGCCTCGTCCGGCAGGTCGCCGATTCCGACGCCTCGGTCCTCATCCTCGGCGACAGCGGCACCGGCAAGGAGCTGATCGCCCGTGCGCTGCACGCCTGGAGCCCGAGGAAGGACAAGCCGTTCGTCGCGGTCCACTGCGCCGCGCTCAACGAGGGCGTGCTCGAGAGCGAGCTGTTCGGCCACGAGAAGGGCGCGTTCACGGGGGCGAGCGCCCGTCGTGATGGCCGCTTCGCCAAGGCCGACGGCGGCACGCTGCTGCTCGACGAGGTCGGCGACATCCCGATGCCGGTGCAGGTCAAGCTGCTGCGGGTCCTGCAGGAGCGGCAGTTCGAGCGGGTCGGCGGCGACGAGACCGTGTCGGTCGACGTCCGCGTCATCGCGGCCACCCACCGCGACCTCTACAAGGAGGTCCGCGAGGGCCGCTTCCGCGAGGACCTCTTCTATCGACTCGACGTCATCACCCTGCGCACGCCGTCGCTCGCCCAGCGTCGCGACGACATCCCCGCGCTGGCGATGCACTTCCTCGAGCGGCACGCCTCGAAGAGCCGCAAGCACATCCGCGGCTTCAGCGACCGCGCGCTGCGCGTCCTGCTGAGCGCCGACTGGCCGGGCAACGTCCGCCAGCTCGAGAACTGCATCGAGCGCGCGGTGGTCATGTGCCAGGGCCACGAGATCGAGCCGCGACACCTGCCGCGCGACATCATGGCCCACCTGCGCATGGGCGACGAGGCGCCGCCGGTCCCCGGCTCGTCGATGGCGGAGCTCGAGCGCTACGCGATCCTGAAGACCCTCGAGCACGTCCGCGGCAGCACCAGCAAGGCCGCGGAGATCCTCGGCATCTCCCCGCGCAAGATCCAGTACCGCCTCGCCGAGTACCGCGGCGAAGCGCCCAACGGCAGCGCCAGCGGCACGGCAGAGACCGAGCGGCCCCGGGTCGAGGACTGACGCCGCAATTGCGGCGGGCCTTGGTACAAGCACCCCGGTGACGACCGTCCCCGCTGTCGACCCCGCCGGGGGTGCCCTCGTCGCCACCGGCCTGACCAGCGAGCAGGCGGCGGCGCGGCTCACCGAGCTCGGGCCGAACGAGATCACGCGGCAGGCGGCGACGCCCAAGTGGCGGCTGCTCCTCGCGCAGGTCAACAGCCCGCTCGTCCTCATCCTCGTCGGCGCGGCCATCCTGAGCGCGGTGGTGCAGGCGATCGACGACGCGATCGCGATCGGCGTCATCGTCACGGTCAACGCGATCATCGGCTACCTGCAGGAGTCGCGCGCCGAGGCGGCGCTGATGGCCCTGCGCTCGATGACGGCGGCCCGGGCGTCGGTGCTCCGCGACGGCGTCGGTCGACTCGTGCCCGCCGCCACGGTCGTGCCGGGCGACGTCCTGCTGCTGCAGCCCGGCGACGTCATCGCCGCGGACGCGCGCCTCGTCGAGGTCGCCTCGCTGACCATGATCGAGGCGGTGCTCACCGGCGAGAGCCAGCCGGTGACGAAATCGGTGGCGTCCGCCGGTGAGCCCGACGCGAGCATCCCGATCGCCGACCGCGTCGATGCGGTGTTCATGGGCACCACGGTCGCGACCGGCACGGGCCGCGCGGTGGTCACGGCGACGGCGATGTCGACCGAGCTGGGGAAGATCGCCCACCTGCTCGCGCAGGCCGAGTCGGGCGACACGCCGCTGCAGCGCCGCCTCGCCGCGCTGGGCAAGCTGCTGCTCGTCGCGACGATCGTGCTCGTCGGCGTCGTCGCGCTGCTCGGATGGTGGCGCGGCCTGTCGTGGTTCGACCTGCTGCTGACGACGGTGTCGCTCGCGGTCTCCGCGGTGCCCGAGGGCCTGCCCGCGGTCGTCACCGTCGCGATGGCGGTCGGGGTGCGGCGTCTGTCGGCGAAGCGCGTGCTGGTCCGTCGGCTGTCGACGGTCGAGACGCTGGGCTGCGCGACGACGATATGCACCGACAAGACCGGCACGCTGACCACCGGCGTGATGACGCTGCGCGAGACCCGAGCGATCGATCGTGCCGTGCTGCTCCACGCCGCGGCGGCCTGCTGCGACGCGGAGCTCGAGGCCGACGGCGGCATCGGCGATCCCACGGAGATCGCGATCCTGCGGGCGGCCGCGGCCGAGGGGATCCACCGCGCGGCGATCGAGGCCGAGCTGCCGCGCACGCGGACGATCCCGTTCGACACCGACCGGCGGCGCATGGCGGTGTGGCGCGCGGGGTCGCGGCTGTTCGTGAAGGGCGCCGTCGAGGTCGTGCTCCCGCTGTGCAAGGACGCCCCGCACGACACGATCCTCGCCGAGGCCGCCGAGCTCGCGACGCGCGGCCTGCGGGTGCTCGCGGTCGCCGTGGGCGACGGCGACGAGGAGCGGGACCTGACATGGGTCGGGCTGGTCGGCCTCGCCGATGCCCCGCGGGCCGAGGCGCTCGCGGCCGTGCGGGCGGCCCAGGCCGCCGGCGTGCGCATCGTGATGATCACCGGCGATCACGCCCTCACCGCGACAGCGATCGCCCGCGAGCTGGGGATCGTCGTCGAGGGGACCGACCCGGCGCTCAGCGTCTTCGCGCGCAAGACCGCCGCCGACAAGACCGCGATCGTCAAGGCGCTGCGCGACCGCGGCGAGATCGTCGCGATGACCGGCGACGGCGTCAACGATGCGCCCTCGATCCGCGAGGCCGACATCGGCATCGCGATGGGGCGCGGCGCCACCGAGGTCACGCGCGAGGCGGCCGACATGGTGCTCACCGACGACGATCTCGGCGGCGTGATCACGGCGATCCGCGAGGGCCGGATCGTCTACGACAACATCCGCAAGACGGTGATCTACCTGCTGTCGGGCAACGCCGCGGGGCTCATCATGATGCTGGTCGCCGCGATCGTCGGCTGGCCGCTGCCGCTGCTACCGCTGCACCTGCTGTGGCTCAACATCATGTGCGAGCCGCTGCCCGGGATCGCGCTGGCGATCGATCCGGCGACCGACGACGTGATGCAGCGACCGCCACGCGACCCCAAGGATCCGCTGCTCGGTCGCGCCGCGTGGCTGCACATCGCGGGCGGATCTGCGGTGCACGCGACGGTGGGGTTGGCCGCGTTCGCGTACGGCATGGCCGCCGGCGGGACCGATCTGGCGCGCACGCTCGCGTTCGCCAGCCTCGTGTTCAGCGTCCTGCTGCGCTCGTTCGCCGCCCGTCACGCGGACCGCGTGCTGTGGGAGATCGGCTGGTCGCGCAACAGCATCCTGCTGCTGGTCGTCGCGATCTCGGTGGGGCTGCAGGTCGGCCTGCACATGATCCCGCCGGTGCGCGCGTGGTTCTCCCTCGCGCCGATCTCGTGGGCGATGTTGGCCGCCGTGTTCGCGACCGCATTGATCCCGGTGACCGTCGTCGAGGTCGGCAAGCTCGTCCGGCGCGCGCGGGCCCTGACCGGCGCGAAGGGCTGAACTCGGCCCGACGCGGGCCGGTTCAAGCGCGCCGGCGCGGCGGACGATGCTCGGCGCACGGGGCTGTTGGGCTGACGAACCACGACGAAACGACGGGCGCGATGGCGGTGACGCTCAGCGCCGAGGAGCTCGCGGCGATCCGCGACGCGACGCGCGCCTGGACGTGGGGCGTGACCGTGTTCGTGGCGGCCATGCCGAGCGCGCGGCAACGCTGGGCGCAGTCGCTCGTCGGCTGTGCGATGGACTACGCGATCGTCGGCAATGCTCACGAGCTCGCTGCGCTGCTCGCCGGGGGCGACGTGCGCGCGGTCGTGATCGACGCCGACGCCTGCCCATCGGGCGGTCTGCCCGAGCTCACCGTCGCGCGCGCTCGCGGCCCGCTCGACCTGCCGCGCGTCGTGATCGCGTCGGCACCGACGCGCCGCCACGTGGTGAGCTGCGTCGCGGCCGGGGCGACCGACTACGTCGCCAAGCCGGTCGAAGTCGAGGCGTTGTTCGATCGTCTGGCCCGCGCGTGAGGCCGCCTCCACGGCGCTCGGACGCGGCGAATCGACCCGCCCCGCGGGGCACCGCGCAGGGTTGCCAAGCCCCGGCCACCGGACTACCGTCCGCCGGCCATGTCGCTTCGCCTCGTGTCACCCACCCTGGTCGTCGCCGGTCTCGCGGTGCTCTCGTTCGGTTGCAGCGGTCCCGCGGCCGACGACAAGGCCGGCAAGGCCGAGGTCAAGTCTGCGTCCGTCGCCGACGGCAAGGGCAAGGCCGAGAAGAAGGCCGAGGCCAAGATCGACGCGAAGACCGGCGCCGACAAGCCGGTCGCCAAGCCCGACGTCGCGGTGCCGACCGACGACGAGGCCCGCGCGTTCGTCAAGGAGACCGACGCCGAGCTGCGCAAGTTCTGGGTCGCCGGTGCGAAGGCCGAGTGGAACAAGGCCACCAACATCACCGACGAGACCGAGAAGGCCGCCGCCGATGCCAACGCGGCGACGATGGCGTACGAGACCAAGGCGATCAAGGCGGCCACCCGGTTCGACGCGTACCCGGGGCCGGGCGGCGGCGGTGATGCCGACGCCAAGCGCCAGATCACGCTGCTCAAGCTGACCTCCACCCTGCCGGCGCCGGACGACGACGCCAAGCGCACCGAGCTCGCCGGCACGATGGCCAAGCTCGAGGGCATGTATGGCAAGGGCAAATACTGCAAGGGTGAAGGCGACAAGAACTGCCGCGATCTCGGTCAGCTCGAAGACGTGCTGATGAACGACCGCGACTACGACAAGCAGCTCGACGCGTGGAACGGCTGGCACGACGTCGCCAAGCCGATGCGTCCGCTGTACTCGCGCTTCGTCGAGCTCGGCAACGAGGGCGCGAAGAACATCGGCTACGCGGACATGGGTGTGCTGTGGCGCTCGCGCTACGACATGCCGCCCGAGGCGTTCGAGCAGGAGGTCGAGCGGCTGTGGGGCCAGGTCAAGCCGCTGTACGAGGCGCTGCACTGCCACGTCCGCGCCAAGCTCCACGACAAGTACGGCGACAAGGTCCCGGCGTCGGGCCCCATCCCCGCGCACCTGCTCGGCAACATGTGGCAGCAGGACTGGCAGAACCTCTACCCGATGCTCGAGCCGTTCCCCGGCGAGCCCAGCATCGACGTCACCGCGGCCCTGAAGAAGAAGAAGGTCGACGAGCTGAAGATGGTGAAGATGGGCGAGTCCTTCTTCACCTCGCTCGGCTTCGACGCCCTGCCGGCGACCTTCTGGGAGCGCTCGATGTTCACCAAGCCCGAGGGCCGCGACGTGGTGTGCCACGCCAGCGCCTGGGACGTGGAGATGAACAACGATCTCCGCATCAAGATGTGCATCAAGATCGACCACGAGAACCTCGTGACGATCCACCACGAGCTCGGCCACGACTTCTACTACCAGAACTACTACACGCAGCCGGTGCTGTACCAGAGCGGCGCGAACGATGGCTTCCACGAGGCCATCGGCGACGCGATCGCGCTGTCGATCACGCCGCAGTACCTGCAGAAGATCGGCCTGCTCGACAAGGTGTCCGACAACGACAAGGGCGTCATCAACAAGCAGATGCAGGACGCGCTGGGCAAGATCGCGTTCCTGCCGTTCGGCAAGCTCATCGACCAATGGCGCTGGGATGTGTTCGCCGGCAAGGTCGGCCCCGACAAGTACAACGCGGCGTGGTGGGACCTGAAGCTGAAGTACCAGGGCGTCGCGCCGGTCAGCCCGCGCGGCGAGGAGTTCTTCGATCCGGGCGCGAAGTACCACATCCCCGGCAACACCCCGTACGCGCGCTACTTCCTCGCCCACATCCTGCAGTTCCAGTTCCACAAGTCGATGTGCGAGCTCGCCGGCCACACCGGTCCGCTGCACACCTGCTCGATCTACGAGAGCAAGACCGCCGGCGAGAAGCTGAAGGCGATGCTGGCCCTGGGCTCGAGCAAGCCCTGGCCCGAGGCGCTCGAGGTCCTCGCCGGCACGCGCGAGATGGACGCTGCGGCGCTGATGGAGTACTTCGCCCCGCTGATGAAGCACCTCGAAGAGCAGAACCAGGGGCGCACGTGCGGCTGGTGAGTCGCCGATGAGCGACCGTAGCGACGACTCGGTCCCCAGCTGGGCCACGTTCTTCGACGGCGAGGAGTACGAGGAATTCATGGAGGTCGTCGCCGACGACCTCGCGCGCCGCGGCGACGTCACCATCGAGGACGGCGTCGCCGAGCTCGAGATCGACGGCGGCGGGCAGCACCGCCTCGGGCTGCAGAACCTCGCCCAGCTGTGCAACCAGGTCGAGCGCGACCAGTGGCAGGACCTGGTGCGCGAGCACTTCGACCGCGTCATCGTCAGCACGCACACCCACGACCTCGAGGCGATCGGTCGCGACTACGACCAGGTCAAGGCGATCGTGAAGGTGCGGCTGTACGCGCGCGAGTCGCTCGGCGAGCTGACCGAGAGCACGATCCACCGCGACATGGGCGAAGACCTGGTGTCGGTGTTGGTCTACGACCTGCCCGACGCCGTCGCGACCGTGCCGACCGAGGCGCCGACGCACTGGCCGGCCTCGCTCGACGAGGTCTTCGAGCTGGCGTTGGCCAACGTGCTCGCGCAGGACGAGGTCGAGACCGAGGTGCTCGACCTCGACGACGGCACCCGCTTCACGGTGATGGTCGGCGAGTCGTTCTTCGTCACCTCGCACCTGCTGGTGCTCGAGAAGTACCTCGACCCGCTGTCGCCGATGGGCGCGCTGGTCTCGGTGCCCAACCGCCACACGCTGCTGTTCGCGCCGATCCTCGACCTCACCGTCGTCGACACGCTGCACGCGATGGCGATCCTCGCCCACCGCCGCCACGCCGAGGGCCCCGGCTCGCTCTCACCGCTGCTGTACTGGTGGCGAGACGGGACCCTGCTCGCGTTGCCGACCGAGATCGACGACGACGGCGTGCGCTTCTTCCCGCCGGCGGACTTCGTCGAGGGCTGCCTCGAGCGCTTGGCCAAGCCGAGCGGCTTCGGGCCGAATTAGCCCGTCTGGAGGACACTGCCGCGTCCTCCCCCGCGCCGGCGAAGCCGTCGCGGGACCCCCTCCTTCCATCGCTTCGCTCCTTCGCGCCGCGTGATCGGGCATCGCGGGACGTGATCGGACCCTGCGGTCACGCGTCGTCGACGGTGCCCGAGGCGGTGACGCGGAAGGTGCGGTCGCGGCGGCCACCGGTGACCTCGACCTCGATGGTGTCGTCGTCGATGCGATCGAAGGTCATCGTGATCTCGTTGCCGCTGGGCTGGGTGAGGACGTAGGCGCCGTCCTGGGGCACCGGGTCGATGCCGCGGATCTCGACGTCCTCGATGTCGACGTGCCAGTCGCCGCGCGGGCCCGACCAGTCGCGCGTGCCCGAGACGACGATGCCGTCGCCGACGGCGCCGAGGCGGCGCTGGGTCCGGTCGGCGTTGGCGGTGAAGCTGCCGCGGGAGGTCTCGACGTCGAGATCGGTGACGACGTGGCGCGACGCCTCGGTCCAGGTGACGACCGCGCTGCCGTCGAGCGTCGCGCGACCGTTGGTGAGCGCCTCGTAGGTGTGGGTGACGACGACCTGGTCGACCGAGGCCTCGAACGCGACCGTCAGCTTGCCGCTCAGGCTGCGGCCGTTGACCTCGCAGTCGCCCTCGGCCTCGCCGAAGGCGACGACGAGCGTGTTGGGAACGGGCGCCTCGATCACCGCGCACGGCAGCTGGGTCTCCACGTAGGCGCGGACCTGCGTCGCGGCGGTCTCGAGGCCCGCGGCGAGGGTGAAGCTCGTCGTGATCTCGAGGATGTCGTTCTCGAGGCTCTCGCCCTCGCCGGTGGCGACGACCTCGTCGACGGCGGCGCGGAAGTCATCGCCGCCGTCGAAGAGCGCGCCGTCACAGCCGGTGAGCGGGGCGACGCAGGTGAGGAGCAGCGGGAGCAGACGCGACGCGGTGGTGGTCATGGCGAAGGTGCATCGCAGCATCCGTGCCAGCGGGCCCGTGGCCGCGATCGCAGGCCGAACGGCCGGGTCTGCGGCGGTCTGCGACGACCCCCTGGACAGTCGTCCATGGGGGCGACGCCTGGGGCGCGGAAAATACTTCGCGGCCGGTTGTAATCCGCGGGCCCGTCGCGTGCCTCACCTAAGTGCGCGGGTGACCGGCGCGCGGACGGCCCTCCTCGTGGGCGCGTCGCGTGCCGCGTCTGTCGCGGTCGTCTCTACAACCCTTCGTGTCCTCAACCTGTTCGAACTCCAGGAGTGTCTCCCATGGTCCGTCGTCGCATCATTTCCAGCCTTCGCGCCCTCGTCCTGTTGCCCCTCGTCTCGGGCGCCTGCGATCTCCCCGAGCCGCCCGATGACGGCGCTGAGGACAGCGATGGTGACGACGACGACGACGACGACGACGGCGGTGGCGAAGAGGGCGGCGGCGAAGAGGGTGGTGGCGCCGAGGGTGGCGGCGAAGAGGGCGGCGGCGCCGAGGAGGGCGGCGGCGGCGAAGAGGGCGGCGGTGCCGAGGAGGGTGGTGGTGAAGAAGGTGGCGGTGGTGAAGAAGGTGGCGGTGGTGAAGAAGGTGGCGG
>LNFM01008743.1_pt1 | contig 15132 bp, 11 predicted proteins | sample 596031 | NCBI WGS metagenome assembly LNFM01 (sample SAMN04254537, study PRJNA301005) | activated carbon metagenome | isolation source: dual media filters at the Ann Arbor, Michigan drinking water treatment plant | place: USA: Ann Arbor | reverse complement strand
TTCGCGCCGAGGTCCGGCTGGAAAATCGCGAGCCGAGCGGCACGGTGCGGCTCGGCGCGCCCTCGAGCCTGGCCGACATCTTCTACACGCCGCTCGCCCGCCACTTCGCCGAGCGCTTCCCGCGTGTGCAGCTCGAGCTCAGCGAAGGTCTCACCGAGGAGATGACCGATCGCCTGCTGCGCGGCGACATCGACGTCGCGATCCTGTCCGGGCCGCGGCCGAACGATCATCTCTCCTACCAGACGCTGGTGATCGAGCAGGTGTTCCTCATCGGGCCGCCGGGCGACCCGTTGCTGAGCCGCGGGCCGCTGTCGCGGCCCGATCTCGCGCACCTGCCCGCCGCCGTGCTGCCGCTCAGCGCCGGAACGCGCGGCGCGTTCCCGCCCGACGTGAAGTCCACGCTGCGCGTCGAGAGCATGGCATCGCTGAAGCAGATGGCGGCCGTCGGCCTGGGCTACGGGATGCTGCCCTACTCCGGCATCCACAAGGAGGTCGCCGAGGGCACGCTGTCGGCGGCACGCCTGCCGTGGCTGCGCGGCGATCGCGTGCTCGCCTTGCCGCGCGGCCGCCCGGTGACACGCGCGACGCGCGAGACGGTCGCCGCGCTGGAGACGATCTGCAGGACGCTGATCGCCGCCGGCAAGATCCTGGTCGCCCCGCCGCGGCGACAGCGCTGAGCATGTGCCAGGAGCGCGCCACTCCGATGGCGCTCATGGGATCTGTGATCGGCAAGAAGAGCGCCACCTTGTCTGAGTAACCTCCGCCACCAGTGGCGCGCTCCCGGCGGTGATCCCTCGCGAGACGGGGGATGCCACTCCTTGGGCTGAAGCTCAGCTTGAGCGGCGCTCCCTGCAGGCCCCTCGGGGAAGCGCGACTCGATGGGCCGCATCGGCTATCGTCCTCGGCAGGGCGCAAGCTTCGAGGGAGAGACGACGATGGCGGCACTGACCGAGACGGCCCGCAGCGAAGGTGAGACCTACGCCCAGCGCCCTGCGCTCCGCGGCACGCGTCACATGGTGTCGGCCGGACACTACGGCGCAGCCCATGCCGCCTTCGCGATCCTCGAGGCGGGCGGCAACGCCGTCGACGCCGCGGTGGCGGGCGGCATTGCGCTCGGCGTCCTGCAGCCCGACATCGTAAATGTCGCCGGAGTTGCGCCCATCCTGGTGCGCATGGCCGACGGCGCGGTGTGGAACATCGAAGGTCTCGGCTACTGGCCGGCCGCCGCCGATCCCGAGCTGTTCGTACGCCAGTTCAATGGCGCCATTCCCGAGGGTGTGCTGCGTACCGTCGTGCCGGCCGCACCCGACGCCTGGATCACGGCACTGAAGCGCTTCGGCACGATGAGTTTCGGAGAGGTCGCCGCCGCCTCAATCCGCTTCGCCGGCGAAGGTTTCCCGATGTATCCCCTGCTCGCCGACATGCTGGCGGGCAAGCGCGACAAGTACGCCAGGTGGCCGTCGAGCGCCGCGATCTATCTGCCGGGCGGCCAGCCGCCCAGGGTCGGCGATCTGTTCATACAGGCCGATCTCGCGCGCTCGCTCACCTACATGGCCGACGAGGAGAAGGCGGCGCGCGCCCGCGGCGGCGATCGCACGGCCGGCCTCGAGGCGGCCCGTGCCGCGTTCTACAAGGGCGACATCGCGCGCACGATCGTCGACTATCACCGGCAGGAAGGCGGCTGGATGTCGGCCGCGGACCTTGCCGGCTACACATCGCCGGTCGCGCGTGCGCCGTCGGTGCACTTCGCCGGCACCGAGGTCTTCACCTGCGATGCCTGGTGCCAGGGCCCGGTGCTCGGCCAGGCGCTGAACATTGTCGATCATTCGGCGCTGCTGGCGGCCGGCCACAACTCGCCCGACTACCTGCACATGATCATCGAGGCGCTGAAGCTCGCCTTCGCCGATCGCGAGGCCTTCTATGGCGATCCGCGCCATGTCGACGTCCCGCTCGGCGGGCTGCTCGATCCAGACTACGGCGCGCAGCGCCGCGCCCTGATCGATCCGCGCCGCGCCCATCCCGAGATGCCGCCGCACGGCAGGCCCACCGGTGCAACGACCTCCACCGGCGCGATGACTCCCGCCGCTGCGCTGGCAGCCTCCGCGCTGCGCCAGGACGCCGCGCCGACCGGCCTGCCGCGCGACACGTCGTACATCTGCGTCGTCGATCGCTGGGGCAACACGGTCTCGGCGACGCCGAGCGACGTCTCGTCCGAATCGCCGATCATCCCCGGCACCGGACTCTGCCCGTCCTCGCGCGGCTCGCAATCGTGGACGACGGCAGGCCATCCCAGCCGCCTCGCCCCCGGCAAGCGGCCGCGGCTCACGCCGGCACCCGCGCTGGCGGTGGCAGCCGGCCGCTACGTCCTGCCGTTCGGCACGCCCGGCGGCGACGTGCAGCAGCAGGCGATGCTGCAGGTGTTGCTGAACATGATGTTGTTCGGCATGGACCCGCAGGACGCCGTCGAGCATCCGCGCGTGGCGAGCTACAGCTTCCCCGACAGCTTCGAGCCGCACCCCTACCTGCCGGGCCGCCTGTGCATCGAGTCGCGCATCCCCCGCGAGACCGGCGAGGAGTTGGCCCGCCGCGGCCACCAGGTCACGTGGTGGCCCGACCGCATCTGGCGCGCCGGCGCAGTCTGCGCCATCCACGCCGACCTGCAGAGCGGCATCCTGACCTCGGGCGCCGATCCGCGCCGCGCGAGCTATGCGCTGGGCTGGTGATTCGATCTCGCCTCCCCCGTCATACAGCTATCGGGTAGACACACCCCAGAGCCCTTCCCCGTAGGCGAGTTAACCGGGTTCGGCTTGCGGCGTGTCGTCGTCCGGCGCACGTGGCTGTCCGAGATGGTGCGCGGCCTATCCCAGCGAGAGCGGCTTGTCGGCAGGTTGGAAGCTGGACGGGTCCCACTTGCCATGTGTATGTTTGGGGTTGTCCGATACACATGAGGACATCGGAAATGCGCACGAACATCGACATCGATGACGATCTCCTCGCCAAGGCCATGGCTGCAACCGGCCTCCCGACGAAGAAAGCGACGGTCGAAGAAGCCCTGCGTCGTCTCGTCAAGCGCCGCGAAAGGCTGGATGCGCTCGCTGACTTGGCAGGGCTCGGCTGGGAAGGCGATCTGTCGGCGATGCGCGAAGGGCGTGAAGTGCATCGGCGCCGATGATCGTCGTCGACAGCTCCGTCTGGATCGCCTCGCTGCGCAGGCAACCCAGTCGAGCGGTGCTCCGGTTGCAGGCCGCCGTCGAGCACGAGGATGATCAGCTTCTGATCGGCGACGTGATCATGCTCGAGGTGCTTCAAGGCGCACGTGACGAGACGCATGCCGCTCGGATCGAACGAAATCTGCGCACCTACCCGATCGCATCGATGCTCGATGAGAGCATCGCGGTGCAGGCGGCCCGGAACTATCGGCTCTTGCGCGCGCGCGGCATCACGGTCCGCAAGACCGTCGACATGATCATCGGCACATACTGCCTTGCAGGCGGTCACACGCTGTTGCACGACGATCGAGATTTCGACTCGCTCGCCGAGCATCTTGGCCTGAGCGTCCTCTCGACCTGACGCTGGATGTCACGCCCGCGCGGCACGGTACCTCAGCCACCCTTGAAAGGCTGCGCATCAGGCAAGGTCGAGGCCGGCCCCTCGGCTCATGCGGCATTGCTGGTGCGTCGAGGGTCGCCTCGACCTTGGCGCGAGGCACCCCGCGGTTTACTCCGGCCAGGGCAGCGACCAGGTCTTCACGTTGGTGAAGCTCTTCATCGCCTCGAGCACGCCTTCCTTGTAGCCGAGGCCCGAATCCTTGATGCCGCCGAAAGGCGACATCTCGATGCGATAGCCCGGCACTTCCCAGACGTTCACGGTGCCTACCTGCAGCTCGTCGACGAAGCGGGTGATGTGGTCGAGACGGTCGGTGCAGACGCCTGACGACAGGCCGTAGGCGGTGCCGTTGGAGATGCGGATCGCGTCGGCGATGTCCTTGACGCGGATGATCGGGATAGCGGGGCCGAAAGTCTCCTCGCGCACCAGCTCGCAGGTGGGATCGACATGGTCGACGACGGTCGGCGGAAACAGTGCGCCGCGCCGGTCGTTGCCGTGCAGCAGCTTTGCGCCGTGATCGGCAACGGCCTCGCTGACGCGGTTCTGGAACAGCGCGGCGGCACGCTCGTGGATCACCGTGCCGACGTCGGTCTCGGGATCGAGCGGGTCGCCCGCCTTGAGCTTCCTTGCCCTGGCGACGACGCGCTCGACGAACGCGTCGGCCACGCTCTCGACCACCAGGATGCGCTTCACCGCCGTGCAGCGCTGGCCGGAATTCTTGGTCGCGCCGGCGACCGCGAGCTCGGCCGCCTTGTCGAGGTCGGCATCCTCCATGACGATCAGCGGATCGTTGCCGCCTAGCTCCAGCACCAGGCGCTTGTAGCCCGCTGTCGCCGCGATGTGCTTGCCGACGCGCACCGAGCCGGTGAAGGTCACGAGGTCGGCGTGCGGGTCGGTGATCATCGCATCGCCGATGTCGGACGGGTTGCCGGTGACGACCGACAGCATCTCGGGCGGCAGCCCGGCCTCGTAGAGCGTGTCGGCCAGGAACAGCGCGGTGAGCGGCGTCAGCTCGGTCGGCTTCAGAACGACGCAGTTGTTGGTGGCGAAAGCCGGCGCCAGCTTGTGCGCCACCATGTTGAGCGGATGATTGAATGGCGTGATCGCCGAGATGGCGTTGAGCGGCTGGCGCAAGGTGAAGATCTTGCGCGACTTGCCGTGCGGGGTGAGATCGCAGGAGAAGGTCTGGCCGTCGTCGAGCAGGCAGAGCTGGCCCGCGAAGGTGAAGACGTCGTAGGCGCGCCCGACCTCGTAGAGCGAATCCTTCAGGCAGAGGCCCGACTCGAGCGTGATCAGCCGCGACAGCTCCTCCTTGCGGGCGACCAGGAGCTCAGCCGTCTTGAGCAGGATCTGCTGGCGCTGGTAGCGCGTCAGCCTGGGCTTGTAGGCGTGCGCGATCCGGAACGCCTCGGCCACCAGGTCGGGCGTAGCGCGCGGCACGCTGCCGACCAGCCGGTTGTCCCACGGGAAACGCACCTCGAGGCGCGCGCCGGTCTCGACCTTGCGGCCGGCGATGCGTAGCGCGTCGTGCCGCACGTCCGAATCGGGGCGGGTCAGGGTGTCCATGGCGGCTCTCTCAGGCGACGAGGTTGAGGGCAAGGTCGAAGGCGTCGAAATTGCGCCAGTGGCGCTGACCGGCATCGGCGGCCAACGGCCGGTTGCAAAGGAGCGGCACCTTCTGCTCGGAGATGCCGCCATGGCTGCGCAGCGGCTCGGTCAGGCCCGAGAGGTCGTGACGCGCTGCCGACGTGCCCAGCACCTTGTGTTTGGTCGAGACGACGACGAGGTCGCCCAAGCGGTCGGCCGGCAGCTCGAAGCGCTGCGCCGCCTCGTCCCTCGACAGCGCCGCCTCGATTCCGGGCAGCACGGCGAGCTTCGCGGCCATCGTCGCGGCCGTTGCGCCGGCGGGCAGATAGACCACGGCGAAGGAGCCGAGCGCGCCGTGATGAACGACATAGGGATCGGTGATCGGCAGGATCACGCGGGCCCTGTCCCGGCCCAGCCAGCCGTCGAACAGGTCCTGCAGGTAGATGACGTCGGGCTGGTGATTGGCATCGAACTTGGCGTTCATGCCGTGATCGGCCGTGAGCGCGATAGTGCAGCCCATGGCATCGAGCTTCGCCAGGTAGCCGTCCATCATGGCATAGAAGTCGTCGGCGACCGGCGTACCCGGCGCGTGCTTGTGCTGGATGTAGTCGGTGGTCGAGAGATACATGACCTGCGGCCGGTCATGCTCCATCAGCTTGACGCCGGCGGCAAAGACGAATTCGGAGAGACCGGCGCTGTAGACGTCGGGCACGGCCATGCCGACCAGCGCGTTCACATTCTCGATGCCGTTCTCGGCGAGCGTCGCCTTGTCCGACTTCTCTGAGGAGAAACTGCAAGCCTTGCCGACGCCCAGCTCCAGTCCCTTGCCGAGAAGGCCGCGCAGCTTGTCCTTGGCGGTGACGACGGCGATACGGCAGCCAGCGCGCTGGAACGCCGGGAACAGCGTTTCCACGCGCAGGAACTTCGGGTCGTTCATCATCACCTCTTTCCCGCTGTCGGGATCGAGGAAATAGTTGCCGCAAATGCCGTGCACCGACGGCGGCTGGCCGGTGACGATCGAGAGGTTGTTGGGGTTGGTGAAGGACGGCACGACACAGTCGGCGAGCAGGCTGGTGCCGCGCTTGAGCACCCTGCCGAACCAGGGCGCGCGGCCGGCCTCGACCGCGCGCTCGATATAGCCGGGCTCCGAGCCGTCGACGCAGACCACGACGGTGGGCTGGCGCGGCAGGCGATAGCGGCGGCCGTTGACGGCGATCTCGCCGCCGCCGGGGGTGAGACTGTCGGGTGCCATACTGCCTCCTGCTCCTACTCTGCCGCCAGCGCCGGGCCGCCGTTGCTGACGCGCATCTCGTCGAGCACGTCGCGCACCGCGGCCAGCGCGCCCTTCATGTGCTCCGGATAGAGCCGGCCGATGCAGCCCATGCGGAACGAATCGGCGACCGTGAGCTTGCCAGGATAGATCACATAGCCGCGATCCTTCAGCCCGTCATAGAAGCGCTGGAAGACGAATTTCGGGTCGGTCGGCATGTGGAAGGTGACGATAATCGGCGCCTGCAGCCTGTCGCCGAGCAGGGTGCGGAAGCCCATGGCGCGCATGCCGTCGATCAGCACCCTGGCATTGTCGCGATAGCGCCGGCCGCGGCCGGCGACGCCGCCTTCGGCCGCGTGCTCCTCGATCGCCTTGCCGAGCGCCACGATGACATGGATGGGCGGCGTGAAGCGGTACTGGCCGGTGCGCGCGAAGGCGTCGGCCTGGTCGTGGAGATCGAGCACCAGCGTGGTCGCATTGCCCTTGCACTCGGCCAGCGCCTCGTTGCGGCAGATCACGAAGCCGAGGCCGGGGACGCCTTCCAGGCACTTGTTGGAGGAGGCGGCGAGCGCATCGTAGGGAACCTGGCGCGCATCGATCTCGAGCGCCCCGAAGGCGCTCATCGAATCGACCAGCAGGCGGCGGCCATGGCGCGCCACCCGTGCGGCGATCTCGGCGATCGGATTTAGGATGCCCGACGTCGTCTCGCAATGGACGGCGAAGACGTGGCTGATCCCCGGGTCGTCGCCCAGCAGGCGATCGAGCGTCGCCAGGTCGGGCGGCGTGTCCTCCGGCGTCTCGAGCGCCAGCGCAGCGCGGCCGGCGATCTGTGCGATCCTGAGGGCGCGCTGGCCGTAGGCGCCGTTGATCAGCACCAGGAGCTTGCCCGTCCTCGGCACGAAGCTGGTGATCATCGCCTCGACGGCGAACGTGCCGGAGCCCTGGACCGGCACCGTGACGTGCGTGCCCGTCGCTCCAGCCAGTTCGGCAATCCTGTCGAGCACCATGCGGTTGATGCGCAGGAACTCGGCGTCGCGCGAGCCCCAGTCGTGCACCATGGCCTGCTTCACGGCGGCGGAGGTGGTGAGCGGACCGGGCGTCAGCAGCAGCGGATCGCCGGTTTCGGAGGCGGCGGGTCGGGTGTTCATGCCGGCACCATGCGGTCGCGAAGTCTATCCGTCCAGTCTATGTTCGATATGCCTTCCATCGGTTTCACCTATATGACACCCACCCAGCTCCGCGCCTTCCACCTCGTCGCCGAGTCCGGCTCGTTCTCCGCCGCGGCACGCGCCTCCGGTCTCAGCCAGCCCAACCTGTCGGGCCAGGTCACCGCCCTCGAGAAGACCTATGGCGTGCGCCTGTTCGACCGGCGCGGCCGAGGTATCGCGCCGACCGAGACGGGCCGACAGTTGCACGGGCTGACGACCCGCCTGTTCGCGCTCCAGGAAGAGGCACGCGCTCTGCTGGCCGGCGAGCAGGCGCTGACCCGCGGGCACCTCCGCATCGCCGCCGACTCCGCGCACCACGTCGTGCCGATCATGGCGAGCCTGCGGAAGCGGGCGCAGAACCTCACTTTCGCCCTGTCGATGGACAACTCCGCCGGCGTGCTCGACCGCCTGCTGCGTCACGAGGCCGACGTCGCGGTGATGGCCAAGAGCGTGTCCGATCCGCGCCTCCATGCCGTGCGCCTGCGCCGCGACCGGCTGGTGCTGTTCGTCCCGGCCGGCCACGCGCTGGCGAGACGCGGCCGCGTCCCGCTCGCCAGCCTCGCCGGACAGGAGCTGGTGCTGCGCGAGCGCGGCTCGATCACCCGCGAGGTGCTGGAGCAGGCGATGGCCGACGCCGGCATCCGTCCCGACGCCATCGTCGAGGTCGAGACCCGCGAGGGCGTGCGCGAGGCCGTGGCCGCGGGCTTCGGCATCGGCGCCGTGTTCGAAAGCGAACTGGGCCAGGACCGCCGCTTCCGCCGAATCGTGGTCAGCGACTGCGCCCTGCAAGTGGCCGAATACGCCGTCTGCACGCAGGAGAGCCGCCGCCTGGCACTCGTCCGCGCCTTCTTGGACGAGGTAGAGCGGCTGGCGGAAACGGATCGAGCACATCGATTGGTCCCTCCCCCGTCATTGGCTTGAGGCTATCGCATACGACAGGCAAAGCCGTCGTCCCGACCAGAGCCGAGCGTAGCGAGGCGTCGTGGAGGGACCTTTCTCGTTGCGGCATCGGTAAGAAGGGTCCCTCGACTGCGCCGCCCTTCGGACGGCTCAATGTGCGCACCCGTCGGATCACAACCTTTGATTGGAGTCCGATCGATCGAAGCTTATTGAAGATTAATGCCGTAACCTTTACTATGGACTATGCGACGCGTCCATTCGTAGGCCATTCCGGTGCGCCAGAGCGATCTGTGCCATGCGGTCCGCCAGAGGCTGAAGCGGCTCCCTGCCCCGCACGACGCCCACTACGGCATCATCCCCCTGCCACCGCCGGAGGAGGCCATCGCGCTCGACGACGCGGCCCCTCGTCTCCGCTCCGCAACCGAAGCACTTGCTCGCACCGATGCGTTGGCAGCCGAGTTCCGCGACCCCTATTTCGCAAGCCGCATCCTGGCCCGTCGGGAGGCCGTCAGCAGTTCGTCGATCGAGGGGACCAACAGCACGCTGGACGAGTTGCTCACTCTCGAAGAGACGGGTGACGGCGGCGCCTCGGAAGCCACTCTGCAAGTTCGGGACTATGCCCTTGCGCTCGACGGAATGGTCCCCCTCCTCAAGGAACGGGGACGTCGGCTGTTCGATGTCGATCTGGTGCAGGAGCTGCATCGCAGAGTCATGAGCGGCGACAGCCGCTACCCGGATGTGCCGGGCGAACTGCGTCGCGTCGTCGTGTGGATCGGCGGACGCGACATCGCCTACTCGACCTACAACCCTACGCCTCCGGACAACATCGCAGGCTGCCTGGCCGAGACAATGGCGTACATGCGGGGAGAGGGCATGCAGGTCGTCAACCAAAGTACTGTCACGCGCATGGCAATCGCCCACGTGCACTTCGAGGCCGTCCATCCCTTCCGCGACGGCAACGGCCGGGTCGGCCGGTTACTACTACCCTTGATGATGGCCGCGGAAGGCCATGTCCCGCTCTATCTGTCTCCGTACATCGAGGCACACAAGCCGGCGTACTACGCTGCCCTCAAGGCCGCACAGCAGCGCCATCATTGGCATGTAACCGTGGCATTCGTCGCTGAAGCGATTGTCGGAGCGGTGAACGAGCTGATGGCCTCGAGGCGTGCCCTCAAGCAGTTGCGGGCCACTTGGGCAAGCCGGCGGAAGTTCCGCACAGGCTCCTCGGCGGCGAGAGCAATGGACCTGTTGCTGCACTATCCGGTCATCACGGCCAGCCGGTTGGCTTCGTTGCTCGGCGTGAGCCCAGTGGCGGCCGGAACGGCGATCGATCAATTGGCCACCGTCGGAATCGTGCACGAACGAACGGGCCACCGGCGCAACCGAATCTTCGCCGCATCGGAGGTCCTGTCGATCCTCAATAGGCCGTTTGGCGAGGAACCGATCTTGCCGGAGCGCTGACGTCACGGAATGGCGTGTCAGGCCCTCACCCCTTGATGCGCGCGCCCGCCGGGTCGTAGGGGCAGCGCAGCGAGACCTTCGCCGCGAGCCGCGTGCCCGCGAGATCGACCTCGAACCTGCCACTGTCGAGCCATGCCGCGTCGATCGCCGCGCCGTCGTCGCGCCTGACGTAGCCCAAGCCGACGGACGCACCGATCGTATGGCCGTAACCGGCTGACGTGAGGTCGCCGACCGGCCGGCCGTCCCGCAGCAGCGCCTCGCCGCCCCACAGCAGCGGCTCGCCGTCCTGCAGGACGACCGACACAAGCCGCCGTGCCAGCGGCTTGCCCCTGGCCGCCACCAGCGCCTTGTGGCCGATGAAGCCGCCCGGCTTGTCGAGCTTCACCGCCCAGGCGAGGCCGGCATTGAACGGCGTGTCGTCGGGCGTAAGCTCGCGACCCCAGGCGCGGTAGCCCTTCTCGAGCCGCAGGCTCTCGACGGCGTAGTAGCCGGCATCGCGAAGGCCAAGGCCGGCGCCGGCCTCGTGCAGGATCTCGAAAACCGTGACCGCGAACTCGACCGGCACGTAGAGTTCCCAGCCGAGTTCGCCCATGTAGGTGCGACGGGAGGCCAGAACCGTGGCAGGACCGACGCCGACCTCGCGACAGCTGGCGAACGGGAACCCTTCATTGGAGAAATCGGCGCTGCTCACCTTCTGCAAGAGGGCGCGGCTTTGCGGCCCCATCAGCGACAGCACGGTCCAGGCCGACGTCACGTCGGCAAACGTGACGAACGAATCCTCGGGCACGTGGCGAGTGAGCCAGTCCATGTCGCGCACCGGCTGGGCCGAGCCGGTGATGATCAGGAACCTGTCGCGCGCCAGGCGAGCGACGGTGAGGTCGCTCTCGAAGGTGCCGCGCTCGTTCAGGATGCCGGTGTAGACCGTGCGGCCGACCGGCACGGCGACGTCGTTGGCGGCCAACCGCTGCAACGCCGCCTCGGCATCGCGGCCTTGTACCAGGATCTTGCCGAACGAGGTCTCGTCGACCACCGTCACGCCCTCGCGCGTGGCGCGGTGCTCGGCGCCGACGGCATCGAACCAGGCGCCGCGGCCCCAGCCATACTGCATGTCAGGCGTCTTGCCGACGCCGGCAAACCAGTTGGGCCGCTCCCAGCCCATCTTGTTGCCGAACCAGGCACCGCGCGCCTTCAGCCGGTCGTAGAGCGGCGAGCGGCGAAACGGCCGGCCGCTCTCCTGCTCGCGCTGCGGCCACGGCATCTTGTAGTGCAGGCCGAGAGTCTCTGCGACACGCGTGCGCAGCCACGTGTCGTTGCCGTGGAAGCCGGCGAAGCGCCTGATGTCGACCGGCCACAGGTCGAGCGTCGGCTCGCCGGCGACGATCCACTCCGCCAGCGCCATGCCGGCGCCACCCGAGCTGGCGATGCCCATAGAGTTGAAGCCCGCGCCGACGAAGAAGTTCCGGAGCTGCGGCGCCTCGCCCAGCACGTAGTTGAGATCGGGCGTGAAGCTCTCCGGGCCGTTCATGAACGTCTTGATGCCGGTCTTCTCCAGGGCCGGGACACGGATCAGGGCGTTGTCCATCAGGATCTGGAACTGGTCCCAGTCGTCCGGCAGCATGCCGAACTCGAAATCGTCGGGGATGATGTCCTTGTTCCACGGCTTGGCCTCGGGCTCGAAGCCACCCATCAGCAGGCCGCCGACCTCCTCCTTGAAGTAGATGTAGCCGTCGGGATCGCGCATGACCGGCAGGTCGCGCGGCACGCCCTCCATCTTCTCGGTGACGATGTACATGTGCTCGCACGAGTAGAGCGGCACCGTCACGCCGACCGAGCGGGCGAGCTGGCGCGCCCACTGGCCAGCACAGCACACCACAATCTCGGCCTCGATCGGCCCGTCGGTCGTCTGCACGCCGGTGACGCGGCCATCCTTGGTGTCGACCTTCGTCACCCGCGTCTTCTCGAAGATGCGCACGCCGGCACTGCGCGCGCCCTTGGCCAGTGCCTGGGTGATGTCGGCCGGGTTGGCCTTGCCATCCCCTGGGAGCCACACCGCGCCTACCAGGTCATCGGTCCGCATGATGGGATACTTCTCGCCGGCCTGTTTCGGCGTCAGCGGCTCGCACTCGACGCCTTGTGCGTTGGCCATGGCGGCTGAGCGGCGCAACAGGACCATACGCTCCTCGGTGCGCGCCACCGACAGGGAGCCGCACTGCTTCCAGCCGGTCGCCAGCCCGGTCTCGGCTTCGAGCCTTGCGTAAAGCTCGGTGCTGTAGCGGATCAGGCGGGTGAGATTCTGGTAGCTGCGCAGCTGGCCGACGAGGCCCGCGGCATGCCACGTCGTGCCGCCGCTCAGCCGGCCCTGCTCCAGCAGCACGACGTCCTTCCAGCCGAGCTTGGCCAGGTGATAGGCAGTCGAGCAGCCCATGATGCCGCCGCCGACGATGACGACGCGGGCTCGAGTGGGAAATGAAGCAGACATGATCTTTTCCTGTGGCCCATCCTTCGAGACGCCGCGCCACGCGCGGCTCCTCAGGATGAGGGGATTGCCGAAATACCAACCTCGTCCTGAGGAGGCGCGTAGCGCCGTCTCGAAGGACGCGCAACAAAGGGCAACGTCACAGCCGCCCCGCCAGCGCTGCCTCGTACATGCGGCGCATTTCCGGCACGCCGGCCTTGACCGGATTGCCGCCGGCCGTCGGGTCGACGGCGGCCATCTCCGAGAACTTGTCGAGGTGGCTTTCCTCGACGCCGAGCTCGGCGAGGGAGTGCGGGATGCCGACACGGCGCCGCAAGTCGAGCGTCCATTCCATGAAGCCGTCGAACGTCGGGTTGCGCAGCCCGAGCCAGCGCGACAGGCGCTGGATATTCTCGTCGATCGCCGATCGATTGAACTGCAGCACGTAGGGCATGGCGACGGCGTTGGTGAGCCCGTGATGGGTGTCGAGCACGGCACCGACCGGGTGCGACAGCGAATGGATGGCCCCGAGGCCCTTCTGGAAAGCCGTCGAGCCCATCTGCGATGCCGCCAGCATGTGGCTGCGCGCCTCGAGGTCGCGGCCGTTCTCGACGGCGCGCACGAGGTTGTCCTTGACCAGCCGCATGCCCTCGACGGCGATGCCCTCGGCATAGGGGTGGTAACCAGGTGCGCAGTAGGCTTCGAGGCAATGGATGAAGGCGTCCATGCCGGTGCCCGCCGTGAGCCTGGGCGGCAGGCCGACCGTCAGCTCGGGGTCGGCAATGACGACGGCCGGCATCATCCGGGGATGGAAGATCACCTTCTTGGTGTGGGTCGCCTCGTCGGTGATGACGGAGGCGCGGCCGGTCTCCGAGCCGGTGCCGGCGGTGGTCGGTACGGCGACCGAGGGATAGATGCCGACCGGGTTGGCTCGCGTCCACCAATCGCCGATGTCCTCGAAATCCCACATCGGCCGCGTCTGGCCGGCCATGAAGGCGATCGCCTTGGCGGCGTCGATGCCCGAGCCGCCGCCCCAGGCGATCACGCCGTCATGCTTGCCGGCGCGCAGCACCTTCACGCCCGACTCGACATTGCTCGCGACCGGGTTGGGCTTGACGTCGCTGAACAGCGCCACCTCGAGCCCCGCCTTGCGCAGCCCCAGCATGGCATCGGAAATCATCGGCAGCTTGGCCAGGCCCGGATCGGTCACCAGCAGCGGGCGCTTCAGCCCGGCGGCCCTGCAGGCGTCGGGCAGCTCGCGGATGCGACCGGCACCGAAGCGAATCGCCGTGGGGTAGCTCCAGTTGCCGGTCAGCGGAGACGCCATCAGGCGATTTCCTTCCGGCGAAGATCATTCAGAGACATTGGCCATCCTCGTTTCCGGGCGCCACGCTAGCACGGCATGAAGGTCGGACAACTGAGCGATGAGCATTCTGGGCGACCGGGCTGGTGACTGCACGGCGGCACATGACTCCATAAGAACTGGTTGGGCAAGCTCGCCACGCGGTGTCGACGACGGCAGCCTCGCCACCCCTGCCGCGGCCAGGCCGGCTTGCTTCCCCGCTCTCCAGCAATGCGCCGCTGGCGTCGTTCTTGCAGGCCGTTGACACAACGCAACGCCCTGTGCACGAGTTCTCGCGCCTCGTCCTAGGAAAGAGCCCGTCGATGGAAGACCTGATCATGGCCGCTCTCGGCAACGATGCGACCGGCATCAACCGGCTGCTTGCTGCCGGTGCCAACGTGAACCATGTCGACGGGAACGGATGGACGGCGCTGGCCAGCGCCGCCGGGCGGGGCCATGTCGAGGTTGCGGAGCGCCTGCTGCGGGCTGGCGCGGATCCGAACCTTGCGGACGTCAAAGGCATGACTGCCCTGATGAAGGCCGCCGAAGGTGGCCACGTCGCCGTCGCCGATCTGCTGCTGGCGGCGAAGGCCAGTGTCGAGCATTGCGACAGCAAGGGGAAGACCGCGCTGATGCGGGCGGCGGAGAACCGCCGTGTCGAGATGGTCGATCACCTGATCAAGGCCGGCGCAAACCCCAACCACGCCGACAACCGGGGGAAGACAGCTTTGATGCGCGCCGCGCTGGGTGGCGCGGGCCCCATCATCGAGCGGCTCCTGACGTCGGGCGCCTCGGTGAAGCTTACCGACGCGAGCGGCTGGACGGCCCTGATCGCCGCCGCCGCCGGAGACATCGCCATCGTGAAGCGACTGATCGATGCCGGCGCCGACGTCAGGCACACCGCCAAGGACGGGACGACGGCGATTGGCCGTGCCAAAGCGACGGGCCACACAGCAGCCGTCGAGTTGCTCGAAGCCGAGGTGAGGCTTCGCGCAGAGCTCGGTTGATCACCCAGACACGCACGATCCACGCCGTCACGCGCGGGCTCGCCGCGCCCGAGGGTGAATCGGACGCCGCTCGGAGCGAGATGGACAGATGGCGGCGCCAACGGATGACACGGCCGGCCACGCCATGGCCGGTGGCTCCTCGTGCGGTTGTGCGGTTTGACGGCGCGCCCGTTATCCCCCCGCTGCCGCGTGCGCTGCCCCGCTAAGGGTCTGTGACGAAATAATCGAATCCATTTGGGTTGTATAAAGCAGTAATAGAATCCAGATTTCGAGCATATGGGGTAGAGAGACACTAT
>LNFM01008742.1_pt1 | contig 15134 bp, 10 predicted proteins | sample 596031 | NCBI WGS metagenome assembly LNFM01 (sample SAMN04254537, study PRJNA301005) | activated carbon metagenome | isolation source: dual media filters at the Ann Arbor, Michigan drinking water treatment plant | place: USA: Ann Arbor | reverse complement strand
CCGACTCAAACGAGCAACGTCGAATCGTATGCATCTTGACAAAATTCCCGTACAGATCAATCAAATCCGGCTGGAAAGCCCAGACACAGCTTCCTTTGACCTGGTCCCGCTTGACACCGATTTCTTGCCTCCGTATGGCGCAGGTGCACATGTCGACATCGAAATTCCTGGGGGACTGCAACGATCCTATTCACTACTGCTTGCCTCGTCTAGACCGCACTACTACCGGATTGCCATCAAGCGCGAAAATGACAGCCGCGGCGGCTCTGCCTGGTTCCACGACACAGCGCGTGTCGGCGCCCGGATTCAAATCTCGCCGCCCGTCAACGACTTTGCCCTGATCGAGAATGCTCAGCATAGCGTGTTCATTGCCGGAGGGATCGGCATCACCCCGTTCTTGTCTATGGCAGAACGCCTGAACGAACTCGGGCGCACATGGGACCTGCACTATTCCGCGCGCCGCCAGACGCATATGCCATTCCTGGAAAGCTTGGACAGACTTGCAAGCAAAGGATTCGGAACAGTTCTGAAGCATGTGACTGGCGACACAGGCAGGCGGATGGACTTGGAGAGCGTCATCCAGTCCACCCCGGCAGGGGCACACCTCTACTGTTGCGGCCCCAGCGGGCTGATCGATGCCTTCATTGTCAACACTCAACGCCGTCTTTCCAACTGCGTTCACTACGAGCGATTCAACTCAAGTCAGGAGGCAGCCGTTGATGGAGGGTTTGATGTGCAATTGATACGAACCGGTCGGACACTGCCTGTCCCGCAAGGCAAATCCATCCTTGACGTCTTATTGGATGCCGGAATCAATGCCCCCTTCGCCTGCACGCAGGGAATCTGTGGAACATGTAAGGTCAAAGTTGTGAGCGGCACTCCAGACCACCGAGATGACTGCCTGACGGATGAAGAGCGTGCGGCAGGAGATGTCATCATTACTTGCTGCTCGGGCTCGTCTTCGCGTGTCCTATCCCTTGATCTCTAGGTGTTGATGCCGACGCCAGTACGGCTAAGGGACCGAGGATCATTAATTGGGCGTGGCTGGATCGGAAAGTTGAAGCCCGTCGCTGAAGCGAACGCCTCGATCCACGACGTCTGGTTCTGATCGGTGGTCAGCACTTGGCCGTTGGCGTCGAAAAGGGCTCAGGTGGCTGACTCATCTAAGCCTCACACGTTGAGCAGTTGCTTCCGTGGCCGGAGAGTGTCCCCTTCGGGACGGCAGCACCAGTTCGTGGACCGCGATAGCGGCCACCCGCTGGTCCAAGTAGGGCCGTCATGACCATCTGCGGCAAAAAGTGCCTTGAACGGCCGCTTCGCGCTCTGAAGCGGCCGGCCATTCTGCGAGCTGCTCAATGACTGGTACCAGCGACAGCAGTCATTGGCGCCCCGAAACCAAACGACGGCAGCCAGCCTCAAGCAGGCGTTCGTCCGCCGCCGGCCGGTTGGCAGCGATAGCAGTCGACCGGGACCATTCAGCGCCAATGCTGTTGATTCATCACCCAAACTGAGCCACTGTGTGTCCCTGGAAGCGTAAGCGTGCCGCTTTGGCCGCTTATGCCCGGATGAGGAAGTTGCGCATCATGCCCATGTCCTCGTGCTCGAGGTTGTGGCAGTGATAGAGAAACAGGCCTGGATGATCGGCAAAGCGCAGCAGCAGACGCACACGTTCGCCGGGCATGAGCAGCACGGTGTCTTTCCAGCCTTCGTCCACCAGGCCGGCGCTCAGGCTGCGCCAGGCCGATGTCGCCTGCGGATGCACACGCCGGTCCATGACGCGAAACTGCACGCCATGGATGTGCAAGGGGTGCGGCAAGCTGCCCATCATGCCCATGCCGGCTTCGTTGACGAACTGCCACACCTCGGTGCTGCCCAGGCGCACGACTTCATCGTCCGCCACGCGCTCCATCTCGAAGACACGGCCGTTGAGGCCCCAGACCATGCCGCCGGCGGTGACGTGGAAGGTGCGCGGATTGTTGAGATTGCCCGCCTGCTCCGGCTGCAGTGGCGCGATGCGCGCCAGCCGCGCAGGCAATTTGCCGGCCACGGCAGCCCCCGGCCCCATGTGCAGCCTGAGCACGGAAAACGCTGCGCCCTGATCCAGCGCGCCTGCGCCGCCGCCCATGCGCCCCATGCCGCCCATCATGGAGCCGCCTTGTGCGGCAAAGGCCAGACTTTGCAGGCGCAACTCGTCTCCGGCAGCACGTACCGAGAAATCGACCCACAGTTCCACGCGCTCGGCCGGCGCCAGCGTGACATAGGGGCGCGTCACGGGTTCGGCCAGCAGGCCGCCGTCGGTGCCGATCACGGTCATGGGCGTGCCGTCGTTCCAGGCCAGTTTGTAGATGCGCGAATTGGAGCCGTTCAGCAAGCGCAGCCGGTAGGCTCGCCGCTCGACATCCAGTGCGGCATCGGGCCGGCCATTGACCAGAATCTGCCCGCCCAGAAAGCCGGCCATGCGCGCCATCATGCCGCCCATGCCGCCACCGCCGCTGACGTAGTGCAGCTGGTTGTCGGTGCCGAAGCTGCGGTCCTGAATGACCAGCGCGAGATCGTGCTCGCCGCCGGGCAGGTCCAGGGCGCGCTCTTCCTCGTCGCTGACGATCAGCAGACCCGCCAGCCCGCCGTACACCTGGGTGCCCGTCAGGCCATGCGGATGCGGGTGGAACCAGTAGGTGCCGGCGCGGTTGGTGATCTCGAACTCGTAGACAATCTGCCCGCCCGGCGGCACCGCGAAACGCGGGTGGCCGTCCATGGACTCGGGCACCAGCATGCCGTGCCAGTGCACCACACTGGGCTGGGGCAGCTGGTTGATGAAATGGATGCGCACCCGCATGCCGCGGCGCACCCGGATGATGGGGCCCAGGTAGCTGTCGGTCAGTGTGGTGACCGCGCTGGCATCGCCCTTGATCACCTTGGCGTGGTAGCGCCAGACCCGCGTGGCCGGCCCACGGAAAATGCCTACCTGATCGGGCGCGGCGCGCAACGCCAGCTCAAGATCGGGGACGAAGTTGGCGCTGCTGCCTTGCGCTGCATGTGCCAGCGCAGGCACGGCACCCAGCAGGGCCGCGGCGCCCGCGCTGCCCAGAAACTGCCGGCGGCCCGGGGCGTGGAAGGCATGCATCTATGGTGCTCCCATCCAGCCCAGACCGCGCTGGGCGCGCGCCAGTTCCCTGCGCTGGCTGTCTGTCAGAAGTGCATCGGTCTTCTGCTGCAGGTCGATGGCGGCCAAGATGTGCTGGCGCTGGACATCGTGCAAGGCAAGGGCCGCCGCGCGGATGGCGGGCCAATCACGTTTTTCTGCAGCGTACAGACGGCTCAGGCTGGCCTGGGACGCCCAGACCTGCTGCATGAGCGCGCGCTGGCGGTTCTGCGGCTCGCCGTGCAGTTGTACCAACTTCTGCTCCTGCTCGGGCGTGAGGTCGGGCAAGGCCCAGGGCATCGTGCCGTAGAAGCCCCCCGGCATGCCCATGCCATAGCCCATGCCGGGCGCACCGTAGGCGCCACCCATCATGCCCCAGCCCGGGCCGTAGCCATCACGCCCCATCATGTCCGGCCCCATGCCGCGCCAGGCCGGGCCGACATCGCCCCGGTAGCCCTCGCCGCGGTAGCCGCGCTCACCCCGATACCCCTCACCCCAGTTGCCCATGTGACCCCAGCCGCCCATGTGTCCCCAGCCGGGTCCCGCACCACCGTCGTAGTAACCCATGCCGCCGCGTCCGTGCCCGAAGGCCAGAAAACCGGTGACCACCACCAGGACCACCCACGCGGCGATCCAATACCAATGTCTGCGATTCATGATTGACTCCTTTGAGCTGTGTGCGCCACGCCGGCACGGCACAGGGGCCGCGTGAGCTGGCAAGTGCCTGCTGCCTGGTCTGTCTACTGCGTCAGTTCGCGTTTGATCTTGAGGTACTCGGCCTCGTCGATCTCGCCGCGCGCGTAGCGTTCCTTGAGGATGTCCATGGCCGAGCGTGAACCGCCGACGCTGTGACCGTGGCCCGGGCTGCCCGGGGGCTGGCCCAGCCATCGCACTACGGCGATGACGCCCACGATGATGATGACCCACCACAGGATCATGAAGATCCCGCCGAAACCGAAACCGAAGCCGAAAGGCATGCCGTATCCGTCCATCATGTGCGTTCTCCTTGTTGTTGAACTGTGTACGAGTCATGCGAAACGGGCGAGTTCCGTGGCGCGCCGAGTTCGCGCGCCTGGTGACTCAAAGCTTGATCTGCCTCAAACGCAGCGCATTGCCGATCACCGACACGGAACTGAAGCTCATGGCCAGCGCCGCAATCAGCGGCGACAGCAGCCAGCCCGTGAGCGGGTACAGCACCCCTGCTGCCACCGGGATGCCCATGGCGTTGTACAGCAGCGCGAACAACAGGTTCTGCTTCATGTTGGCCACCGTGTCTTGCGAGAGCTTGCGCGCGACAACCATGCCGCGCAGATCACCCTTGACCAGGGTCACCTGCGCGCTGTTCATCGCCACGTCGGTTCCGGTACCCATGGCCACGCCCACATCGGCGCGGGCCAGCGCGGGCGCATCGTTGATGCCGTCACCCGCCATGGCGACGATGCAGCCTTCCTTCTGCAAACGCTCGACCAGCAGTAGCTTGTCCGCGGGTTTGACTTCTCCGTGCACCTCGTCGATACCCAGCCGCGCACCCACCGCCCTGGCGGTGGTGTGTCCGTCGCCCGTGGCCATGACGATGCGCAAGCCGGCGGCCTTGAGGGTGGCCAGCGCCTCAGGGGTGCTCGCCTTGACCGGGTCGGACACGGCCAGCAGGCCTGCCAACTGGCCATCAACGGCCAGGTGCATCACGCTGGCCCCTTCGGCGCGCAAGGCCTCGGCCTGATCCAGCAAGGACGTGACGGACACGCCGATTTGCTGCATCAGGCGGGTGTTGCCCAAGGCGAGCTGTCGCCCGCCGACCTGGCCGCGCACGCCGATGCCCGAGCCTGACTCGAAATTCTCCGGCTTGTCCAGCGCCAGGCCCTGCTCGCGTGCGGCGCGCACAATGGCATCGGCCAGCGGGTGCTCGCTGCCCTGGTCCAGACTGGCGGCGAGGCGCAGCACTTCCGTGGCGTCAAAGCCGGTGGCGGGCACCGCCCGGTCGAACGCCGGGCGGCCTTCGGTCAGGGTGCCGGTCTTGTCGATGATGAGCGTGTCGACCTTGCGGAAGTTCTCGATGGCTGCGGCGTCGCGAAACAGAACGCCCTGCGTGGCACCGCGCCCGGTGGCCACCATGATCGACATGGGCGTGGCCAGCCCGAGTGCGCAAGGGCAGGCGATGATCAGCACCGCCACCGCGTTGATCAGGCCATAGACCCAGCGCGGTTCGGGGCCGAACAGGCCCCAGGCAAAGAAGGTCAGCACGGCAATGGCCACGACGGACACCACGAAGTAGCCCGCCACCACGTCGGCCATGCGCTGCATGGGCGCGCGCGAGCGCTGGGCCTGCGCCACCATCTGCACGATCTGCGACAGCACCGTGGCCGCGCCAACGCGCTCGGAGCGCATGACCAGCGAGCCCGAGGTGTTCAGCGTGGCGCCGATCACCTTATCGCCCACGCGCTTGGTCACGGGCATGGGCTCGCCGGTGAGCATGGACTCGTCCACCGAACTGCTGCCCTCGACCACCTCGCCGTCCACCGGCACCTTCTCGCCGGGACGAATGCGCAAGCTGTCGCCCACGTGCACGTGACTCAGGGGCACGTCTTCCTCGCTGCCGTCGTCCTTGATGCGGCGCGCCGTCTTGGGCGCCAGGCCGAGCAGGGACTTGATGGCGGCCGAGGTTTGTGACCGCGCCTTGAGTTCGAGCATCTGGCCCAGCAGCGTGAGCGAGATGATGACGGCCGCAGCCTCGAAGTAGACGGCCACCCGCCCCATGGAGACAAAGGAATCCGGAAACACCTGGGGTGCCACCGTGGCCACCACGCTGTACACAGAGGCGGCGCCGGTTCCCAGGCCGATCAGCGTCCACATATTGGGGTTGCGCGTGACGACCGATTGCCAGCCCCGCACGAAGAAGGGCATGCCGGCCCACAAGGCAATCGGCAGGGACAGCACCAGCTCCACCCAGCTTTGCGTGCCCATGTCCATCCACCGCAGGCGGTGGCCGAACATGGCCAGCACGAAAACCGCCGCCGTCAGGGGCAGGGTCCACCAGAAGCGACGCGAGAAGTCTTTCAGCTCGGGGTTCTCGTCATCGTCCAGGTTGGGCAGTACGGGCTCCAGCGCCATGCCGCACTTGGGGCAGTGGCCCGGGTGATTCTGGCGCACCTCGGGGTGCATGGGGCAGGTGTAGATGGTGCCTGCGGCTGGGGCGTCTGTCGCGGCCGCGCTGGATTGCGCCGGTGCCAGATACTTTTGCGGGTCGGCCGAGAACTTGCCTTCGCACTTCGCGCTGCAAAAGTAATAGGGCCGACCCTCGTGTACCAGCTTGTATTTCGCCTGCTCGGTGACCGTCATCCCGCATACGGGGTCTTTCAGGGAGTCAGGTGAAATCGCGGCGACATGCCGGGCGTGAGGGGTGTGATCGCCAGCTGAATGGTGGGTGGTGTTGGCCATACGGTGACTCCCTTCCCGTTAGATCTGGATGGGTATCGCGCCTCATCATTTCGCCCACTCGATGAGGCGACAGGGGCGCGGCCGGTCATGCTGCACGAACCATTGGACGCCAGATTCAGACCATTCGCAACAGCAACTGTGATGAATCATGCATCGGGCGCGGGTTGGCGCTCGTAAAAAGGCCTGCTCCAGCGCATCGAGCACGAAGCATTGACGAATGCGGCCAGGCTGATGTCCACTCGGGTATCTTGGCCGAAACGGTCAGAATCAGGAGCGCCTGCCATGACACAAACTGCCACCGTCTCCATCAACGGCCGGGACGTTCTGGTCGAATGGAGCCCTGCTGCGGCGAAGGCACTGGCCGCGCGGAACACACCGCTCATCGTCGAGCTTGAACTGTATTTTTCCTGCCTGGTGAAGAAGTTCGTGCACTTCCATGACGATGCGCCGGGCCGCAGCACCGTGGCGGTTGGCAGCAAGCTGCGGCTCTACTTTCGCCCCGTCACGTCGACGGCTTGCCATATGGAGCAGGCTGAAGCCCTGGGTCGGCAGCCTGAAGTCGAACTGGACACCGATGCAGTACGCAAGATGGCGCCGAAGAAGGTCAGCATCGACCACGTGAAAGGCGCATGGCGGGGCAGCTACAGCCTTTGAAGACTGCCGAATGACTGCTTTTGTGAGGGGGTTGCTTCCGCTATGGGCCGGGAACATCTGCCTTGAACAGCGGCTTCACGCTCTGCAGCAGTCATCAGGGCTCCGACACCGAGTGACTGCAGACAGCCTTGAACGGACATCGGCCACGATTGAGTGAACTACCGCCCCTGGCCGCCAGCGTGAGTACCAGGCGTCGCCAGGGAGCTGATCTTCAGCGCGGCGGCCCTGCCGGCCAGAGTCTGCTTGCGACATACCCCGGGGAGACCCGGTCCCGGCCAAAAGCGGTCACTGAGTGATCCTTTTTGGGGGATAGACGTTCCGTGGCGCTCGTAGCGGCAGCCGGCCGTTACATTGCGGGGTTTCACGGTTTGTTATGAGCGCGGCTCTGCGCTATATTCGTGAGAATTCTTCAGACAAAACAAGCACTTAGCTTGCAGCAAGGGAGGCGCCAGGATGAACGTCCGTCCATGTAATTCCGCACTTTTTTGCGGTCCATATCACGTTAGATGACAGACGCCGCCCCATCCGTCGCCTCACCATTGCTAGCTCTCGCCGAGCAAGTAGGGAAAGCCGTGGCCGTAATTGCTTCGCTGCTTCTTGTCGTCTCGGTCTTCTTCGACTACAGCTTCTTGCTTGCCATCGGCCTTTCCTTTGACGAGATTCCAAGCTCATTGTCTGAGCATGTCAGAAGCGCAATCCTGTGGGCGCCAAAAGTGCTTCTGACGGCCCTTGCATTTTTCATGTACGGGTTATTCCTTCGGAGGGTGGAAGGCGGAAAGTCCGAAGAAGAACTTATTGCGAGTTCGCCAACGCCCCGGTTTACACGGGCATTCCGAAAGTTCGGAGACTTGGTTGTCCCCGTTGTCGGCTCACTTGCAGCCTTGGTTGGACCATTCCTATCCAACGACCTACAGTGGGCCTACCTGCTCTTTATCCTGCTGTGGGGGTTTCTTGCGTTATCGGTAATCAATCACCCTCGCTTGGGAGCTTCGCTTTTGGGCCTACGCGCTCGACTGTTCGTCATGATCCCAATACTGCTTTCTATGGCTGGACTTCACGGCTATCAATCTGGTACTCGTATGCTCACAACGGCAACGCCGAAATGGGAGATGGTTCTCCGTGATGGATCAACGACGACGAAACAGACTCCATTGGGCATTCGTCGATTTGGTGGCTTCGCAATCGTTGTCGACCAAGCAAGGCTCGTCAGTGTCATTCCAAACGACGCCATAGTCTCTGTTAAGAATCTTGTGTCTCCGGTGCAGAGCGAACTAAATGCCTGCCGCTGGTTTGGCGTTTTATGCCAGTCTGCACAGAATCTGTCATCTAACCCTGCGGTCCAGGGGACGCTGCGCGATAAAGCCGCGCAGCGCCCCTGACCTCCACGTTGAGAGTCCGCTTTCGCTGTCGACGACGGTCCGCTATGGGTCGAAATCGCCAGTTAATGGACCGCGATAGCGGTAGATCGTTGGTCCAAGTCGGGCAGTCTTGGCCATCTTTGGCGGCCGATCCCTTGAACGTCCGCTTCGCGTTGTGAAGCGGCCCGTCAGCCTGAGAGCCCTTCAGTGGCTGGTATCGATAGGAGCGGACATTGGCGCTCCGAAACCAATTGGCAGCAGCCAGCCTTTAGTGGGTGTTGGAATTACCTTTGGCGTTGATCAAAGGACTCGGCAAACAGAAGCGCGGTGAACTGGCTAAAACAATTGCCCCGTGCGAGCTTGCGCATGCAAGTCCTGCGTCATTTCTATCACGTTGGCCGATGTTTCGATCTCCTCCCATTCGGCAAGGCGGATTAAGGTGCCAATACGCACGCCAAGCAATCGCAAACGACGCTCAAGTGGCGCGCGCTTTAGGCATTTCCCAGCAGCAGCGCGAATGACTTTTGAGTTGTCTGTGTAATGCGGAAGCGTCAAGTCACGGGTGACGCTCCTGAAGTCATCGTAGCGCAGCTTGATGCCGATGGTGCGCCCCACGTAGCCCTTGCGCTGGAGGTCGTCGGCCACGCTCTCGCAAAGGGCGGTGAAGATAGCACCGAGCTCGGACTTGTCGCGCACGGCGTGCAGGTCGCGCTCAAAGGTGGTCTCACGGCTGATCGAGACCGGCTCGCTCTCCGTCATAACGGGCCTCTCGTCGCGTCCCCAGGATGCCTCATGCAGCCAAGCGCCGTTACTTTTTCCGAAGTGGGCAATGAGCCAGTCGCGCTCACGTCCTGCGAGCTGCCCAATAGTTTCGATGCCGTAGCTCCGGAGCTTCTCATCCATCTTGGGACCAACCCCGTTGATCTTGCGGCATGCAAGAGGCCAGATTATGGACTCCAGATCCTCGCCGTGCACGATCGAGATGCCGTTCGGTTTGTTGAACTCACTGGCCATCTTTGCAAGTAGTTTGTTGGGCGCAACTCCGATGGAGCAAGTCAATCCCGTGCCTTCGAAAATTTCCTTTTGAATGAGCCGGGCCAGTACTCGTCCACCAGAGCGCTGACCACCAGGCACTTCGGAAAAATCAATAAACACCTCATCAATGCCCCGGTTCTCCATGACGGGCGCAATGTCTTTAATGATGGATTTGAAGCGTTGGGAATAGCTTCGATACTCTATAAAATCCGTTGGCAGCATGATGGCTTCGGGGCAAAGCTTTGCTGCCTTCATCATGCCCATTGCCGATCCCACACCGAATTTGCGCGCCATATATGTGGCAGTGGTTATTACGCCGCGCCCGGTGTAATCCCTAAGTCGTCCAAATCCGCTGACAGGGATTTGACTCAATGCAGCCCGCTCTGTGGCCGCATCCCACGCAGTGTTGGGGTTCATTTGCAGCTTATCTTCACGAATCCGCTGCAACGCCAGATCAATGGCGCCGCGCCCGCCGCCAACTACCACGGGAAGTCCTTTGAGTTGAGGATACCTTAGCAACTCCACAGATGCGAAAAACGCGTCCATGTCGAGGTGTGCGATGCGTCGAATTGTGGGAGAGGCCATTTCTGCGATCTATGACAAAGGACCGTCTTTGGAACGTTTGTAGTCTATGGAGTTCGCGCGACTCGCCGGCACCTTTTCGGAGGCTGAATGAGACCCCTTATATACAAGGGGAAAGAAATGGCCGAATACTGCGACGGGGGCGTCTGCCTAGCCCTACTTCAGTTCAAACTAGATTAGTCAGCAAAGCTTGTGGTCAGAACTTGGGGGTTTTATCCACAGTGCCATGTCATTTCGACATGTTTACACTGTACCGCAAGAAAATGCCGAGGTATTTCTGCGAAAAATGGCGTAGCCAATCGAGCGCAATGCAACTTCCGCGCGCCGAGGAGATCGAGCGTCGGCTACGCCTATTATTTTTCTATTGTGTCATCAAGTAGCCTACTCAGCGGCGTATTGCGTGTCCAAAGCACACTCAATTCATCGTATTGACGCTCACGAGTCGCATTCAATTCAGTTTGAAGACTGAGGATTTTGGCCTCTAGCTCCATGATGCGCGCTCTTAAAACTGCGCGAGAACTGTCTGCGTATTTTGACGAAGACTGGCGCTGCATGCGCCTTTCTACCTCGCACGCCTCCTCGTACGCCTCCCGGATCAGCCTCCGTCCGCCCCATGCCTTGGTCGATAGGGCATTGCGCTTGGGCGCAATTCGGAACTTCTTCTTGACGTGCGCCTCGATGTTCTTCCATGTAACAGGTACTTCGGCGTCGGGCAGCAGCCGCACCATCTCCACAATTTTCTTGGCGACTTCAAGCGTCAGAGTTTCCTTGCGCCCACCCTTCCGGACGCCCTTGGGCGCATTCGTACTATTCATTGCCGGCCTCGTGGTCATCGTCTCCGTCCACTTCCAACAGGTCACGCTGGTCCTGCTTACCTAACTCCGTTTGCACAAACTGCGGATACTTCAGCTCGAAAGCTTGAATACTTTCCTTCACCCCGGCCCTGCCACCGAGCCTCGCCTCTAACGCTCGCTCGTGTCCGGGGGCACCGTGGTACGAGGGGTTGTGGTACTTAATCAGGGCACCCGAACGATTGCTCTCCTTATTCAGCTGTTCAGCGAAACCAGTAAGTGCGAACGCTTCACCTAGCTTGTTGGCGAAAGATCGGTCCTTGATCTGATCATTGATTTCATGGAATCTCGCGATCAGCTCCTTGGCCATCTGCTCAGGGTTTAAGCCTTCGCGCACGAGAGTCAAGATGTGTCCGTCTAGTGTCTCAGGATTGTCAGCCAATTGCCGATGACGAGCAATCAGCAGTGCCTCCAACTGGTTCACAATACTGCGGAACACAAGATCGGCATCCTTCTTGACTCTTTCATTGGTCGGCAGATGGCCCTTCACTACCAAACCTTCATTACACGGCGCGCATTTGTAAGACCGGCACGGTCGTTCGTGGTGCTGATGAAGGCAGACCCCGTAGCGCTGCGGGTAAAGGACGATGATCTGATTCGCTGTACGTGCAACGGGCCGGTCTTCGGTTGCCTGCATGATGTCGTTCATGCTCGTGACAGCGATGTTCGCTTCACCAAGCGCCACAATCTGTGTTTTTAGCCCGTACTCATTTTCAATTGCCCCGAGCCTTTGCAGGCCCTGAGTCATGTCCCACAACTCCTTGACGTCCGGCATGGCGGCCTGATCGGCCTTGTGCTCAGCGCCTCTCAAGTCGTAGGCTTTGAGCTGATTGATGCTGAGGCGGTTGGCCCACTTGTTCGCAAGCACATCCGGTAAGCCTGAATCAAGCGCCTGTGAAGTTAACCACCGCCGCGGATCATGGGTGTTTATGTATGCCGTCTCTACGACCCCGTCCACCACCATCTTGATATCCAGCTTTTCAAACAGTGTTGGCTCTTTCTTCCAGTCACTCCGGTATTGTTTACCTGAAGATGGCTTTCTGTCATTTTCGGTCTGCCGCAAGCGAAGGACTAGCGAGTTGTATTTAATAGAACCAGGTAGGTAGGGCGTTTGCGCGCTGTCAAACAGCATCAGCATGTTAGACAAACGCCCCTGGTAGTGATTGCCACGCGTCACTCTCCGAAGGTCCTCCATCGCCTGCTTCACCCTTGCCAACAAGACAGGCTCTAGGTCGGACCATCCAACTGCCAGGATTGATTCTCTTGTGTACTTTGCGCCAGCGTACCTGTGAGTCCCGGAGTTAGTTGTCTTCTTTATGAAGCCCTTTCGGCGCAGCTCTTCCCAAATCGGTTTCACATTAGATTCTTTTTTTGCAGTCGGTTCTTGGCTTTCCAAGTTCGTGATCTTCCAAAGCGCTTTCTTATTGATATCGGTTCCTCGCAGATGCTCAAGCTCAGCGGGCAGGTACAGAACGTCAGGGCGCTCCGAGTACCAGTTCACCAGCATTCGGGAACGTTCGCCGTGCTGCCTAATGACGTCGATACACAAGTCGGCGAAGGCGATCATGAAATTGAGGATCGGTTTCCCGCCCCACGCCGCCCCTTTGGATCCTTTGACCAGCAGCATCTGATGCACCCGCTCCAAGGATTGACCATCACTGCCAACATCAGGTTCAGATGTGCGCATCATGTAATCCTCCAAAGTGAAGCGATCGTCCGCTGCCATGCAGAGCGGCTCGTTCACCCGGTTGAGACAGCACATATTGAGTCCCATCACCGCCAAGGCTACACGGTCATAAGCAGACAGCCGGTCATCGCCTCGAAACATAGCCGTCTGCGCATCTGACAGGGCTTCAATTTGCCGCTCCAGGATTGCCACTTTCTTGGCCCTGAAGTTCCTACTTGTGCTCTTGCTGAGTGCCCAAAGCTGCGATTTGGTCTGCGGCGCAATGTTCCATGCCAACCGGTCTGTGACGCCAGCAGCACCAACCAGATCGATTTGAGCACGAAGGGCCAAAAGGTTCCCGTACAGCCCGCCTGCAGTGCCTGGTGATGCTTTGGCTCGTTCAACCACGACGTCTTCAAGCTCGGTCAGATGCACCCGCCTGAGTTGGTACAGCGGCGCGTCGATTTGGGACAGGAGCCGCCATCCAGGTAACTGGCCGTATGGGTCCTTGATTTCACCCTTCAGGGCGATCTCAGCCATGATGCATTTGAGCGCCAGTGCATAGGCAGGATCCTTGCCTTCAAAGTCGGCGAGGGCTGGGGCGAAGCTAACGTCCAGGAGCTTTGTTTTGTAGCGGGTCCAAAGAGGCCAGTGGTCCGAGTCGAAGTCGATTTCTGGCCAGCGCGCATTCATGCGTGTCCTGCAGTCCTCAAGCCAGGCTTTCTGCGCCGAGCCGCGCTGCGCGATGTCCAGTTCGACGAAAACGTCTTGCCTTGCATTCAAGAACTTTCTCCTAGCCCGGCAGCCGGATTCTTCAACTGGCAAATACTGATCACCACGCGGATCGCATTTCTAAGTTGCTTGTACTTTTGAACCTCGTGTTGCAGGGCGAGCCCCTGCCCCTCGAAATCGGCGATCTCCCGATTTACCAGATCCAGGTTGATCGTGTGGTCGGCATCCCAGCACGGCCGGAACTTGTTGCAGTCGTAGCAGGCAAGTGGCGCGTACCCGCACAAGCTTTGCCTACCGCACGCCGCAGTCACCTCACGGCGTCCTGTGGCAAGGTCTTCACTGACAATGGGATTGTCCTTCGCGATCTGGTCGTGCCTGCTGATCGCCCGCGCCATTACGTCTTTGTAGACAGGAAAGTGCTGATCGAATGCCGGTTGAATTGCGTCGCTAATTCGGTCGAGAACCCCTTGAAAAAAGAGATCGACGTATCGCTGGCATGCGGCATCTGTAGCGTGTCTTAAAACTACAGCGATACTTGATGCAGAGAGCCCAGAGAGCGCGAGCTGGGTTCCTACAGTGTGCCGCAGTGCGTTGAAACTTAGGCTGCGGCGACCAAGCGTAGCGATGGGGTTTAAGTAGCTTACTCTGAAGGACCCGGAGCTCCCAGACATTCCATGATTCGCATTCGCGTGGTCATGGTGCCATGTTCCGTCGGCTTTCAGTCGTCTTGCTGGAAAGAGTGCTAGTTTGCTGAGGTCGGCTTCGTCAACCAAGTGGCCGTATCGCTGAACGACGTGCTCTCTCTGAAGTTGAAGAATCTCGCCGAGATCGGCGGTGATTTTGATGGCGAGACGGTACGGGCTGTCTACCCGAGTTTTGACGGGCAGCATGTCGAGGAACCAGGTCAACTGGCCGGTCACCTTGTTTTCATCTCGGGTTACATCCATGAGCCTCAGCTTGCGGTAAGTCTCCGGCCGGAAGAAGACTTGGAAAGCGAGCATCGCAAACGCGTAAATCCCAATTTCGACTTCCCCGGCCTCATATGCATTTTCAACTGCAGTAAGGGTCTGGGCTACCGCAGCACGACTCAATGCTTGCGACAAAATCCGCTTGATCGCCTCGCCTCGCTCACCCCTCGCCGAGACCAAGAGAGGAAAGTCTTCTGGCCGCAAGGCTGATTCGAAGATCGACTCATTGCCTCGGTTCGCCTGAAAGAAGCGCTTGAAGCCCTGCAGATTTGATTGGGATTGTTCCTGCTTGAGGCTCTCAAGCGCAGCAAGGTACGCGAGGTCGATTTGCTCAACAACGGCAGTCGTTATCCCGGCATCCTGGCACTTGAGCAGAATGGTCCTTATGCGGGAGTACTCGTTAAATATCGTTTTAATCGATACACGGTTACGGCTGTTGATCAATGCTGTCTTCACTGCAATAAGGAAGGGCCGAGAATATCCCTTGGCAAGCATGGTGAGATCGAAGCTGAATTCTTCTGAACTCTGGTCCCTGCCATCACTCACCACGCGGGTCATAGTCCACAGCAACTCATCCTCAGTGCGGAATTGGTCCCCAGTGCTATTTGCTGCAGCCGTGTTCACGTATCCGCCTTTCGCTGCAATTTGAGACGTTCGGCTCTCATGCTTTCCCACCAATCAGCGATGTCAATGGCTGCCGCGTCGAAGGCT
>LNFM01008741.1_pt1 | contig 15136 bp, 26 predicted proteins | sample 596031 | NCBI WGS metagenome assembly LNFM01 (sample SAMN04254537, study PRJNA301005) | activated carbon metagenome | isolation source: dual media filters at the Ann Arbor, Michigan drinking water treatment plant | place: USA: Ann Arbor | reverse complement strand
GAGCCACCCATGGCCAAGGAAAAATTCGACCGTAGCAAGCCTCACTGCAACGTGGGCACGATCGGTCACGTTGACCACGGCAAGACGACGCTGACGGCGGCGCTGACGAAGGTTTCGGCTGATCGCGGCTGGACGAAGACAGCGATTGCGTATGACGAGGTTGCGAAGGCATCCGAGAGCCAGGGCCGTCGCGACCCGACGAAGATCCTGACGATCGCGACGAGCCACGTCGAGTATGCGACGCCGAACCGTCACTATGCGCACGTGGACTGCCCTGGCCATGCCGACTATGTGAAGAACATGATCACGGGTGCGGCGCAGATGGACGGCGCGATCCTGGTGGTGTCTGCGGTTGACGGCCCGATGCCGCAGACGCGGGAGCACATCCTGCTGGCGCGCCAGGTCGGCGTTCCCTACATCGTTGTTTTCTTGAACAAGTGCGATGTTGTCGACGACCAGGAGCTTCTGGATCTGGTTGAGATGGAAGTTCGCGAGCTTCTGGTGAAGTACCAGTTCCCGGGCGACGACGTTCCAGTTATCCGGGGCGCCGCGATCAAGGCTCTGAACGGCGAGAAGGGTGAGTTGGCCGACGAGGCGATCATCAAGCTGTACGAGGCTCTGGACAGCTACATCCCGCTTCCCGAGCGCGCGATCGACCAGCCGTTCCTGATGCCGATCGAAGACGTGTTCTCGATCTCTGGCCGCGGGACGGTTGTGACGGGTCGTATCGAGCGTGGCCGGATCAAGGTCGGCGAGGAAGCCGAGATCGTGGGTCTGAAGGACACGACGAAGACGATCGTGACGGGCGTGGAGATGTTCCGCAAGTTGCTGGATGCGGGCGAGGCTGGCGACAACGTGGGCTGCCTGTTGCGCGGTGTGGACAAGGAAGCGGTGGAACGCGGCCAGGTGCTGTGCAAGCCGGGTTCTGTGAAGCCGCACAAGAAGTTCAAGGCAGAAGCCTACATCCTGACGAAGGAAGAGGGCGGCCGTCACACGCCGTTCTTCAAGAACTACCGTCCTCAGTTCTACTTCCGGACGACGGACGTGACGGGCATCTGCACGTTGCCGGAAGGCACGGAAATGGTGATGCCTGGCGACAACTGCTCGATGGACGTGGAGCTGATCACGCCGATCGCGATGGAGGAGAAGCAGCGCTTCGCCATCCGCGAAGGCGGCCGCACCGTCGGCGCCGGCGTCGTCGTCAAGATCACGGATTGAGCTGTGCACTAGGGCGATCGGCGCTTCACGGCGGCTTTCGCTCGACACGGCTTGCTACTCACGCATTCAGGAATTGATGCTATGAACGGCCAGAACATACGCATAAGGCTAAAGGCCTTCGATCATCGCATCCTCGATGCGTCGACGCGTGAGATCGTCAACACGGCGAAGCGCACCGGCGCGGAGGTTCGGGGCCCGATCCCGCTTCCGACCCGCATCGAGCGTTTCACCGTGAACCGTTCGCCGCACATCGACAAGAAGAGCCGCGAGCAGTTCGAGATGCGCACTCACAAGCGCGTTTTGGATATCGTTGACCCGACGCCGCAGACGGTCGATGCGCTCATGAAGCTCGACCTTGCCGCCGGTGTCGATGTCGAGATCAAGCTCTAAGGGGCAGGCCAGCAGGGCGCGAGACTGAGCCGATCACAGTACCCCGAGCCCACTGCCTACTGCCGCTGCCCATTGCGAGGGACCCATGAGGTCAGGACTTATAGGACAGAAGGTCGGCATGACCCGCATCTTCACCGATGCAGGCGAGCATGTGCCTGTCACCGTGCTGAAGATCGATAAGTGCCAGGTCGTTGCACAGCGCACGGCCGATAAGCACGGATACACCGCTCTGCAGTTGGGCGTTGGCGCCCGCAAGCCGAAGCATACCTCTAACGCCGAGCGTCAGCGCTTTGCGAAGGTGGAGATCGAGCCCAAGCGTAAGATCGCGGAGTTCCGCGTCAGCGCCGAGAACTTGATCGACGTCGGTTCGGAGATCACTGTCGACCATTTCGTCCCAGGACAGTTCGTCGACGTAACCGGCGACAGCAAGGGCAAGGGGTTCCAGGGCGCTATGAAGCGCTGGAACTTCGGCGGCCTGCGCGCGACGCACGGTGTGTCGGTGACCCATCGTAGCCACGGTTCGACGGGGCAGCGACAGGACCCGGGCAAGGTGTTCAAGGGCAAGAAGATGGCTGGCCATCTCGGCGACGAGCGGGTCACCACGCAGAACCTCGTGGTCGCCAAGATCGATGTCGAGCGCGGCCTTTTGATGATCCGAGGCTCGATCCCCGGCTCGAAGGGTGGTTGGGTCATGGTGCGGGACGCCGTCAAGCGGCCGCTGCATCAGGATGCTCCTAAGCCCGGCGCCGTTCGCAAACGTGATGCGGCTCAAGCCGCTGCAGCCAAGGAGTAATGGTCGTGCAGACAAGCGTTATGACGCTCGACGCCGCGACCGCGGGCACGATCGAGCTTTCCGACACCATCTTCGGTTTGGAGCCACGCTCCGATCTTATCTCGCGCATGGTTCGCTACCAGACGCTCAAGCGTATGGCCGGCACGCATCACGCGCAGGACCGGTCCGAGGTCAACGTGACCGGTAAGAAGATGTACAAACAAAAGGGGACGGGTAGCGCCCGTCACGGCGACAAGTCGGTTCCTCAATGGCGCGGTGGCGGCAAGGCGTTCGGCCCGAAACCTCGCAGCCATGCCATCGAGCTTCCCAAGAAGGTTCGCGCTCTGGCTCTTCGTCACGCACTCTCCGCCAAGGCCAAGGCCGGCGAGATCGTTGTGCTGGACAAAGCTGCCGTCACGGACGGCAAGACCAAGGGCCTGCGCGATAGCTTCGCCAAGCTGGAACTGATGAACGCATTGATCATCGACGGTTCGGAGCTGGAGCCGGGCTTCGCCCGCGCCGCCCGTAACATCCCGAACATCGATGTGCTGCCCGTCCAGGGCATCAACGTCTACGATATCCTGCGCCGCAAGAAGCTCGTGCTTACCAAGGCGGCTGTGGAAGCGCTGGAGGCGCGGTTCAAATGAGCAACCCGGCCCACAACGCCTATGACGTGATCATCTCCCCGGTGATTACAGAGAAGTCTACCAGGGCCTCGGTCAACAACCAGGTCGTGTTCAAGGTCCGAAGCACTGCTACGAAACCGCAGATCAAGGCGGCTGTGGAGCAGCTGTTCTCGGTCAAGGTCAAAGCTGTGAACACATCTGTCCGTAAGGGCAAGAAGAAGGTGTTCCGCGGCATGGTGGCCCTCCAGAGCGACGTCAAGAAGGCCGTCGTCACGCTGGAAGCTGGCCACATGATCGATGTGATGACCGGTCTATAAGGAAGGTTCGCCGCCATGGCATTGAAGTCTTTTCGGCCTGCGAGTCCCGGTCTGCGCCAGCTGGTGCTGATCGACCGCAGCCACTTGTGGAAGGGCGATCCGGTCAAGCGTCTTGTCGAGGGCAAGTCGAAGACCGGCGGTCGCAACAACACGGGTCGCATCACCACCCGTCATATCGGCGGCGGTCATAAGCAGGCTTATCGTCTCGTCGACTTTCGTCGTCGTAAATTCGATATGCCGGCGAAGGTCGAGCGGCTCGAGTATGATCCCAATCGGACTGCGTTCATTGCGCTCATCCGCTATGAGGACGACGAGCTCGCCTACATCTTGGCGCCGCAGCGCCTTGCCGTCGGTGACACCGTCGTTTCCGGCCAGAAGGTCGACGTCAAGCCGGGCAATGCGATGCCTCTGTCGGCCCTGCCGATCGGGACGATCGTTCACAATGTCGAGTTGAAACCGGGCCGTGGTGGCCAGGTGGCGCGCTCGGCAGGTTCCTACGTGCAGCTCGTCGGCCGCGATAGCGGCTGGGCGATCTTGCGCATGGGATCCGGTGAAACCCGCCGCGTTCGCGCCGATTGCATGGCGAGCGTGGGTGCCGTCTCGAACCCAGATAATTCGAACCAGGTGACTGGCAAGGCCGGCCGCACACGTTGGAATGGTATCCGTCCGACGGTGCGCTCGATCACCATGAACCCGGTCGATCATCCCAACGGCGGCCGTACCAACGGCGGTAAGCATTGGGCCACGCCGTGGGGCAAGCCGACCAAGGGTTACAAGACCCGCAAGAACAAGACGACCGACAAGTACATCATTCGCAGCCGCGCGAAGTCCTGATCCGCGCCGCACTGGAATAAACGGAGATCGCACGTGCCACGCTCAGTCTGGAAAGGTCCGTTCGTCGACGGCTTCATGTTGAAGAAGGCGGAGAAGACGCGCGCGTCTGGTCGTACCAATGAAGTCATCAAGATCTGGAGCCGTCGCTCGACCGTCCTGCCGCAGTTCGTCGGCCTGACGTTCGGCGTTTACAACGGTAAGAAGCACGTTCCCGTGTCCATTACCGAGGACATGATCGGGCATAAGTTCGGCGAATTCGCCCCCACGCGCTCGTTCTCGAGCCATGGCGGCGACAAGAAAGCCGTCAAGGCGAAGGGCTGAGGAGAGTCTCATGGGCAAGCCGAAGCGTGAGCGAAACCTCGCCGAGAACGAAGTCCGCGCCGTCGCGCGGAACCTTCGTGTTTCGCCGCAGAAGCTCAATCTGGTCGCTGGATTGATCCGCGGCAAGAAAGTCAACACTGCGATGGCAGACTTGGAATTTTCCAAGAAGCGTATCGCCCAGGACGTGCGCAAGTGCGTTATGAGCGCGGTCGCAAATGCCGAGAACAACCACGGTCTCGACGTCGACGATCTCGTCGTCGCCGAAGCTTGGGTTGGCAAGAATCTCGTTATGAAGCGCTTCGCGGCCCGAGGTCGCGGTCGCTCTAGCAGGATCGAGAAGCCCTTCGCCCAGATCACCGTGATCGTGCGCGAGGTCAAGCCCGTGGCTGAAGCTGCGGCTGAGGAGAGCTGAGCATGGGTCAGAAGATAAACCCCGTCGGCTTGCGGGTCGGCATCAATCGCACGTGGGACAGCCGCTGGTTTGCCGGCCGGCAGGAATATTCCAAGCTGTTTCTCGAGGACATGGCCATTCGCGCCCATATCCTCAAGCAGCAGCGTGCAGCCTCGATCTCCAAGGTCGTGATCGAGCGCCCGCATCGCAAATGCCGCGTCACGGTCTATACCGGTCGTCCCGGTGTGCTGATCGGTAAGAAGGGCACGGACATCGAGAAGCTGCGGAGCGAGATAGCTGCGCTGACCTCTTCGGAGGTGCATCTCAACATCGTCGAGATCCGTAAGCCGGAGATCGACGCGATCTTGATCGCCGAAGGCATCGCACAACAGCTCGAGCGTCGCGTCGCTTTCCGTCGCGCCATGAAGCGCTCGGTGCAGACCGCGCTCAAGTCGGGCGCTCTCGGCATCCGTATCAACGTTGCCGGCCGTCTCGGCGGCGCCGAAATCGCGCGCACGGAGTGGTACCGCGAAGGTCGCGTGCCACTGCATACGCTGCGCGCCGATATCGACTTTGGTTATGGCCGCGCGATGACCGCCTACGGCATCATCGGTATCAAGGTCTGGGTGTTCAAGGGCGAGATTCTCGAGCACGATCCGATGGCGTCCGAGCGGCGTCACAACGAGTTGCAGGAGAGCGGTGGCGGTCGTCGACGCGAAGGCGAAGGCCGGCGCGATCGCGGTGATCGTGGGGATCGCGGCTCCCGCTAGGGTGCCTGATCGCGCTCCGCACTGTTTGCCTTAGAGGTTTCTGGACATGCTTCAGCCAAAACGCACGAAGTTCCGCAAAGCGCACAAGGGCCGTATTCACGGCACTGCAAAGGGCGGAACGTTGCTTAATTTCGGTTCGCACGGCCTCAAGGCCGTCGAGCCGGAGCGCATCACCGCGCGCCAGATCGAGGCCGCTCGTCGCGCCATTACGCGTCACATGAAGCGTGCCGGCCGCGTGTGGATCCGCATCTTCCCCGATCTTCCGGTTTCTAAGAAGCCGGCCGAGGTCCGGATGGGATCTGGTAAGGGTTCGCCCGAGCTTTGGGTCGCCCGCGTCCATCCCGGTCGGATCATGTTCGAGCTCGACGGCGTCGCCGATACGATCGCTCGCGAGGCGCTGCTCCTCGGAGCCGCCAAGCTTCCGATCAAGACGCGCATCGTCACTCGTTTGAAGTAAGCCCAGTTTGATGAAGGTCACAGGCGCTTTTCAGCGCCCGGGCTGAGCAGAAGTCAGCCGCGCAAGGCACACTGAAGGAACGCAGGCGATGAAAGCCTCGGAGATGCGAGACAAGACGCTGGACCAGCTCGACGACGAGCTCGTCAAGATGAAGAAAGAGCAGTTCAACCTGCGCTTCCAGAGGGCGTCGGGTCAGTTGGAGAACGTGGCGCGCGTCCGTCAGGTCCGCCGCGACATTGCACGCATCAAGACCGTGGCGCGTCAGAAGTCGCTCGGCGGCGCCAAGTAAGGATCGAAAGGAAGTTTCTCATGCCCAAGCGCGTCCTGCAGGGCGTCGTTGTTTCGGACAAGAACGCCAAGACCATCGTGGTCGAGGTGGAGCGCCGCTACACGCACCCGCTGCTGAAGAAGACTGTACGCCGCTCGAAGAAGTACCACGCGCACGACGAGAACAACGTGTTCAAGATCGGCGACTTGGTCTCCATCGAGGAAAGTCGCCCGATCTCGAAGAACAAGAGATGGGTGGCTGTTGGCGAGCCTAAGCGTTAGCCGATCCGCCGCCGGTCCGTTCTGGCGCCGGTCGAATGAAGCCGAATGTGGAAAGTTTGAGAGGCGGGCCGTGGTGCTACCAGCGCCAGACGCCCTTCTCGAAAGGAAGCTCCGATGATTCAGATGGAGTCTAGCCTCGACGTTGCCGACAACTCTGGCGCGCGCCGCGTCCAGTGCATCAAGGTGCTCGGTGGCTCGAAGCGGAAATACGCCACGATCGGCGACACGATCGTCGTGTCGGTGGTCGAAGCCATTCCGCGCGGTCGCGTCAAGAAGGGCCAGGTCATGAAGGCCGTCATCGTGCGCACTGCGCATGGTGTACGTCGCCCCGACGGCTCGTTGATCCGCTTCGACCGTAACGCTGCCGTGCTCGTGAACGCGACCGGTGAGCCGGTCGGTTCGCGCATCTTCGGCCCCGTGACGCGAGAGCTTCGGGCCAAGAACCACATGAAGATCGTCAGCCTCGCTCCGGAGGTGCTCTGATGCCATCGCTTAAGATCAAGAAGGGCGACCGCGTCGTTGTGACGTCGGGCCGCGACAAGGGTAAGCACGGCGAAGTGATCCAGGTCATGCCGAGCGAGTGCCGCGCGCTCGTTCGTGGCGTGAACATCGTGCGTCGCCACCAGAAGCAGTCGGCTTCGCAAGAGGGCGGCATCATCTCCAAGGAGGGACCGATCCATCTCTCCAACCTTCTGCTCGAGGATCCCAAGGACGGTGAGCCGACGCGCGTTGGTTTCAAGTTTCTGGAAGATGGCCGGAAAGTGCGCTTCGCGAAGCGCTCCGGCGAAGTGATTCCGGAGAGGAAGTAAGTCATGGCTGACGACAAGCAGAATAAGAAGGTTGCTCAGGCGAAGGCGGCTGGCCAGGCGAAAGCCAAGGCCAAGAAGGATGCAGCGGCTGCGGTTGACGCAGCACCGCGTTCGTTCACGCGCCCGAAGGATTACCGCCCGCGTCTCAAGTCGCACTACGAGAAGGCCGTGCGCGAGGCGATGGTCAAGAAGTTCGAGTACAAGAATCCGATGCAGATTCCGCGCATCGAGAAGATCGTGCTCAACATGGGCATCGGCGAAGCTGTGAACGACCGGAAGAAGGTCGAGAACGCTGCCGCCGACCTTTCGATGATTGCCGGCCAGAAGCCGGTGATTACGAAGGCGCGTAAGTCGATCGCCGTCTACAAGGTCCGCGAGGGTATGTCCCTCGGCGCCAAGGTGACGCTACGCGGCGACCGCATGTACGAGTTCATCGATCGCTTGGTGACCATCGCGCTACCCCGCGTGAAGGACTTCCGCGGTCTGAACCCGAAGAGCTTCGATGGCCGCGGCAACTATGCCATGGGCCTCAAGGAGCACATCGTGTTCCCCGAGATCGAGTATGACAAGGTCGATGAAGTCTGGGGTATGGACGTGATCGTCTGTACCTCTGCCGGCACCGACGACGAGGCGCGCGAATTGCTGCGTCAGTTCAATTTTCCGTTCCGCACGTGAGGTGCCGTACGGAGCGGGCGGCGGTGCCGGCTCCGTAGACGGCCTCGAGGAGGACTGCAATGGCCAAGACCAGTTCGATTGAGAAGAACAAGCGTCGTCGCAAGATGACGGACCAGTATAAGACGAAGCGCGGCGCGCTGAAGGACATCATTCACGATCGCTCGCAGCCGATTGAAGTTCGGTTCGCGGCGCAGATGAAGCTGTCCGAGATGCCACGCAATTCGTCCAAGGTTCGCATCCGCAATCGCTGCGAACTCACCGGCCGGCCGCGCGCCTTCTACCGCAAGATGAAACTTTGCCGTAATCAGCTTCGCGAGCTGGCGAGCCAGGGTCTGATCCCTGGCATGACCAAGTCGAGCTGGTGAGCTGAGGAGTCCGATATGTCGATGAACGATCCCCTCGGCGATATGCTGACCCGAATCCGCAACGCGCAGATGCGCAAGCGGCCGAAGGTTTCCACGCCCGCTTCCAACCTCCGTCAGCGCGTCTTGGACGTGCTGGTCGAGGAAGGCTATGTTCGCGGTTACACGCGGATAGACAACAAGAGCGGTCTCAAGGAATTCGAGATCGAGCTGAAGTACACCAATGGCCAGCCGGCAATTCGCGAGATTTCGCGCGTTTCCACGCCGGGCCGCCGGGTCTATAAGCCTGTCCGCGATCTCCGTGCGGTGGCGAACGGCCTCGGTGTTTCAATTCTGTCGACCCCCAAGGGTGTGATGCCGGACTGGCGCGCACGCGAGGAGAACGTCGGCGGCGAAATTCTCTGCAACGTGTTCTGAGCCGGCACAGTGCGCGATCGAACGTGCGCTGAGGCGGTGAGTGCGAAGCTGAATCCGGCGAGAGCTGGTGAGCGCGAAGCCCGGAAGTGCGCATTGCGCCAGATAGAACGAAGGTAGACGAGCGATGTCCCGCATCGGAAAAAAGCCTGTCCCCGTACCGTCCAATGTGACGGCGACGCTGACCGGGCAGCAGGTCAAGGTCAAAGGACCCAAGGGCGAGTTGTCGTTCTCGGTTCCAGAGGCTCTGAAGATCGCCCACAACGGCGCCAACATCGAGGTCACCCTCGTTGAGGACACCAAGCAGGCCCGCTCCATGTGGGGCATGTCGCGCACGATGATCGTGAACATGATCAAGGGTGTCACCGACGGCTACACCAAGACGCTCGAGATCCACGGCGTCGGTTTCCGTGCAGCGATGTCGGGCAAGGACGCTGTGCAGATGCAGGTCGGCTACAGCCACGACATCATCCATCCGATCCCGAAGGGCATCGACCTCAAAGTCGGCGGCGCCAAGCAGGATCAGATCATAATCACGGGCATCGACAAGCAGGTGGTGGGTCAGCTCGCCGCCGAGCTGCGCGCCTATCGCAAGCCGGAGCCTTATCAGGGCAAGGGCGTGCGCTACCAAGGCGAGTATATCTTCCGCAAGGAAGGCAAGAAGAAGTAAGAATCGCTTTCGCGCCGGGGCCGCACCCGAGTGCCACGGAGCGAACAAGCTAGGAATTCGCCATGCCCAAACTCACTCCCGAACAGCGCCGCAAGCGTCGCGTGCGCCAGTCGCTCAAGAAGGTTGCCGGTGGCAAGCCGCGCCTGTCGGTGTTCCGCTCATCGCAGAACATCTACGCGCAGGTCATCGACGACACGGCCGGTACGACGCTGGCAGCGGCCTCGACGCTCGAGAAGGATCTCCGCACGTCTCTCAAGACGGGCGCTGACAAGGACGCCGCCAAGGCTGTTGGCAAGCTCGTCGCCGAGCGTGCTCTCAAGGCCGGCGTCAAGGCCGTCGTGTTCGACCGCGGCGCATACATCTATCATGGCCGCGTCAAGGCGCTGGCCGATGCAGCCCGCGAAGGCGGCCTGAGCTTCTAACCTGAAAGGAATTCCACGTGGCACGTTCCCCTGGCAGAGATCGCGGTCGTGACCGCGAAGAGCGCGAGAGCGAGTTCACTGAGAAGCTCGTTCACATCAATCGCGTCGCCAAGGTCGTGAAGGGCGGCAAGCGCTTCGGATTCGCAGCGCTCGTCGTCCTCGGCGATCTCAAGGGCCGCGTGGCTTTCGGCCACGGCAAGGCCCGTGAGGTACCCGAGGCAATTCGTAAGGCGACCGAGGCAGGGCGCCGTGCGCTCGTGCGCGTTCCGCTTCGCGAAGGCCGCACGGTGCATCACGACAGCTTCGGCCGTCATGGTTCGGGCAAGGTGATCATCCGCGCGGCACCTCCGGGCACCGGCATCATCGCCGGCGGCGCAATGCGCGCAGTGTTCGAGATGCTCGGTGTGCAGGATGTCGTGGCGAAGTCGCTCGGCTCGTCGAACCCCTACAACGTCGTTCGCGCGACCTTCGACGCCCTCAAGGCGCAGGAGAATCCGCGAGCTGTGGCAGCCCGCCGCGGCAAGAAGTATGGCGAGATCGCAGCGCGGCGCCGCGACGGTTCCGTCGAGGCCGAGGGTGCACAGCCCGACGCGTGACGCCGGTTTCGATAGTCGGTGTGCCCCAGGTGGGCGCCTGACATCGAGAAGGCATACGCTGCTCTGGAAAGCGGCGGCGCGAGATGCGGCGATTGAGACTATTCGAGGTGAAGTGACATGGCATCTACCGGCAAGACCATTACGCTGGAGCAGACGGGCAGCGCGAACCGCCGCCCCGAGCGGCAGACGCAGACACTGATCGGCTTGGGCCTCAACAAGCTGCATCGCCGCAGTACACTCGAGGACACGCCGTCCGTTCGCGGCATGATCAAGAAGGTCAGCCACCTCGTTCGCGTCGTCGAGGATAAAAAGGGTGAGTAGTGAGTGGCCAGTGGCCGATGGGGAGCATGCGCTCGCCCAGGTCGCCGGCCAGACACCGGAAGCTCTTCCCTACTCACACTGGCCACTCACTACTGACGAGAGAACCCATGCGGCTCAATGAGATCAAGGACAATCCCGGCGCTCGCAAGATGCGGGTCAGGGTCGGTCGCGGCATAGGCTCCGGCCTCGGCAAGCAGGCCGGTCGCGGTGGTAAGGGCCAGACAGCCCGTACCGGTGTTGCCATCGGCGGTTTCGAAGGCGGCCAGATGCCCTTGCATCGCCGTCTCCCGAAGCGGGGCTTCAACAGTCTTTTTCGTGAAAAATTCAACGAGATCAACGTCGGGGCACTGCAGGCGGCGATCGATTCGGGTCGCCTCGAAGCTGGCAAACCGATCGATCTGGCATCGCTCATCGCGGCCGGCATGCTTCGCCGTCCGAAGGATGGCTTGCGTCTTCTGGGCGACGGGGAGCTCAAGGCCAAGTTGGCGATCACCGCCAACCACGCTTCTGCTACGGCGCGCGCCGCGGTTGAGAAGGCCGGCGGCAGCATCTCGCTGATCGAAAAGAAGATCATCGAGGCCGACGAGGTCAAGCGAAAGAAGACAGCGGCTAAGAAGTCCAAGAATTCGAAGAAGAAGGGCGGAGACGCCGACTGATCCAGAAAGCGCCGCGCGGATTCTGCGTGCGGCGCGATCGGATTTGCGACGGCCTCGCTCATTTCTCGGTTGAGTTCTGCCTTGCTTGTTTCCGGGTTATCTACCTCCAGGTGAAGTGGTGGGTGGTGTTTGATCGCGGACGCTGGCTACGAACGCTGGGCAAAGGTCGCAGACATGCTGTCGACATCGATTGCCGACCGTGATGCAATCGCACACCGACCGACGGTGGATTCCGCTATAGTTGTCGTCGACGCCGCGCATCGCATATATCATGCGAACTGCGATATTCTTCCTTACCGCGAACTCGATGTCGGCCGAACCGCAATGGCGAACAACGCCTGGACCGGCAGAGCATATGCCGGGGCGGATCAGCTTGCCGCAGGCGCAACCCTGCGCAGCGGATCGAATTGGTGTAGTGTCGACCAGAATTCGGATGAGCTTTTCGAGCGAGGCGCACCGCTGCGGTTGAGCGGCGTCAGCCGCGCGAAGCGAGGCGGCGCTGGCGTCACGGACGTCCTCTCGCACTCGGCGATGCAATAGGAGAAGGCACGATGGCTTCGGCAGCCGAGCGGCTCGCGGCGAACATAAACCTCAGTGCACTTGGCAAGGCCGAGGAACTGAAGCGTCGTATCTGGTTCACCCTTGCGGCACTTCTGGTTTTCCGCTTTGGCACTTTCGTGCCGATCCCCGGTATCGACCCCGTCGCCTTTGCCGAGACGTTCAAGCAGAATTCTGCCGGCATCCTCGGCATGTTCAATGTCTTCGCTGGCGGCGCCATCGAGCGCATGGCGATCTTCGCATTGAACATCATGCCCTACATATCTGCCTCGATCATCATGCAGTTGATGACCTCCGTCGACAAGCGGCTCGAAGCGCTGAAAAAGGAAGGCGAGCAGGGCCGCAAGCAGATCAACCAGTACACGCGCTATCTCACCGTGATCATTGCGACCGCCCAGGCCTATGGTATCGCGATGAGCCTCGAGGGCTCGACGTCCAGCGTGGGACGCATCGTCATCGAGCCGGGTTGGTTTTTCCGGTTGTCGACCGTCATTACCCTGGTTGGCGGCACCATGTTCCTGATGTGGCTCGGCGAGCAGATCACCGCTCGCGGCGTCGGCAACGGCTCTTCGCTGATCATTTTCGCGGGTATCGTCGCAGGCATGCCGCAGGCTGTTATGCAGCTTTTCGAGATGGGCCGCACGCAGACCCTGTCGCCCATTATCATCATCGTCCTGATGGTGCTGATGCTGGCCTCTGTCGCCGTGATCGTCTACTTCGAGCGTGCGCAGAGGCGCTTGCCGATCCAGTATCCAAAGCGGCAAGTCGGCAATAAGATGGTACAGGGCGACAGCTCGCATCTGCCGCTGAAGCTCAACTCGTCGGGCGTCATTCCGCCGATCTTCGCGTCTTCGCTGCTCTTGCTACCGCTGACCATAGCGCAGATGGCGCCCGGTGGTCCGGACTGGCTGGGATCGATCGTCGCCTCGTTGGGCCGCGGTCAGCCTCTGCACATCCTCGTCTACATCTCACTGATCGTGTTTTTTGCATTCTTCTACACGGCAGTCGTGTTCAATCCTGTCGAGACAGCCGACAACCTTCGCAAGCATGGCGGATTCATCCTGGGCCGTCGTCCCGGCGCCGAGACCGCTAAGTATATCGACTATGTGCTGACGCGTATTACCGTGGTCGGTGCGCTATATCTCGCGGCGGTCTGTATTCTGCCCGAACTGCTCACCGTCTATTGGGCCGTGCCGTTCTACTTCGGCGGTACGTCTCTGCTCATCGCGGTCAGCGTGACGATGGATACTGTCAGTCAGGTCCAGAGCCACCTGGTGGCCCACCAATATGAAGGCCTGATAAAGAAAGCGAAGCTGCGTGGCGCAGCAACGACGACACCGCGGGGACGAAAATGAATCTGATCCTGCTGGGACCGCCAGGAGCGGGCAAGGGCACCCAGGCCGAGACGCTCTCGGCGAAACACGGCCTTGTCCAGTTGTCGACGGGCGCTATGCTCCGCGCTGCGGTGAAGGCCGGCACCGAGGTCGGCCTGAAGGCGAAGTCGATCATGGAGCAGGGCGGTCTCGTCTCCGACGATATCGTCGTCCGCATCATCAAGGAACGTATCGCCAAGCCGGATTGCGAGGGCGGCTTTATCCTCGATGGCTTTCCACGCACACTGCCCCAGGCGGCCGCCCTGGAAAAGATGCTGAAGGCCGCCAAGAAGAAGCTCGATATCGTCATCGAGTTGAAAGTCGACGACAAGGTATTGGTCGAGCGCATCTCAGGCCGCTTCTCATGCGCGAAATGCGGCGCGGGATACCACGACACGTTCAAGCCGACGAAGGTTACCGGGGTTTGCGACAGCTGCGGTAGCAAGGAATTCTCGCGCCGCGCCGACGACAACGCCGAAACGGTGCAGAACCGCCTTCTCGCCTACTACAAAGAGACCTCACCCTTGATCGGCTACTATTTCGCCAAGGGCTCGTTGGATTCTGTAGACGGCATGGGCTCTATCGATCAGGTCGGCGACGCGATCGAGAAGGTTCTCGCCAAGATCGCCTGATCGGGTATTCTCGGCCGGCGCCATTCGATGGTGTCGGTGTTTCCAGTGCAATACCAGTCTTCCTCGGATGCTCTCGCGCGGTCTCGATCGGGAAAAGCCGCGCGGTTCAAGGAGCCTCTCATGGCAAGACGACCGGACAAGGGAACGCCGCGACAGACGGAACGCCGCGAGCGTTCCGGCAAGACGCCCCGCGCTCCGCGGGCCGTCCACCCTTATCGCGATCCGGCACGTGCCAATGCCGAAGGCCGCACACGCCCTCACCCCGACGACAAGCTGATTCGCGTCGCCGGTCTGCCGTCGGTCAGCGAACTCTTCGACAGCGGTGCCGATCGTGTCGAGAGGCTCTATTTCGAAGCCCCTCACAAGGCTGCCGTCCAGGACTGGTGCGCCGAACTGGGCCGCCGCCACAAGGTCTATCGGCAGCTTCGCCCCGACGAGATGCAGCGTGTGGCGGGCACTGCCATGCACGGCGGTATCGTCGCGCTGGCCCGCCCGCGAGCAATTCGCACCTTCGATCCGAACCTTGCCGAACGGTGGGCCGCCGAAGGCAAGCCGCTGCTGATCCTCGATGGGGTAGGCAATCCGCAGAACATCGGTGCCATTGCCCGCACCGCAGCATTCTATGGTATCAACCGCCTGGTCCTGTCGGATCACCCCGGCCAAGCCGGCTTGTCGGATGCGAGCTATCGCGTCGCGAAAGGCGGCCTAGAATGGATCGACGTCTATCGCGCCGAGCGTTTGCCCGAGGTGCTTCGTAGGCTCGCTTCCAGTTATCATGTCGTCGGCACGGCGGTGGAGCGCGCGAGTGCGCCCGACAAGCTGCCGCGAATAGGTAAGCCGGTCGCACTTGTTCTCGGCAACGAGGAAGAGGGCCTATCTCCGGCCACGCTCGCAGCATGTCAGTCGGTCGTAGCTTTGGCGGGCAGCGGACGAGTCGAATCGCTCAACGTATCGGCAGCCGCGGCTATTCTCATTCGCACGCTGCTCGCGCGCTGAGCATTTA
>LNFM01008740.1_pt1 | contig 15137 bp, 12 predicted proteins | sample 596031 | NCBI WGS metagenome assembly LNFM01 (sample SAMN04254537, study PRJNA301005) | activated carbon metagenome | isolation source: dual media filters at the Ann Arbor, Michigan drinking water treatment plant | place: USA: Ann Arbor | reverse complement strand
TAGAGCTTCACGAAGACGACCATCCGCTCCATGAAGATCCCGGAAAAGAACGCCGGCACCCACGCCGGGTTGGTCAGCAGAACGGCCAGCACCGCAGCTACCGGCGCGAAAAGGATCACGCTCAAGCCGCGGTAGGCCACGAACATGAGGAACCCCAGCGCGACCAGAATGATCAGAACGCTCAATCGCCGCCCCCCTCTTGACGGTACCGGTCTACCCGCACCCGCGCCGTAATCGCGTGGGCCAGCATGTTTTCGAGGTTGCATTGCCGCTCGGTCACCTCGCCGGTCTCGATACTCGCGGCGCGGGTCATCCGCTGATAGGTGCAGGTTTTCAGGAATTTGCCGACCCAGACGCCGCCCGTGTAGCGTGCCGCCCGGCTGGTGGGTAGAATGTGATTCGTCCCGATGGTCTTATCGCCGTAGGCCACCGTCGTCTCCTCGCCGAGGAAGAGAGATCCGTAGTTCGTCAGGTTCGCGAAGTAGTAGTCCCTGTCGGCCACGTGCAGTTCCAGATGCTCCGGTGCATACTGGTCGCTGAGCGCCACCGCCTCTTCCCTGGACTCGGCGAGGTAGACGATGCCATTGTCCCGCCACGCCAGCGCCGCGACGTCTCGCGTGGGCAGCACGGCGAGCTGCTTTTCGAGTTCGGCGATGGTCCGCCGGCCGAACTCCTCGCTCAGGCAGATCAGGCATACTCCGCTGTTCGGGTCGTGTTCGGCCTGGCCGAGCAGGTCGCAGGCGACGAGTGCCGGGTCCGCGCTGTCGTCTGCGATCACGAGGATTTCGGTGGGCCCGGCGAGCAGGTCGATGCCGCAGCGACCAAAGAGTTGCCGCTTGGCCTCGGCCACGAACCGGTTGCCCGCGCCGCATAGGATGTCGACGGGGTCCACGCCCGCCAGGCCAAACGCCATCAACGCCATGGCCGGTACGCCACCGACCGCGAAGATCCGGTCGGCGCCGGCTTTGTGAATCGCGTTGATGGTGGCCGGATACCAGCCTTGCCCCTTGACGGGCGGCGTGCAGGCGACGATCCGCTTCACCCCGGCCACCCGCGCTGGAATGATGCTCATTTGCGCGGAGCCGAACATGGGGTAGCGGCCGCCCGGAATGTAGCTGCCGACGGCGTTGACGGGGATGTGGCGATGGCCGAGAAAGACGCCGGGCCGCGTCTCCACTTCGAGCGGCAGCATGGTCTGCCGTTGCGCTTCGGCGAAGCGCCGGACGTTTGCCTGGCAGTAGTCGGTGTCCTGGATCGCCTGCTCCGGCAGGCTGGCGATGGCTTCGGCGATTTGCGTGGGGGAGAGTTCGAAGTCGGCCGGGGCCCAGTCGTCGAACTGTTGGCTGTAGCGGCGGACTGCGTCCATGCCGTGCTTTTCGAGGTCGATGAGCATCCGGGTCACCACCGCGGCGGTCTCCCCGTCCTGCTCGAACAGCCGGTGCGTACCGTCTTTCAGTATCTGCATCGGCCACTATGCTATCGCTTTGGCTGGCGAGGGTTGGCTACCAGATCGCCTTCGGGTAGTGAGCGCGGATATGCTCGTCGCTGGTGATGAGGTAAGCGTCTCCCGCCGCGCGGGCTTGGGCGACGATCACCCGGTCAAACGCGTCCCGCGTCCAGGTTTCGCGGCAGGCCGCGCGGGCCACGTCATCAAAGGGCATCGGACAAACCGCCAAACCGCATTTCTCTTGCAGGAATGCGAGAGTCGAGGTGGCGTCTGCGCCACAGCGGCCCAGTTCATGCAGGTACTCGAGCTCCACTCGGACCATTGGAGAGACCAGCAGGTCGTAGCGCTCAATCGCCAACTTTGCCGCCCGGGAGAGTTTCTTGACGTCGCCCGCCGCCAATCGAACGGCAACCTGCGTATCGAGGTAAGCCTGCATCGTTCAACGCCTACCGGTTCCTCTTCTCCCAGTCGGCATGCATTTCTGCCTTGACCTTTTGCCAGTCCGCTTCGATCTTCTCAATCGAATCCCCCTCAGGAAGAGTGAATAGCGGCTTGGCGCGAGATAAGCGTTCGAGCTTCGATGGCTTCTTCTCCGCCACCAACTGAAACGTATTCCCCTTATAGGTAAACTGCACCTTTTCCCCTCGCGAGGCCGCATCCGCCAGCGCGAACAAATTCTGCCGGGCCTTCGAGATCGTTAGCGCCATAATCCCTATTGTACAAGCCACCCCCGAAAGTTGTACAACTCACGCGCGCCGCGCCCGAAGCCGGCCCAGCCAGCGGAGCAGGCAGAACGCGCCAACCCCCGGCGGCACCAACATCAGCCAGAGTAGAGCGCCGTCAAACCACGTGCGTCCGTACTCGGTGTACACCTCACCCACCGACTGCAGCCTTGGTTGCAAGCCGGCCTGCCCCGCGGCCTGCTCGAGCTCGGCCAGCGTCCCAAACTCCGTCTTCCGGCCGCTGCCGGTCTCCAGCAGAAAGTAGGAGTCCACAATGCGGTCCCCCGCCGCTGGCGTCTCCACCAGCCGCCGTCCCCGGCCGCCCAACATGTAGCCTTTTGCCAACTGGAGCAGCCGGACATCCGGGATCCCGTCCTGAATGCCGCTTCGCCACCGTGGCCGGCCGGCGGGCCGGTACAAGGTGGCCACCTCACGCGATCCCTGACCAAGAAAGAGCGAGTAGCCATTCGGTAGCGGACAGTCCAACTCATCCCCTCCGCGAACGCTGCGTTCGAGAATCAGGACGTTCACGAGGCCGTGCCCCACATAGGCCGCGCCCATCCAGGCCACGCAGAGAAAGGGAAACAACACCGTCACCACCAGGAATCCGCCCCGGCCCCGCTCGACGCCACGGGTCAGCCAAGCCCCCAGGGCAAACAGCACCACCGCGGCAAAGCAGGACAACACAAGCCCCGCCAGCATCGCGGCTGCAAACAGAACAATTGCCAGTCCCATGCACGCTCCTCCCTTTCCACTAGCTGCATCATACTGAACAGTAGTGCTCGATCTCTCCCGCGAACTCGGTTTCCGCTTCGATAACTCCTACGCCCGCGACCTCCCCGGCTTCTACGCGGCCGCCTCTGCCGCCCCCGCTCCGGCGCCCCAACTCCTCGCGCTGAATCATTCCCTGGCCGGCGAACTCGGCTTGAACGCCAGCGCCCTGGATTCACCCGTTGGCGCCGAGATCTTCTCTGGCAACTACGCCCCGCCCGGCGCCGATCCCTTGGCCCAGGCCTACGCCGGCCATCAGTTCGGCAACTTCGTGCCGCAGCTGGGCGACGGCCGCGCGCTGCTGCTCGGCGAGGTCATCGACCGGAATGGCCAGCGCCGCGACATCCAGTTCAAAGGCTCCGGCCGTACCCCGTTTTCGCGCGGTGGCGACGGCAAGGCCGCCCTCGGCCCCGTGCTGCGCGAATACATCCTCGGCGAAGCCATGCACGCGCTCGGCGTACCCACCACGCGCGCCCTTGCCGCCACGGCCACGGGCGAACGGGTCTACCGGGAAACCCCGCTGCCCGGCGCGGTGCTGACCCGCGTGGCGGCCAGCCATATTCGGGTTGGCACGTTTCAATACTTCGCCGCGCGTGGCGACACCGCCAAGCTCAAGCAACTGGCCGACTACACCATCGCCCGGCACTATCCGGACCTCGCCGGCGAGCCCAATCCCTATCTCGCCCTTCTCGCCGCCGTCTCCGACCGGCAGGCCTCCCTCATCGCCCGATGGATGCACGTCGGCTTCATCCACGGCGTCATGAACACCGACAACATGGCCATCTCCGGCGAGACCATCGACTACGGCCCCTGCGCGTTTCTCGATACCTACAGCCCCGCCACTGTCTTCAGCTCCATCGACCGCGGTGGCCGCTACGCCTATGGCCAACAGCCGCAAATCGCCCGATGGAATCTCGCCCGCTTCGCCGAAACGCTGTTGCCCCTGATCGACGCCGATCAGCAGGCCGCTATCCCGCGGGCCGTCGCCGTCCTCGAGACTTTCGGCGACCGGTACGATGCCGCCTGGCTCTCCGGCATGCGCGCCAAGCTCGGGTTGCTGGGTGATGCTCAGTCCGGCGAGCTCGATCTGGCCAACGGCTTCCTGGCCGCGATGGACGGTCAAGCGGTCGACTACACCCTGGCCTTCCGCGGGCTTTCCGCCGCGGCTCGTGGCGACGATTCGCTGATCCGCCCGCTCTTTGCTGATCCGAAGCGGTATGACGCTTGGGCCACCGGCTGGCGTGCCCGCTTGGCCGATCCCATCGCCAGCGCCGAAACTATGAACAGGGTGAACCCGGTCTATATCCCGCGGAACCACATGGTGGAAGCCGCCCTCACCGCAGCCGTGGACGGCGGCGATCTGGCTCCGTTTCATGCCCTGCTCGCTGTTCTCGCCCAGCCCTTTACGCCGCGGCCGGGGCTCGAAAGCTATACCCAACCGGCGCCACGCGGCAGCGCTCCCTACCGCACGTTCTGCGGGACGTAATCCCGCCGAGGCCAACCGAAACAGCGGGAGGGTTCACTTCCCGCCGGAGATCTCCCCGTGTGGTTTCTTCTGCGTGATCTCCTCCGCCACCACCACCGCCTGCCCGGCCAACCCATCGCCCACCCAGTTCTTTGCCTCCGGCGAGAAGCCGAGTGCGGCTTCGAGCGTTTTCCCCATCCCCATCTTCTGAATGTCGTCGACGGTTTTCCCGCTCTTCAGCAGCCGTTGCACCCCCGCGTAGATCTCCCGAAGGAAGCGTCCCTGTCCCTGGGCGATCTCCATCCCGCCTGGGCGCCCGTGCCCCGGCAGCAGATGCCGGATCGGCCGTTTTCCCGCCGCCTCCACCACCTTCGGCCAGTTGGCCACGTTCGCATCGGCCATGAAGTTGAAGGCGCCGTTGGCGATCGCGTCGCCGGTGGCCAGCACCTGTTCTTTGGGCAAGTAAACAAAGCCATCCCCCCGGGTATGCGCCCAGCCGAAGAAGTGGAACTCCACGCGCCGGTTTCCGTCGTCGAGTACGAAAGGCGTCTTGTCGAAAGTCTGCTGCGGCGGTTCGGCGGTCGTCCGTTTCAGGTCGGCGACATCCTTCCGGTTGGCCTCGGCCCAGCGCTTGGGTTCGTACCGCTTCATCTCCTGAGCTACCCCGGCGTAGGCCAGGGTGGTGGCGCCCATCTGTGTCCAGACGGCGTTTCCGTAGGCGTGGTCGCCATGATGATGGGTGTCAAAGACGTACTTGATGGGCTTGTTCGAAAGTTTCTTCGCGTCGGCGGCGGCCAGACGCGCCCCGGAGGGAAAGTTGGCGTCCACCACAATCAAGTAGTCCTTCATCTCAATGAGGATGTTGTTGCAGTGGCCCTCTTTCTGGATGTCCCCTTCCCGGAACCAGACCCCGGGCACAATCTCCTGCACCGTATTTGGCGTCGCTTCGCTTTGCGCGGTATGGAAAAGGCCCAGGCTGAGCGCGGCGAAGCCAAAGAGCCGGTAGACGACGTTGCGATTCATCGCCATAGTATACGGAAATTGACTGCCGTCGAAGGAGCACCGCGCACTCACAGGTTCTTGGAATCGGACGATAAGCCCAGAAGCGGTCGATCCGAACCAGCAACCTTGTGTCCGAACCTTTCATCCCCATCTTTCGGCGTGCCCTCCCTTCGTTCAAGGCCCTTGTCGTCGGCCGGCTCCTTGCGCTTACCTTTCTGTCTGTCCTCGCCGTTACTGTTTTTGGCGGCCGCTTCCTCGCCCACCAGGTCCGCCAGGACTCGACCGAACACCTGCTCGAAGCCGCCCGGCGGGTCCGCGACGGTCTGGCGTCTTATCTGAAACTCCATGAATCTGCCCTGGCCCAGTTGGGCGCTTCCGCGCGCATTCCGGCCGGCCGGTCGCTCAGCCCGGCCGTTGCCGCGGCTTGGCTGGAGACGGCCAGCCGGGTTTATCCCGGCTTCCTCACTCTCCTCGTCACCGACGCAGATGGGCGCATTGTCCAAGCGGTGCGGCGAAACGAACGCAGCTTCATACCCGCGCCTGGTTTGGGGCGCTTCGTGCGGGACCGGCCCTACTTTGTCGAACCCAAGCGAACCGGCAAGCCCTTCGTTTCGGGCGTGTTTCAGGGTCGCGGGCTCGGCCAAGAACCGATTGTCGCCATCAGTGCCCCGTTATTCGATGCCGGCGGCCGGTTCGCCGGGGTTGTCGAAGGTTCCATCGACATCACCCGCATGCCGCTGGCTCTCGAAGAGGCCCATCATCTGCCGCTCGTCATTGTCTATGACGGCGTTCGCTCCGTGGTCTTTTCCACCCGGCCGCGGATGCATCCTCCCCTGCGGACTTGGGTCCCTAGCGCGGAGGAACAGGCGGCCAAGGATGGCAACGCCTTCACGTTTCAGGACGCGGCCCAGCGCGGCAGTTCCCAATTGGCCGTCCGCCTTCCCCTCTCCCGTGCTGGTTGGCAGGTTGTCTCGGCGTTGGCGGTCGAAGTCGTGGAGTCCGACCTCTTTGAGTTCTATCGTTTCGCCGGGCTGACTCTCCTGCTCATCAGCGCCTTTTCCTGGTGGGTCGCCCACCGTATGGCTGGGTCGATGGCCAGCCCGATTGCGGCACTGGCGCGGGAGATGCAGGCTTTTGACCTCGAAACCCCGCTCTCACCTCCAGGATCGTACTCCTATCCCGCCTGGGAGGTGGCGCAGATCGACTCGGAGTTTCGCCGCCTCGGCCATCGTCTGCGTCAGTCCCATAGGCAGCTTCGGGCCGCCATGACCGACCTCGACCGGAAAGTGACAGAGCGCACGGCCGAACTGGCCGACTCCGAAGCCCGGTACCGCCAAGTGGTCGAGCACGCCACCTACATCATCTATCGCACCGGCCCCACCGGGGTGCTGACCTTTCACAACGAAGCTTTCGCGCAGTTGGCGGGTCCCGTGCGGCCCGGCGCCAACATCCTCACCTTTCTCGATCCGGCCCATCGGCGCAGCGTCCGCGCGGGCGCCGTGCGGCAGGTGCGCGGCCGCATCCCGGTCGCCGCCATGGAATTCGCGCTCCGCCGTCCGGATGGCGAATTGTGTTGGGTTGGGCAGAGCACCCAGTTGCTGCTGGCCGACGATGGCCGCGTCGTGGGCTTTCAAGCCATCGCCCGTGACATTACCGAACAACGACGGGCCAAGCTTGCCCAACGGGAGGCCGAAGAGCGGTACGCCCTCGCTGTCCGCGGCAGCAACAGCGGGATCTGGGACTGGGATCTCCGCACCGGCATCGTCTACTACTCGCTGCGCTGGCTCGAGATGTTCGGGCTCTCCCCCGCCGATCCGTGCGAGACCGCCGAGGCCTGGCTAAGCCGCGTTCACCCAGCCGACGCGCGCTCCCTGCGCGCTGAACTCGATCAGTTTTGCTGGAATAGCCGCGCGGAACTCTTTGAGTCCGAACACCGCATCCAGCACGCCGATGGCACTTGGCGGTGGGTGCTGGTGAGCGGCGCGGCCGTCCGCGGGGCCGGTGGCCGCGCCCTCCGCATCGCGGGTTCCACGTCCGACATCACGGCCGGCAAGCTGGTCGACCCGCTCACGGGCCTATCGAATCGCCTGGCTGTCCTCGAGCGGCTCGAACAACTGCTGGCCCGTCAACACGACGACCCGAGCCGTCCGTTCGCCCTGCTCTTCATGGATCTGGACCGTTTCAAACTGATCAACGACAGCTTGGGCCATGTCAAGGGTGACCATCTCCTGCTGGGCGTCTCCCGCCGCCTGCTTTCGGCTCTCGATCAGGTTGATGGAACCGCGGGCTTCGTCGGCCGTCTGGGCGGTGACGAGTTCGTTGTCGTCCTGGACGATGCTCCCGGCGGCCGGACCGCCATCGCGGTCGCGCAGGCCGTGCAACGCGAAATGGAGTCTCCGTTCTATCTCGACGGCGCGTTGCTGTTCGCCTCGACCAGCATCGGGATCGCCGTCAGCGACCCCTCGCTCGCCAGCGCGGAAGACCTCCTGCGCAACGCCGATACCGCGATGTATCAAGCCAAAGCGGATGGCCGCGGCAAGTTTCGGGTCTTCGATTCCAGCATGCACGCCCGAGCCGTTGCCCGGCTGGCGCTCGAGACCGACCTGCGCCGGGCTCTCGAGAACGAAGAGTTTTTGCTCCACTATCAGGCGCAGGTGGACCTTGGCACCGGCCGGCTTGCCGGATTTGAAGCACTGGTCCGTTGGCAACACCCCACGCGCGGCCTCGTCCATCCCGTCGAGTTCATCCGCGCTGCCGAAGACAACGGGCTCATCCTGCCTCTGGGCCGCTGGGTGCTGGCGCAGGGGTGCCGCCAACTGGCCGCGTGGGAGGCTCTTTACCCCGGCGGCGAAAACCTATCCATTAGCATCAACCTGTCGGCGCTGCAGTTTGCCGATCCCAAGCTGGCGGCCCTGATTGCGGAAATCCTGGCCGAGACGGGCCTGGCCCCGGCCCGTCTCCACCTGGAAGTCACCGAAAGCATCCTCGCCGACGATCCCGCCGTGGCCCAGGCCATCCTCAATGAGCTTTCCGCCATGGGCGTTGCTCTCGAAGTCGATGACTTCGGCACCGGCTACTCCTGCCTCAGCCAACTCCATCAGCTGCCGTTTGACACCCTCAAAGTCGACCGCAGCTTCGTCCAGGCGATGGACCAGCATCTCGACCCGCAGCAGGATGGCCGGAAGATCGTCGAGTCGATCGTGAACCTCTCGAGCAATCTTGGCATCAGCGTCATCGCGGAAGGGATTGAAACGGAGGAGCACTGGACGCAACTGGCCCGTCTTGGCTGCGACCTCGGGCAGGGCTATTTCTTCTCCCGGCCACTTGATGCCGAAGCTGCCCTTCGTCTCGTCCGGCTCCGTATGGAGCAACCGTGGCCGCTGCCCGCCGCGCTCCAGTCCCATGGCTCCGGACTCGCTCAGCTCGACCAAACCCTTCGCTACGACAAGGCCGTCCGGCCATCAACGCCGTCGGTGCGATGACTGGTCATCCGCTGCTAGGCTCCAACCGGCCGGGACGCCGCTAACGCCGCCCCCTGCTTCATCACCGTGCTCACCTGCCCAATCACCGCTTGCCAAGCCGCTTTCGTCTCGCGATCGAAATCTGCTTCGAGCGTTTGGCCCAGCGCCCAAAGCAGCGCCTGTTCCACCAGATCGTAGTGGCGGTCCGTTACCCCGTAGCCCGCATGACGCTGCCCCATTGCCCGCAAGACTGGCGCGAGCGACTCAGCCCGATCCAGATTCTCCACCACCGCCGTCAGCATCTCCATCAGCTTGCGTCCCTGCGCCTCGATGTCCCCGCGAAACATCGGCCGCAGTCCCGGTTCCCGCTCAAAGAGCCGGCCATAGAACAGCAGCGCCAGCGGTTCCGCCACACTTCCCAGACTCGCGAAACTCTCCCGCACAATCTGTTTCTCCCGCTTAGTCATTTCACCCCCTCTAGAACCCTCTTTACCTCATTTACATCGCGCCGGTGCGCGGCATTAAATACCGGGTTCACCTCTTCTCCCCGATACTCCTCGAGGCTCTTCCCGAGCCACCGTCTTGCCTCCGTGGCGTCCGTGGGCTGAGCCTTCGCTGACTGCGCCAGTTGCGCATACACTCTGCCCGCCGCCGCCAGTCCTCGCGCCACGAAGAGCTTTCGCGATCCTTCTGGCCGCCCCAGCGTCACCGGGCTCGCGGGATCGGTCAAGGTCAAGACCCGGCGCGCCCACGCGAGTGCCTCCTCGCGTTTTCCCTGCTTTGCTAGAACCTCCCCAAGTTTCTGATGGAGCAGCACGCCAGTCGTCGAGGTCAGGTTTCCCCCCGTGGTCAGAATAGGATCGGCGATCTGGATCCCCGCCCGATAGGTGGCCATCGCATTCTCGTACTCCCCCAGAATTTGGTAGGAGTCGCCCAGGAAGTTATAGTTCACCGCCATCGATGTGCGAGCGTCGACATTGCGGCTGTCCAGTCGGGCCACCTCCCCCTGCAGCGCGAGGGCTTGACGCAAAATCGGAACGCGCTCCCGAGCCCGGGCTTCGGGTATGATCTGGGCGACCCGCGTCAGGGCGATGCCGTAGTCGCCTCGCGCTCGCTGATCGGACGGGTCTGCCTCATGTACTTTGCGCGCCACCGCGAGCATCTTTTCATAGGCTTCTACCGCCCGGGCGGTGTCTCCGAGGTTCGGAAGGTCCGGATTCCCCAAGACATCCCCCACATGGGAATAAGCCAGCATTAGGCCCCGCTGGGAACCGACGTTCGCGGGCTCCAGCGCCAGGATTTTCTCGCGGACCGCCACGGCCTTGCGGTGGCCCTCCAGCGCCTGCTCCAGGCGGCCCATGCGAGAATCACACATCCCCACGCCTGAGTAGGCGGTCGCGAGGGAGGCCTGCAGCGCTGGATTGCCCGGGTCTGCCGCCACCAGTGTCTCAAACAAGCCTTGAGCCTGCGCAAAGCTCTTCCGCGCGGCGGGAAGGTCTCCCGTCCGGTGCAGTCCCCGGCCTAGAGCCGACTGAATGTAGGCCAGGTGCGTCGAAAGCCCCCTGTCCTGTGGTGTTTTCTGCCGCCTCGCTTCGGCAAGCTGCTCGGCTTTGCGGTACGCCGCGACCGCCTCTTTCGGATTCGTTGTGTATTCGAGCACGGCCCCCATGGCCCGGTGGAGATCGAGAGTCTGACTGATCGCCTTTTCCTGTTCCGGGTACTTGGCCGACACCGCTTCGAGCAGGGTCAGCGCCTTGCGGTAGCTCGCCATGGCGCCGCTCGTGTTGCCCAGATTGGCACTCATCACGGCGCCCTGCACGTCCCCAATTCGCTGATAGGCCGCTGCCAGTTCAAGCTGCAACCCGGCGTTGTCGCTCGCGTTCCGGGACAGGTTGTCCAGGTAGTTCAGTCCCGTCTGCACGATCAGTTGCCGGGCCCGGGTGGACCCCGGCAAATCGCGCACCGCATCGTAAACGTCGAACACGAAGGTATTCGAGAGTTGGCGCACCAACTGCAGGTTCTCATTGGCAATCCGCGCCGATCGCATCGAAACCAACACGCCCGCCAATAGCGAGATCATGACGATCGTCGCCGAAACCACCAGTCCGCTCCGCCGCCGCACGAACTTGCCCGTCCGGTAGACCAGCGTATCCGGGCGCGCTTTCACGGGCTGATGGGCCAAGTGCCGCCGGATATCGGCGGCGAACTGTTCGATCGTCTCGTAGCGCCGGCGTGGATCTTTCTGCAGCGCCAGCAACAGAATGTTGTCCAAATCGCCCTGCAACTGGCGGCTCAACGCCCTGCTTTGGCAGACGGAACTCGGTTTCGCGATCTCCCCTTCGCAAATCCCCCGCTCGATTCCCCGCAACGTATATTCCGCAATCTTGTGCGGCTTCACCCCGGTCAATAACTCGTACAGCACCGCCGCGAGCGAATACACATCGGAAACGATGGTCGTCGCCTCGCCGCAAATCTGCTCCGGACTTGAATAGTCCGGGGTGAGCGGGGTCGGCCCAAACTCCGCCGTTTCCTCGCCTGCCATCGCCTTGGCCTGCAGCAACTTGCAAATCCCGAAGTCCAGCAGCTTCACCGCGCCCGTTCGATCCACCAGAATATTGCCCGGCTTGAGATCGCGGTGCACGACGAACTGCCGGTGGGCGTAGTCCACCGCTTTGCACACGTCGAGAAAAAGCTCCAGTCGCCGGACCGTGCTCAGTTCCTGGGCCCGGCAGTAGTCCGTGATCCGCTCGCCTTCAATGAACTCCATGACGATGTAGGGTTCGCCCTCCGCAGTTGTGCCACCGTCCAGGAGCCGGGCGATGTTGGGGTGCTGCAATCGGGCCAGCGTCTGCCGTTCCCGGTAAAACCGGTTGAGGATGATTCCGGTGTCCATCCCCCGCCGCACCAGCTTGATCGCCACCTTGGTTTGATACTCGTCGTCGTCCCGTTCGCCCAGGTAAACCGTTCCCATGCCGCCCCGCCCCAGTTCCCGGACCAGCCGGTACGGGCCGGCTCTCTCCGGCGTGTTTGCTCGCAGCAAGGAAGTAAACGCAGGTTCGATCTTCCCTTCGAGGATCCTCCCCGCGCCGTCCGCATCGCTTCCCAACAGCGACTCCACTTCCGCCAGCATTTCCGTATCGTCGGCACACATCTCGCGCAGCCACGGCCGGCGCTCTCCGGCCGGCAGCTCCAGCGCGTCATGAAACAACTCGCCCGCCTTGGCCCAGCGGGCCGGAGTCATTGTGCTCTGTTTTGCATTTCCCGGTATAGCCATGCTTCTGCCAGCCTCTGTTCGCGTCCTACCGTGGCAGGCGAGATCGCCAGCATTTGTGCCACTTCGTCCAAGGTAAGCCCTCCGAAAAACCGGAGTTCGATGATTTTGCTTTTGCGCTCGTCAAACGCCGCCAGTCCATGCAGTGCGGCGTCCAGGTCCACAATGTCCCGGCTCGATTCCGGCGCAAATGTCAGTGCCTCGTCCAAGGGCACATTCGCTCGGCCCTGCCCCCGTTTTTGGGTGTTGTTCCGCCGGGCATGTTCCACCAGCAATTGGCGCATTAGATAAGCCGCCACCCCGAAAAAGTGAGCCCGGCTCTCCCAGTCCGGCAGGCTCTGTTGCACCAGCCGCATATAGGCTTCGTGAACCAAAGCGGTCGGCTGCAAGGTGCGCGCGCCGCTTTCATTACGCAGATAGCGCTCCGCCATCCGATGGAGCTCCTCATACAACAGCGGAATCAGATGCTCCTTAGCCGCTTCGTTACCTGCTTTCCACTCGATGAGGAGACTGGTGACATCCGCTTCGATTGACATACTCTCCGACTCCGCTCGACGATCTCGCCGGCTTGTTAAGCAAGGGTGCGAATCGAGGTTGATTCCAATCACGCCCTCGAAAAAATATTTCGGCATCTCCGCGATATAGGTTTCCAAGTCACGGCGGGCCGCCAAGTGCCAGGCAGAAAAGCGGCGGCCCGTGGTCATTCGGCGGTCCGCTATCAGGGTTTGGGCGCCTATTCGCCTGAAATGGCGAAGGAAGTTGGCCCTTCATCTGCTCCTCATATTTACACGAAGCTCATTCCAATAAGCTATCTCGTTTGCGCGCTGTTCTCATCCGGTGCTTACGGTGCTACCCTCGCCGTCGATCTCGGCACGGCGGGCCTATTTGCTGTCCTGGCTGGATCCACGGTGACCAACACTGGCCCCACCACGATCACCGGCAACGTCGGCGTTTCGCCTGGCACTGCCATTACCGGTTTCCCCCCTGCCTCCATCGGGGGTGGAAACACGATCTACTCCGCCGGAGCCGTCGCTCTTCAGGCCCAAAGTGACCTCACCACCGCATACAACTCCGTCGCAGGTGCGGCCTGTTCGAATGTCCTGACCGGCCAGGACCTCGGCGGCCAAACACTGCTTCCGGGCACCTACTGCTTTACCTCAAGCGCCCAACTGACGGGAACGCTAACTCTCGACGGCCTCGGCGACTCCGCCTCTGCGTTCTTGTTTCAAATCGGCAGTAGCCTCAACACCGCCAGCGCCTCCGCTGTCAGTTTCATCAACGATGCCCAAAGCGGGAACGTCTTCTGGCAGGTCGGCAGCTCCGCGACTCTCGGCACCACCACCGCCTTCGCCGGCAATCTCCTTGCCCTCACCAGCATCACTCTGGATTCCGGGGCCTCCCTCGACTGCGGCCGCGCTCTCGCCCGCAATGGTGCCGTCGCGATGGATACCAACACCATTGCCATCTGTTCTTCGAGCACCGGCGGACCGGGGGGCGGCTCAGACGTTCCGGAACCTGCCACGTTTGCCCTTCTTGGCGCCGGTCTACTCCTATTCGGCCTCCGCCACGCCCGACGCAAGCCGCGCCACGTGCAGTTGCCTTAACCCCGTCCCCCGGTCCAGGGCGTCGAAACAGATTTGCCGCCCGGTCCGGTCCCAGCGGGGGTGCAGGTCGCAGCGAAGGTCCCCGCTCAAATATCGCCGCTCGCGCATGGGCATCCGCGCTAACTCCTTGCCGCGCCCGCTGGGCAAATGGTACAGCAGCAGCCGTTTCTCAAGTGTCGCGCCGGTGTTCTGATCCGTCACCATCCATTGCTCGTCCCGGCTCACGCTGCAGTGCCCGTCGCTGGTCAGGAAGTCTTCGCCCAAGACGCGGTAATCGCCAGCTCCATCCGTGAAGAGCACATGCAGCTTCTCCCCTTGCGGCTTCATCCGGAAGGTGGCCACAATCTCCCGCGCATTCCGCCACTCAAAGTGCGAAACGCCCCGCCCAAACGGGATCACCTCTCGCAACTCCGACCCGTCCAGGTTCGCCGTAAACATCGCCGATTCGAGCTGCGAGCCCGGCGGATCCGTGAACACCCGCGCCAAAAACAGAAACCGCGAATCTTTCCGGTTGAACACGGCATGTTGAAAGAACATGTGCCGATTGCCATCAACCAGCGGATTCCCCCGCAGGCGCTCATACACCTCGGCGATCGAAACCAGCAGCTTCGCCTCTCCCGTTCGCAGATCCATCCGCCAGATCCCATCTTTCTTCGGTGCCGGGTCATTGGCAAATGGATCCTCCGCGGCGGCGTAGCCCACCACCTTCCGCATTCGGCCCTGCCGCCCGTAGTCGATGCAAAGGCCGTAGCGCCCGGTCCGTCCCACGGCCGCGATCGCCCGCGGCAACTCCCGCCGCTTCCCACTCTCGACATCCATCACGACGGTGATGACGTCCCCACCCTTGCGGTCATTAAAGAGAATCTCCCGGTTCTCGCTCTGCGGGTTCCAATACAACATACAGCCCTGTTGCAAATTCCATGTCGCCGTCTCCGTGATCGGCGCGAAGCCGCCCTGCATCGCGTCGACCAGCCCGATCCGCGCCTTCTCGCCGGGTTCCGGCAGCCGGTCCTGAAAATCGACCTCCAAGCAAATCAGCTTCGTCTGTGCCCGGTTCCAGGGAGGGATGCCGTAGTAGCCGAAGAAATGGTGTTTCGGGCCCACCGTTAGCGCCTGTACCGTCGCTCCCGGCATCGGCGGTTGGCTGTACCCACACGCCGCTGCCCCACCCAGCAAGGCTCGCCGGCTAATCCGTCCTATCGTCATGCCCTGCATTCTATGCAATCTCGCCGGCGGGGTAGTTACTGCGCTTGCAGAGTTAGCGCGCGCTCATAGCCGCCAAACCGGAAGAGTAAGCCTGCGGGAAAAGTCGTCCCCGGCGGCATCGCCACGTTCACTTGATACAGCCCCAACCACCCTGGAGCCAAACCGCTATAGAGCAAGGGAGCCCCCGC
>LNFM01008738.1_pt1 | contig 15138 bp, 14 predicted proteins | sample 596031 | NCBI WGS metagenome assembly LNFM01 (sample SAMN04254537, study PRJNA301005) | activated carbon metagenome | isolation source: dual media filters at the Ann Arbor, Michigan drinking water treatment plant | place: USA: Ann Arbor | reverse complement strand
CCCGTTGCGCTCACGCGCCTTAGTCGACACGTCGGGGCGGGTCACCTCATCGGTCCCCCTATCCCCAGCTCTCAGCGGACATGATGGTCTAGGCGGTGGGCTTCGGGCTCGCCCGCGACGGTGATCGCGACCGAAACGCGAAGCGTCCGATGACCGACAGAATCTTGATTCCGGCCATGACGGTGCCTTTGATGGTGCCAGACACCTTCGACTGGCCGATGCGGCGGCGATAGCTGACGGGCACCTCGCGGACCCGAAGACCCGCGACGGCCGCGCGGATCTGCATCTCGACCGTCCAACCGTAGTTTCGGTCCGTCATGCCGAGCTGCCGCAGTGCCTTCGCGGAGATCGCCCGGTAGGGGCCGAGATCAGTATAGCTCACCCCCCAGATCAGGCGAATGAGGCAGGTCGCGAGCCAGTTGCCAAAGCGTTGCTGTGGGGTCAGAGAGCCTGCCTCGCGCGCGCCAAGAACCCGCGAGCCGATCACCATGTCCGCGTCGCCCGACGCGATCGGCTGCACAAGCGAAGCCATTTCCGCGGCATGGTCGGAGTAGTCGCCGTCCATGAAGACGACGATGTCGGCATCGCCCACATGACGCAGCGCCGCCAGGCAAGCGGCACCATAGCCACGCTCGGGCTCAGCGACGACAATGGCGCCATGCGCCCGGGCCACATCGGCGGTCCGATCGGTAGAGCCATTGTCGGAAACGACCGTCAAGTCCACGAGTGGCGGCAGGTCCGCCAGGACACGGCCAATCGCCCGCTCCTCGTTGAGTGCAGGAATGACGACGGCGATACGGCGTCCCAAGTGCATGTCGTTACCTTACTCGCTCAGCGGTCGGACAGAACGGCTCCGATAGCACGTCCCAGTGGCGAAAAGCATGCCGCCTCGCGGGCTCGTGATCGACTTCGCGCATCTCACTGCCCGCGCAAGTCGTGGCTGGAACCGTGTCGCCCGCCTCGCATTGCCCAACCTTCGCGGCGGCTTCGCGTTGCGGCCCCTGCGCGCGTGCGATAACTGTTTTCAGCGGCGTCCCGAGTCGCATATCTCGCCAAGGAGCTTGTCCGGTCGTGCAAGACCCATTCGTGCTGGGCTGGGAGGAGTGGCTGGCCTTGCCGGACCTCGGGCTGCCCGCCATCAAGGCAAAGATCGACACGGGAGCCCGCACGTCTGCCATTGCCGCAAGCGCGGTGGAGGAGATCGGCACGCCCGAGCTCCCACGGGTTCGCTTCGTCGTTCGCCCCATTCCTGGCCGGGACGACGTCGAGGTGACGTGCCTTGCCGATGTCATCGACCAGCGCGAGGTTACGAGCTCAAACGGCGAAACCGAGCGGCGCTACGTGATCCGCACCCTGGCGCGCATGGGCGAACGCGAGTGGCCGATCGACATCACGCTCGCCAACCGCAACACCATGGCCTACCGCATGCTGCTCGGCCGCCAGGCGGTGAAGGACGACATGTTCGTCGATCCCGCCACCTCGTTCCGACAGCCGCAGCTCAATTACCGCGCTTACGGGTCGGCAGTGCGCAGCGAGCCGGTCAAGCGGGCCCTCACCATAGCGCTTCTGTCGCGGCGGCCGGAGAATGCCTCGAATAGGCGCCTCGTGCGCCTCGCCGAGCAGCGTGGCCATGCCATGCCGATCATCGACCGCCGACGGCTCTCGCTCTACATAGCGGCGGCAGAGCCGGCGATCCTGGTCAACGGGCTGCCGCTCGAGCCGATCGACGCCGTGATCTTTCGCGCCGGCAAATCGCCGAGCCACTTCTCGCTCGCTATCGTGCGCCAGATGGAGATCCTCGGCACGCTGGCCCTGAATCAGGCAGATGCGCTGGCGAAAGCCGGCGATGCGATCGTTTTGCGCCAACTGCTCGCGGGCGCCGGAATCGCGGTACCGGAGGTGGCGGTCAACCCTAAGGATATGTCGAGAGCGGCCGGCGGCGTCGAGCATGTCCTGGCCGATAGCCTCGGCGCCCTCGGCGCGGGACCGGTTCTACGCTTCGCGGTGGTCGGCGGGCGGGCGCTCGGCGCCATCGAGCGGGCCGCCGTCACGGCGCTCGACCAGAGCCCGGAGTGGCAAACAACCGAATACACGAGCAGCCAGCTTGCCGCCGGCCGCAAGCTCGCCGAGAAGGCAGCACGCACCGTCGGGCTCGGCCTTGCAGCGGTCGACGTCACGCTCTCGCGCGCGGGTCCGCTGGTCATCGACATGACGGCCAACGTCTCGCTCTCCCAGTTCGAGCGGCTGACTGGTGTCTCGCTGGCGGAAGCCGTAATCGTGCACATCGAGCGGACGGTCGAGGCAAGGGCGCTGCTTAAAGCGCGCGCGGCCGAGGAACGCTGATCGCCTCGTCCGAAAGATCGAACTGGCAACCGCGGCAAACGCGTCTTCCCCTGCAAGCCACCGCCGCTGGATGCCCGGATCTGCGGGTGCGACCCAAAGCAGGGCGCCAGCTCGCAGGCATGAGCTGGAAGGCCCAGCGCAACCAGTAACGACTGCATCGTCACATACGCATTTATCGCATGCGCAGAACGGATCTGCGAGATTTCGAAATGGCCGCGGAAATTCAAAAGTGGGATTTTACCCGACCATTCTAGCGCGCATAGATATCAGGCAGGGATCCCATTGCGCCGACGAGCCAGCCAGGCGTCCCGCTCGCGCGCGAGATCTATAGAACGATTAGGCTCGGCACTGGGTTTATCGGGTTGTTGCCGTGTGGCCATGGCCTCTTGTTGCTCGCGGATTGCCTTGCGAATGGCGATGTGAAGTGTGGCGTGAAGGTCTTGCAGTTCGAGGAGGCTGAGTTCGCTGAGCTGCTTATCGTTCATGCTGGGCTGACCTGTTGAGTCCGAAGAGTCTCGCCTGTCGAGTCGCAAAGAAAATGTAGCACGGCTTTGTAACGGGATGGGAGCGCTGTGGCGAAGTTGTGGAGATCGTCAGGGATAAGACTTGACATAAGGTTGATCACTTTGTTGTCGATAAATTCGGCGACGATAGCAGGTGCGCATGTCAACTTGTCAGAGGCGCCATCGTCTGCGGGTGAACAGTGACAAGCGATGTTCCTGCAAGACGGATGAGCTACCAGTTCCCGATCGTCACGACATCGTGATCCAAAGCTGCCGTACAGATGAACAGCTCCCTGAGCTATCGGGGCGCCCCTCTTCAGTAGAATTGCGTTAGTAGGTATACTAATCGCAAATTCAGGCGTTTTCTTTACAAGCAGAGAAAGAAATTTGCAAGAAGTAGCGCCTTCTCCGGACTGGGTCTTGCTGCCATAACTTGGCACGCGAATTGCTTTTTTTGGTTGTTCGGCTGGCTGTTGGAACCGGCATCAATGCCAAAGGCCATGGTCAAGGGCCAAGGTGATTAACGATCTCGTGCGCCGCTTCTCTCGCTGACGCTCGCGCGTTGGTATCATCCGCGGCGATGTTTTGCAGGACATTCCAAGTAAGGTGAGATGACGTTGTCGAGCATCTTAAAAGCTGACTCCATGAGTGTCGTCGGTTCAGCCCCTCTCCCCGGGGATATCTCGAGCGTGACCGAGACGCCCGACGTCACGCCGACACCAGACACACTGCGGTTGGTGCAGGATCATGCCGGGCCCGTCATCGTCGACTTTGACGAGACGCTCTATCTGAGGAACAGCACAGAGGACTTCATCGACGCTGCGGCTCCCGGTCTTTTGGGGCGCCTTGTGTTTGCCGTGCTCGAGGTGTTACGGCCATGGTGTTTGCTTGGCGGCGTCAAGACACGGGATGCTTGGCGTATCCGCGTCGCATCCATGTTTCCCTTCGCAGCTAGCCGCTGGCACGAACGCGCACAGCAACTCGGCGCAGCAGAGATCAATCAACCGATCCGCCAGTTGCTCGAGAGCCGAAGGGACGCCGTTATCGCGACTCTAGGCTTCGAGCCGGTGGTCAAGCCGTTGCTCAAAGCCATGGGCCTCGGCGAGCATCGTCTCGTCGCCTGCAAGATGGGGAGCTTCCGGGATCGCAACGCAGGGAAGCTGGCCCTCGTAAGCACCGCGATTGGCGAGGATGCGGTGCAACGCTCCGCAGTCCTGACCGATTCGGTCGACGACCAGGACATCCTTGATTCATGCGCGCGCCCATTATTGGTCAAGTGGCCCGCAGCGCGTTTCGTTCCGGCACAGCGCGGGACGTACCTGCCCCTGGAGTACACACATCGCATCAAGCGGCCGGGATTGGGCTTCGTACAGCGCGCGATCCTAGGTGACGACTACATGGTTTGGGTGATCGCATCGATCGTCATCGCGGCGGCGCCGCTATCGCATGCCATCGGCCTTTTACTCCTGATCTTGTCTTTCTGGACCATCTACGAGCTTGGCTACGTTGACAACGACCGCATGGGCGAGCGCTACGAGGCCAATCCCACTCTGACGGCGGAATATCATCGCGAACCGGTCGCAACGTCGTTTTCACAGGCATGGATATGGGCACTGGGACTCGGCGCTGCCGGAGTTGCGGTGCTCGAGCGCGAACTCACGCCTTGGCTCACTGGTTTCGCGGCATGGACGGCGGCGCTGGTCGGCACTTATGCCGTCTACCTGCTTTACAACAGGGTCGATAAGAGTTCTCGCATCTGGCTTTACGGCCTTCTTCAGCTGGCACGCGCCGGCTCACTTCTGGTCGTTGTGCCGGTCACCAGCTTCGGTGCGATCGCGTTGGCGGCACACGCCCTTTCACGCTGGTTCCTCTACTTCCTCTATCGCGTCACCAAACGCGACTGGCCGCTCGAGGTGCCGGCCAACGTGGTCAGGCTGTTCACGTTCGTTCTTCTCGCTGCCCCGCTGGCCCTCGGGGTGACGCCACCGGTCGACCAGGCCGCGGTGCTCACTGCAGTGATCGTACTTGTATGGTTCACCCTGCGCGCCGGGCCCCGCCTGATCCAGCTTTTCAGGAATGCCCACCTCATTACCTCAATCAAATCCGATGGGCAGGCATTGACGCGTTGCACCACAGTTGCCTCAACCAAAACCGATCAGCACGCGACGCGTTCGGCCCACCACTGAAAACGGTCCATTGGTAGGCAGCGGCGCGACGCGTCCAGGCTGGAACCGCACCCATAAGAGCGCGACAAGCCCACGATCAGGCAACCGTCGGCGGCGTGCGATCATGCCAATCCGTTAGCCTCTGGTAGGCGTCGGCAACCTTGAGGACCCGAGCTTCCGCAAATGGTCGGCCCTGGATCATGAGGCCAATCGGCAAGCCGTTGCGATCGAAGCCGCAGGGCACGCTGATCGACGGTAGCCCGAGATAGTTGATTGGTCGCGTATTGCTGGAGACGGCGTTGAAGGCGTCGATGGCACTCGGACCCGATCGGTCGATATCGGTCTCGCGCAGCGTCGGGACGGCTTTCCGTAGCCCGGGAGCGATGAACACATCCACTTTGCTGAAGACCTCAGCCGCGAACGCCTTCAGGATCGGTCCGCGTCGGGACAGTGCTTCCACGTAGTACGCTGCCGGGATCGCCAAGCCGCCATAGATGCGCGCCGAAAGGTGGACCGCGTAGTCGCCGGCCCGCTCGCGCATCCATTGGCCATGAATGGCACCCGCCTCGGAGCGCGACACGATCGACCCGTAGGTCGAGACGGCCGCCATATGGGGAAGCGCCACGTCGACGACCTCCGCACCAGCCTCTCGCAGAACGGCTGCGGCGTTGTGAATGGCCGCCACGATCTCGCTGTCGGCATCGTCGAAGAAGTAGGTCGTCGGAACGCCAACACGAAGGCCTTTGATTTTGCCATCGAGCGCCTTCTCGTAGTCGGGGACCGGCTCGCGCGCCGACGTAGGATCACTCGGATCGTGGCCCGCGATCGCACCGAGGAGGCGGGCGCAATCGCGAGCCGTGCGCGCGAGCGGGCCGACGTTGTCTGCCGAGAACGAGAGCGGCATGGCGCCGTAGCGCGAGACCCGGGTTTGCGTCGGCTTGATCCCGCTCACGCCGCACATAGCCGCCGGCAGACGGATCGAGCCACCCGTGTCGGAGCCTAGCGCACCATATGTAAAGCGGGCGGCCACGGCGGCACCCGAGCCAGACGACGATCCGCCGGGGCAATAGTCGAGCCCCCACGGATTATGGCAATCGCCGAAGTGCGCGTTGTGACCGGTCGGATTCTGGGCAAACTCGGCCATATTGAGCGACGCCACCGTGACGGCACCTGCAGCCTCGAGGCGTGCGACGGCCGTCGACGTATATGTCGGGACGAAGTTGGCGCGGATCTTGGAGCCGGCAGTGCAGGTCTTTCCGGCACGGTAGTACATATCCTTGTGGGCGAGCGGGACCCCGTGCAGGGGTCCCAGCAGACGGCCGGCGTTGCGCAGCCGGTCGAGCCCTTCGGCAGCCTCGAGCGCGGCTTCGGCGTCGAGGCTGATCAGAGAGTTCACCGGAGCGTCTTTGGTCTTGAATGCGGCGATGCTGGCCTCGGTCAACGCAACAGAGGTGAGTTCACCTTTGCGAATGGCCTCTGCCGCTTCAACAAGAGAGAGATGCAGCGGTTTGGCTGTGGCGGTGCGTTGCATGGCTTTACTCCTTCGTCGCTTGGAGAGCCGCCTCGAAGCTCGACGGCTCATCCTCAAAGACAAGGGTTCCGCGCAGAGCCTCGAAACCTTCGATGACAGACGCAAGCTGAGCCGCCATGGCGCCGGCAGCTTCGTTCGGCAAGGCGACCGCCGACCAGGTCAGCACCTGTTTCTCGATCTGATCTGCAAGCGGATCGGGCATTTCAAGCACTCCTGTCATGACGTTGGCCAAGTCGTGTCAATGGATCTCCAGACTAGGCGTGCGCTGGCGCGGACTGCAATGGACGCAAGGTGTGGAAACTCGTGCGGCGTTGCCCAAAACGGCGACAGCACGGATTGGTGCCTTGGCTGACGGCTGCGCGAAATGTCGAACTCGGGGTTGCCTCTCGCTATCGCGGAAATCGTCGAGAACACGCTGCCGGAGACACGGGAGCACACGGAGCTTCACAAGCACCCCAACGACTATCCGCTTCGCAATCACCTGCTGATGTTCTTCGTCACGCGCTCCCGCGAGCTTGCTGGGGCTGAGGAGGAATGCTGAACGAAGTGCTTATGCGTGGCGGTGGAACGTCGATGCCGCCAACCGATCCGTCGATTTATCGCCTTTACGAGTTGGTGCTGGTGAATGGTTCGGCCTGGAATGCACTGATCGAGGGGGAGTTCGGCGACGGAATTATGCCTGCGAGCGATTTTGACATGCCGATGAAGCGCCAACCGAACGAGAAAGGCGACCGGATCAAACTCACGACGACCGGCAAGTTCTGCCGTCCAAGTATTACGACAACGAGCAGGGTGAGCCGGCCTATGGCTTCAAGGAAGCGTAAGGCGTCACGACTCTGCGCCGGATCGAGATGTCGAGGCTCGGAGCTTCTGCGCGGAACTTCGAATTGTGGGCATGTGATCAATCAGCGGCCAACCGGAGGCGGAGCTTCCGCTTGCGGGGTTTGCCGAGCTAATCGAATGCCCACGAAAATACCGACAGCTGCACCGATCGAGCAGCAGACCGCGAGATAGCGCAAAATGCAATGGTCCGCGAAGCATTCGGTCGACACGATGCTCGCCAGCACGATAGCCAACATCCCGCCCAGAACAGCACCGCCCAAAAGACCGAGGATCGCATACGTGATGCTTTGACCGACATTGCTGGCCGCTGGCGGCGCAGTTTCGTCGGCTAGAACCGCGTCGTCCGTCTGATCGAGCCAGCTCAAGTCGGGGCGCTCGCTTTTGGGGATCGAGCTGCCGCCGCTCACCCGGCGAGACGCGGACGCACCCTCACCTTCCAATCCTTGTAGAGAGGGGCGGATCGAGTTTTGAACAGCGGACACGGCGCGCTGTGATCTGGCAGGGGCGCTCGCGGCTGGCGTCGGGCGCGACGCCGGCGCCTGTTGGGCAGCACGCGAGCCAGCCTGGTCGGGCGCCACTGGCGCGCGACGACTGCCGGCGGCGACAGGTGCGTCCGCGGCTTCGTTCCCCGATCGCTCCGGCTGACGGACCGGCTGGCGGAGGGGCTCAGATTGAAAAAGGAGTTCCCGCCACTCTACGATCGACTGAGGACGCTCCTCGACCTTCATGCGCAAGCCGCGATCTATGGCATCGAGAAAACCCTTCCGATAAGCCGCGCGAGCAAGTCGCGCCAAAGGCTGGACGTCGTCGCGAACAAAACGCTCGGTGGCATCCGGTGGGAGCCGGCCGCTGATGGCTCGGTACAGGGTCGCCGAGAGAGCGTAGATATCCGTCCAGGCCCCCTGGAGTTCAGGCTTCGACGTGTACTGCTCTGGCGGAGAGTAGCCATGCTTGACGATGGCGGAGAGTGCCCGGGCCCGACCACGGATGGATTCGCGCGCGGAGCCGAAGTCGATCAGGACGGGCTGGCCATCATCTCGGATCAGCAGATTGTCCGGCGAAATATCGCGATGCATCATGTTGTGGCGATGCACTTCCGACAGCGCGCTCAGGAGCGGCATCAGCAAGCGGTCCAGCTCCTCTTGCGAGGGTGGACGGCCGAGTTGCTTCAGCCACTGCGCCATGTCAAGGCCAGATTCGTAGGCGAGGACGATGTAGGCCGTGCCGTTGGCCTCGAAGATGCTGGTCACATCGACGATCGCGGGGTGCTTGAATTTTGCCAGGGCACGGGCTTCGGTTACGAAGCGCTCGAGTCCCCACTTGTACGTGCCGTCACCCGACGAGCTGGGCAGCACTGTGCGCCCACTTCGATAGCTGAAAGCGTGCGGGAAATACTCCTTGATGGCGTACTGCTTGCCTAGGCCTTCGTGCTCGGCGAGGTAGGTGATGCCAAATCCGCCGGCCCCCAGAACCTCACGGATCACGTAGTGGTCGACCCGCGTCCCCGTGGGCAGCGGGTAGCGCAACTGGGCGTCTGAGCCCGGCGGCCTATGCTGCTCGGAGTCGTTCATGACCACGCCCAATCCCGCTCAGAAAATCTCGAGGGCTTTCCCTCTTACTTGATTAGCTCAATTTGGGGCTAGCATCCTAAATGAAACTGCCCCTGCGATCTCGATCGAGCCGAATTTACGTCAGCGACGCCTAGGCTCCGCAGTCTGAGCGGACCAGTTGATAACCTGCACGCGCCGGTTCTCCGGTCCCTGCGGATTGCGGGGGTTCTTGAGCTGAGCCTCGCCAAACCCCCTTGCAACAAGAGTATCCGGTGCCAGCTTGAAGTGCTCGATGAGAAAAGCACGCACCGAGTGTGCTCGCCGATCCGATAATGCGACGTTGTAGGACCGCGCGCCCCTTGCGTCGGTGTGCCCGGCGATGACGAAGCGCTGCCCGGCAAGACGAGGGTCGGCCAGCGCTCGTCCCAGGGACATCAACCCCTCTGCCGCCGCAGGCGTTATCTCGTTCGAATCATAATCAAAAAGCACCTCGATATCGACCGACGGCAGCCCCATCTCACGCGCGATTTGCGGGGCGCGCACCATTTCGGCGTCAGACGGGCCGATCGGCGTCGGGAAGGCTCCCTGCGGTCCGATCGGCGCACCGACTCGAGCAGTATCCGAGGCCGCCGGCGTCGCAGCAACGGGAGTCGGTCTGGGTGTCCCCGGCGCGACGACAGGCCCAGCCGGCAGCTGGCTCGGCGTCTGAACCGTCTCAGAGGCGGCGGGCTGACTGGCAGGAGCTACGATGACGGTGGTCGTCGCTGGAGCGGTCGTGGCAGCACTGGCGGCACTCGGACCACTCGATGCGCCAGAGGACGCGCTGCCGAAGGCAGGGGCCGCTCCGACACCAGCCGGGCTGGTGGCAGGGGCAACTACGGTCGGGACGGCTGCGGTGGCAGGAGCCTCGAGCGAAGCTGGTGCCGGCTGCGCACTCGCGGCAGCGGCCGAAGTTGGCGGCTCTGGCGATGCCGGCGCTGCGATCGGCGGAGCCGCTGTCGCAGCTGCGGGTTGGTCCGTCGTGGCGACCGACGGCGGAGCAATAGCTGGCGATGCGACCGGCGACGGGGCTTGCGTTGTCGTTGCGACGGGGAGCGCGGGCTGACCGGGAGACGGCGGCTGGGCAGGGGCCACGCCACGGAGCTTGCCGATCAGATCCTCGACCGCCTTGCGATCGGACTGTGATTGAGCGCGGTTCAAGATATCCCGGACGCTCTGCCCGTCCTGGCTCGTTTGAGCCGCCAAAGGTGCGCACGCAACAAGCGCCAGCGTTGCTGCGGTCACCATCGTTCTGACGTTCATGACGAGCATCCTCGGACTTCCAATGAGCAACGTTGCAAAGTCTAGCTGTCGCAGGGCTGCGCCGCAACAAACGGCCAGCCAAAGCGCTAACTTTGGCTTCCCCTGAGGAACAACTGCGTTCGGCGCTTACCGCGAAGTTGCCGCCAACCAGGCCCCAACCGCAGTGGCAGTCGCTGCATTTTCCTGCAGCTGCCACGCGGCACCAGGACAGAGCCCGGCGACGGCATCAGTCTTACCAGCGCCCGGGCGGACACCAATCCCGACCGGACACATGACCATATGAGCGGTGAGACTGGAGCACCGTGTGCCGCGACCCACCCTCGGCGACGACGACTGGGGCTCGGCCCGCCGCCACGACAGGTGCTGATGCGGTCGGTGCAACATTTGTCGGCGCACTATCAGGGGCCGATGTGACCACGGCTGCACCCTCAGTCCGCCCATTCGCGGCCACAGGCGCGCCGGCGGATGACGGCGTGGGGGAATTTTCTGGAACAGTGACGATCATTGTCGGGTCAGCGGGGGTGCCCGCACCGCCCGCAGAGGATGCAGACGGCGACGCAACCGGTGCAGCTGGCCGGCTGCCGACGTTGGCCTGGGCTGTGGTGATCGAGACGGGCGATTGCGCTGCCGGCGCGCCTTGCGCGATGGCGATTGGGTTTGGTGGTGCCGGCCGGCCCCCGTTGGCCGCGACGGGCCCGCCGGAAGCGGGGGCCGACGGAGCTGTCTGCGCCTCGGCGCGGGAAATGCCGGCAATTCCGCCAAGCACGTCGCCAACCGTTCGGCGCCTCGACTCTGCCTCTGCCCGGCCCAGGATCTCACGTACGCTGGCGCCGCCCTGATCGGGCAGTTGAGGCAAGGTCTGAGCGGAAACAACGGTCGATCCGACACTCAGAACTGCAAATGCCGCGAAAGCCGGCAGGCGGAGGACAAATGTTCTGGCCATGATCTTACTTCCTCAGATGCAAAAGAAGATCGCAAATAACGATCCGGTTCGTTCCGGATATTAAATAGATCGCTCGACGATCCGCAACCCATCTCTTGCATCTAGCCGGACACGAGTTCGTGTCCGTCACTCGCGGAGCTGTGGGTCGCTGTCGTGCATCGCACAGCTGCAAAGGGGCACGCGGCGCATCGTGCGTGCCGGTGCATTCTCAAAGTCCGAGCAAGCGCCTGGCGCGTCGGTTAGCGCCGTGGTCGGGGACGGACGCGCCCTCGCACTTATTCCGCCGCGGATCGCTTAGCGACGACAGGCGTACGGTAGGCGGTGCGGCGTTCATCCCATGCGGCTGCGTCGAACCGAGCGAAAACCCCGCCAGGTCCCGATTGGGAATACGGCTGCGCGAGTTCCCCCGTTGCCTTCACATCGGCCAGCATCTTGTCGCAAAGCCCGATGATGGACGAGATCAGCATGCCCGGCAGGATGGTGATGCGGTAGCCCATCTTCTCCGCATCTTTCAGGTTCACATGTGGCGTCTTTCCCTTGAGCACCATATTCAGGAGGCAGGGCGCTTTCACGACTTGAGGCACCTTGGAGACCTCCTCCAAGGTTTGCGGGGCCTCGAAGAAGATGAGATCGGCACCGGCATCGGCAGCGGCATTCGCCCGACGAACGGCCTCGTCGAAGCCGGCCACAGAGCGGGCGTCCGTGCGCGCGATGATCAGGAAATCCTTAGACCGGCGGGCTGCGACGGCGGCGCGAATCTTGGCTGCGTAATCCTCGACGGAGACGAGTTCCTTGTCGTCGAGATGGCCGCACTTCTTCGGAAAGACCTGATCCTCGATGTGGATTCCCGAGACGCCCGCGCGCTCGAACTCCTGCACCGTTCGGTAGGTGTTGAGTTCATTGCCGTATCCAGTGTCGCTGTCGGAGACGAGGGGCACCGAGATGCAGCTCGTAATGCGCCGCGCATTGGCGACCATCTCGCTCATCGTGACAAGGCCGTAATCGGGAAGGCCGTGGGCAGCCGACGTTCCGGCACCCGTCATATAGACCGCAGGATAGCCCGCCTGCTCAATCAGTCGCGCGGTGATGCAATCGTAAGCCCCCGGGGCGACCACCATGGGGCCCGAGCGGATCATTTCTGCGAGTGATTTCGACGGGGCAACAGTGGCTGGCATGGGTTATCTCCGGTGAGCAGGCTAGCGCGCGTCCCCGACGATAGGATCGTGGTGCGGGTCCGGCAAGCGATCGAGCGCCGTTCGAGGATTTCGCGGCGAAGCCCCGTCAGGTGCCAACGACCAGTGAGGCCGTCAACCGGCGGAGGGCAGCGATCGCTGAGAGTGCCGTCACCTTACCGGTCGCGGGGTTCTCGATCGACGGGATGTTGGCAATCGTCATCGTCAGGTCGGAGCTGTCCGAGCGCACTTCGATGGTGTGCACGTTACGGTCGACGCCCGGATCGGCCCAGATCTCGATCATGGTGCGGTCTGGACCTATGCCGGCCAGCGAGAGGGCCACGGCAACATTGACGTTGGCCGGGAAGCCGATGATCGCCTCGCGCGCGTTGCCCTCGAACACTTTGAGCGGGGCGGTCAATCCTTCGACCGAGATCGCATTCTTGACGAGATGGGGGGCACCGGCGAGCCCGCGGGGTGGCTTCCGCGTGGTAATGCGTACGCTCTCGACTTTACCCTCCGCCACGGCGCGGACGGCATCGAGGCCCAGCAGCGCACCGGTCGGCACGAGAATGCGCGCACCAGTCGCCTTGGCCGTCTCGACCAGGTGCATGTGGGTGAGCAACTGACCGACCGACAGCGGCATGAGGATGCGGCCTCTCGCGACCGTCGGCTCCGCAATCTCGGCGAAGTGGCGCGCAGGCACGCATTCCAGCACGATGTCTGCGTGATCGGCGAGTTGTCCCAGCGGCACAAGCATTGTGCGGTTGCGGAGCCCGGCGAGCTTGGCCTGGGCTTTCGACTGGTCACGTGCAGCGACGGCCACCAGATCGATGCCAGGAAGTCCACCACTATCGACCTTGTGGGCAACGGCCATGCCAATGGCACCTAGACCACCGATCGCGAGTTTCAAAGGCTGTCTCATTGCGGTCCCTGTTGCGAAGTATGCTCGCTGCGTGATGAACCCCTTGCCTCAACGTCGGCCGCCGAACCCGCCGACGCTGTCGAGCGCCGCCCAGTTGGACTGGAAAAGGGCGAAGGCCACGAACAGCAGCCAGAAGTTGGTGGGTAGCGCCATCCACACCACCAATGCCGTGACGGCGAGACCGAGACCGGCGACGATGCGGACCGACCAGATCGGACCGAGGACGGGATGGAGCCACGCGTCGAGCGTGCGGCCACCATCGAGGGGGTAGGACGGCAACAGGTTGAACACCAGCAACCAGAAATTGATGCTCGCGAGCGTCGCCAAAGCGATGCCGAGCATCGGCTTGCCGAGTGCCCAAGCCTCGGTCGTGAGCGCACTAAAACCTTGCCAGAGCAAGAGATTAGCGAAAGGGCCAGCCAGGAAGACGACGGTCTGGGCCAGGACCGAGCGAGGCAGTGAGGAAGAAAACCGCGCGACGCCGCCGAGGCCACCGATCTCGATCTCGTCAGTGCCGACCTTCCAGATCCGCGCCGCCAACATGTGACCGACCTCGTGCAAAAGGATCGAGGCCAAGATGCCGATAATGATGAGAATGCCGGCGGACATCAGCTGGGTGTCGCCGGACGTGAAGTAGCGGTGGCTGAACAGGATGAGGATCAGCACCAGCAGCATGTCGACAAAGATCGGCACGCCGCCGATACGGCCGAGCTCAAAGCGGGTGGTCATGGTGCTGGCTTTCCGTTGCCCGACGCGTTCGGCGCTCAGTTAGCTCATGAGTATGTTTGCCGCCTACCCCCTCAACCTCGCCCCCTCTGACCAAGCGTCCGCAGCCGCAACGCATTCAGCCGAATAAAGCCGGCAGCGTCCTTCTGGTCGTAGGCGCCGCGATCGTCCTCGAACGTGACGAGGGTAGAGGAATAGAGCGATTTCGGGCTCGAGCGTCCAATGACGATGACATTGCCCTTGTAGAGTTCGAGTGTGACCTCGCCCTCGACGTGCTCCTGGCTCTTGTCGATCAAGGCCTGCAACATCCCGCGCTCGGGCGAGAACCAGAAGCCGTTGTAGATCAGCTCGGCATAACGCGGCATCAACTCGTCCTTGAGATGGCCGGCGCCCCGGTCGAGCGTGATACTCTCCATGGCGCGGTGGGCCGCGAGGAGGATGGTGCCGCCTGGCGTCTCGTAGATGCCGCGGCTCTTCATGCCGACGAAGCGGTTCTCGACCAGATCCAGGCGACCGATGCCGTTGTCGCGACCGAGGTCGTTCAAGGCCTTGAGCAGCGTGGCCGGCGAGAGCGGCTTTCCGTCGATGGAGACTGCATCTCCATTGGCGAAACCGATCCGGATGGTCGTCACCTTGTCCGGCGCAGACATCGGCGAGATGGTGCGCTGGTACACCATCTCCGGGGCCTTTACCGCCGGATCCTCGAGCACCTTGCCCTCGGACGAGGAGTGCAACAAGTTGGCATCGACCGAGAACGGCGCGTCACCCTCCTTGTCCTTGGCGATCGGGATCTGGTGGGTGCGGGCAAAATCGATGAGATCCGTGCGGCTCTTGAACTCCCACTCGCGCCAGGGGGCGATGATGCGGATCGACGGCTCCAAAGCATAGTAGGACAGCTCGAACCGCACCTGATCATTGCCCTTGCCGGTAGCGCCATGGCAGACAGCGTCCGCGCCCACCCGTCGGGCAATCTCGATCTGTGCCTTGGCGATCAGGGGGCGCGCGATCGAGGTCCCCAGCAGGTAGACACCTTCGTAGACGGCATTGGCGCGGAACATCGGAAAGACGAAGTCGCGGACGAATTCCTCGCGCAGATCCTCGATGAAGATATGCTCGGCCTTGATGCCTAGCATCA
>LNFM01018570.1_pt1 | contig 15141 bp, 15 predicted proteins | sample 596031 | NCBI WGS metagenome assembly LNFM01 (sample SAMN04254537, study PRJNA301005) | activated carbon metagenome | isolation source: dual media filters at the Ann Arbor, Michigan drinking water treatment plant | place: USA: Ann Arbor | reverse complement strand
GCGTGAGTCCACCAGACAAAACGAGGCGAGAGCTGGCGTTTAGAAGCGGATGTGACCAAGGGAATGCTGTCCAGTCGAAGGATTGACCCCCACCACCGAAGCCTTCGACGTGCGCGTCGAGCAGGATGGCTTGGGCTGCCGAGAAGTCAGACGCGTATTTTAGGAGATCGAAGCCTTGCCCGGCGGAACCTGTGGGTATGCGTGCGGCGCGCATGAACGGACGGCCAGCGGTCAGACAGTCGGCGGGCGATTCGTCGCCGTGAAACTGGAGCAGGGCATTGGGCACGGTTTCGCAAGCACGCTGAATGTGCTCGGGGCTCGCGTTGACGAAGAGCAGCACCGGTGTCACGAATGCCGGCAGGCGGCTCGCCAGTTCTCCGGCGCGTTCAGGTGTGACGTGGCGCGGGCTTTTGTCGTACAGCACAAAGCCCACGGCATCCGCTCCCGCGCGGGCGGCCGCGTCCACATCAGCCTCGCGCGTGAGGCCGCAGATCTTGATGCGGGTTCTGTGAACGTTCATGGCAACCAGTCAAATGCCGGGGTGCGCTCAGGCAGCCCCAAGGCTGGATCGTAGACCGGCCCCAGGAAGTACAGACCATCAGGGGAAAAGGTGGGCGCAGCCACGTCGCGGCTGCGGGCCAACAGCACCTCGGTCATCCATTCGGGAGGGCGGCTGCCGATGCCGATGGCGATCAGGCAGCCCATGATGTTGCGGATCATGTGGTGCAGGAATGCCGAGGCTTCGAACTCGAAGCGCCAATAGGCGCCGCGCCGCGTGACCTCGGCGCGCATCAGGTGTTTGACGGGTGAGTGGGCCTGGCATTGCGCGGCGCGGAACGACGAGAAATCATGTTCGCCCACCAGCATCTGCGCGGCCAGCACCATGGGCTCCAGCGCCAGCGGCCGGAACACCCAACCCACCTGACCGGCGTCCACGCTCGGGCGCACGGGCGATTCGAGCAGCACGTAGGCATAGCGCCGCGAACGTGCGCTGCCGCGCGCGTGAAAGCTGCTGTCGACCTCGCGTGCCCACTGGATGGCGATGTCGGACGGCAGGAACGCGTTGGTGCCTCTGACCCAGGCGTTTTCATCGCGCTGCAGCGGGGTGTCGAAGTGCACCACTTGCATGAGACCGTGCACGCCGGAGTCGGTGCGGCCAGCGCACAGGGTCTTGATCGGATCGGTGGCGCCGAAGCGGGTGAGGGCCTGCTCCAGCTTGTCCTGCACGGTTTGGCCACCCAGCTGGCTCTGCCAGCCTTCATAGGCCCGGCCGTTGTAGCTCACACCCAAAGCGATGCGGGTCACGTCAGCCACCGGGATTCACAAGAGCAGATGCCGGGCAGGCCGGCAGACCAGCCTTGACGGCGTCTCAAGCCAGATCGGCCAGGAAGGTGCCCGCCTTGGTCTTGAGGGAACCGGAGGCTTCGGCCAGCACTTCTTCTGCCAGCGAGCGGGCGCCTTCGAAGTCACCGATCGCGCGGAATTCCTCGGCCAGGGACAATTTGGTTTCGAGCGGGTTTTCCTGTCCGGATGCGTCGCTGGACGTCATGTCGATCTCCGCGGGTGCGTCCAGGTCAAGGTTGAGGTTGTCCAGATCGAATTCCATCGCGGAAGGAGCTGCGGCTGCGGCAAGCGGGTTCGCCGGGGCTTCGGCGGGCAGGTCCATGTCCAGGTCGAAGTCCGGCGCCTCTTCGCTCAAATCGAAAGTGGGCGCCTCCGGCGCTGCGGGCAAAGGCGTGGCTGGCTCAGCCACAACCGGGGCCTGCAAGTTTGCCGGTTGCGACGGGAAGTCCAGATCAAAGTCCATGGACATGGAAGGCGGGCCCGAGCTCTCGGCGGCCTGGCTGGTGAGTGCGTCGGTGATCTGGAGATCACCCATGTCCGACAAGACCGAATCCGGCGGTGTCGAGGCAGACGCTGGCGCTGGTGCGATGTCTTGGTCTGTCCCGGTATCGTCGAGCGAAAAATCCAGGTCGAGGTCGAGATCGCCCATGCCCGATGCCGGGCTACCCGAAGGACCCGACATGGTGCTGCTCACAAACGGCATGGTGTTGGCACCAGCTGCCGCAAAGTTCTCGACAGCACCGGCCTTGGTCACCGGTTTGCCGCCGGGTTGGTACAGCGGGTTGGTCGGATCGAGCTCCTTGCCCAGTTCGCAGGCGCGTTCCCATTCGGTACCTTGACCCTGGGTCAGGCCAAAGGCTTCGGTGGCCACGACTTCAAAGGCCCTGGCATCGCGGCGCTTGGCGTAGATCTCCAGCAGCTTGTTGTGAATGGCCACACGCGTTGGCGTGCTGCGCATGGCTTCCTTGAGAATCTCCTCCGCCTGCAGGTCACGCCCATAGGCGAGGTATACGTCGGCCTCGGCCACAGGGTCGACATCTCCAGCCGCATCCAGCTGGCTGGGGGAATAAACCATGGAGGAACCCGACGCTGCGGACTCCGCGGTGTCGATGCGCTGTCCGCCGCTGGAGCCAAAGAACGAGTCGGGCTGCAGGCGGCTTTCAAGGAAGGAGCTGTCGACACTGGCGCCGCTCTTGCGCTGCCGCATGCGGTAGATGCCCAAACCAGCCAGCAGAGCCAGTAAACCGCCGGCCAGGGGCAACACCAGGGGATTGTCACGCAACTGGTCGATGAAGGAGGGCTCGTCGGGCAGTGGAACGGGGACGGGTGCCGCGACCTGGGGGGCCGGCGTGATGGCGGGTGCGGGTTCGGCCGCAGCTGGCGGTGCTTCGGGAGCAGCGGCCGCAGGGGATTCGGCAGGCGTCGCGGCGGGGGCGGTTGCCGGAGGCGTGGTGCTGTCTGCCGGCACGGCGGCAGCGTCTGGCGCTGCCGGTGCCGCCACTGGTGGAGCCGGCGCAGCCGCCGCCGGGGCTGCGGGAGCGGGCGTTGCGGGAGTCGGCGTGCCCAGTTTTGCCAGCTCGTCGATATTGCGCGAGAGCTCTGCCACGCGGGTCGACGCTTCTTGCGCTTGCCGCTCCTTGGCAATCTGTTCTTCTCGGGCGGCTTGTGCGGGCGTTGCGCCCTTGGACAGCGTCAGCTTGTCGGCCGCCGGCGCTGCAGGCGCGGCGTCTTTCACTTCGGCCTGCACCTGGCCGGCGGCCTGGCGGTCGGCCGTGCCCACGTCGGCTTCCGGTGCTGCGCCTGCGAGGCGTCTGCGGAAATCATTGAAATCGCGGCTTTGGGCGGCGATGGTCTGGCGCGCTTCGCCTGCGTTGACCGCTCCGGCTTGCTCCGCGGTGGGCAGGTCGATCACGGCACCCGCCTTGACGCGGTTGACGTTGCCTCCGATGAACGCGTTGGGACTGGAGCGCAGCATGGCGACCAGCATCTGGTCCAGTGACACGTTGGCAGGGCGGTTGGCTGCGGCGATGCGGCCAGCGGTGTCTCCGGCCTGCACACGCAATTGGCCACCACCCGCCGGTGACGCCGGCGCTGGTGCTGCGACACGCTCGGGCGGGGCAACGGGTGCGGCGGGCGGCGTGATGACAGCGGGAGCTGGCGAAGGCGCAGCTTGTGCCACGGGTGGCAATGGCGCACTCGGCAGCACAGGTTGGGCCCGGGTGGCCGGGGGCGCGCTCACCCCCGGGGCAATCGGCACTGGCCTGGGCGCAGGGCGCAGGTTGGGCGGATCAAACAACAGCGTGTAATCGCGAACAATGCGACCGGACGCCCAATTGGCTTCGACGATCAGGTCCACAAAGGGCTCATTGACCGGGCGAGGGCTGGTGAGCCGGAGAAACGAACGACCGTCGGCGCGGCGTTGCAAAGAAATTTGCAGACCTGAGAGGGCCGCGTTGATTTCCATACCCGATGCACGGAACGTTTCAGGCGAGGCCAGGGAGACACGCAGGCTGGCAGCCTCTTCGGCGTTGATGTCCGGAACGTCGATTTCGGCCCGCAACGGCTCCCCCAGCGCGGACTGAACGACCACGCGACCCAAGGCCAAAGCCTGGGCGGCGCCGTGGTGCGTGAGCGCTGCACACAGCAAGGCGGCTGCAGCAATGGCTTGCAAGCCACCAAACCCGGTGATTTGTCGCACCTGGCTCGCCGATTGAATGGGGGTATGAAGGAAAAAACCTAATTTTGACCTTAACATCAACGGATTACGGTGACAAGCTGAGAATCCGCTTGAGTTTCCCAGCCCACCGTTTGTCGTGTTGGGCCCTCGAATTTACGTTGCTGACTTGCAACGAACCTTTTCAGCTGTTTCCAAGCCCCACCTTCATCGCACCCACCCGGCCGCGCTCAGGCGTCCAGCAGAATGCGCAACATGCGGCGCAGCGGTTCCGCCGCGCCCCACAGCAACTGGTCACCAATGGTGAAAGCGCCCAGGTACTCTGGGCCCATGGCCAGTTTGCGGATGCGCCCCACCGGGATGGTCATGGTGCCGGTCACCGCCACCGGCGTCAGATCCTGGATCGTCGCTTCTCGGGTGTTCGGCACGACTTTGACCCAGGCGTTGTCGGCGGCGATCATGGCTTCGATGTCGGCCAGCGGCACATCCTTGCGCAGCTTGAAGGTCAAGGCTTGGCTGTGGCAGCGCATCGCACCCACGCGCACGCAGAAACCGTCCACCGGAACGGCCGGCGCGCTGAAGCCTTCACCCATGCCGAGGATCTTGTTCGTCTCCGCCATTCCCTTCCACTCTTCCTTGGACATGCCATTGCCGAGGTCCTTGTCGATCCAGGGAATGAGCGAGCCGCCCAGCGGGACACCGAAGTTGGCGGTCTCTGCGCCGGTGAGCGAACGCTGCTTGGCAATCACCTTGCGATCAATTTCCAGGATCGCGCTCTTGGGGTCGTCCAGCAGCGATTTGACTTCGGCATTCAGCGTGCCGTACTGCGTCAGTAGTTCGCGCATGTGCTGTGCGCCACCGCCAGACGCTGCCTGGTAGGTTTGCGTGCTCATCCATTCCACCAGGCCGGCTTTGTAAAGCGCGCCCACGCCCATGAGCATGCAGCTCACAGTGCAGTTGCCGCCGACCCAGTTCTTGCCGCCATTGCCCAGAGCGGTCTTGATCACGGGCAGGTTGACCGGGTCGAGGATGATGACGGCCTCTTTGTCCATGCGCAGGGTGGAGGCCGCGTCGATCCAGTGACCGTTCCAGCCGGCGGCGCGCAACTTGGGGAACACCTCGCTGGTGTAGTCACCGCCCTGGGCCGTGATGATGATGTCGCAGCGCTTGAGGGCGGCGATGTCGTGCGCGTCCTGCAGCGTGGTTTCGTTCTTCGCCATGGCCGGGGCTTTGCCGCCCGCGTTGGAGGTGGAGAAGAACAGCGGTTCGATCAGGTCGAAGTCGCTTTCCGCGACCATGCGGTCCATCAGCACGGAACCGACCATGCCGCGCCAGCCTACGAGTCCTACGAGTTTCATGTCAACGCCCTTCAGTTAATAAACCGGTTTTCCCCGGCTCGTCGTGCCGGGGAGGGGCGTGACGAACCGGAGCTGGATCAGCCCTTGGTAATGGTCTTGGTGATGGCCGCCACGACCGCATCACCCATCTCGCGGGTGCCGACTTTCGTGGTGCCTTCCGACCAGATGTCGGTCGTGCGCAAACCAGACGCGAGCACGCTGCTGACCGCAGTTTCAATGCGGGCGGCAGCGTCGGGCTGGTTGAGTGAGAAGCGGAGCATCATGGCAGCGGACAGTATTGTAGCCAGCGGATTGGCAATGCCCTGGCCTGCGATGTCGGGTGCGCTGCCGTGGCTGGGTTCGTACAGCCCCTGGTTCTTGGTGTTGAGCGAGGCCGATGGCAGCATGCCGATGGAGCCGGTGAGCATGGATGCTTCATCGGACAGGATGTCGCCGAACATGTTGCCGGTGACGACCACATCGAACTTCTTGGGCGCACGCACCAACTGCATGGCCGCGTTGTCCACGTACATGTGCTCCAGCTCCACATCGGGGTACTCGGCATGCACTTCGGTCACCACGTCTTTCCAGAACTGGAAAGTCTCCAGCACGTTGGCTTTGTCGACGCTGGTGACCTTCTTGTTGCGCTTGCGGGCCGCCTGGAAGGCCACGTGCGCGATGCGCACGATCTCCGGCTTGCTGTAGCGCATGGTGTCAAACGCCTCCTCGGCACCGGGAAAGTGGCCGTCGGTGGCCACGCGGCGTCCGCGCGGTTGACCAAAGTAGATGTCACCGGTGAGCTCGCGAATGATGAGGATGTCCAGGCCAGAGATGATCTCGGGCTTCAGGCTGGAGGCGCCGACAAGTTCGGGATAGCAGATGGCCGGGCGGAAATTGGCGAACAGACCCATGTGTTTGCGCAGACCCAGGATGGCCTGCTCGGGGCGCATTGGCCGGTCGAGCTTGTCGTATTTCCAGTCGCCGACGGCGCCGAACAACACGGCATCCGAATCCATCGCCAGCTTCAAGGTGGCCTCGGGCAGCGGGTGACCATGGGCTTCGTAAGCCGCGCCACCAACCAGGGCCGATTCCATTTCGAACGGAAGGTCGAGCACGTCAAGGACCTTGACGGCTTCAGCGACGATTTCGGTGCCGATGCCATCACCGGGAAGAACTGCGATTTTCATGGGGTTTGAATGGTTCACCCCGGCGCGGGTCCGGGGTGTTGTCTCTCGTTGGTTCAGACCGGCATCGTGTGGTGAAGCCAGGGCTTGGTGGCCAGGCGTTCGGCCTCGAAGGCGGCGATCTTGTCCTTGTAGCGAAGCGTCAGGCCAATGTCGTCCAGGCCATTGATCAGGCAGAACTTGCGAAACGCCTGCACCTCGAACGGCAACTCTTCGCCCTGCGGCTTCACGATCACCTGGCGCTCCAGGTCGATGGTGAGTTGGTAGCCTGGGAACGCCGCCACTTCGTCGAACAACTGCGCGACCTGGGCTTCAGACAACTGAATCGGCAGCAGCCCGTTCTTGAAGCAGTTGTTGAAGAAGATGTCGGCGTAGCTGGGCGCGATGAGTGCACGAAATCCGTACTGGTCGATGGCCCAGGGCGCGTGCTCGCGGCTGGAGCCGCAACCGAAGTTCTTCCGCGCCAGCAACACCGACGCACCAGCGTAGCGCGGCTGGTTGAGCACGAAGTCCGGGTTGGCCTTGCGACTGGCTGGATCCTGTCCTGGCTCGCCCTTGTCGAGGTAGCGCCATTCGTCAAACAGGTTTTCACCAAAACCGGTCTTGCGGATCGACTTCAGGAATTGTTTGGGAATGATCGCGTCGGTGTCGACGTTTTCCCGGTCCATCGGGGCCACGAGGCCCTTGTGCACGGTGAACTTGTTCATTTTTTCTTGGCCGCGTCTTCCAGCACCTGCCCGCCCTTCTGGATGTCCTGGCCAACGCCCTGAACGGTGTTGCAGCCAGCCAGGGCCAGCACAAAAGCAGCAGCGAGGAGGGTAGCGATCGATTTCATGAAGTTTTCCTTTCAGGCAAATTGACGGACATCAACAAAGTGACCATGCACAGCCGCAGCGGCCGCCATGGCGGGAGAAACCAGGTGCGTGCGGCCGCCATTGCCCTGGCGGCCCTCAAAGTTTCGGTTGCTGGTGGAGGCGCAGCGCTCGCCCGGCTCCAGCCGATCGGCGTTCATGGCCAGGCACATCGAGCACCCAGGCTCTCGCCATTCGAAGCCAGCGGCCTTGAAAATGTCGTGCAGGCCTTCGCGCTCGGCCTGGGCTTTCACCAGACCCGAGCCGGGCACCACCATGGCCAGCTTCACGTTCTTGGCCACTTTCTGGCCGAGCTTTTTCACGATGGCGGCGGCTTCGCGCATGTCTTCGATGCGGCTGTTGGTGCACGAGCCGATGAAGACCTTGTCGACAAAGATGTCGTCGAGCGCCTTGCCGGGTTGCAGGCCCATGTAGGTCAGGGCGCGTTCGATGGCGCCGCGCTTGTTGGCGTCCTTTTCGCGGTCGGGGTCGGGCACGTGGCCGTCGATACCGAGCACCATTTCGGGCGAAGTACCCCAAGTCACCTGCGGCACGATCTGGCTCGCGTCCAGGTCGACCACGGCGTCGAACGTAGCGTCTGCGTCGGACTGCAGCGTTTTCCAGTAGGCAGCCGCGTGGTCCCACTCCACGCCGGTGGGCGAGAGCGGGCGCCCTTTGACGTACTCGATCGTCTTCTCGTCCACCGCCACCAGGCCGGCGCGTGCGCCACCTTCAATGGCCATGTTGCACACCGTCATGCGGCCTTCGATGCTGAGTGCGCGAATGGCCGAGCCACCAAATTCAATGGTGTAGCCAGTGCCGCCGGCGGTGCCGATCTTGCCAATGATGGCAAGAACGATGTCCTTGGCGGTGCATCCTTTTGCGAGTTGTCCGTCAACACGCACCAGCATGTTCTTTGCCTTCTTGGCCAGCAGCGTCTGCGTGGCCAGCACGTGTTCGACTTCGCTGGTGCCGATGCCGTGCGCGAGTGCGCCGAATGCACCATGCGTGGAAGTGTGGCTGTCACCGCAGACCACCGTCATGCCGGGCAGGGTGGCGCCGTTCTCAGGGCCGATCACGTGCACGATGCCCTGGCGCTTGGACATGAAGGGAAAGAATGCCGCCGCACCGAACTCGGCGATGTTGCTGTTGAGCGTGGTGATCTGCTCTTTGCTGATCGGATCGGTGATGCCGTCGTAGCCCAGTTCCCAGCCGGTGGTGGGCGTGTTGTGGTCGGCCGTGGCCACCACCGAGCTCACACGCCAGACCTTGCGGCCAGCCTGGCGCAGGCCTTCATACGCCTGCGGGCTGGTGACTTCATGCACCAGGTGACGGTCGATGTAGAGCACGGAGGTGCCGTCGTCTTCGGTGTGGACGACGTGTTCGTCCCAGATCTTGTCGTAGAGCGTTCGTCCCATGGCGGTTCCGTTGGTGATCGCTGGCGGCGATTCTGAAAGCTGGAGAGCCTTTCATTTTAAGGGCTCCTAATGACAAACGCCCGCCGCACCAAAGGTGCGGCGGGCGCTGCGTTCAACGCAATCGGATCAGCGGGTTTCCAGTGGTTTGATGTCGCGGCGTGGCGAGCCGGTGAACAGCTGGCGCGGACGGCCGATCTTGTATTCGGGGTCGCCGATCATCTCGTTGAGCTGGGCAATCCAGCCGACCGTGCGGGCCAGCGCGAAGATGCCGGTGAACAGGTTTACCGGGATACCGATGGCGCGCTGCACGATGCCGGAGTAGAAGTCCACGTTGGGGTAGAGCTTGCGCGAGACGAAGTACTCGTCTTCCAGCGCGATTTTCTCCAGCTCCTTGGCGAGCTTGAACAAGGGGTCGTTTTCCAGGCCGAGTTCCTGCAGCACTTCGTTGCAGGTTTCCTGCATGAGCTTGGCGCGCGGGTCGTAGTTCTTGTAGACGCGATGACCGAAGCCCATGAGCTTGACACCGGAGTTCTTGTCCTTGACCTTCTCCATGAACTCGCCGACCTTGGATACACCACCTTGACGCTGAATGTCTTCCAGCATGTTCAGGCAGGCTTCGTTGGCGCCGCCGTGGGCCGGGCCCCACAGGCAGGCCACGCCGGCGGCAATGGCCGCGAAGGGATTGGTGCCCGACGAGCCGCAAAGGCGCACGGTGGAGGTGGATGCGTTCTGCTCGTGGTCGGCGTGCAGGATGAAGATGCGGTCGAGCGCACGCTCGAGCACCGGGTTGACCACGTACTCTTCGCAGGGTGTACCGAACATCATGCGCAGGAAGTTGCCCGAGTAGCTCAGGTCGTTCTTCGGGTACATGTAGGGCTGTCCGATGCCGTACTTGTACGACATGGCCACCAGCGTGGGCATCTTGGCGATCAGGCGGATGGCCGCGATTTCGCGGTGCTTGGGGTTCGTTATGTCGGTGCTGTCGTGGTAGAAGGCCGACAGACCACCGACCAGGCCGGTGAGCACGGCCATTGGGTGGGCGTCACGGCGGAAACCACGCAGGAAAAACTGCATCTGCTCGTTCACCATGGTGTGGTTGATCACGAGCTTGTGGAAGGCCTGGCGCTCCGATTCGTTGGGCAGTTCGCCCTTGAGCAGCAGGTGGCAGGTGTCTAGGTAGTCGCATTGCGTGGCGAGCTGCTCGATCGGATAACCGCGGTACAGCAACTCACCTTTGTCGCCGTCGATGTAGGTGATGGCCGATTGGCAGGACGCCGTGGACAAAAAGCCCGGGTCATAAGTGAACATGCCGGTCTGTGCGTACAGCTTGCGGATGTCGATCACGTCCGGACCGACGCTGCCGGCATACACGGGCAGGTCCACGCTGGGGCTGCCATTGGAAAACGACAGGGTGGCTTTGTTGTCAACGAGTTTCATGCGGTTTCCTTCTTGTGGGAATGGCTTAAGCGGATTGCCGGGTTGCACGGAGCATCCCCAGCACACGGGTGACATCGTCACGGGCCAGATCGTCCTGGGGAGCCTTGCGGCCGAGCAACAAATCGAGCAGATCGTTGTCGGCGAGGTCCATCAGAAGCCCCAGGGCATCGGCTTGACGAACCGTCAAGCCAGATTCGTACCGAGCAAAAAATCGCTCGATGAAAAGGTCGTTTTCCAGCAGGCCACGCCGGCAACGCCACCGCAGCTTGCTCAGGGCACGCTCGTCCAGCAACGCGTCCAGCGCTGCATCGGCGGGTTGGTCGGGGTGGGTCGCGGTGCTCATGCCTGTGGAGTGCATGCACTCAAACAGAGCGCATCACCATCATTTCCTTGATCTTGCCGATGGCCTTGGTGGGGTTCAGGCCCTTGGGGCAGACGTCCACGCAATTCATGATGGTGTGGCAGCGGAACAGGCGGTAGGGGTCTTCGAGGTTGTCCAGACGCTCGGCCGTGCCCTGGTCGCGGCTGTCGGCGATGAAACGGTAGGCCTGCAGCAGGCCAGCAGGACCCACGAACTTGTCGGGGTTCCACCAGAAACTGGGGCAGCTGGTGGAGCAGCTGGCGCAGAGGATGCACTCGTACAGGCCATTGAGCTCGTCGCGCTCTTCGGGGCTCTGCAGGCGTTCCTTTTCAGGCGGCACCGTGTCGTTGATCAGGTAGGGCTTGATGCTGTTGTACTGCTTGAAGAACAGCGTCATGTCCACGATCAGGTCGCGCACCACGGGCAGGCCAGGCAGGGGCTTGAGCGTGATCACGCCGGGCAGCGTGTTCATGTTGGTCAGGCAGGCCAGACCGTTCTTGCCGTTGATGTTCATGGCGTCCGAGCCGCACACGCCTTCGCGGCAGGAGCGGCGGAACGAGATGGAGGGATCCACCGCCTTGAGCTTCATCAGCGCGTCGAGCAGCATGCGCTCGTGGCCGTCGAGTTCCACCTCGATGGTCTGCATGTACGGCTTGGCGTCTTTCTCGGGGTCGTAGCGGTAGATCTTGAATGTGCGTTTGGCCATGTGGGTGCTCCGGTGCGTGGGTGCTTAGAAGGTGCGAACTTTGGGCGGGACGGACTCGACCGTCAGCGGCTTGAGGTTCACGGCCTTGTAGGTCAGGCTGTTGTCGGCGCTGTGCCAGAGCGTGTGCTTCATCCACTCGGCGTCGTTGCGGCCCAGCGGGAACTGCGCGTCGTCAGCGGGACGCTCGTAGTCGTTGACCGTGTGCGCGCCGCGGCACTCGTGGCGGGCAGCTGCCGAGGTCATGGTGGCTTGGGCGCACTCGATCAGGTTCTCCACTTCCAGCGCTTCGATACGCGCGGTGTTGAAGACCTTGGACTTGTCTTTGAGTGCAATGTTGTTCACACGGGCGCGCATGGCGTTGATCTTGGCAACACCTTCGTCCATGCTGGCCTGGGTATGGTCGCACGCAGGTCGTTGGCCACATCTTGTGCGTACTCGCCGCCGGTGGTGTTGTCCAGTCGGGCCAGGCGCGCCAGGGTCTTGTCGGCGGCGTCCACCGGCAGGGGTTTGTGCACCTTGTTCTTGTCGTTGAACTGCACGATGTGGTTGCCGGCGGCGCGGCCGAACACCAGCAGATCGAGCAGCGAGTTGGTGCCCAGGCGGTTGGCCCCGTGCACGCTCACGCAGGAGCATTCGCCCACGGCGTACAGACCGTTGACCACAGCCTGGCCGCCGTTGCCGTCGGGCGTGACGACCTGGCCGTTGATGTTGGTCGGAATGCCGCCCATCTGGTAGTGGATGGTGGGCACCACGGGGATCGGCTCGCGCGTGATGTCCACGTTGGCGAAGTTCACACCGATCTCGTACACGGACGGCAGGCGCTTGTGGATGGTTTCGGCGCCCAGGTGGTCCAGCTTCAAGAGCACGTAGTCCTTGTTCGGACCACAGCCACGGCCTTCCTTGATCTCCTGGTCCATGCAGCGCGAGACGAAGTCGCGCGGTGCCAGATCTTTCAATGTGGGCGCATAGCGCTCCATGAAGCGCTCGCCTTCGCTGTTGAGCAGAATCGCGCCTTCGCCACGGCAGCCTTCGGTCAGCAGCACGCCGGCACCAGCCACGCCAGTGGGGTGGAACTGCCAGAACTCCATGTCTTCCAGCGGGATCCCGGCGCGCGCCGCCATGCCCAGGCCATCACCGGTGTTGATGAAGGCGTTGGTGGAGGCTGTGAAGATGCGGCCCGCTCCGCCGGTGGCCAGCAGCGTGGTCTTGGCTTCCAGCACGTAGGTCTCGCCGGTTTCCATCTCGAGTGCGGTCACGCCGAGCACGTCGCCGCTGGCATCGCGGATCAAATCGAGCGCCATCCACTCCACAAAGAAAGTGGTGCGGGCCTGCACGTTCTGCTGGTAGAGCGTGTGCAGCATGGCGTGACCGGTGCGGTCGGCGGCGGCGCAGGCGCGTTGCACCGGCTTTTCACCGTAGTTGGCGGTGTGGCCGCCGAAGGGGCGCTGGTAGATGGTGCCGTCGGGATTGCGGTCGAACGGCATGCCGAAGTGCTCGAGCTCGTAGACGACCTTGGGCGCTTCGCATCCTGGTCGCCGAGCCAGTCGGAGCCCTTGATGGTGTCGTAGAAGTGGTAGTGCCAGTTGTCCTCGTTCATGTTGCCGAGCGAGGCGCCGATGCCGCCTTGTGCGGCCACCGTGTGCGAGCGGGTCGGGAACACCTTGGAGAGCACGGCCACCTTGAGGCCGGCGCGCGCCAGTTGCAGCGAGGCGCGCATGCCGGAACCGCCGGCACCGACGATGACAACGTCGAACTGACGCTTGGGAAGATTTGCGGTAGCGGTCATTGTTTCAGAGCCTCCAGAGAACTTGAACGGCCCAGCCCAGACAGGACAGGAGCCAAACCATGGTGAACACGTGCAACACCAGGCGGATGCCCGCGGGCTTGACGTAGTCCATCCAGATGTCGCGCATTCCGACCCACACGTGGTAGGTCAGGGCGAGAAAGACGGCAAAGGTCAGGGCCTTCATCCACTGGGCGGAGAAGATGCCGGCCCAGCTGTCGTAGCCGATCGGGCCGCTGGTGAAGAGCACCTGCACCAACAGGATCAGGGTGAACACGGCCATGATGGCCGCCGTGATGCGCTGGGCGAGCCAGTCGCGCAGACCGTAGTGGGCGCCGGTGACGACGCGTTTGGAACCGTAGTTGACAGACATATCCAATTTCCTAATCAGTTGGGGTCAGAGCTGAAGATCTGACCCGCAAATCAATACAACCCGAACAGCTTGGCGCCGAGCAGCACCGTGAGGCCAATGCTCAGCACCAGCGTGAAGATGGCGGAGGACTTGCCGAATTCCTTGCTCACGGCATGGCGCGCGTCCATGTAGAGGTGGCGCACTCCGGCGATCAGGTGGTGCAGGTAGGCCCAGATCAGGGCCAGCACCACCAACTTGAAGAACCAGCCAGGTACAAAGCCCAGGCCCGCAGAGAAAGCCGGAAGACACCGAGGTGTCGAACAGCCAGACGATCAGGGGCAACAGGATGAACATCAGGCCACCGCTGGCGCGGTGCAGGATCGAGACCCAGCCCGCGGGTGGCAGGCGATAGGTGGTGAGATCCTTGAATGCGTTGATGTTGCGGAACTCGGGCCGCTTCTTGGTCAACTCGGTCATGGTGGGGACTTTCTTGCGCGGAGTGGGGCGGGGAAGGGATGTCGGTGATGTAACGCGTTGGTAACTGCAACCACCGAGTGTCAAATTCTATTGCAACGCACCATACCGAAGGCTGACATCGTCTGCAGGTGCGGGGCTATCAAGGACATAGCACCCACGGCTCAGCTCAGTTCGTTGCGGTAGTGACGGGTATCGGTGCGGTAAAGGCCGCGTCGCAGTTCCATCGGGGTGTCGTTGTAGGTGAATGCCAGGCGCTCGACGCTGAGCAGTGGCGAACCCTCGGCCACGCCCAGCAGGCTGGCGGTTTCGCTGTCGGCGGCCACCGCCTTGATCTTTTCGACCGCGCGCACCATGCGCACACCAAACTGGGCTTCAAACAAGGCGTACATCGGGCCCTTGTCGTCCGCCAGGGTTTCCAGGGTCAGACCTTTGAAGGGCACGCCGGGCAGCCAGAGTTCTTCGAGGATGGCGGGCACCTGGGCGAAGGTGAGAACACGCTTGACCTGCAGCACCGGGTCGCCGGTGCGCAGGGCGAGCTGGCGCGCCACCTCGGCGGGTGCGCGCAGGCGGCGGCATTCAATGATGCGACGTTCGGCCGGGCCCTGGTCTTCCAGAGAGCCGGTGTCGGGCAGCAGGCGCAAGAAGCGGTACTGGATGTGTTGCTCGGAGTGCGTGGCCACGAACGTGCCCTTGCCCTGGCGGCGAACCAGCAGGTTGTCGGTGGCCAGCTCGTCGATGGCTTTTCGCACCGTGCCCTGGCTGACCTTGAAGCGGGCGGCCAGGTCGAATTCGCTCGGGATCATGTCGCCCGGCTTCCACTCGCTGGCCTGCAGGCTGCGCAGGATCAGTGTCTTGATCTGCTGGTAGAGCGGGCTGAAGGCAGGTGCGCTGTGCTCGGAGGCGCCAACGTCGGGCGTGTTGCGGCCGTCGTTCGGAGGCGCGTCGGGGGAGTTGAGGGGGGTCGTTGCCATGGTGTTGGGTGCGTCCGCGGGCGGCGCACGAGGGTCGAATCATATCTTATATAAGACATAAGACAAATTGACGTATCAGGGTTTGCGAGGGTACACTCCCGGGCTGACCTGGACCCACCAGCAGCGCGCCTTTGGCCTGCTTCTGCCGCCTTTGTCTCGGGGTGTTCGCTCCCCAACCCCATCCCCTTCCTCTCGTCTCATTCTGGAGTTCTCACCATGCAAAAGAAGCCCGTTCGTGTTGCCGTC
>LNFM01008737.1_pt1 | contig 15141 bp, 14 predicted proteins | sample 596031 | NCBI WGS metagenome assembly LNFM01 (sample SAMN04254537, study PRJNA301005) | activated carbon metagenome | isolation source: dual media filters at the Ann Arbor, Michigan drinking water treatment plant | place: USA: Ann Arbor | reverse complement strand
CTGCTCGACACCATCGCCGCACAAGCTTCCAACCATAACGTAGGCGATCTGCGTGATGTCACGGTGCGCGACATCATTGCCGCCGTCGGAAGTCGTTCGTATGGGGCTCTTTTATTGCTCCTGGGTGTCGTTTCGATATCTCCGCTCACCGTACTGCCGGGCGCTAATTGGTTTGTGGCGGCAATAACGCTGCTTGTGGCGCTGCAGATGACCTTCTCGGCACGGCACCTCTGGCTTCCCTCGGCCTTGCTGGATGTGCACATTCACCGCGCGTCTGTTGAAGATTCCGTAGCCAGATTACGCCCCGCCGCACACACCTTGGACGCGTTGCTTAAGCCGCGCCTGACCGTACTGGTGGAAAAGCCGAGCATGAACCTAGCGGGGTTGTTATGCGCCGTTGCAGCGCTCGCGACGTTTCCGCTTGGTCTCGTGCCGCTGGGGCCCGTCGTGCCGGGCCTAGCCGTCTCAACTATCGGTCTGGGCCTCTTCTTCAAGGATGGGTTGATTGTGCTCGTCGGCGCTCTGATTGTCGCAGGTGCCACGGCGTTGGCCTACCATCTCATAGGCTAGGCAGTAACGTTTCCGACGAGTGGCTTAGTCGATCCAGTTCAGTCGTTCGCGCCCGCACACACTGGACGGCACGCCTTCGCCGGCTCGTGACATTCAGGCAGCGCATCGACGTTGTCGTCGCGCGCGCCTTCACATCGCACACTGACATCGAAAGCCGCGTCGCTTTGGCGATAACGCTCGTCTCAGCTAAGGCGTGATAGGCTCTTGCTAGTCGCTGAATCAGGGGCGAAATTCTGCGACGGTTCAGTCGCGCGGTCGGCAAGGCAGCGTCAGCGTTCGGAGGACTACAATGGCCTATCGTCGGATTCGCTTCTTACTCAGCCCACATGGCTCGCCCACCTCGCTCTCGACGATTGATTACGCCTGCGCACTCGCTCAAGCCGCGGGCGCAGCACTCGAGGTCACCAGTCCCCACGTCGATGTCAGAGCGCCCTCCAATTGGCTGGCAGGCAAAACCTTGGCCGGCATCGCGCAGGATGTCGAAGATAAGACGACTGCAAAGCGGCTTGAACTTGAAGCCCACTTAAAGCAGCGCTGCGAAGCAATCGGCGTCAGCTTTAAAACCACAGGCGTACCAGTTATCTGGCCTGCGGGAGCATCTGCGCTCGTTGCCTTTGGCCGAGCCAGCGATCTGTGCGTGCTCGGCCTGCCACGCAGCGCCCCAGAGCAGGTAATGGAAGCGGAGGCCTGGTTGTTTGGAAGCGGACGGCCTTGTCTGTTGCACCCTGACACGCGCGATCTGCCCTTCTCGCTCGACTCCATCGCGATCGCCTGGGACACGAGCCGATCAGCGGCGCGAGCGGTTGGTGACGCGCTGCCTCTCATGAAGCACGCAAAATCAATCCAAATCCTTGTGGGCCGCGGGGAGAAAGAGCTTCCTGCTGCTAACCCTGCCGCTTCTCTCGTCAGCTACCTTGCCGCGCACGACATTCGCGCTGTGGTCGATGAATTTGATGTAGCGCGGCGAAAAATCGGGGATGCTCTGCTGGAGCGCGCTGAAAGTCACCGCGCCGATCTGCTTATTATGGGCGCGTTCGGGCACTCGCGTTTACAAGAATTCGTACTCGGCGGCGCAACGCGACGCATGCTTGATGCTTCACCCATCCCGCTCCTGATGTCCCACTGAGGGCTTCTGGGGCCTCAAAGATCATGCGCTCAAAGGCTTTGGCTCTCCAGTTTCCTCTTAAAGAGCTAGGCCGCAATCAATGGCTCGACTCGAAATCTTTGGCGCCCTCTTCATCATAGCCCTCGGCTCACTGCTGCACTTTACCTACGAGGCTGCGGACAAAGCATGGTGGGCCGGAATCTTCTCAGCGACGAACGAAAGTGTCTGGGAACATCTCAAGCTCGCGTTCTGGCCGGGCGCAATCTGGACGCTATTGCTTCGGCTGATCCCCATTGATCGACCGAAAAACTTCTGGGCGGGACGAGCAACATCACTCTTGCTGATGCCGTTGGCGATTGCGCTGGGGTTTTACGGCTACACTGCCCTGCTTGGCAGTCATTCACTCATCCTAGACCTCGCGCTGTTCGTCGTCTCCATCGCATGCGGTCAGGCCGCAGCGGTCGGCGTCTATGCGGCTTCTCCCCTGGGGCGCGGCTTCGAGGCAGCGGCGCTGGTGTTGCTCCTGATCATGATGGCCGCCTTTTCTGCGTTCAGCTTCATCGGGATTGATGCTCCGCTTTTCCAACCCCCGTCAGAACATACCCAATAGCCGGGCAATCACCGGAAAGACTGCGCCGCTCGAGACCTGCCTGTCGCAGCATCCCTTGGTCCACGTCCGATTGTCGCCGAAAACGGCCTCTCGATCTCTCTACAGCCGTTAACCGGCCTGCATTTCCGCCGCAAGCCAAGCGCGCGCCGCGCACCACTGGCGCTTCACCGTACTTTCTGAGACGCCGTCATTCGCGGCGATCTCTTTCAAAGTCATCCCCGTGAAGAACCGACGTTCCACCAAGCTCGCGCGGTCCGGCGAAAACTCTTCGAGCTTTATCAAAGCCGCGTCCAGCGCCTCGACACCAACACGCCCATGCGGATCTTCCGACCATAGGGTCTCGGCCGACGGCGCCTGGCGTTTGCGCGCGCATGCGACGGATTTCATCAATCAGAACTTGGCGCATGACGCGCGCCGAAAGCGACAGGAAGTGTTTCTGGTCGGTCACATTCAGCCGATCGAAGCCGGCTATGCGGACCGCCGCCTCATGCGCAAGATCAGTAGGCTGCATCTGCAAAGCCTGTGCATCGCGGCTCAGAACGCGCCCCGCGACGCCAACGAATTCCGCATAATGCGCCGCAATCATTTCCGACGCGCGTTTGGTCATCTCAGACTCCACAGTCGGATCACCGTCGATCCGATAAGTCTAAGGTAATCGCGCCTCCACCCTGCTGCCATGACAGGAGTCACGATGGGTAAGCAGTCGGTCATCGCACGCCGCATGGGCATGCTTCGCGACGGGCTAAGTCGCTCCACTCGCGACATTGGTCATGAGCCAACAGCTACGGCAAGCCATCGCCGCAAGCGGACAGTGAGTTATTGCTTAGTTCGGGGCCAAGCGCCCAGGTGAACCGCCTGCACAACTTCGCCGACCGTGATTGGTGTAACGTCGTCGATAAACCCCACTTTCCGCCCAATCCAAATCGACGCCACAACCACCGCTGCCGCCGCCACAACGCCCGCGACAACCGCGATCACGTCTCCAACGACAGCGTTCAGGAGGGAGAAAACAAATCCGCCAGCGACACCGGCCGGAATTATTATCAGCCCTGCCGACAAAGGCATGCCTTCAGACCCAAAGTGGTGGCTCCAATCTTCATAGAGGTGAGTCAAGTCTGTGCCAAAGCGCTCGTGTAAGCCTTCGAACAGCTCGACAGCGCCGTCGGCATCGATTCCAAGATCGTCGAGAAGACGCATCGTGAGCGTCACCCGCTCGGGCGTCACCTCCGCCATATGTGCCACCAACTCGATGACCTGGGCTTCGATACTCTCGGCACTCATGGTCGCCATGCTGCCAACAATCGTTTGACTGACAAGGTCTGTTTTGGGCCAACTCCGTAGCGAGAATTTCACCCGGTGGCGTGTTCGACGCAAACAAGACGCTAGCGCCCTGCCCGACCAAACGGCGTGATCTCGCCGTAGCGCGCAAAATCACGAACGGCCAAGTCGCTCAATTCGTGACGCTGGCGTCAGCAGCCGGCAAACGGCCCATTCTCGCCGTAATGCGACGTTCGCTTCCACGCTTGATTGACAAGGATCAATGTCTATCGGCTTCGGAGGTGCTGACGTGCGGAAGCCAGCGCCAGCGCGCTGATTGATCAGTTGCCCGCGCGATTAGCGCGGAACGCTCGATTAAGGAGCGCCGCTCCGTAGCCCCCGCACGGAGCGGCATTTCTTTGAGCGCAAACCGAACCACGGCGCTCACACCGAGGCAATCCCGCAATCGTTCCAGATTTGCTCGGCAATTCCGGCAACGTCGCCGCACGCATTCACTCGAGACCAGTACAAGCCGCGCGGCGGCTCTTGTTGCACAGCGATTGCCGCATCGGCGTCGGAGGGGTCTCCTCTGCGTCCCTTGATGCGTGCAAGCCGCACCGACAAGGGCGCGTCGAGCCAAACGCCATGGAACCTTGCGCCCGCCGCGGCCGCCTCGATCAGACTGCGCGAGGCGGGCGATTGAAACGTCGCATCGGCAACCACGCTCACGCCCGCGCCCAACGCCTTTGCAGCCCTCGCCGCCAAAGCTTGGTAGGTTTGATACTTGCTCTGTTCGGAATAGGCTTCCGGCCCGGCTTGCAGTTGGAACGCCAAGCCCAACGCCATTTTGCGTATCACGTCACTGCGCAGCACGCGCGCCCCAGCCGGTCCTGCAAGACGCGGCGCCAACGCTGCGGCCACCGCCGACTTGCCAACCCCGGACAAGCCGCCAATCGCCACAAATTGTGGGGGCGTGCGCTGAAACAGCGAAAGCCCCAGCTGCTGATAGCTCTGCGCCTCTGCTGCGTCTCCAGCCTCCATCGCCACGGCCATGCGGACGGCGGCGCGTAAGGCCATGAAAAACCTCAGCAGCGCCAACGCCTCCTCATCCTCGCCACTGGAATTCCAGTACGCATTCATGGCCGCATTTGCGTGACCTGGGATAGCGATGCGGCGAAGATCCATGAGCAGGAAGGCGATGTCATAGACAACGTCCGTTGTCGCTAGGCTCGGATCAAACTCCAACGCGTCGAACAGCATCGGCTCGCCTTCGAACACGCAGAGATTCCTGAGGTGCAGATCACCATGCACGCGCCGCACCTTGCGAGCTCCGCGCCGCTCTTCGATCAAAGGCGCAAGCTGGTCAAGGTCGCGCTCCAACGCCTCGAACAAGCCGGAGGAGACGGTTTCCACCCCAAGCCGGCTGGCGCCGTCCGCGTCCGTCTCCCGCAGCTTGCTGATGATGAAGCGATAATCATCCACGCGCCCCATACGTGGTTCGACTGGCGCGCCAGCATGCATCTTCGCCACGGCTCTCGCCGCGCCCTCTATGAGTGCGAGCGTGAGCCGCCCGCTCGCGGCAAGACGATCAAATTGCTGATCCGAATCGAAACGGCGCATGACCACCACCCAATCAAGCGCCCGTCCCGCCCCGCCGATGCGCAAGCGCCCCTCGCCTGCGCGCGTGATCGGACTGACGCCCAGATAGAGAGGCGCCGCCATGCGCTGGTTCACGGCCAGTTCCGCCTCGCACGCTGCGCGCCTGCTCTCGATCGATCGGAAGTCCACAAACGGAAGCTTTACGGCGCGTTTCAGTTTGAACGCACGATCACCCGACAAGAAGATCTCGGAGAGATGGGTTCTCACGCGTTCGATAGCGCCCGAAACCCCCTCGATCCGCCCCGCAGCGAACGCCTCAACCAGCTCGCTCTGGTCCATTAGCTCCGACAAGTTGAACGCTCCTATTGGACCGGATGTCCTCAACGCATTCTCAACCTCGCGGCAAGGCGCGCAGGGCTGTTGCGTTAGATCAAATCATGCTTGTCGGAACGGTGCTTGCTGTCGCTCCATGTTCAGCAAGATCCACATTGCTGCTCGCCGGGCAGCCGCGACGGCATTGATTGCCTGCGGCGCAGTCGGCGCTTGCGGTGACGGCGTCCAGTCGCCGCTGGACGCGCCAAGCGCTTCCCTCCCTGCGGAACGAGCGCTCGGCTTCGTTGTTCGCTTCGAGCCGCCTCATCCGCTGGCTGAAGCGCAAGCTTTGGAGGCCGCCGGACGCTGCGCCGAAGCGGCGGCGCTCGCGCGAGCGACAGTGGCGACGCGAAGCGACCTTGCGGGCCTCTGCTTCGATCACTTCACACTGGGCGGCACGGAGATCGTTCTGGCCGCCTGCGAGCCGCCCCATGACGTCGACCTTTTTCAGGAAGCTTGGCTCGAACGCCTTCGCGCCATGGACGGCGTCGCCTATGCCGATCCGAACGCCACGGCTGAAGCCGTCGAATGCTCAGGCTGAGCTGCTGCCTCAGTGCACCAGCGGCCGGATCTGATGTGCTGGATCGTGGACGAAGCGGGCGCCGCGAATGAAGGTCGCTAGCATAGCGGTGGCTTCAATCATCGCGAAGCTTATGCCGATGCAAGTGCGTGGGCCGCCACCGAACGGAAGGCGGGTGACCGCCGTAATGATCTAAGTCAATGTCGCCTGCGCTGAACACCGGCTTGGACCGAATTTCAGGCCCGGGCAATTGCGACAGATCAACGGATCGCCCCTGCTCCCAGGCAACGGTGCCTTTGAGGAGCGCCAATGGCTCACGAACCGATCATCAAACGTGCTGAGGACAAAGCGCGCGCCAACATGCCGGACTATGCGCGGGCGAGCGCCTCATTTTCCTGGTCTGCAGCGCGCGCGGGGCTCGACGGCCTTGCCGATGGGTGCCTCAACATCGCCTACGAAGCGGTCGATCGCCATGTGATGCACGGCCATGGCGGCGAGCGCGCGATCCGCTGGCTTGCCGCGGACGGTCACACGTCCGATTTCAGCTATGAGGATTTGCGGCGTCAGACCAACAAGTTCGCCAATGTGTTGCGGCGGCTGGGCCTCGCCCGCGGTGAGAGCGTATTCTCGTTGCTCGGCCGCACCCCCTATCTCCACATTGCAGCTCTGGGTTCGCTGAAAGCCGGAGCACTCTTCTGCCCGGTCTATTCTGTCTTTGGCCCTGAACCGTTGCGCGCACGCATGGAGATTGGCGCGGCGCGCGTCCTCGTCACGACGGAAGCGCTTTACCGGAAAAAGGTTGCCCCGCAGCGCGCCGAGCTGCGCGACCTGCAGCACGTGCTTCTCATTGATGGCTCGTCATCGGGCATCGTTGAAGGCGTGCAAGATCTTCGAGCGCTTATGGAGGCGGCTGACGAAGAGGCAGAAATTGTCGCAACGAAGCCGGACGATATCGCACTCCTCCATTTCACCAGCGGCACGACCGGAAAGCCCAAGGGGGTCATGCACGCGCACGAGGCAGTCGTCGCTCACCACATCACCGGCTTTTACGCGCTCGACCTTCGCGCTGGCGATGTCTTCTGGTGCACGGCCGATCCCGGCTGGGTCACCGGCATGTCCTATGGCGTCATCGCCCCGCTCACGAACCGCGCCTGCATCCTGTTGGACGAGGCCGATTTTGACGCGGACCGTTGGCGTCGCATCCTGCAGAATGAGAAAGTCAGCGTCTGGTATACTGCGCCCACCGCCATTCGGATGTTGATGCGCGGGGGAGAAGACGCTTTCAAAGGCTGTGATCTGTCGGCGTTGCGCTTCATCGCCAGCGTGGGCGAGCCACTCCATGCCGAGGCGGTCGAGTGGTCGGCGAGAGCATTGGGCAAACCTATCCACGACAATTGGTGGCAGACCGAAACCGGCGGCATCATGATCGCCAACTTCGCCGCTATGGATGTGCGGCCGGGTTCAATGGGCAAACCCATTCCCGGCGTCGAAGCCGCCATCGTCGAACGCGCAGACGAGACTGTCCGTGTCATCGAGGCGCCTATGCAGATTGGGGAGCTGGCTTTGCGCCCTGGATGGCCATCCATGATGCGGGGTTACCTTCACGAAGAAGCGCGCTACCAAAAATGCTTTGCTGGTGGTTGGTATTTCAGTGGCGATCTCGCGATGCGCGACGGCGACGGCTACTATTGGTTCGTCGGACGCGCGGACGACCTCATCAAGAGCGCGGGCCATCTCATCGGCCCATTCGAGGTCGAGAGCGCGCTCATGAGCCATCCCGCCGTGGCGGAAGCCGCAGTGATCGGCTTGCCTGATCCAGTGATCGGGGAATCGATCAAGGCCTATGTCGTCTTGAAACAAGGGCATCAGCAGGACGACGCCATGTTGCGCGAACTGCTCGGCCACGCGCGTAAGCGGCTGGGACCGGCGATTGCGCCGAAGGCCATCGTGTTTCGGCAGAACCTGCCTAAGACACGCAGCGGCAAGATGATGCGCCGGCTCCTGAAGGCGCGAGAGCTCGGCCTGCCTGAAGGCGATCTCTCAACGCTCGAGAGCGATGAGAGATGAGCGCGCTGTCCACCAAGCCGCACCTGTCTCGCGCGCACGTACTCGACCTTCTGCGCCACATGGTCCGCATCCGCCGCTTCGAGCAGAAGTGCGCCGAACTTTACACGCAGCAAAAGATTCGCGGCTTTCTCCACCTCTGTGACGGCGAAGAAGGCATCGCCGCCGGAATCATTCCCCTGCTGGGAACCTCAGACCGGCTCGTCTCCACCTATCGCGAGCACGGCCATGCGCTGGCGCGCGGGCTGGCGATGAATGCGGTCATGGCCGAGATGTACGGCAAACGCGAGGGCGTGAGCGGCGGACGCGGCGGGTCTATGCATCTCTTCGACGCTGCGCACAATTTCTACGGAGGCAACGCCATTGTGGGCGGCGGGCTTCCGCTGGCGGCGGGCCTCGCACTTGGCGACCAGATGCGCAAGACTAACGCCGTCACCACCTGCTTTTTCGGCGAAGGCGCCGCCGCCGAGGGCGCTTTTCACGAGAGCCTCAATCTCACCGCGCTCTGGAAGCTTCCCGTGCTCTTCGTGTGCGAGAACAACCTTTACGCCATGGGCACAGCGCTGGCGCTTTCGGAAGCCGAGACCGATATCCGTCGCAAGGCAGAAGCTTACAAGATGACCGCTGAAGTCATCGACGGCATGGATGTGGTCGCCGTCGAAGCGGCTGCGCGGCGCGCCCTCGCCCATATTCGCGCAGGCGAGGGCCCCTACTTCCTTGAGTGCCGCACATATCGTTTTCGTCCTCACTCCATGTTCGATGCTCAGCTCTACCGCGAGAAGGCGGAAGTCGAGGCATGGAAGACGAAGGATCCCATCTCTCGCTTTCAGCGCTGGGCGATCGAGGCAGGCCTCATCCATGAGGAAGACCGACCGCAGATCGAGGCCGAGTGCGATCGCGAAATCGCCCAAGCCGTCGCTTTCGCCGAGGCCGGGACTTGGGAGCCGGTCGAGGACCTTACGCGCTACGTCTACGCGCCCGAGCGGCCAGCGCCCCCAGCGCCAAGACCCGCCAGCGGGCGAAAGGTCGAGACAACCTATCGCGAGGCCGTGCGCGCAGCGATGTGCGAAGCGCTCGACCGCGACGAGCGCGTCTTCTTGATGGGCGAAGATGTCGGCCACTATGGCGGCTGTTACGCGGTGTCGAAGGGCCTGCTGGCGACCTACGGGCCCGAACGCATTCGCGACACGCCACTATCGGAAAATGGCTTCACCGGCGCCGGCATCGGCGCAGGCATGGCCGGCATGCGCCCCATTGTCGAAGTGATGACGGTCAATTTCAGTCTCTTGGCGCTCGACCAGATTCTCAATAATGCGGCGACGATCCGGCACATGTCCGGCAATCAATTCGGCTGCCCGGTGGTGATCCGCATGGCTACCGGCGCCGGCCGGCAATTGGCGGCGCAGCATTCGCACAGCCTTGAAGGCTGGTACGCGCACATTCCGGGATTGAGAGTGCTGGCGCCGGCGACGCTGGAAGATGCGCGCGGCATGTTGTGGACAGCGCTTCAGGAGCCGGACCCCGTTCTCATTTTCGAGAACATCATGCTCTACAATATGAAGGGCGAGCTCGACGCCGAGGCCAGTTCAGTGGACATTGACCGGGCCGCTGTTCGTCGAGCGGGCAGAGACATCAGCCTCATCACTTATGGCGGCTCACTGCACAAAACGCTCGAAGCCGCCACCCAATTGGAAAAAACCGGCATCAGCGCCGAGGTGATCGATTTGCGCACGCTGCGTCCGCTCGACGACGAGACGATCATGACCTCGCTGCGAAAGACGCGGCGCACTCTCATCGTCGACGAAGGCTGGAGAAGCGGCAGCCTCTCGGCGGAAATCGGCATGCGCATTGTCGAGCAGGCCTTCTTCGATCTCGACGCGCCCATCGCGCGCATTTGCGCGGCCGAGGCGCCCATTCCCTATCCGCGGCATCTGGAACATGCCGCGATCCCTCAGGTCGAGACCATCGTCGCGGCGGCTCGAAACGTTTTGGGGAGGGGCTGATCGCAGATGAGCGAATTTCGCATGCCCTCTCTCGGCGCCGATATGGAAGCGGGCACGCTCGTTGAATGGGTCCGCAAACCGGGAGAGGCAGTCAAACGCGGCGACATCATCGCAGTGGTCGAGACACAGAAGGGCGCGATCGAGATAGAAGTCTTCGAAGACGGCATCATCGAAGAAGAATTGCTGGCGGTCGGCGCGACTGTCCCGGTCGGCGCGCCGATGGCGCGCATCCGTGTGGAAGGCGAGGTCGTTTCCGCAGGCGTTGCTTCACCAGCGCCGCCGCCTGACGCACCGCCGCCGCAGCAGGCTTCCCCCCCGCCTTCGCCGGTCATTGCGGCCGCTCCGAGCAGCGTACGTGTCTCGCCGGCGGCGCGGCGGCTCGCCAAAGATCTTGGCGTCGATCTCGCCTCCGTCAAAGGCAGCGGACCGGGCGGCACGATCACCCGAGATGACGTATCGAGTGCGGTGCCGGCACCGGTGAGGGAAAAAGGTAGATACGATTTCTCAGCAATGCGCAGGGCGATCGCTGCTGCCATGGCGCGGTCGAAACGCGAGATTCCGCACTATTATCTCAGCCACACGATTGAGATCGGCGCAGCTCAGGAATGGCTTGCTGCGCACAATGCAGCGCGAACGCCCGCAGAACGGCTCCTCATGGGCGCCTTGTTTGTGAAGGCCGTGGCGCGGGCTGCGCGCGAATTCCCAGAGTTTAACGGCTTCTACGCCGACAACGCATTCAGTGCGAGCGAAGCGATCAACGTCGGCGTCGCCATCGCTATCCGCGGCGCTGGTCTTGCCGCACCCGCCCTTCATGACACCGCCGACCTGGACGTCTCGGCGCTGATGGCGAGGATGCGCGATCTCATCGCTCGGGTTCGCGCTGGACGATTCAAGAGCTCGGAAATCGCCGATCCCACAATCACCGTCACCAGCCTCGGCGACCGCGGTGTCGAGGCGGTATGGGGCGTCATTTATCCACCACAAGTAGCGATCGTGGGCTTCGGCCGCATCACGGTGCGTCCCTGGGCCATAGAGAACGGAATCGTCGCGCGCCCCACAGTGTGCATCACGCTCGCCGCCGATCATCGCGCGACCGATGGTCATCAAGGCGCACTCTTCCTGGAGCGGATTGGAGAGCTTCTTGCCGATCCGAGCGCGCTATGACCGAGACCGAGACCGAGATACTCGCTGTGCTTCGCGATGAACTTCAGCGCCTCGCGCCCGAGATCGACTTCGACACGGTGGATCGGACGCGACCGATCCAGCAGGAATTCGACATCGATTCCATGGACTTCCTCAACTATGTGACGGCAATTCACGAACGACTCGGGGTCAACGTGCCTGAACCGGACTACGGCAAGGTCGCAACGATCTCAGGCGCGCTAGCCTACCTGAAGAGCCGCTGAGTGATCGGGTGAGGACGATCTGCGCTAGCGGCATTCGACTTCTTGAGCGTGCGCAGTCACGTAGTTTGAGGATGCGTTCCGCAGGCCATGGTAATGCTTCCCAAGCGGCTCAGCCGCTCGATTGCAGCCGTTGGTCACACTGCGTCCGCTAAGCCGCATGCTGCCCGCGCTCACCCGGATTCGCCAAGCGCTTGACACAGCGAGGGATTGACGTCTGAAACCGCGTAGCTCGACTGTCGCACAAGGGCCAACCTACGCTGTGGCCCCTATTTTCGCGAACGGCGTACTCGCTCTATTGCGGACAGTGGCTTAGCGCCCGATGCAACGGCGTGTTGTCGCCGTAATGCGACGTTCGCTTCGACGCTCGATTGACAAGGATCAATGTCTATCGGCTTCGGAGGTGCTGACGTGCGGAAGCCAGCGCAGCGCGCTGATTGATCAGTCGCCCGCGCGATAGCGCGGAACGCTCGATTGAGGAGCGCCGCTCCGTAGCCCCCGCACGGAGCGGCATTTCTTTGAGCGCATCCAAATCCTCGCCCATTTGAATCGCCGCGACGCGCTCTAGCTGCTCCTGGTTAATTGGGCGACGCACCTCATGCGCGGCGCGAAACTGTTTGGTAAGCGCCGTTTCACCAGACCAATAGGCCGACCTTTTCATTAGTTTGCGGCTAGCATAGCAGATTATGCGCCTTGAACTTACCGCTCTGGTTGGCACCCCTCCAGAGCGGCATGTTCCCTGATGCAGGCATCGAGACCAATGGGGACGAGCGTTGCTCTGGGTACAAACAGAAAGCTACGTCGGACAAGATCGACGCCGCGCCACTGGACGACGTCTACTGGACCGGCGCAGACTGAATACCTCTTTCGAAACGCCGTCCGTGGCAGTGCTACTGCGTCAGCTAAACATGCGCCGGCTGGATCTGGAGTTGGGCGGCCCCGACGTGCTGCAAGAATATTCGGAGCGTCTTGCCGGAGTAATCTGCGTTGCTGATCAACGCGGCGAAGCTGCTGTTGCTACCACCCTCCGGAATTTAGAAAAGCGATTGTCAGGAATCCGAGGCGGCCGCCCCCCTCGCGGCTAGTTATCTGAGGTGGTCAAGCGCCACTTGGACAGCGCCGTGGCGGTCAGGCATAATCGACGGAGCAATAGAGCGTCTGCAAAGGGCCAGCGCGAGACGTAGCGACGATTTCACCGAGTGGCTTACGCGATCCACTTCAGCCGTTCGCGCTCATCGCCGCGTCGCGTCGTGATCTCGCCGAAACCGCTCGGACACATCAGTCCTCTCGCCGTTGCAATACGCTTGCCCCCATCGCAGCAGGCCCCACTGCCCGTTGCGAGTGCGATCTGATAGGTTCATGCTTAGCTAGTTTGAGGGGCTGCTCAATGAGAGCAATGCTTGCGCTCGCGGCGCTGTTTTTCCTCTGTACCGGGTCGCTTGCATGGGGCCACGGCGGCGGCTTGAACGCGGACGGCTGCCACAATGAGCGTCGCACTGGCGGCTATCACTGCCATCGCTCTGGATATTCGCCCTCGCCTCGTCCCCAGGGCCTGTATCGAGCCACCCCGGCTCCCTCGTACTCGCGTGACACGGTGATCGCCGCACAAACGCTCCTAAACCAACTCGGGTGCGACGCAGGCACGCCTGACGGGAGCGCGGGCGCGATGACCCGTGCGGCGGTTGATCGCTTTGCATTGGCAACCGGACGCGCGGGCGGCGCGGTTGACGCGGGCTTGGTGAGGCAGCTCGCCGAAGCGGTTGCTGCTGGCGAGCGCTGTTAGCTTTCGTACAGGGCTATGCTGATGCAGGGGCCACTTTCACGACTGACTTGATCGCTCAATTCGTGACACTCACGCCAGCGGCCAGCGACCGTCCTGATGTCGCCGGAAGCGGTCGCTGGCGCTTGCTTTTGGCTCGATCTCAACCTTAGACGGCGAGGCGGGTACTGACCTCGTATTGCTTTCCATCTGAAAGTTTGACGCTCATCGATATGGGAGCGTCAGCCTCCGCCCGGAACAGAATTTGGTTCACTGAGCTGATTTCTAGAACGAAGCGGCCAGTCGCTGTCCTCGCACACCAAACGCGAACCTGATTTCCATTGGTAAGGGTGAGTGGGTAGGGCTGACCAATCGTGAATAAGTCAGCGATGTCGGGATCGGCTTTCAGCGTCAATGCGGCGATGGGGTTTACGACGTCCAGGATTGTTCCTCGCCAGTGCGCTTCAACCGCAATGTTCAGCGTGATCGTCATGACCTAATCCGAGTTCCTTGCATGCTCGCGCGAGCGATCGCGAGGGTTTCCCGCGACTTTCGGGTTCGCCGTTGGATCACCGAAGAGCAACCCACAATCCGAACGCGATCATTTCCCGGTCAACGATGAGCCGACTAGACCTCGCCGACTTCAGTCATTCGCCACCCCCCCGCTACACGTCAGCGCATGTGCTCCCACAGCTCCCTCTCGTCTTCGAGGCGCTGGTGTTCGTCCCCCAAGAAATCGCCGCGCGACACCACTCCCAGAAGTCGGCCAGCGTCGACTATCGGAACATGTCGAAAACCACCGTCCCACATCAGGTTGAGAGCATCTAGCGTCGTATGCTTCGGCGTCATGGTCTCAGGGTTGGAAGTCATGACTTCTTGTAGCGTCGTTTTTGACGCGCTTTTTCCCAGCGCCAGAACTCGACATACGGCATCTCTTCCGGTGAAAATTCCGACAAGTGAGCCCGTCGCGTCAGTCACAAGAACGGAGCCGACCCGTTGCTCACCCATCTTCTTGCAGGCAGACCTCACCGTTTCGGTCTGCGGCGCAATCAGGGGGGTTTGATTCAAGACGATGTCGGAAAGGCGCCTCATGGTCGCGCAGAATGAGGCCGGTATCCAATGCAGCTTTGACTTGAATCAAGCCTGGGTCGCCATTCTCTTACGAATGGCTGAGCCGATCCAATCGTGCCGCCCGGTATGGCTCGAACACTTCGGCTCGATGTCGCCGAACGCGGTCATCAGGAAAAGATGCGGCAATCACTCGCCCCCACAGGGCGATTGACGCTTTTTGGATCGGCTCTGATTGACTGGCTTTGAGATTGGCGCCAACGCGGGCACCCGCTTCGTTGAGAAGGAAGTAAGGCGGATCAAACCCCCAAAACCCTCTCGGCGAACTGATCGTCTGGATTGTTTGCGGTGGCATCGTATTAGTCGTCACGGCTGGGATGGCTTACGTCGCTGTTTTCGGCGCACCCCCACTCTGAGCGCATAGATTTAGTAGACCAGGAAGCGCACCGACCCACAGACGTTCATCCTCCGGTGACAGCTAGCCGCCGCCACCGCGTGACGCACCCTTCACCAGTGTGACGCGCCGGCGAAGATCGGCCACGTCTCTCTCCCCGTTCTTATTGGGTCAGCGTACCCGGCGGCGTGTAGCTCACGGTCGCCTGCGGGCCGAGCGGTATGTCGAAATAGACCCAGCCGATCGTCATCAGAATGCCGGCGACCATGAAGCACAGCGCGTACGGCAGCATGAGCGAGAGCAGCGACCCGACGCCGAACGTCGGATCCCAACGGCGCGCGAACGCCAGGATAAGCGGGAAGTAGCTCATCAGCGGCGTCATGATGTTGGTGTAGCTATCGCCCATGCGATAGGCGG
>LNFM01006439.1_pt1 | contig 15145 bp, 14 predicted proteins | sample 596031 | NCBI WGS metagenome assembly LNFM01 (sample SAMN04254537, study PRJNA301005) | activated carbon metagenome | isolation source: dual media filters at the Ann Arbor, Michigan drinking water treatment plant | place: USA: Ann Arbor | reverse complement strand
CCGCGCAGCACGCGGGTGCGCCGCCCCAGGCCGGCGGACACCAGCGCGGGGTTGGCGTACGCCGCGGCGAGCCGCCCACGGCGGCGCACCGCCATGACCATGCCGGAGGCCACCAGGGCCACGACGGGAAGGAACCACAGGTATTCGGGCCGTTGCCAGATCATCCGAGCCGCACCCCCCATCGCCACCATGCGGCGCCGGCCAGCAGCAGGGCGATCAGGCCGAGGCCCGCCACGGTGCCGGTCACCTCGCTGGTCACGCGCTCGGTCCCGATGAACGCGCCGAGCCGCTCGTAGACCTTCGAGACCGACTCGGCGTCGCGGCTCTCGAACGCCTCGCCGCCGGTCTGGTCGGCGATGGTCGCCAGGCTCGCGACGTCGGGCGGCACGGGGCGGCCGTCGGGCAGCGTGCCGTCCTGCGTGCCGAGCGCCACGGTGAACACCGGCACGCCGGCGCCCTGGGCGCGGTCGACGGCCTCCGAGACCGAGATGCCGTCGGTGTTGGAGCCGTCGGAGAGCAGCAGGATGCGCGCGGAGTCCTCGCGCACCTGGCCGCCCTGGCGCTCCTCGATGGCCTGCAGGGAGGTCACGATGGCCTCGCCGATGGCGGTGGCGCCGCCCGGCACCAGGCTCTCGATACCCGCCTTCAGCTGCTGGCGGTCCGTCGTGGGCGGCACGATCACCGAGGCGCCGCCCGAGAACGCGACCAGCCCCACCTCGTAGGCGCGCGGCACCCGGTCGGCGAACCGCAGCGCCGCGTCCTGCGCGGCGCGCAGGCGGTACGGCTCGACGTCGTCGGCGGCCATCGAACCCGACACGTCGACCGCCAGCATGATCGTGGACTGCTTGCGCGCCTGGTCCTGGGGCATCTGCGGCTTCGCGATGCCGAGCGTCAGCAGCAGCGCCGCGAGCGCGGCGAGCGCGAGCGGCAGGTGCCGGCGGCGGCGGGGCGCCAGGTCCACGCGGGCCAGCTCGTCCAGGTCGGGGTATGGCAGGCCGGCGCCGGGCCGCCGGGCGCGCCAGCGCACCAGCAGCCAGCCCAGCAGCGCCACCACGGGGATGGCGAGCAGGAACAGCGGACGGCCGAAGGAGATGTCGGTCACAGGGACCGCCGGCGGGGCTGGGAGAGCGCGCGCGCCAGCGGCAACACCCAGTCGCCGTCCGTGTCGAGCACCACGTGGCGGGCCCCGGCGCGGGCGAGCATTGCCGCGCGCCGGGCGCGCTCCTGGGCCTGCACCTCGGCCAGCCGGGCCTGGAAGCGCGGGTCGGCGGTGTCCACCAGGCGGGTGGCGCCGGTCTCCATGTCGCGCAGGCGCACCGGGCCCAGGGAGGGGAGCTCCCGTTCACGCGGGTCGCGCACCTCCACCGCGATCAGCTCGTGGCGCCGCGCCAGCGTGCCCATGGCGTTTTCGAGCGCCGGCGAGGGCGGGAAGTCGGAGATCACGACGATGGCGCCGCGGTGCCGGGCCACCCGCCCCAGGGCGCCGACGGCCGCGGCCAGCTGGGTGCGGCCGGGCTCCGCGGTGGAGCGCACCGCGCTCACCTCGGCGATCGCCGCCACCAGGCCGCGGCGGTCGCCGCGCGGCTGACGCACCAGGTCGAGGCCGCCCGTGGTGGTGGCGACCACGCCCAGGCGGTCACCCCGCCGGCGCAGCACCACGCCCAGCCCGGCCAGGGCCTCGGCTGCCAGCTGCCCCTTGGTGACCTCGCCGCTGCCGAAGTCCATGCTCGGGGAGCGGTCCACCAGCGCCCATGCGGTGAGCACCGGCTCCAGCTCCGGCACGCGCACCATGGCCTGCCGGGTGCGGGCGGTGAGTGCCCAGTCGATCCACCGGACGTCGTCGCCCGGTTCGTACCGGCGGGTCACCGCGGGCTCGCCGCCCGGGCCGGGCCGCCGGCCGCGGCGCTCCCCCTGCAGGATGCCGTCCAGGCGGCGTCCCACGCGGAACTCCACGCGGCGCAGCAGCGCATCCGCCCGCGCCGACGGGCGCGGGGCGGTGTCAGGCGGTGGCGCGACCGTGGCCAAGGTCGACCTCGGGCATGGGGATGGCGTCCAGGATCGCGTCCAGGACCTGGTCGGGCTTCACGTCGGCGGCGAGCGCCTCGTAGCTCAGCACCACGCGGTGGCGCAGCACGTCGTGGAAGAGCGCGTGCACGTCCTCGGGGGTCACGAAGCTGCGGCCGCGCATCACGGCCAGCGCCCGCCCGCCCCGGATGAGCCCCAGCGAGGCGCGGGGCGACCCGCCCAGGTCGAGGTACGGGGTGAGGTGGCCCAGCCCCTCCGCCCCGGGGTTCCTGGTGGCGGTCACCAGCTGCACCGCGTACTGGCGCACCCGGTGGTCCACGAACACCGCGTCGGCGGCGTTCTGGAGCTCCACGAGGTCCTCCGGGGTCAGCAGCTGGCGCGGCACCGGCGGGTCGGAGGCCATGCGCCGCACGATCTCCTCCTCGTCCTGCGCGGAGGGATACCCCAGGATGACCTTCATCGCGAACCGGTCCACCTGCGCCTCGGGCAGGGCGTACACGCCCTCGCTCTCGATGGGGTTCTGGGTGGCCATCACCAGGAACGGCTTGGGCACCGCGTGCGACTCGCCGGCGATGGTGGCGTGGCCCTCGGCCATGACCTCCAGCAGCGCGGACTGCACCTTGGCGGGCGCGCGGTTGATCTCGTCGGCGAGGACGAAGTTCGCGAACACCGGGCCCAGGCGGGTGGTGAACTCGCCGTTGCGGTCGAGCACCTGGCCGCCGACCACGTCGCTGGGGACCAGGTCCGGGGTGAACTGGATGCGGGCGAAGTCGCCGCCCACCACCCGCGCCACCGTCTCCAGCGTGAGCGTCTTGGCGAGGCCCGGCACGCCCTCCAGCAGGATGTGGCCGCGGGCCACGAGGGCCACCAGAACGCGGTCCAGGAGGCGGTCCTGGCCCACGATCACGCGCCGCAGCTCGTAGAGGACGGCCTCCAGGCGATCGCGGGGGGTGGCGGCCGGCCCGGGGACCGGGGCGGGTGCGAGGGTGTCCTCCACGGAGAACGGCTCCTGGTCGTGGCGGTGGGTCATGGGACGCGCTCCAGCAGCTCGGTCACGCGGGACGCGGGGACGGCGAAGCCGATCCCGACGTTCCCGCTGATGGGCGCGCGGATGGAGGTGGGGATGCCCACCAGCCGGCCGCGCAGGTCGAAGAGCCCGCCACCGGAGTTGCCCGGGTTGATGGGGGCGTCGGTCTGGATCATCGGCACGCCGCCGCCGTCGGCGGGGCGGTCGACGTAGCTCACGATCCCCGAGGTGACGGTGTTCTGCAGGCCGAACGGGCTGCCGATGGCGAAGACCTGGTCGCCCACGCGCAGGCCGCCGTTGGCCTCCGTGGCCATCAGCGCACCGGGGCCCACCGGGCCGGCGGGCTCGAGGATCGCGAGGTCCTGCCCGGGGTCATCGGCGACCACGCGGGCCGACACGCTGCGGTCGTCCGCGGTGACGATCTCGACGCGGTCCTGACCATCGATGACGTGGTGGTTGGTCACGATGAGGCCGCGGTCGGACAGGACGACGCCGCTGCCCTGGCCGGTGCCGGACCGCACGACGACCACCGACGGCGCGGCCGCCGCCACGGCGGACGCCAGCGCCCCGGCGGGGCTGCTGGGCGCCGGGGCGGCGGTGGTGGGGGTGGCGGGCGGCGGCGAGGAGTCGCCGCCACCGAAGGTTGCGCCGGCCACGCCGCCGATGGCGCCGGCGGCCAGCACCGCGGCGATCACCGGCAGGCCGATGCGCGTCCCCGGCCCGGACGCGGGCCGCGTGCTGCGGCCGCGCGGGCGGGGCGGGGCGGGGCGGGCGGCGGGTGGCGGACGCCACCCGCGGGGGTCGTCGGCCCGAAGCGGCGGCAGGCCGTCGCTGGGCGCCGCCTTCGGCGGGATGGGCGGCAGGCCGTCCGGCGAGGCGGGGCGGGGCGGGATCGGGGGAAGCTCGTTCACGGGCAAGGTTGTACCGCCGGTGTGTGAAGACTCCGTTGCGAGCCGCTGAAGAACGGGCTCCGGAACGCCGGTTCCCGGGTCAGCCGCGGGCGGCCGCCGCCCGGGCCCGAACCGCGCGGAGCTCCGCCAGCTGGTCGGCCAGGTCGTCGGCCATCTGCGCGCGCGACGCGGCCCGCGCGAGGCGCACGCGCGCCCGCAGCAGCTGCGCCTGCCCCTCGTCGTGTGAGGTCCTCGGCCACGCGGGCGAGCCGGCGCACGCGATCCCACAGGGCGTCGGCGACGGCGTCCGGTCCGGATGCGGCTGGCAGCGGCATGCCCACAGCATGGCCACGCGTCCGGCGGGCGCGCAACCGGACGTTCGGAGAGCCCGCCTACCCCTCCGCGGGTTCCGGCGAGTTCCCGCCCTCGCCCTCGGCCGGCCCGGCCCCGGCACCCCCGCGGGAGCGGCGACGGCGACGGCGACGGCGCGGACGTGCGGCCCCTGTGGCCGGGGTCTCGCCGTCCGCGGGCTCGGCGGGGGCCTCCGAGACCGGCGCGTCGTCCGCGTCGGTCTCGGCCGTTCCGGGCGGCGGCGATGCGGCGGCCGGCGCGGTGCCGTCGCCCATCGGGGTGCTGAGACGGCGACGACGGCGACGGCGCGAGCGCGTGGCGGCCGCGCCCTCCTCGGCGGCTTCGCGGCGCTTGCCGCCCTCGCCGATCCCCACGTCCTCGGCGGACGGCAGGCGCGGGAAGCGGGTGCGCAGCGCGTTCCAGGCGCGCCGGGAGAGCAGGGCCTTCGGCTGGGTGGCACCGACGGCGGCGCGCAGGGCGCGGCGCGCGTCGGCGGTGGAGCGCAGCTCGCCCCAGCCGCCCACGGCGGCGGCGGCACGGGCCGCCAGGCGAACGTGCTCGGGCCGGGTGGGGACGTCGCCGGGGCCCAGCACCACGGTGAGGCGGGCGGCCTGTCCCAGCCGCAGGGGCGGATCGCCCTCCGGCGGCGGCACCGGCTCCGGCGGGGGGCCACCGGCGGCCTTCAGCCACATGGCGATCACGTTCACCTCGCCGCCGTTGGCGATGAGGTGCCGGGCCTCCCAGGCCGCGATGCGGGCGGCCTCCTGGTTGCGGCCCGGCCGGTGCACCTCGGCGAGGCCCCGAGAGACGTCCCAGGCCCAGGCCGGCGCCCACGGCGAGGCCTCCTCCAGCGCGCTCCACCGGCGGCGGCGGTCGCCGGAGCGGCCGAGCTGTTCCAGGGCGGTGATGCGGTCCCACTTGCCGGAGCCGTTGGCGTGGTACCACAGCGACCGCAGCCGCTCGCGCGCGGTCATCCGCAGGCGGTCCAGGACCTTGCGCGGCACGTCGTCGGGCAGCGACATCCGCAGGTCGGGCTGCACCAGCAGCGCCATCGCCCACTCGCGCCACATGGGCTGGTCGGCGCCGTCGCGGGCGTGGCGCTCCAGCACCCCGGACAAACCCCACCAGGCGATCGCCCCCTGCGGCGGCAGGCCGGCGGCGACGCGGTCGGCGACCTCCTGGCAGGTGGCCTCCGACGCGGCGGCCTCGATCCACTCCTCCACCAGGATGCCGCGCAGCTGGCCGGTGTCGGCCTCGCGCCAGCCGCCGTTGGCGAAGCCCCGGGCGATGTCGTGGTGGTCGGCGCCGGTGTTGACCAGCTGTGAGACGTTGCCGTCACGCTCGGCCAGGACGCGCGCGGCCTTGGCCAGCTTGTGGCGCTCGTCGCCGGCGTCCGGGGGCCCGGCCACCCGGCCCAGCGGCTTGTACCAGCCCACCCCGAAGATGTCGTGGCTGGTCTTCACGCCCATCGGGTCGCCCTTGGGCAGGAACTCGACGGACACCGCCTCCTTGTCCGGGGCGGGGCGCATCACACGGCCCAGGCGCTGCACGAAGACGCGCTCGGAGGTGGTGGGGGCCAGGTGCATCACCACCGAGGCCCGGGTCTCGTCCCAGCCCTCGGTGAGCAGGTCGGCGTTGCACAGCACGTCGATGAAGCCCTCGCCGAACATCTTCAGCGTGGTCTGCAGCTCGCGCGCCGGCGTCTGGCCGGACACCGCGGCCGCCTTCACGCCGCGCTCCTTGAGCTCGTCGGCGAGGTTGTGCGCCTGGGCGACCGTGGCGGTGTAGGCCACGCCGGCCAGCCCGAGCGGCTGGAAGTGCTCGGCCCAGACGTCCGCGCACGCCTTGTGCCACAGGGCCTTGTCGAGGGCCCGGCCGAGGCTGCCCTGCTCGAAGTCACCGCGCACCCGGGCGACGTCGGAGAGGTCCACGGCGCGCTCGACCCGCAGGGAGCGCAGGGGGCAGAGGATGCCCCGCTCGATCGCCGACCCCCGGTCGAGGGTCGTGGCCACCGGCCCGAAGATCTGCTCGACGTGACCGGTGGTGGTACTGCCCGTCGCGGTGAAGCCCACGACCGTGGCGTGGACGGCCCGGTCGAGCAGGAGCCGCGTCTGGGCGCCGAGGGCCGTGTGGGCCTCGTCGCAGATGAGCAGGCCCAGGCCCTCCCAGTCGATGCGGTCCTGGTGGCGCAGCGCCGCCTGATAGGTGCACACCGCCACGCCGGGCCGGCCGATGGCCTCGGGGCCCTCCGCGTGCACCGTGACCGCCGGGAAGTGCCGGTGGAACTGGGCGATCGTCTGCTCCGCCAGGTTGCGACGGGGCACCAGCACGCACGCCGATCCGCCCATGGCCTGCGCCAGGGCACAGAACATCACGGTCTTGCCGGAGCCCGTCGGCGAGTCGACCCAGGTGCGCTGGACCCCATGGGTCAGCCGCACGGCCAGCTCGTCGAGGGCCTCCAGCTGGTGCGGGCGCAGGACGACGTCGGGCCAGGCCCGCGACGGGTCGTCCAGCGCGGCACGGAGGCCGTCAGCCGGCAACGTTGGGGCACTCACTTCGGTCGTGGAATGCAGTCCTTCTGGCATCCAGTCGCGAGTCCCGCCGCTTCATCGAGGACGCGGTGGGTCGGCGTGGTCAGGCGAGGGGTGGGGTCCACCTCGGGTCGCGTGCGTGACGCCTGCTCAGCGGGGGGTTCGAGACGGAGCAGGGCGTCGTCCAGAATGGGCGACCACGCGCACGTTACCACGCGTTCCGGCCACGTGAAGAGCCCCGCGGGCCCGCCGGGGGGATCCGACCGGGGCCATGGTTACCATCGCGGTCGCATGTCAACCAATCCCGAGCCGTCCGCCCGCCGCTCCCCGGTCGCCCTCCCGCTGTTCATCGCGGTGGGCCTCGCGTGCCTGGTGGGCGGGTTCTTCGTGGGGTGGCTCACGCGGGGCGACGGCGGCACCGCGCAGGTGCTTCCGACGGTGGAGGCCCCGGCGCCCGCGACCACCACGGCGCGCACCACCACGGCCAACCCGCCCGCCGCGCCGGCCGAGCTCAAGCCCGCCCAGATCACCCTCGGCATCCTGAACGCCACGTCGGTCACCGGGCTGGCCGCGCAGACGGCCGCCAGGGCGGCGGGCCTGGGCTATCCCAACCCGGCCACGGGCAACGCGCCCACCCAGACGACCCCGACGGTCGTGTACTTCCGGCCCGGCAAGCGGCCCGCCGCCCAGCGCGTGGCCAAGGATCTGGGCTACCGCACGGTCACCGCGCTGCCCGCCACCGGCGCCATCGCGACCGCGGCGCCCGCCGGGGTGGACGTGATCGTGGTCCTCGGTCCGGGCTAGGCCCCGGAGCCGAGCATGAGGATCGGCGTCCGGGTGCCCCAGTACGGGGGCGACTGGGCGACGCTGCGAGTGGTCGCCGAGCGGTTGGACCGCCGGGGCGTGGACGCCCTGTGGGTGAACGACCACCTCCAGTCCCCCGGGCGCATCAAGCGCGAGCCCACCTTCGAGGCCTTCACCACCCTGGCGGCGCTCGCGCAGCTCACCACCCGCGCGCGGCGCGCCACGTACCGGCCGCCGCAGCTGGCGGCGAAGATGGCCACGGTGCTGGACGTCATGTCCGGCGGCCGCATGATCCTGGGCCTCGGCACCGGGTCCGACCGGGCCGAGCACGACGCCTACGGGTTCGCGATGGGCACGCCCGCCGACCGCACCGCGGGTGTCCGGCGGGCGCTCGAGGTGGTGGGCGCGATGCTGGCCCATCCCGACGGCGCGGACGTCGAGGGGGTCCTCGCCGACGCCCCGAACCGCCCGTCCATCGGCGCCCCGCCGGTGTGGCTGGCGGCCCACGGCCCGGTGCTGCTGCGCCTCGCCGGACGGCGCGCCGACGGCATCGTGGCGGCGTGGACCACACCCGAGGCGTTCGGCGACCGCATCCGGCTGGCCGCCGAGGCCGCCGAGGCGGCGGGCCTCCCCCGGCCCGCGGCGGCGCTCTACACCTTCTGCCTGGTGGGGTCCGACGCCGAGATGCGCGGATGGCTGGCCGATGAGGCCCGTGCGCTCGGCAGCACGCCGGAGGGGGTCCTGCGCTGGCTCCGGGCACGCGGCGGCATCATCGGCACCCCCGAACAGGCACGGGAGGTGCTCGCCGCCCACGCCGCCGCGGGCGGCACCGACGCCATCCTCGCCCTCCCCTCGCGCCTGCCCGTGGAGGCGTTCGACGCCCTGGCCGAGGCCCTGCTGCCCGGCCCCGCGGCGCCCCCCGCCACACCGGCGGTGCCGGACGTGTCCCCCCGGGACAACCTGGTGCACCTGCTGGTGCAGCGCCACCGCGAGGCCGGGGCGGGAGGGCGGGTGGCCGCGATCGACGAGGACGGCGAGTGGACCTACGACGCGCTCGGTGACGCCGCCGCGCGGGCCGCCGGCGCGCTGGCCGGCGCCGGGGTGCGCCGCGGGGACCGCGTCGCGATCGCCCTGCGCGACGGGCGCCCATGGCTGGCCGGGTTCCTGGGCACGGCGTGGCTGGGCGCGGTGGCCGTGCCGGTGGACCCCGCCAGCCCCGCCGACCGCGTGCGGCTCATCCTCGACGACTGCGAGCCCGCCCTCACGCTGGCCGACCCTGAGGTTGACGCCGGCGGCTGGCCCACCGCCCCCGCGTCGCTGCTGGAGGCCGGAACGCCCCGGCCCGCGGCCGCGGTGCATCCCGACGACCTGGCCTACCTGGTCTACTCCTCCGGCTCCACGGGCCGGCCCAAGGGCGCCATGCACGCGCACCGGGACATGGCCACCGGCATCGACACCTACGCGCGGCACGTCCTGGAGCTGACCCCGGCCGATCGCTGCCACTCCGCGGCGCGGCTGTTCACCTCGCTGGGGTTCGGGAACGGGTTCTTCCGGGTGCTCGGATCGGGTGCCACGGCGGTGCTGAGCGGCGCGCGTCCCAACCCCCGCACCACGCTGTCGGTGGTGGCCGCCCACCGGGTGACGGTCCTCACCGGCGTCCCCACGTTCTGGGCGCAACTCGCCGAGTTCCTGACGCGGCACCCCCAGCCCGGGGTGCTGGACGGGGTGCGGCTCGCGGTGGCCTCCGGCGACAGCCTGCCCGGCCCCGTGGCCGCCCGGCTGGAGGAGCTCACCGGCCTGCGCATCATCGAGGGCCTGGGGTGCTCGGAGTGCTCGAACGTCCTCATCTCCACGCGGGCCGGGCAACGCGGCGGCGGCACGCTGGGCTCCGTGGTGCCGGGCGTGGAGGTGGAGCTGCGCGACCCCGACGGGCGGGTCACCGGTGATGGTGAGCCCGGGCGGCTGTGGATCCGCAGCGCGTCCAACACCTCCGGCTACTGGCGCCGGGCGGAGCTCACCCGCGACCTGGTGCACGGCGAGTGGCTGCGGATGGGCGACGTGCTGGTGCGCGAGAACGGCGCGTACCGTCACGTGGGCCGGGTGGACGACCTGTTCAAGGTGGACGCCCGCTGGGTGAGCCCCACCGAGGTGGAGGCGTGCCTGCTGGGCCATCCCGCGGTGCGCGAGGCCGCCGTGGCCGGGGTGCCCGACGACGCGGGCCTGCTGCGCGTGCACGCGTGGGTGGTCACCGAGGGTCCGGCGCCGGAGGGCCTGGGCGCCGAGCTGCGCCGGCACGTCGCGCGCGCGCTGGCGCCGTACATGGCCCCGCAGGCCGTGACGCCGCTGCCCGCCCTGCCGCGCCTGCCGTCCGGCAAACTTGACCGGCGGTCACTGCGGCTGGGCGGGAGGACGACGTGAAGGTGGAACTGGACGGGGAGCGCGCGTTCATCGCGGCCATCGGGGAGCGCGTCCGCACCTTCGCGGCCACGCGGGACTGTGAGGCGCCGGCGGTGCGGGTGACCCTCTCGAGAACTTCCTGCTGGCGGCCATGGAGCCCGAGCCCGGCGGCGGCATGATCACCCTGGCGCCCATCCCCGAGGACCTGTCGGAGCTGGTGGAGTCGACACCCGGCCGGTGGGTGACCCCCACCGCGCTCATCGTCCGGATCGGCGACATCCGCACGCTGGAGATCCTGGCCGAGGCGCCGGAGGAGATCCGCGTGGGATTCCAGCTGCCGGAGCGCCCGGCCCGCTGACGTCCACCCCGCGGCGGGACCCGCGGGCCCTCAGCCGCCGGTGACCGGCCGGGCCGTTCCCGGCGCCGCCGGGTCGCGCAGATCGAGGGTGCCCAGGCGATCCGGAAGGGCGGGCGTTTCGAGCCACGCGGTGAACAGCGCGCCCAGGTCGCGCCCGGCCTCGGCCTCCGCGACCGCAACGAAGTCCTCGGTCGACGCGTTCGAACCGGCGTACCGTTCAACGAACCGGCGGGCGATGCGGGCGAACGCCGCCTCCCCGACCTCCAGGCGCAGGGCGTGGAGGGCGAGCGCGCCCCGGTGGTACTGCGACGACCCGAACAGCGCGGGCCCCGGGTCGAGCGGCGCCCGGCCGTCCATCTCGTCCCCGTGCTCCGCCAGCAGGCCGCGAACCCAGGCGTCCCAGTCCCATCCCGGGTCCTCGGAGGCCGCCCACAGGGCCTCCCCGTAGGTGGCCCACCCCTCGTTGACCCAGATGTCGCGCCAGCCCTTCAGCGAGACGTGGTTCCCGATCCACTGGTGCACGATCTCGTGGACGACGATCGCGGCGCCCTGCTCGGCCAGGAGATCGGCATCGATCACCGACAGCGTCTGCGTCTCGAGCGCCTGGCCGAAGAGGTCGGTCACCACCGCGGCGCCGTAGGTGGCGAACGGGTAGGGGCCGAACAGCGCGGCGAAGTGGTCGATCATCCTGGCCTGATCCGCGAGCTGCGCGCGCGCCTGCCGCGGGACGCCCTCCCGGTGCGGCCGCCGGGCACGGTCTCGAGCCGGCCCATCACCACCGTCGTCAGGTAGCTGGCCTGCGGCTCGGGCTGCCGGTACACCCAGGTCACCCGGCCGTCCGGGCGGGCGGTCCGGGTGGCCAGCGCCCCGTTGGCGACGGCCTGGACGCCCTCGGGCACCGTGAGCCGGATGGTGTAGCCGGCCTTGTCGCTCGGGTGGTCGTTGACCGGGAACCAGCTGGCCGCGGACTCCGGCTGGCCGAATACCACCACCGAATCGCCGCGGTCCCTCCAGCCCCCGTCCTGGATCGGCGGGGCGGGGCGGCCGGTGTAGCGCACCCGCACCACCGCCCGTGCCCCGTCGGCCAGCGGGCGGGCCGGGGTCACCACCAGCTCGTCGCCGTCCCGGTCGACCGCGGCGGGATCACCGTCGACCGTCACCTCCGTCACATCGAGCCCCACCAGATCCAGGTTGAAGCGCGACAGCCGCTGCAGCGCCACCAGGCGGATCGTGGCCGAGGCGCCGATCTCCGGCTCGCCCGGGCTCCATGCCACCGAGAGGTCGTAGGACGCGACGTCGTAGCCGCCGTTGCCCATCCCCGGACGCAGCGGGTCCCCGACGTCGGCGGCACCCGCGTCCGGTGGGGGTGGAGGTGCGTCGCCCCCACCGCACCCGGCGAGCAGGAGCGCGGCGGCGGCCGCCGCGGCGCCGCGGCCCATCGTCAGGCGTGTTCGCCGCACATCCGCACGATAGCCATGCCCGGGAGGGTGGCACCAGCGGGGTCGGTCCACCTCGGGGGAGTGGCCGCGGGCGCCGCCGCTCACATGGCGGCGAGGTGTCCCAGCGCCGCCCGTCCCGCCGCGACGTACACCGGCAGGGCGCGCTCGGCGCCGAACCGGATGTCGGCCACCGCCCGGCACGCCGCGTACCAGTGCGCCCGCTCGACCAGCGCGGTGGGCAGCGGGCCGTAGGCGGTGGCGGCCGCGGCCAGCAGGGGCGCGCCGCCCCAATGCAGGAGGCCCCCCAGATCCCGCGCCGGGTCGCCCAGGCACGCGTCCGACCAGTCGATGACGGCCACCGGCGTGCCGGCCTCGTCGAGCAGCACGTGCTCGGCGGCCAGGTCGCCATGGAGCAGGCGCGGACGGACGCCGGCGGCGGTGAGCGGGCGCACCAGGATCGCTTCGAGGTCCGCGCCCTCCTGCGGGGTCAGCGCGCCGAGGACGCCCACCGCGTCGAGGTCCTCCAGGGCGTCGTCCCGCCAGTCCGAGAGGTCCGGCTCCAGGTCCTCCGGCACGCCGATCCGGGCGAACGGGGCGGGGTCGAGTTCGTGCAGCACACGCAGCGCGGCCCCCATCGGCGGGCCGCATGCCCGGGTGGACAGGGCGCCGTCCCAGACGATGGCCGGTGCGCCGGCCAGCCGCGGATAACCGCCCATCGCGGGCGTGTCGGCGTGCCCCGGTGGCGCGAGCCAGCGGAACTCTGGAACCGCGAGGTCCAGCAGCGGGGCGAGCATGCCGGTGAGCCTGGCCTCGCGCATGAGCGCGTCGGCGGACTCGCCGCCCATCCCGAAGCGCACCACCGCGCGCCCGCCCGCGTCGAACGCCGCGTGATCGGTGCCCGCGCCCAGCGGCGTCACGGGGAGGGCGGCCAGGTCCGGGAACCGCTCCGCGATGAGGGCGCCCGCCCGCGCCGCGTCGATGTGGGGACCACCGGGCACCACGCCCCCGCTCACCTCAGCCCGCGGGCACGTTCCCGAACCAGTCCACCAGGAGCGCGTTCACGCGGTCGGGGGCCTCCTGCTGCACCCAGTGGCTCACGCCGGGAAGGCGCTCCACGCGCAGCGGCCCGGCGACCTTCGTGATGGAGCGCTCCAGCAGGCCCAGGCCCAGGTACGCGTCGGCCTCTCCCCACACCACCAACGTGGGCACCGTGACCGGGGGCAACTGCGGCGGCGGGCGCAGCCAGGCGGCCGCCGGCATGTTGGCCCGGTAGTAGTTCAGGGCGGCGGTGAGGGCGCCCTCCTTCGTGAAGGCGTCCACGAACACCGCCTCCTCCGCGGCGGTGAACGTGCCGGGCGCGGCGTTGCGGAACACCATGTCCCGCAGGTTGTGGAAGTCGTTCGACGACAGCCACGCCTCCGCCACGCCCGGGAACTGGAACAGCAGCATGTACCAGCTCTTGGCGCGCTGCTCGGGGTCCTCGTTGCGGGCCTCCGCCGAGGCCACCGGGTGGGGCGAGTTGAGGATGACCAGCGATGCGACCCGGTCGGGGTGCAGCGTCGCCGCGACCCACGCGAGGCTGCCGCCCCAGTCGTGCCCCACCACGTGGGCACGCTCGAGACCCAGCGCGTCCATGAGGGCGATGACGTCCCCCGCCAGGGCCTGGATGCCGTAGTCCTCGACGCGCGCCGGACGATCGGAGGCGCCGTAGCCGCGCAGGTCGGGGGCGATCGCCCGGTACCCGGCCCCCGCCAGCGCCGGGATCTGATGACGCCACGAGTACGCCAGCTCCGGGAAGCCGTGCAGCAGGATCACCGGGTCGCCATCACCCTCGATGGTCACCGAGAGGCGGATGTCGCCGGCCTTCACGCGTTCGGTCGTCATGGCCGGGAGCGTACCGGCGGGTCCGCTAGATGAGGTACCCATAGGAACCCGGGGCCCGATGCCCCATCATCATCAGCAGCCCGCACGATGCGGGACGGAGACGGCCCCGAGGGGCACCGGTGCCGTCGCCTGAGCGTCACGGATGGACCATGGAGGGCGATGACACGGGGGCGTCGTCGCCCTCTCTTACCGTCCGGCCGTCCCTCGGGGCGGCCGGATGCTCCCATCGGCGCCGATCCGCGCCGCGGTGGCCCCGAAGTCATCCCTGGACAGGCGGGCCACGCGGGAGACGCCGTCCCCGCCGGGCGTGGGCGCGCCGCCGCCCACCAGCACCGTGGGACGCAGCCGGCCCGAGACGAAGCGGCCGTCGGCGCGCAGCGTCACCTGCAGCACGCCGCTCACGCCGGACGCGCCCGTGAGGTTGAAGGCCTTCCAGCCCAGGAAGTTGCCGAGGCTGTAGGCGATGAGCCGGCCCTTGTAGAACTCCATGCCGCGCAGGACGTGCGGACCGTGGCCCACCACCAGGTCGGCCCCCGCGTCGATCGCGGTGCGCGAGAAGCCCTTCACGTCGCCGCGGTTCTCACCCAGGAAGAACTCGGTGCCGGGACGCACGCGGGTGGCGTCGCGCCCCTCGGCGCCGGCGTGCATGGTCACCACCACCAGGTCGGCCTCGGCGGCCGCGCGGGCGACCAGGCGCCGCACCGCCGCCCGGTTCTCCATCCGGTTGCCCCACCTGTAGGTGGCGAAGCCCAGCACGGCGACCTTCGACTCCCCCACGGTGAGCACCGCGTACCGGCCCGGCCGGCCCGTCTCGGCGAGCTTGGCGCGGCGCAGCGCGGCGACGGTGTCGGCCAGGCCGACGTCCCCGAAGTCGTACCCGTGGTTGTTCGCCAGGTTCATCACCGTGAACCCGGCGGCCGTGAGGTTGGTGACGTACGACGGGGGCGTCCGGAACGAGTAGCAGTTGGGACTTCCCGACCCGCACTTGGAGGCGCCACGCGTGGTGAGGGTGCCCTCCAGGTTCCCCAGGACCACGTCCCCCTTCAGCAGCGGCTTCACGGCGGTGAACAGCGACCGGCCGCCGTTCGGCGGGAGCCCGAACTGCGGGGTGCCCATCATCACGTCGCCGGTCGCGGCGATGCTGATCCGCTGCTCCGGCTCGGCGGGCGTGCGCGGCGGCGGCAGAGCCGCGGTGCCGGCCGGCCCGGTGGCGGTGCGGCCCTGGTCGGCAGACGCGGTGGAGGCGTCGCCGCCCCCGCCCCCGGTCGCCACCACGATGCCGGCGGTCACCAGGAGCGCCAGCACCCCCAGCGCTCCCGCGCGGCGGCGCATGATCACGCGGCGTCGCGCCTGACGGCGTCGCTCCCGCAGCTCATCGGCGCTCCGTCCCACGGGGGTCAATGTACGCGCACCCGCGGCATCCACGCCACGGTTCCTAG
>LNFM01009724.1_pt1 | contig 15146 bp, 14 predicted proteins | sample 596031 | NCBI WGS metagenome assembly LNFM01 (sample SAMN04254537, study PRJNA301005) | activated carbon metagenome | isolation source: dual media filters at the Ann Arbor, Michigan drinking water treatment plant | place: USA: Ann Arbor | reverse complement strand
ACCCTGCCCTGCTTCGCAAAGCTCGCGGGTCACGAGGTCACGATCTGGAACGACCACGAGCAGGACGTCGATCGCCTGGCCGAACGGCTGGCCGATACGGAAGTGCTGGTCCTGTTCCGCGAGCGCACCCAGATCCGCGCGGCGCTGCTGGAGAGGCTGCCCAAGCTGAGACTGATCAGCCAGCGCAGCGTCTATCCCCATATCGACATCGATGCCTGCACGCGGCTCGGCATCGTCGTGTCGTCGAGCCAGCATGCCGGCACGCCGTCCTATGCCGCGGCGGAACTGACCTGGGCGCTGGCGCTCGCTGCGTCGCGCCTGCTGCCGCAGCAGATCGAAGCGCTGAAGACCGGCCGCTGGCAGATGGGTGTCGGCTCGACGCTGCGCGGCAAGACGCTGGGCATCTACGGCTATGGCCGCATCGGTGCGACGGTGGCGGGCTACGGCCGCGCCTTCGGCATGCGCGTGCTCGTCTGGTCTCGCGAGAAGACGCGGGAAGATGCGCGGCGCGATGGTCACGAGGTGGCACCCGACAAGCTGACCTTCTTCCGGGAATGCGACGTGCTCTCGCTCCACATGCGGCTGGTGGATGCGACCCGAGGCATCGTCACCCGGGCGGATCTCGCGGAGATGAAGCCGACGGCGATCCTGGTGAACACCAGCCGCGCGCCCCTGATCGAGCCGGGCGCGCTCGTCGCCGCGCTCCAGGCCGGGCGCCCGGGCATGGCGGCCATCGATGTGTTCGAAAAGGAACCGGTGCTCGACACCGATCATCCGCTGCTCAACATGCCGAACGTCATCGCAACACCGCATATCGGTTACGTCTCGCGCGACGAATACGAGGTGCAGTTCAGCGACATCTTCGACCAGATCGTCGACTACGCCGGCGGCACGCCGAGCCATGTCGTCAATCCAGCGGTTCTCGCGACCGCACGGCGTTGAGGTTGGTTATCCCGCCGACGGCACGGTCTCGGGGTTTGCCGTCCCGAGGCCGATCATGGTCGCGAGCAACTGTTCGGCTGCCTTCAGGGCTTCAGCGACGTCCCAGGAGCCGTCCCACCTTCACGCATGCCGCAAATCGGAAGATCAAGCTGGCTCGCTACTTGTTGTCCGCGTGATCGCGGAGTGCGGCGCCGAACGCCTGGAAAAGCTTGCGGTTGATCGGATTGGTCTGCGGATCGTATTCGGCGTGCCACTGGACGCCGACGGCGAAGCCGGGCGCTTCGGCAATGCAGATTGCCTCGATCGTGCCGTCCTCTGCCACACCTTCGATCGCGACGCGCTTGCCGGGATGAGTTGACGCGAATGCAGTCGCATCCGAGCAGACCGGCGAAGTAGCCCTCCGGCACGAGCTTCACCTCGTGGCGGTCGGCAAACACGACCGTGGGATCGGGGTGGACCTCGCCATTCTCGAGGCGCGGCATGCGATGGTTCATGCGGCCCGGAATGTCCCGGATCTCGGGATGCAGCGAACCGCCGAACGCCACGTTCATTTCCTGGAAGCCGCGGCAGATGCCGAAGATCGGCACGCCGCGCTCAACGCAGGCCTCGATCAGCCCAAGCGCCATCGCGTCGCGATCCTGGTCATACGGTTCGTGGGCGGGATGCGGCTCGAGTCCAAAGCGCGTCGGATGGACATTGGCTCGTGCGCCGGTGAGGAGAATACCGTCGACCGCGCCCAACAGGGCTTCGATGTCGGTGATGTCCGGCGTGCCCGCGAACATCAACGGCAGGGCGCCGGCGACTTCGGCGACCGCCCGCATGTTTCGCTGCCCCACAAGCTGGACATTGTGCCGGTCGTTCACGACGCCGGAATTGCCGATCACCCCGACCACGGGCTTCTTGGTGCTGGTAATCAACGCTCGCCTGCTTGAACCATTCGATGCCCGATAATGACACCAGCCCCGGCACGGTGCGAGTCCGCTCTAGCTGGTTTACATTGACAGCGGCACCCGCCGGTGCGTGAATCAGGCACGCCTGCAGCAGGGAGGTTTAGATGCTTCCACCCAAGCAACGTGCCGCAAGGATTGCCGGTGCAATCGTTCGGGCCACGGCATAGCGGCACCCACGAACGGCACGGCGGGAGCGGCCCCAGCGGGTCGCATCAGTTGGGCAAGACCCCGACCAGGCCGCTCCCGGCGTTCGCTCTCCAGATTGTGTCGGACTACTTTGCAGCCACCACCTCGACCTCGACCAGCATCGAGGGATCGGCCAGCCCCGCTACCACGAGCAGAGTGGACGCCGGATACGGCTCCTGCCCGACATACTTGCCGCGCACCTCGCGGAACGCCGGGATGAAGCGGCTGTCCGTCAGAAAGACGGTGAGTTTCACGATATCGCGGAAATCCATGCCGCCGGCCTTGAGTACCTCGCCGATATTCTTCCAGACTTGGTCGCTCTGCGCCTCGATGCCGTCCTGCAGCTTTCCGGCCGAATCGACGCCGACCTGACCCGACACGTAGAGCACGCGCGCTTCGGGCGGCACCTCCACACCGAGGCTGTATTTGCCGGCGACGGAGACGGACTTGGGATTGTGGAACTTGATGGTCATGCCGGGCACTCCATTGTAAGGGAGGCGCACGGTTTCAGGTCGGAGAGCATGGCGTCAAGCACCAAGCCCGTACACATCGTCGGCGGCGGTCTCGCGGGCAGCGAGGCTGCGTGGCAGCTCGCCCAGGCGGGCGTGCCGGTGGTGCTGCACGAGATGCGGCCGGTGCGCGGCACCGAGGCCCATCTCACCGACAGTCTCGCGGAACTGGTCTGCTCCAACTCCTTCCGCTCCGACGACGCCGCCAACAATGCCGTCGGCGTGATCCACGAAGAGATGCGCCGCGCCGGCTCGCTGATCATGCGCTCGGCCGACGCGCACAAGCTGCCGGCCGGTGGCGCACTGGCGGTCGACCGCCACGGTTTCTCGGCCGCGGTGCAGGAGACCCTGCTCGCCCATCCGCTGGTGACGCTGGAGCGCGCGGAAGTCGCGGGTCTGCCGCCCGAGGACTGGGACAGCGTCATCGTGGCGACCGGTCCCCTCACCTCGCCCGCACTGGCCGAGGCGATCGCCAAACTGACCGGCGAGGATTCCCTCGCCTTCTTCGACGCCATCGCGCCGATCGTCCATCACGAGAGCATCGACCAGTCGATCGCCTGGAAGCAGTCGCGCTACGACAAGGTCGGTCCAGGCAATGTCGAGGGCAGCGACGGCGCCGATTACTTCAACTGTCCGATGGACAAGCCGCAGTACGAGGCGTTCGTCGCCGCGCTGCTCGCAGGCGAGAAGACCGAGTTCAAGGAGTGGGAGCACAACACGCCCTACTTTCAGGGCTGCCAGCCGATCGAGGTCATCGCATCCACGGGACCGCAGAGCCTGCGCTTCGGGCCGATGAAGCCCGTCGGCCTCCGCGATCCGCGCACCGGGCATCGCCCCTGGGCCGTGGTGCAACTGCGCCAGGACAATGCGCTCGGCACCTTGTGGAACATCGTGGGCTTCCAGACCAAGCTGAAGCACGGAGAGCAGACGCGCATCTTCCGAACCATCCCCGGCCTGCAGAACGCGGAGTTCGCGAGGCTGGGCGGCCTGCACCGCAACACCTTCCTCAATAGCCCGCGCCTGCTCGACGGCACGCTCCGCCTCAAGGCCATGCCGCGGCTGCGCTTCGCCGGCCAGATCACCGGCTGCGAAGGCTATGTCGAGAGCGCGGCCGTCGGACTGATGACCGGACGGTTTGCGGCGGCAGAAAGACTGGGCCGCGCGCAGGCCGCTCCGCCGCCGACCACGGCGATGGGCGCATTGCTCGGCCACATCACCGGCGGCGCCGACGCCACGACCTTCCAGCCGATGAACATCAACTTCGGCCTGTTCCCGCCCATCGACGGCAGCTTCAAGGGCAAGGAGCGCAAGCAGGCGATGGCGGTGCGGGCGCTTCGCGACTTCGACGAGTGGCTGAAGCCGACACCTCTCGCGGCGGAGTGAAACAGGGACGATCATGCGCCTGATGCAGCCAGAGCCCGCCGCCGCTCTTCTCGGGCTGCGCGCCATGAAGACGGTAGCATCGGCCTCGGGCGGCCCGGGAAAGGCACAACTCGCGCTGATGGACGCGGCGCGGCGGGTGATCCTTCGCATCGACGCAGACATCGGCACGCTGCAGCCGATCACGCCCGCCGAACTGGCCGCAGGCTTCCCGTCGGTCGACCTCCGCCACCAGTTCGTCCAGGGGCTGCTGGTGCTGGCCCTGGCGGACGGCGTGCCCTCGCGCGAAACCGTCGGCAGGGTCGAGGCCTTTGCGGAAGCGCTGGGCATCGCCACGCCGGAACTCGCCAACCAGCGGCGGCTCGCCGAGCATCACACGACGCTTTTCAAGCTCGACCTGCTGCGCCGCAGCCAGGTCGGCGACATCCTGAAGAATCAGCTCGACCAGCACGGCGTCCTGGCGCTGGCCAAGAGCGTGCTGGGGATGCGCGGCCTGATCGAGGACAGAGAACTCGCTGGCCGCTATCGTGCCTGGGAGAAAATGCCGGCCGGAACGCTGGGCCGGTCGATGTGGGAGTATTTCCAGCGCAACAGGTTCGGCATGCCGGGTGAGCGGTTCGGCTTCCCCGAGGCTGGCCTCTATCACGATTTCTGCCATGTGCTGGGCGGCTACGGCACCGATCCGGCGGGCGAACTGCAGGTCGCCTCGTTCACCGCAGGCTTCAAGCAGACGCGGCCCTTCTACCTGATCCTGTTCGCCGTGCTGATCTTCAGTGCCGGTTTCAATGCTCGGCCGACCGCCGAGGGTTACACGACCGTCGGTGTGCTGGGCGAACCGGGCGCCGCCGAGCGGATGTTTGCCGCGATCGAGCGTGGCGCCCTCGTGAACACCGATCTCTCCGACAAATGGGACTATTGGCCCTACGTCGAAATGCCGATCGACGAAGCCCGGCGCCGCCTCAACATCGTTCACGCAGCCTGAACGGCGGAAACATTCCGTAACGTCCCGCAACAGGGGGTAACCAAACGTTATTTCACAGGCGGACGCCGGCGGAGTGAAATGCCTCATCCCCTCCTCTCGACGGAGCGAAACATGCAGGCCGTTCAGGAACTGGTCGTCCCCGCCCACACCGCCACCGCGCCCTCGCTGCAGTTCGACGTGATGCGCGAGATCTTCAATCTTCTGGCTCCGTACAATGTCGGCAGCAAGCCGATCACCCCGCAGACCGTCATCTCCAAGGGACTGACCGTCGATTCGCTCACGATCATGGATGTGATCATGGAGCTCGAGGACCGCTTCGACGTCACCATCCCCATGAACGTTGCCGCCAACATCGTAACGATCGACCAGCTCGCCGAGGCCGTCGTTTCGCAGCGCGCGGGACGCTGACAAAACTCCCCAGCCCATGAGATAAGCTCGCGAGCACGTGGCGCGGCGCGTGCTACTTAGCCTGCAATGACACCCGCAGAACGCCGGCAGATGATGCTGGCCGGGCCGATCGTGCCCACCATCCTCACCCTCGCGACCCCGAACGTGCTGAACGTGGCCATGCAGAGCCTCGTCAGCATTGCCGACGGCTATTTCATAGGCCAGCTGGGCGTGATCGACCTCGCTGCCCTCGCGTTGGTATTCCCGACCCAGATGACCCTCGGGATGATGTCGGCCGGCGCCATGGGCGGCGGCATCTCCTCCTCCGTGGCTCGTGCTCTGGGCTCGGGCAACAAGGCGGGGGCCGAGGCCGCTGCGGCGCATGCCCTGGCCATAGCGCTCGGCATGGCGGTGCTGTTCGGCATCGTCTTCGTCGGCTTCGGCCGCCAGATCTACGGCGCCCTGGGTGGCAGCGGCGCCGCGCTCGACCGCGCCGAGGCCTTCGCCACAATCCTCTTTACCGGCTGCGTCGCCCACTGGGTCGCCAATTCCATGGCCTCGGTCCTGCGCGGCACCGGCGACATGAAGACGCCCGGCCTAGCCTTGGTGGCGACGGCGGCCATCCAGATCCCGCTCACCGGTGCGCTGACCCTGGGTTGGTTCGGATTGCCCGCTTTCGGCATCCGCGGCCCGGCCATCGCGGCCGTGATCGCCTTTGCCCTCGCCGCGCTCTGGATGCTGTCGAAGCTGATCGGCCCCAAGGCGCCCCTGCGGCTGCGCTGGCCGGTCGACGGATTTCGCTGGCGGGCCTTTCGCGACATCCTGAAGGTCGGCCTGATCGCGTGTCTCGTGGTCATCCTGACCAACGGCACGGTGCTGGTCGTCACAGGCCTGATCGGCCGCGAAGGCGACGCCGCCATCGCCGGCTACGGCATCGGCTCGCGGCTGGAATACATGCTGATCCCGATCAGCTTCGGGATCGGTGCGGCCCTTACCGCCCTCGTCGGCACGAACATCGGTGCGAAGCAATATGCCCGCGCCCAGCGCATGGCCTGGACCGGAGCCCTGATGGCCGGCGCCGTCGCGGCGACGATCGGCGTGATCGTCGCGATCTGGCCCGACCTGTGGCTCGGCCTCTTCACCACCAATCCCGGCGCGCTGGCCTCAGGCCGTCACTATCTCAGCATCGTCGGCCCGGCCTACGGTTTCTTCGGCCTGGCCATGGCGCTCTATTTCGCCTCGCAGGGCACCGGCGAAATGATCTGGCCGGTCGGCGCCAACATCACCCGTATCACCATTGCGGGCGGCGGAAGCCTGCTCGCCCTCGACCATTTTGGCTGGGGCGTCTCGGGCCTCTATACCTGCGTGGCATTGGGCATCGTGGCGTTCTCGGCCGTGCTCGCCTTCTCGACGACTCGACGCGCCTGGACCGGCTAAACTCCGGTACAAGACGGCGCAAACGAGGCAGAGCGTGAAGACGATCCTCATCATCGGCATCGGGGCCGGCGACCCGGACTACCTGACCGTCCAGGCCGTCAAGGCGCTGAACCGCGCCGACGTCTTCTTCCTCATGGACAAGGGGGCGGCCAAGGCGAAGCTGCGCGCGCTGCGCGAGGAAATTTGCCGCCGCCACATCGTGCCCGGTCATCCCCACCGTTTCGTCGAGGCACCGAGCCCACCGCGCGATACGCGACCGTCCGATTACCGCGCCAGCGTGGACGAATTGAACGCCGCCAAGCAGGCGGTTTTCGAGCAGATGATCGCGGACATGAAGGATGGCGAGACGGCCGGCATTCTGGTGTGGGGCGACCCCATGCTCTACGACAGCACGATCCGCAATCTCGAGGCCATCTCAGCGACAGGCAACGGCCAGATCGCCCTCGAGGTGATCCCGGGCATCACGGCGATCCAGGCCCTCGCCGCACGACACGGAATACCGCTGAACCGCATCGCAGAACCCGTGCTGGTGACCACCGGCCGCAGACTGGCGGATGGCCTCCCCAATGGCGTCGACAGCGCCGTGGTCCTGCTCGATGGCGAGGATACCTACCGGCGCTTCGCGGGCGCCAACATGGAAATCTACTGGGGAGCCTATCTCGGCACACCCGACGAAATTCTGATCGCCGGCAAACTGGACGAGGTCGTCGACGAGATCCACCGCCGGCGCAGCGAGGCACGGCGGGAACACGGATGGATCATGGATACCTATCTGATCCGGAGAGCCTAGCAGCGCACCGCACATGAAGCGGCGCGATCTCCCGGCTTGATCTGGATCATTCCGGGATTTGGCGTCCGGTCCTCAACTGAAATACGGAATCAGTTCGAAGCACGCATCCAGGGTCGCAGGCATGAAGAAGAAGAGTAGCACGCGCGCGAACACCCGGCGTTCCGTCAGACTCGGCGAAACGGCGCGATCGCAATCGGCCCGCTCGATCCAGAAGTCGGTCGAGAAAGAAGCCGTCGAGGCTGCGGAGGACTCGAAGGAAATCGCGGTGCGCGACATCCTCGGACTGATGGTTCCGGACCGAAAGCACGAGTTGGCCGAAGCCCTTCAGGCGATCATGGCAGGAGCATCACCCGACGACGCCATCGCCCTGAAGCGCGCCCTTCAAAGTTCCGAGGCCGAGCAGGCTATCGCAGGCCCCCATCCGGACGAGGAGCTGGCGGATGACTGGCGGCAGGGCGGCTATCCCTATCGCAATCTCATGCTCCGCAGGAGCTACGAGAAAGCCAAGTACGGGCTGCAGGTGGAACTGCTGAAGCTCCAGAATTGGACCAAGGAGCAAAAGCAGAAGGTCGTCATTCTCTTCGAGGGCCGCGACGCCGCCGGCAAGGGCGGTGCGATCAAGCGATTCATGGAGCATCTCAATCCGCGCGGCGCACGGGTCGTGGCCCTGGAGAAGCCCTCGGAAATGGAGCGCGGGCAATGGTATTTCCAGCGCTATGTGCAGGAGCTGCCGACCGCCGGTGAAATCGTTCTCTTCGACCGCTCCTGGTACAATCGGGCCGGTGTCGAAAGGGTGATGGGGTTCTGCACCGACGAGGAATACAAGGAGTTCATGCGCCAGGCGCCCGAGTTCGAGCGGAACCTGACGCGCAGCGGACTGCATCTGATCAAGTTCTGGTTCTCGGTGAGCCGCGAGGAGCAGAGAAGACGCTTCAAGGAAAGACAGGTTCATCCGCTCAAGCACTGGAAACTTTCGCCCATCGATCTGGCGTCGCTCGACAAGTGGGAAGATTACACCAAGGCGAAGGAAGCGATGTTTCAGCACACCGACACGGCCGACGCGCCCTGGACGGTCATAAAGTCGGACTGCAAAAAACGCGCGCGGCTGAATGCGATGCGCTACCTGCTGCACCGGCTTCCCTACGACGGCAAGGACCCGAAGAAGATTGGCGCGCTCGATCCCCTGCTGGTCGGGCGGGCCCACGTGGTCTACGAGCGCGGCGAAAACGCTTCTGCGGTTCTCTGAGATACTGCCCTGCAGAAGCCGAGCGCCCGCGCCTCCTTTTGCCGTGCAGGCTCGCGAAGGACTTCTTTGCTGTCCCGCCATGCTATGCTGGGAATCAAATCAGCAATGGGAGATGAACGATGAGCGACGCCACCAAGATCTCGGGACTGCAGCTTCGCTCCCTGATCAGCAAGGACGGCACTCTCGAATTGTCGCTGGCGAAGGTCGACGTTCCGGAACCTGGCCCCGACCAGGTCGTGGTCAAGGTCGAGGCGACTCCGATCAATCCGTCAGACCTCGGCCTGCTCACCGGACCGGCCGATCTCGGCAAGGCCACGTCGAGCGGCAGCGGAGACGCCATCAAGGTGACGGCGCCGGTTTCCGCAGCGGCGCTTCCGTTCCTGGCGACCCGGCTTGGCGAATCGCTTCCCGTCGGCAACGAGGGCGCCGGCACGGTGATCAAGGCGGGCTCGTCGGAGGCTGCGCAGGCGCTTAAGGGCAAGCTGGTCTCGATGGTCGGCGGCTCGATGTATGCCCAATACCGGGTGCTGAACGCCCGCGACTGCCAGCCGCTGCCCGCGGGCACGACGGCGGCCGAGGGCGCCTCGTGGTTCGTCAATCCGCTGACGGCGCTCGGCATGACCGAGACGATGAAGCGCGAGGGCCACAAGGCGCTGGTGCACACCGCCGCCGCCTCCAACCTCGGCCAGATGCTGAACAAGATCTGCAACGAGGACGGGATCGGCCTCGTCAACATCGTGCGCAGCCCCGAGCAGGCCAGGCTGCTGAAGGGCATCGGCGCGAAGCATGTCGTCGATTCGAGTGCGGCAAGCTTCACCGACGATCTGGTGCAGGCGCTGGTCGAGACCGGCGCCACCATCGCCTTCGATGCGATCGGCGGCGGCAAGCTCGCGAGCCAGATCCTCACGGCGATGGAAATCGCCATCAACAAGACCGCGACGACCTACAATCGCTACGGCTCCTCCGTGCACAAGCAGGTCTATGTCTATGGCAGCCTCAATACCGCCCCCGTCGAACTCACGCGCAACTACGGCATGGCCTGGGGCGTGGGCGGCTGGCTGCTGACGCCGTTCCTGCAGAAGATCGGCCGTCCCGACCAGACGCGCCTGCGCGAGCGGGTGGTGAATTCACTCAAGACGACCTTCGCCAGCCACTACACCAAGACGATCTCGCTGCAGGAGGCGCTCGACCTCCAGAACCTCACCGCCTACTCAAAACGCGCGACCGGCGAGAAGTTCCTGATCAACCCGAACAAGGCGTAAGTGGGCATGGCGCGCGAAACCGGAGACAGCGTCCGCGGCCGCGCGCCGTACCTGCCGATCCACAAGCGGCCCAAACTCGTCCTGCCGGGCAATGCGCGAGTGGCCGTGTGGACGATCGTGAACGTCGAGAACTGGAGTCCGGCAGGGGCGATGCCGCGCACCGTGCTGCCGCCGCCGATGGGCCAGCCGCTGCTGCCCGACGTGCCGAACTGGGCGTGGCACGAATACGGGATGCGCGTCGGCTTCTGGCGGTTCCTGGAGACGTTGAGCGCGCGCAAGCTCAAGGCGACCTTCGCCGTGAACGGCACGGCCTGCGAACTCTATCGCGAGGCCTGCCAGGCGGCGCACGAGGCCGGCTGGGACTTCATGGGTCATGGCTGGGTGCAGAAGCCCATGCACCGGGTCGAGGATCAGAAGAGCGCCATTGCCGATACGATCCGCGCCATCAAGGACTTCACCGGCAAGCCGCCGCGTGGCTGGGAAAGCCCGGGGCTCACCGAAACCGACGAAACGCTCGACCTGCTGGCGGAAGCCGGCATCGAATACGTCGCCGACTGGGTCATGGACGAGCAGCCGCTTACTTTGAAGACCGCGCATGGCGAGATCGTCTCGGTCCCCTATACGGTCGAGATCAACGACGTCGTCATCAGCGCCGTCCAGCAGCAGCCCTCCGACGAAATCTTCCGTCGTGGCCGTGACCAGTTCGACCGGCTCTACCTCGACGGCAAGACAGCCCCGCGCGTGATGGCGATCTCGATACACCCCTATCTCACAGGCGTGCCGCACCGGATCAAGTATCTTGAGATGCTCTACGACTACATCCTCGGCCACGAGGGCGTCGTGATGTGGACCGGCGCCGAGATCCTCGACTGGTACCGCACGCAGGTGCCAGCGAAGCTGTAGTCGTCCTGAGCTCAGCGAAGGACCTAGCCGAGCGACCAACTCACTCCCCGGCGGGCGTGAGATCCTTCGCTGCGCTCAGGATGACAGATTGGAAAGGCCGACGCTCGAGCGCCGGCCTTTCGTTGTTGCGTCCAGTCCGGATTACTTGTCGAGCCAGAACGTGTCGAAGCGGACGACGTCGTAGATGCCGAAGTAATCCTTCGGATTGTGGCCCTTCACGTAATTGTACCAGCCGTCGTTGATCTTCTCCCAGGACACCGGCAGGAGCGGCGGATCCTGCTCCATGATCATCTCGGCCTGACGGATCAGCTCGAGGCGCTTCTTGGCGTCGACCTCGCGGTCGATCTGCGGGACCAGCTCGTTGAACTTTGCGTTGTCCCACGACGAGTAGTTCTGCGGCCCGTTCTTCGAGTACCAGGCGTTGAAGTAGTCCGACGGGTCGAGCAGCGTCGAGACGATCGCACCGATGGCGAGGTCGAACTTGCCGGTGCGGACGTCGTCGAACCAGACCGATTCGACGGCCGGCCGGATGTTGCACTGGACGTTGATGGTCTGCTGCAACATCGCCTGGATCGCCTGCGACCAGAGCTTGAAGCTCGCGACTTCGCGCACGAGATAGTCGAGGCCGGTGATCCCCTTCTCGTATCCCGCCGCCTTCATCAGCGCCTTGGCTTCCTTGACCGCCGCCGTCGAGTCGGCCTGGTAGCCGAGCCGCTTGTTGAGCTCCGGCAGGGGCGTGGCGAACTCGGAGAACGGATAGATGAACCCGCCGACCATCATCGGGGCTATGTCCTTCACCACGTCGACCAGCACCGGCTTGTCGAGGACGAGGTGGAAGGCGCGGCGCACCCGCGGATCGTCGAGCGGCTTCTTCTTGTTGTTCATCCAGGTCGCCTGGATGACGCTCTGGTAGAAGTCGGCGCCCGACATGCCTTGCGTCGCCCTGACCTTGCGCTGCGACACGGGATCGAGCAGGCGGGCATAGTCGATGCGCCCGGACAGCAGGCTGGAGCCCAGTTCGGGAGAGAACGGCAGGGCGTGATAGAACTCGATGCCGTCGAGGTACGGCAGGCCCTTGTTCCAGTAGTTCTTGTTCTTCTCCATGACCCAGACTTCCGCCTCGACGCGGCGCTGGCTCTTGAAGGGGCCGGTGCCGGGAATGTCGACGACCCGGCGCAGGTTGTAGCCGTTGTCCTCGAGCGTCTTCTTGCGGACGATGCCGTTCCAGCCCGAGGCGATCGCCGACATGATGAAGTTGGCCGGTCGCGGCTCGGAGAGCTTGAACTGGACCGTGTATTTGTCCGGAGCCTTGATCTCCTCGACCGCCGCGAACAGCGTACTGCGCGGGATCGAGATGCCCTGGGGCGGCTTGGCGATGCGATCGAAGGTGGCCTTCACGTCGTCCGATGTGAACTCCGCGCCGTCATGGAACTGCACGTCCTTGCGCAGCATGAAGGTGTAGGTCTTGTTGTCCTTCGAGATCTCCCAGCTGTGCGCCAGGTCGGGAATGATCGTCTTGCCGCTGTCGCGCGGATCGCGCCGTACGAGGTTGTCGAACATGCAGCCCTGGCTACCCAGGCTGTTGATCGTACCGGACTGGTGGAAGTCGAAATGCGGCGCCCTCGACGTGATGCCGTAACGCAGCACACCACCCGACTTGGCATTGGGTTCGGCGGCCTTGAGCTGAAACTTCGAGCCGTCGAACTCGCTGGGCACACCCTGTGCCCAGGCATGAAACGGCAGGCCAAAGGCGCCGGCCGCGGCCACGGCTCCCGCCATGAACTGTCGCCGGTTTACGCTGGTAAGCTTGTTTACGCGGGAACGCTTCGACACATGGTCTCGCATCTCGTTCCTCCCTTTTTGGCCTTTTGCAGACCGAGCACTCTGTGCTCTGATGGTTTGCCCATCTTCTCTGTGGGCCAAAACTAACACCATAAGTTGAGGGGAGTCGATGGCGGACGAGACGATCCTCCAGATCGAGGACCTCCAGACGCACTTTTTCACGGCGGTCGGCACCATTCGTGCGGTCGACGGGGTGTCGTATGCGCTGAAGGCCGGCGAGACGCTGGGCGTGGTCGGCGAGTCCGGTTGCGGCAAGAGCGTGACTGCGCTGTCGGTCCTCCGCCTGGTGGCGAATCCGCCGGGACGGATCGTCGGCGGCGCCATCCGCTTCCAGGGCAGGAACCTGCTCGAGGTCAGCGAGACCGAGATGGAAGGCATTCGCGGCAATGAGATCTCGATGATCTTCCAGGAGCCGATGACCTCGCTGAACCCGCTCTACACGGTGGGCAAGCAGATCGCTGAAGCCGTTGCGCTGCATCAGGGGTTGAACAAGCGCGACGCCTGGGATCGCGCGGTCGACATGCTGAAGCGTGTCTACATTCCCGAGCCCGAGCGGCGGGCCCACGCCTATCCGCACCAGCTTTCCGGCGGCATGCGCCAGCGGGTCATGATCGCCATGGCCCTGTCGTGCAACCCGAAGGTCCTGATCGCCGACGAGCCGACGACCGCCCTCGACGTCACCATCCAGGCGCAGATCCTCGACCTGATGCGGGAGCTTCAGGAAACCTTCGGGACGGCCATCGTACTGATCACGCATGACATGGGCGTGGTCGCCGAGAACGCCGACCGTGTCGTCGTCATGTACGCCGGCCGCAAGGTCGAGGAAGCCGACGCCACGCGCCTGTTCGACCATCCCGGGCACCCCTACACACGTGGCCTGCTGGGTTCGATCCCTCATCTCGACACTGCGGCGCGCAGTGGCGCGCGGCGCCCCCGGCTGAACGAGATCAAGGGCATGGTGCCGTCGCTCTTCAGGCTGCCCCAAGGATGTACCTTCGCGCCCCGCTGCGGCCTCGCCAGCGATCAGTGCCGCCAGGTCGTGCCGCCCCTTGAGGAACAGCGGCCCGGGCACTGGATTGCCTGCTGGCATGCCGACAAATCGTTGGCGGGCATGGCTGTGGGAGCCGGCGCATGACGGCGTTGCTCGAGGTCGAGGGCCTCAAGAAACACTTCCCGATCCACAAGGGCTTCTTCAGTCGCGTCTCAGGGCAAGTCTATGCCGTGGACGGTGTCTCCTTCTCCATCGCACGCGGAGAGACGCTGGGGCTGGTCGGCGAATCGGGCTGCGGCAAGTCCACGGTCGGCCGCACGCTGCTGCGGTTGATGGAACCGACCGGCGGCACCATCAAGGTGGACGGCCAGGACATCACCCAACTCAGCAACCAGGAGCTGCTCCCCTACCGGCGGCGCATGCAGATGATCTACCAGGATCCCTATGCGTCGCTGAACCCGCGCATGAGTGCCGGGGAGATCGTGGGCGAACCGATGGTGGTGCACGAGATCGGCGCCCCTCAGGAACACAAGGAGCGCGTCGCGGCGCTGTTCGAGCGCGTCGGCCTTCGGCCGGAAGCGGTCAATTCCTATCCCCACGAGTTCTCCGGCGGCCAGCGCCAGCGGATCGGGATTGCCCGAGCGCTGGCGCTCAATCCCGAACTGATCGTTGGCGACGAACCGGTCTCGGCGCTCGACGTCTCAATCCAGGCGCAGATAATCAACCTGCTGATGGACCTGCAGGACGAGTTCCAGCTCTCCTACCTCTTCGTGGCCCATGATCTCGCGGTGGTAGAGCACATCAGTCATCGCGTCGCCGTGATGTATCTCGGCCGCATCGTCGAGATGGCGGACAAGCGCGCCCTGTTCGAGACGCCGCTGCACCCCTACAGCGAGGCGTTGCTCTCGGCGGTTCCCATCCCGAAGTCGAGCGCCCGCGGCCGCAAGCGCGTGATCCTGACGGGCGATGTCCCGAGTCCGATCAATCCGCCGCCGGGATGCCACTTCCACACCCGCTGTCCCTACGCCATGCCGCGCTGCAGGATCGAGGCGCCGGAGCTGCGCGAAGTCACGCCCGGCCACCTCGCCGCCTGCCATCTGCACGAAGGCGCCGTGCGTTTTCCCTTGGCCACGGCGTCCCAGAGTCTTTCCGCTTAATGTTCATCCGCACACCGTCCTCATCCTGAGAGGCTGACCGGAAATGAATTGAATCGATTCAAGTACTTACCTCATCCTGAGGAGTGCCGCGAAGCGGCGCGTCTCGAAGGATGGGCAACAGGCAAGGTGCGCGTTCCCACCCTTCGAGACGCATCGCTGCGCGATGCTCCTCAGGGTGAGGT
>LNFM01010281.1_pt1 | contig 15151 bp, 11 predicted proteins | sample 596031 | NCBI WGS metagenome assembly LNFM01 (sample SAMN04254537, study PRJNA301005) | activated carbon metagenome | isolation source: dual media filters at the Ann Arbor, Michigan drinking water treatment plant | place: USA: Ann Arbor | reverse complement strand
GGATATAATTTCAGTAATGATAACGATATGGAAGACTGGGATTTTTATTATGAGAATTTTGCACCAACATTTACTTATAAAAATATCAACTACACGGATGTTTATACCGTTGAACAAGTTGACGAGTCATTAAATGTTCCCATTACTGTTCCTACTGCTTACGCTTCCCGATCCAGGGGTGTAGAAAAATATTCAAAAAATATTGGGTTAGTGTACCGTGAATATGAGTTATGGGAATACCAACCTAATACTGGTGGCTCTGGCGGCCCTTATAAAAATGGTTTTGGGATTACCATGTGGATGATTGATCACAACTAATTTGCACCAGTTGTTTTTGAAATAGAACCGCAAACATTGTATCTGCTTTTTTATCATAGCCCCTTAGCCATTCCATCTTCACTTCGTTGAGATGGAATTTTTTTTTGATATAAGCTACCTGATCTTCATTCTCCTTTTTAAATACTGAGCAAGTGATATATAGTAAATGCCCGCCCGGCTTCAGGTGATTAATTACAGTATCAATAATTTTTCTTTGTAAAGTTGCGTAATCGTTTATTTTCTTTTCATGGAAATAACATAGCTGTTCGGGTGTTCGTCCCCAGGTACCGCTTCCGCTACAGGGAACATCCGCAATAACAAAATCAAATTGTTGGTTTAAAAGGTCTGGAACCGGTTTAGCTAAGTCTGCTACCAAGCTTTTGTATTTTTTTATTCCTGCTTCTGCAAAGCGTTTCTTCAAATTTGCTATAATTGATTCTCTTATATCGGAAACTGTCAAATCAATTTCTCCAATAACATCTTTCGCTAATAATGACTTGCCACCGCTTGCTGCACAGCAATCCCAAATTTTAATTTGTCCCGAAGATCTCTGCCTAACTACCTGCAACAATTCCCCTACTCTTTGCGAACTATAATCTTGTATTACAGTTTCCTTATTTAATTCAATTACTTTATCAGCCTTAGAGGAGTTTGGCAAAGCAAGACAAGTTGAAGAAACAACAGTGTAGGGAATCTCTACTTTATCTAATTTGTTTATGACTGACACTTCTTTACCCGGACGTAACCGAAGAAACAAATCAGGCTGCGATAAATGAGAAAAAATAAAACTGGGTTTATCAATAGCATCACTAATCTCTTCTTTCCATAAAAAAATATCCTTGTCAATAAATTGCCAGCTTAAGAAATCTCTCTTTTCATTTAACCCAAATGATACTTTTTCATTCCACTCTGGTTTCAACTCTTCCAATAATTTATCAGAAGACGATGAACAAAGAAATAATGCAGCCATTATTTTTTCTTCTGTAGGGATACTTTGCAATGCATTGCCTAATCTGAAATAGCTATAACACAAATGACTGATGACTTTTCTGTCTTTGGAGCCATATTTTTTATTAGCAGAAAAATATTTCTTTAGGAAAGATGCAAGTGGTTCAACCCCATCATACTGCTTAAGAATTGCAGTTGCTGAATTTATATATGAGTAATAACGGCTCATTTATTTTCAATAAAATAAAAAAAGCGGCTGTGATCTCACAACCGCCCAACTAAAGTTAAAATATGATTATACACCCAACAATGTCTTCACCGGGTCTTTCCCAATCAATAATTGTTCAGGATTTTCTAATAACTCCTTTACTCGTACCAGGAAACTTACGGATTCTCTTCCATCAATAATCCGATGGTCATAACTCAATGCTAAATACATCATTGGCTTAATAACCACCTGGCCATTTATTGCCATTGGACGTTCCTGAATTTTATGCATGCCTAAAATTGCACTCTGCGGAATATTGATAATCGGAGTACTCATCAACGACCCAAATACACCACCATTAGTAATAGTGAAAGTTCCGCCTGTTAAATCTTCTGCGGTCAATTTACTATCTCTTGCTTTGCCTGCTAATACCACTGCTTTCTACATTGCGCATTACGGGAACAGTTAATCCTCTTGGAGTGCTAACGGCAATACTAATGTCTGCATAATCATGATATACCAACTGGTCGCCATCAATGTATGCATTTACCGAAGGCCATTCTGCTAATGCTACAGCACATGCTTTTGCAAAAAAGCTCATAAAGCCCAAACCAACTCCGTGGATTTCTTTGAATTTATCTTTATACTTAGTTCTTATTTCCATGATATTGCTCATATCCACCTCATTAAAAGTGGTAAGCATGGCAGTGGTATTCTTTGCTTCAACAAGTCTTCTCGAAATAGTTTTACGAAGATTGCTCATCTTCTCTGTACGAACATTACGGCTACCAAGTTCTGTTCCCGCAAATGCCTTTTTTCCCGGATTAGCTAATGCAGCGAGTACATCGTCTTTCAAAATTTTTCCAGCAGTTCCGGTTGGAGTTACAGTTTTAGGATCAACTTTTTTGTCTGCAATTATTGCTGAAGCAACAGGACTTGCTTTTATATCATTAGGTACAGATGCAACAGGAGCTGCCGATGCAGGCTTCTCTTCTTTTTTTGCATTCTCCTTTTTAGGCTCTTCTTTTTTCTCCGGTGCAGGTATTTCGCTGCCTGCAGGTTTGCTGGCAGTTTCATCAATACTCGCCAATAAATCACCAATCTTAATGGTGTCCCCTTCCTGAATAGCACCTATCTTTAGAATGCCGGCTTTTTCAGCATTTACTTCAAAAGTGGCTTTCTCACTTTCTAACTCAGCAATCACTTCATCTCTTTCTACATATTCTCCATCTTTCTTGTTCCATTTCAGCAGGGTTACTTCACTAATAGATTCACCAACTGTTGGAACTTTAATATCAATCATAAACTCTTATTTCAGTTTTAAATACTAAATGCTGTTTCAATAATTTCTGCTTGCTCCTGCAGATGTACTTTATTGTATCCTGTAGCAGTTGAGGCAGAGGGCTGTCTGCTTATTATTCCAAAATTAATGGTATTCAAATTCATTTTCAGATATGAAGCTGCTCCCATATTTTGTGGTTCTTCCTGCACCCAGAACCAGGTGGCTCTATTGTATTTCTTATTCATTGCTTCCAACTGCTTATAGGGTAACGGATAAATTTGCTCTAATCGAATTATAGCTACATCTGTTCTGTTATCCTTTTTTTGCTTTTCCGTTAAATCGTAATACACTTTACCACTGCAGAATAGAACCTTCTTAATTAATGCAGGATCAGCTGTAACGTCATCTATTATTTCCTTAAATCCGCCTTTCGTAAATTCTTCCATTGCAGAATAAGTACCCGGATGTCGAAGATTAGCTTTGGGAGAAAAAACGATCAGGGGCTTGCGGAAAGGCCATGCCAACTGTCTTCTTAATGCATGAAAGAAATTAGCCGCCGTTGTGATATTGACAACAATGATATTTTGCTCGGCACTCATTTGCAGAAACCGTTCCAACCTGGCACTGCTATGTTCTGGCCCTTGCCCTTCGTATCCATGCGGCAGCAACAGGGTAACCCCATTCATTCTGTTCCATTTTTGCTCGCCGGCAGTAATAAATTGATCAATCATGGTTTGCGCACCATTGGCAAAATCACCAAACTGTGCCTCCCATAATACAAGAGCATTAGGGTTTGCCATTGAATACCCATATTCAAATCCTAATACACCATATTCACTCAATAACGAATTGAATATTCTAAACTCCCCTGTGGCACCAGGTATACGACTAAGTCTATTATAAGGCTTATCATTTGCTTCATCTCTTAACACCGCATGGCGATGAGAAAAAGTACCTCTCCTCACATCCTGGCCGCTCATCCGCACATCTTTTCCTTCTAATAGCAAACTTCCATAAGCCATCAATTCAGCGGTAGCCCAATCTAGCTTATGTTCAGTTTCAAAGAGTTTTACTTTATCCTGTAAAATTTTTTCAACCTTTCGCAATGGCTTAAAATCAGCAGGCAAAATCATCATTGCATCAAACACCTTTTTAAAATCCTCTTGTTTGATTGAAGTATCAGGAGATTGTTCAAAATCTCCATGATTCGCATGACGCAACTGTTTCCACCACAGTTCTGGCTGTTGATAATGATAAGGAAGGGGGTTTTGCTTTACCTCATCCAATCGTTCCTGCAAATCACTCCAGAACTTTTGTTCCATTTCTTTGGCTAACTCTTGTGCATCACTCTCTCCATTCTCCAGCAAATATTTTACATAAACTTCTCGAGGGTTCGGATGTTTATCTATCAACGCATAGAGATGTGGTTGTGTAAATTTAGGATCATCGCCTTCATTATGCCCATGGCGACGATAGCAAACCATGTCTATAAATACATCTGAATTAAATTCCTGTCGATAACGGGTTGCAATCTCTACACATTTAACTACTGCTTCCGGGTCATCACCATTTACATGAAATACCGGAGCTTGTACAGCCGCCGCTAAAGATGTACAATAATCAGAGCTGCGGGCTTCGTCAAAATCTGTTGTAAATCCAATTTGATTATTGATAACAAAATGAATCGTTCCTCCAGTACTATACCCGGAAAGTTTGCTCATTTGCAAAACTTCATACACTATGCCCTGGCCTGCTACTGATGCATCACCATGTATCAGGATCGGCAAAATTTTATCATACTCACTTTTATACATCACATCAGCCTTTGCCCGGGCAAACCCAACTACCACCGGATTCACCGCCTCAAGGTGCGAAGGATTCGGCATTAACTTCAAATGAATTGTTTTGTTGTTTGGTGTCTGCAACTCACTTCCATATCCCATGTGATATTTAACGTCACCACTACCCATGGTTTGATCCATTTTTGCAGTGCCTTCAAACTCGCTAAAAATCTGTTCGTAGGTTTTACCCATAATATTGGCCAGAATATTTAATCTGCCTCTATGCGCCATTCCAATAACTACTTCCTGCACATCATGATCGGCGGCAATATTAATTATTGCATCTAATGCTGCAATTGTTGTTTCACCACCTTCCAATGAGAATCTTTTTTGGCCTACATATTTTGTATGAAGAAACTTTTCAAACATCACTCCTTGATTCAACTTCTCAAGGATGCGTTTTCTTTTTTTCAAAGGCAAAGGATCGTTGAAATTTTGTTCCATTTCTTTGGCCAGCCAGTTCACAATATTCTGGTCACTTATGTATTTGTATTCTAAACCCACACTTGATGCATACACTTTTTGCAACTTGTCAAGCAGATTGCGCAGCGTAGTTACGCCCAAGCCAAGTCTTTCACCTACCTCAAATTTTTTATCCAAATCTTCTTCGCTTAAACCAAAAAAAGAAAGTTGAAGAGTTGCATTACGGTCCTTACGTTCCCTAATGGGATTTGTTTTTGCAAGCAAATGACCTTTATTGCGGTAGCCCAAAATCATCCGATAGGCAGCTAATTCTTTTTTCCAATTGCTTCCACTACCAGCAGTTGAAGGTTCAACAGATGTTGTTATAGCTGCAGGTTTACCGTTTGAAAAAGTGCTGATTCTCTCCATTGCAAAATCAAACCCTTCGAAGAATTTTTTCAGTTCAGGGTCCACACTTCCGGAATCTTGCACAAACTCACGGTACAGGTTTTCGATAAAGGCAGGGGAAGAATTAGTTATGTAAGAAAAGTCCTTCATGTAGCTGGAAAATTTGAAAATAAAGCAATTTTTGAGGCCACAAATATCGCTTAAAATACCGAAATTCAGGCTCGTTTTGAGGGATTTAGAAGGGCGAACCCGGTTCTAAACTAGTTCAACATTAGATTTGCAATACTAGCCCTTCAATTTCTTCTAAATTATTAACCGGTAAGTAGCGAATTTTCGATGATTTCTCCTACCTTTGCAGTCCTTAAAAATCAAAAAGAATGGCTAATCACAGCGCAACAAAAAAGGATGCCCGTCAGGCTGCAAAGAGAACAGCGAGAAATAAATATTACGGAAAAACTACCCGTAATGCTATCCGTGACCTGAAAGCATTGAAAGGAAAAGAGATGGGCGACAAATTCCCAGATGTTGCTTCAATGATCGATAAATTAGCTAAACGCAATGTAATTCATAAAAACAAAGCAGCTAACCTAAAAAGCAAATTAGCAAGAAAAGCTAACGCAGCAGCGGTAGCAAAGTAAGCTATTTCAATACATTATTTGAAAAGCATCTCTGATTGGGATGCTTTTTTTATTAACCCAATTTATCTGTCGAAAATATTATGTAGGCAAGCTAATTTCTTCTATCATCATTCCTTGCGTCGCACACTTGTACTGAAGCAACACAGATGAACATTTACGCAGCCCCATTAAATATCATTGTCTTCGATGTTCAAGCCTTTTGTCTTGCATTCTTGTTCCTATTCACTTCGTATATTTATTCTACAACATCGCCAATTCATATAATCAAACAATATCATGCAAAAACTATTCTCTACTTTGTTGCTTCTTTTAATCGCAGCTCAATTTTCATTCTCTCAAAACATAACCACAAAATTTGAGCAATCAAAAGGCACCCAAACACCTACCTATTTTGAAATCATTGATTGGTGGAAAAAATTGGGTGCACAATCAGGCAAAGTAAAAATGCTTACCATGGGTATCACCGATGCTGGTTATCCATTGCACTTAGTTGTGGTATCAAACAATGGCGATTTTATTTTCGACAACATTCGTAAAAGCAATAAACGTATTATATTAATCAACAATGGTATTCACCCGGGTGAACCTGATGGCATTGATGCAAGTATGCTGCTGGTAAGAGATATTGTAACAAATAAATACAAAATTCCTGATAATATTGTTCTTGCCTTTATACCAATTTATAATATTGGTGGTTGCTTAAATCGTAGTCCAAATTTTCGTGTGGATCAGAATGGTCCCGAAGAGTTTGGCTCCCGCGGCAACTCTCAAAACCTCGATCTTAACCGGGACTTTATTAAATGTGACTCCAAAGATGCAAGAGCATTCACAGAAATTTTTCATTTGACAGATCCTGATATTTTCGTAGATAATCATGTAAGTAATGGTGCCGATTATCAACATATCATAACACTACTAACAACACAACATAATAAGCTGGGCGGAGTAATGGGAGAATTCTTAAATAAAAAATTTGAACCAGCCCTATACACTTCTATGAAACAAAAAGGGTATGACCTGATCCCATATGTAAATTCTTTTGGCGACACTCCCGATAATGGCTGGCCAGAATACTGGGACAGCCCCCGTTATAGCAGTGGCTTTGCAGCCTTATGGCATACATTTTCTTTTGTACCAGAAACCCATATGCTAAAAGCGTATGACTTGCGGGTAAAAGCCACTTATACATTAATGCAAGCTTTTATTGAGTTTGCTGTTAAAAACAGTGAAGAAATAAAAGCAGTACGTAAAAAGTCTAAAGAGTCTGTCAAAACATTTACTGACTTCCCGCTTAACTGGACATTGGATAAATCAAAATTCAGAGAAGTAACTTACAAAGGTTTTGAAGCAGGCCGTAAGCCAAGTGAAATATCAGGTCTACCCAGATTGTATTATGATCGTAATAAACCTTATGAAAAACAAGTTAAGATTTTCAATCATTTCAACCCGCAAATAGTACTGAAAAAACCAGCAGCCTACATTATACCTCAGGGCTGGTGGAAAGTAATCGACTTATTGAGATTGAATAAAGTAGAAATGAGACAGTTAAAAAAAGATTCATTGATCGAAGTGCAGGTATATAAAATAGAGGACTACAAAACATCTCCCCGGCAATATGAAATGCATCATCTTAATAGTGATGTAAAAGTTAGCACCAGTTTGCAAACACTCAGCTTTAAAAAAGGCGATTGGTATATTCCAATGAACCAGGTAGCAAATCGCTTTTTAATGGAAGTGTTAGAACCACAAACGGAAGATTCTTATTTCGCCTGGAATTATTTTGATGCCATACTCAGTCAAAAAGAAGGCTACTCTGCTTATGTGTTTGAAGATATAGCAGCGGACTACATGAAAAAGAATCCCGAAATCAAAACAAAACTGGATCAGCGAAGATCAACAGATACAACCTTTGCTAAAAATGCAAGAGCCCAGTTAAACTTCATTTATCAAAACTCTATCTGGAATGAGCCTGCATTTATGCGTTATCCTGTATACAGGGTAGAAATGCCGAAGTGATATTTTTCTACTTCGGTAAAAAATAATTTATTTACGCAGTTTCTTTGGCTAATTCTTTTTCAGCAATAGGTGTATCTTCAGATACATCTATTTTTTTGAATATCCTGCGGCCAAATAAAAGACTTAATAAAAGAACAAAAATACTCAGGTACCCAACCCAGTTATAGTTAAGCACCTTTCCTGATTTTTCGGTAACTACGATCATACCTGCAAATAATGCAGCTAATCCACTACCCAATTGTTGAATACTGCCATTCACACTCATAAAGCTTCCTCGTTGCTCTGGCTTTACTACTTCACTGATCATTGCCTGTGCAGTAACGATTCTTCCGGTGGCCACAGTAAACCAAATAGCAAAAAATAGCAACACCACTCCAAATGGAACATTGGGCATTCGGGTAATAATCAATACCATAAATAAGGAAAGAAATACGGATACAGAAAACACAGCTAATTTCCCCTTCTTATCGGATAGTTTTCCCAGATAAAGAGCTGCCAATAATGAAGCAATGCCACCCGCCAAATAGATCATTGGAGTATGATCTTTCGAAAAACCTTTATTGTATTCTAAATAAGGATTGATAAAAGGGATAATTAAAAAATGTCCCATCATTAATAAGCAAGAAAATATAAGTGCAGACCGCTGTTCTGGTATTTTACACACATTTACCAATACTGAAAAAGGAGAGGTTATTTCATCGGCTTGTTTCTCTTTAATATGAGACGTCATGCTCGGAATAAACCGAATAATAAGTGGAATGAAAACTATTCCAAGTGCTCCAATTAAAAGAAAAGGTACATGCCAGTCATGTTTAAAAAGATTCGTTAAGTATAAGGAAATAGGGACTCCCAAAATGGAGGCAGCTGCAAAGCCACCCATCACAGCACCCATAGCCCGGCCTCTTCTTTCATAGGAAAACATATCAGCTACTATAGAAAGTACTTGTGCTCCAATGATACCACCAAACAATCCGGCAACAATTCTGGCACCTAATAACATTCCGTAAGTAGGGGCAAACCCACAGGCTATTGTTCCAATTACAAACCCGATATAGGCGAATAGCAAAAATTTCTTTCTGTCAAACCTGTCAATAAACATTGCAATGCCTAAGCCTGAAAAAAAAGCTGCAATAGAATAAGAAGCCACAAGAATACTGAATTGCATCGCCGTTACGCTCAAGTAATTACCCAACGGCATCATTATCATGAAGTCAAGGATATGCGTAAAATTCAATGAAGCCAATAAAGTTAGTATGATGCGTTCTTGCTTATTCATAAACTGGTTAAAGGTCGGGAATCTGGGAGGGAAAACAAAAGGATAGTTATTGTCAATTCCGGGTACTAACAGCGAATGACAGATATAATTATCTTTAGAACACTAACAACAACGAACCGAAAATCTGATTTCCCGCTTTTAGTCGGGCAGCTTATTAACTAATTCCTCATTCCTCGCTTATGCAGCAAAAACAATACGGTGTTTTTTCACTTCCTGTTATAGTAGGAGCATTGGGGTTTTTTGTGGACATCTTTGATCTGCTTCTTTTCAATATTGTAAGAATTGCAAGCTTTAAGGAGCTTGGCGTAGCTGAAGAAGCTATGAAAGGATTGGGAGAAAGGATAATAAGCTGGCAAATGATCGGACTTGTCATTGGTGGGATTCTCTGGGGTATGCTTGGTGATAAAAAAGGAAGAAAAAGTGTTTTGTTTGGAAGTATAACTCTTTATTCTCTTGCTACAATTGCCAATGGATTTGTAACCAATGTTGATCAGTACACCTGGCTTCGTTTTATTGCAGGTCTTGGTTTAGCTGGTGAGTTAGGTGCCAGCATCACACTAACAAGTGAAATTTTACCAAAAGAAAAAAGAGGTCTCGCTGCTACTATCATCGCAACAAGCGGTGTAATGGGAACCATCACCGCTTATTTTGTTTATAACCTGAGTGGTGAAGACTGGAGATTGTGTTACTACATCGGTGGCGCAATGGGTTCATTATTATTACTTCTTCGTGTAAGTATTTTTGACAGTAGCATGTATAATGCAGCAAAAAACAAGCAGATTCAGTTTGGAAATTTTTTAATGATGATAACAAAACGGGAAAGGCTCTTTCGATATCTAAGAGCTATTTTCATTGGATTACCCGTGTGGTATGTCATCGGCATTCTGATTACATTTTCAAACGATTTTGCAAAACAATTTGGAATTACGGGTTTTGATCAGCCAAAATCTTTAATGCTGCAATACGTTGCATTAGCCTTTGGCGACCTTGGAGCCGGTATTCTTAGCAACTATATAAAAAGTCGAAAGAAAACATTGCTATTATACTACGGTATTCTTGCTGTGTTTATAACATTGTTCTTTGTATTGAAAGGAGGTGGTAATGCTTTTAATATGTACCTGCTTTGCATGGGACTTGGTTTTGGTTCAGGTTTATCAGTTCTGTATATCACAATGAGTGCAGAACAGTTTGGCACCAACCTGAGAGCAACTGCTGCCATCTCCATTCCAAATCTTGTACGTGGATTTTTACCGCTAATGCTGATCTTATTTCAATTCCTGAGAAGTGACAATGTGTTTAATAATTATGTAACTGCTGCATGGGTGACAGGTATAATCGTAATGGTCATTGGTTTTGTTTCGGCATTGTACACAAAAGAAACGTTTGGTAAAGATTTAGACTTTGTAGAAAAATGATGCGCTGATTGAACACTCTTTAAGCATAAATAATTCCATGCACAAACGGTTGAACCGCCTCCTTTTTCAACTGTATTAATTCCTATCTTTAAACTCAACAACTTTTATCATATGTCTGCCAACGATTACTCAAGAAGAAAATTTTTAAGAGATGCATTATTAGCATCTGCTGCTGTTGCCACACCTGATTTATTGATGGGAAATGGTTTTGGAAGGGCTGATAAAGTAAACCTTGCTTGTGTAGGTATTGGTAACCGAGGTGCAGAAATTATTCAGGCCTTATACGATACGGGATTGGCAAATATCGTTGCTCTCTGTGATGTGGATATGGAAGCACCGCATACATTAGCTATATTGAAAAAGTTTCCCGATGTGCCACGATTCAAAGACTTTCGCCAGATGTTCGATAAAATGGGAAACCAGATTGAAGCCGTTTCGATTGGGACTCCTGACTTTTCACACTTCCCTATTACCATGATGGCGATAGGTCTTGGTAAACATGTGTATGTAGAAAAACCGATGGCCCGAACATTCAACGAAGTGGAGCTGATGATGAAGGCTGCTGCAAAACATCCGAAAGTGGTAACACAAATGGGTAACCAGGGACATTCAGAAGCAAACTATTTTCAATTCAAAGCATGGAAAGATGCCGGCATCATTAAAGATGTAACAGCCATCACTGCACACATGAACTCTGCAAGACGCTGGCATGGCTGGAATCCCAAGATCAGTTCATTTCCCGCAGCTGAACCTATTCCATCAACACTTGATTGGGATATTTGGCAAATGCACACACAAGGCCACCAGTTCAATAAAGATTTTGTAAATGGTCAATGGCGTTGCTGGTTCGACTTTGGTATGGGTGCTTTGGGCGATTGGGGTGCACATATCCTTGATACAGCACATGAGTTTCTCGATCTCGGTCTTCCATACGAAGTAGATCCGCTTAAATTGGATGGTCATAATAATTTTTTCTACCCAATGTCCACTACTCTTTCATTCAAATTTCCAAAAAGAGGTAATATGCCGCCTGTAGAAGTGAAATGGTACGATGGAGTTGATAATCTTCCGCCGATACCTGCAGGCTATGGTGTGCAGGGTCTTGATCCCAGCATTCCACCACCAAGTACAGGTGTAATGCAACCTGCAAAACTGAATCCGGGTAAAATCATTTACAGCAAAGAGCTAACATTTAAAGGCGGCTCACATGCAAGTACATTATCGATCATTCCGGTAGAGAAAGCAAAAGAAATGGCGTCTAAGTTGCCCACTGTTCCAACAAGCCCATCGAATCACTTTGCTAATTTTCTTAAAGCTTGTAAAGGCGAAGAAAAAACAAGGTCACCGTTTGCTGTTGCCGGCCCGTTAAGCCAGGTGTTTTGCCTCGGTGTGCTGGCTCAATGGACAGGTGAAAAAATTGTGTTTGATCGAACAAAGAAAATTATCAGCAGCAGTAGAAAAGCAAATGAACTATTGATTGGTCCGCCACCACGCAAAGGATGGGAGCAGTATTATAAAGTATAATTTTGAGAATGATATCAAAAAAAGAAGCCAACCTTATAGTTGGCTTTTTTTTTATTAGTTAGTTTGAAAAGTTTATTTCAACTTCCTGATCTTAATACTCCGGAAACTTACTGCATTGCCATGGTCCTGTAATAGGATATGTCCTTCTTTAGCTTCACCAAAGCTTGGCCAAACTTTGTATTTACTGATCGCTACAAGGTCACGGTAAGCTTGTGAACCTCTTTCATATTCCAATACCTTAATACCATTCAGATAATGCTCTACATGATTGTTAGGATAAACAATCACTCTCGCCATGTTCCAGCCTCCGGGTTGTTTAATAAATCTTGCTGTCTTATTTGCTTTGATCAGATCATATAAAGAAGCCAGGGTTCGGTTTCCGTCTCTGCCCATTTTAGCATCGGCATGCAATGAATCATCCAGCAATTGGTATTCAAGCCCAATAGCAGAACCCTGGTTATTTTCTGATAGTGTTACAAAGTATTTCAACCCGCTGTTAGCTCCTGGTGTCAATTTAAACTCAAAAGAAAGATCAAAAGCACTAAATTTTTCTTTTGTTACAATATCACCACCGTTGGTTGACTCCTTCCCTTCTGAAGAAAGCACAGTAAGAAATCCATCTTTTATCTCCCATCCTTTTTCAGGAAAAGAATTTTTATAGGCACCTTTCCAGCCGTTACTTGTTTTACCATCGAATAACAATTTCCATCCATTAGCTTTTTCAAAAACTGAGAGATCATTCGGAATAGTGTTCACTACATATATATCTTTTGGAAAAGGCAATGGCTTCAAACCTGTTGTTTTGATCCTGATATTTTTCCAATGGATTTTTCTTCCCGCCATTTCAGGTTTGCTAATGCTGTGAACCTGGAGAGCAATAAAACCTTTCTTGTCAACTGCATCAACCATATACGCTGCAGGAATATTATTTACCCATGTTTTAATCGTTATACCGATACATTCTATTCTCACCTTATTGAAAACACCATGCTTATAAGCATTTTGCCCGGAAGGATTCAGCATCATGGGATATAACCAATCTCTTCTTCCCTCATCATACAAGCCCCCAGTCCATTTCCTAACTGAAGGATCTAATTCATATTGATACCCATACACCTTTCCTTTTCCCTTATTCGCAGCAGGATCAAAATGGCTTCGGAATTGAATTCCTGAATTAGAAGTTGTGTCTTCTATCATCACTTCCAGTTCAAGAACAAAGTCACCATACTCTTTTTCAGTTATTAAAAATGTATTGGGTGTATTAGGAACTGTTGTGCCGGTAATCACTCCATTGGCAATAGTATATTCAGCGTTTCCGGCTACTTTTTTCCAGCCTTTGAAACTCTTGCCGTCAAACAGTGTAGTCCACCCAGCTTTATTCTGCTGACCGAAAACAAAAGAAAATGAAAGGAAGAAAAGAAGTGAAGGAAGCAGGAATTTCATGCAACAAATTTTACTTTTTGAGCATTGAAGTTAGTGGAAAAAACCAGCGTAAATGGCCTTACGGTATTTGCCCTGACTCTAAATACAATAAATCCGGCATAATATCAGCCGATCTTATTTTTTTAATTGCTTAATAAACTCACTCATGTGCTTAAAATAAAAAGCAGATTCTACCTCTTGCCAGTATTTGTAATATGCTTCAGCTGTTTCGAATTGCTGGGTTGGTTCGCTGATCATCACAATCTTCAACTTTGGATCAAAAGCTTTTTCAAAATCGGCAAGCAGTGAAGGGATATTATTTGTTTTCTGTAATGCCTCCTTTACTTTCGTTTGAAATGGCTTGTCTTTTGCAAGTTTTTTAAAATACGCTAAAGCTGTAGGATCACATGCTTCGGCACTATCTTTACTCGCTTCCGCAACATACGCATCAAAAGAACGCAACTCCCTGGACATCTTTGGGTAATGGCCTTCTTGTGAAAACCAAAGTGCAGGTATATTGATCGAAGGTTTTTGTTTGCCAAGAAAATGTGGCCGCCATGACGAACGGGGCATCGTTTTCCGGATAGCATCCGGTCCCAGATCACAAGTCAATGCAGCCAGCATTTCCACATATTGCCTTACCAGGGAGTCTTGTATATCAATGTATGTATAGACGAAATCAAAATAAACCAGCCCCGCTACCCGGTTTGGATGATGCTCGGCTATCCATGTCATATCCATTGAAGCTGGTATCCGGCCTGCAAAGATTGCCCTTTCAATTTTCAATGCATCCATAAAAGCCACTACATCTTCACCATTCGTAGCAACATCATAACCCCAACCGGGATCGGTTGATTTGCCCCAACCTCTGCGGGTAATGGCATAAACATGATTTGTGCCGGTAAACTTTGGAGCGAATCCTTTGAAGTCATAATCAACCCACTCACCAGCATCTCCATGAAAGGATTGTAGAAAGATGAGTGGTAGACCACTGCCTCCAAAATCGAGATAGTGCAGACTAATTCCATCAAGCTGTGCAAACTTTTCTTTGTAGAGGGTTGTGTCTTTTTGTTGTGCCTTTACTTGAAGGGAAAGCAATAAAACAGAAATGGCAAGAACAATTACTAATTGAACATTTTTCATACTTAAAAAAATTTAATGATGAATAATATTCAAAAGGTACCGGCCTTCAAAAATACTGACTGCAACTAAAAAAATTACAAACTAACAACTACATCTTTCACGAATTTTAATACATAGGTATTAAGATATACAGCTTGTTATATTACCGTCATAATTGTTCAACGAAAAGGAGGAGGGATATACATGAAGTAGATAAACAAAAAAGCCCTCCGATAAATCGGAGGGCTCAAAGAATATGGCAGCTACCTACTCTCCCGCATTGTGGTGCAGTACCATCGGCCATGAGGGGCTTAACTTCTCTGTTCGGTAT
>LNFM01008729.1_pt1 | contig 15151 bp, 11 predicted proteins | sample 596031 | NCBI WGS metagenome assembly LNFM01 (sample SAMN04254537, study PRJNA301005) | activated carbon metagenome | isolation source: dual media filters at the Ann Arbor, Michigan drinking water treatment plant | place: USA: Ann Arbor | reverse complement strand
AGAACATGTAATGCGGGGAGTGGTAGTTCAGTTGGTTAGAATACCGGCCTGTCACGCCGGGGGTCGCGGGTTCGAGTCCCGTCCACTCCGCCACAAACACAAAACGAAGGCGAACCCAGGTTCGCCTTTTTTGTTGCTCGCCGTACTCAGCGACGAGCGCACTTGAGCCGAGAGATCGACCATGTTCGATTCCATCCGATCGCATAGACGCTGGCTGATGCTGTTCCTCATCTTGCTCGTATTCCCTTCGTTCGTGGTAACCGGCATCTACGGCTACAACCAGTTCGTCGACGCTGACAACGCCGTCGCAAGAGTTGCCGGACAGCCCATCAGCCAACCGGAGCTTGATGTCGCTCATCGCGAGCAAATGGACCGTCTCCGCGGCATGTTCGGCGAGCAGTTCGATCCTCGGATGTTCGATACGCCGCAGGCCAAGGCGGCCACGCTCGACAACCTCATTGCCGAACGCGCCCTGCAGCAGGAGGCATTGAAGGAACACGTCACCGTGACGGAGGAGCGTCTGCGGGACGTGATCGCCGGTGAGACCGCGTTCCACCAAGACGGCAAGTTCAGTTACGACAGATATCGGCAGTTGCTGACGGCGCAGGGGCTCACGGAGGTCGGGTTCGAGCAGCGTGTACGTGCCGACCTGGCGCGACAGACCTTGCTTCAGGCCGTTGCCGCTTCCGCCGTCGTGCCGCGAACTGTCAACGAACAAGTTCGACGATTGGCTCAGGAGCAGAGGCAGATTCGGGAGTTGCGCTTTTCGGCGCAGGACTTCCGCAGCAAGGTGTCCGTTTCCGAAGACGAGATCAAGCGCTATTACGAGGCCAATGCGCGCGAGTTCCAGCGTCCCGAAAGCGTAAAGGCCGAGTACGTCGTCTTGTCTCTCGACGACATTGCAGGTCAGGCGCCGATCGCCGAAGCCGACGCGCGTGCGTACTACGAACAGAACACGAGTCGCTTCGGACAAGAAGAGCAACGCCGGGCGAGTCACATCCTGCTGACGGTGGGGCCGGGCGGCACAGCGGAAGACAAAACGGGTGCGCGCAAGAAGGCGGAAGAACTTCTGGCGCGTGTCCGTGCCAATCCTGGCGACTTCGACAAGCTGGCGCGAGAGAACTCCAAGGACCCGGGCTCGGCAGCCAGTGGGGGGGACCTTGGTTGGTTCGGCCGGAACATGATGGTCAAGCCGTTCGAAGAGTCCGCCTTCGGCATGAAGGAGGGTCAGACCAGCGACATCGTGGAAAGCGATTTCGGCTTGCACATCATCCGAGTGACGGGTGTTCGCGGATCGCAGGTCAAGCCGTTTGAACAAGTGCGCGCGGAGATCGAAGCCGCGCTCAGACGGGAAGCCGCAAGCAAGCGCTTCGCTGAGGTCGCTGAGCAGTTCAGTAATTCGGTGTATGAGCAGCCGGACAGCCTGCAGCCGATCGCGGACAAGCTCAAACTGTCCGTCCAGACCGTCGAGACGTTGACGCGCAGCGGTGTGCCTGCCACGCCGGGCTCGCCGCAAGTACTCGGTCCTCGGCTGATGGATGCGCTGTTCTCTGCAGAATCCCTGAACAACAAACGAAATACGGAGGCGATCGAGGTCGCGCCCAATACGCTTGTTTCGGCGCGCGTGATCGAACACCGGCCGGCGGCAACGCGCCCACTGGCTGAAGTGCAGGATGCCATTCGGACCCGCATCGAGCAGCGAGAGTCGGCCCGACTGGCACGCGAAGCGGGAGAAAAGAAGATTGCCGCTCTCCAGCAGTCGCCCAGTGACGCTGGCTTCGCTGCACCAAGGTTCGTTGGCCGCACAGCCGCCGATGGCCTTGCGCCGGCTGCACTAAACGCCATCATGCGAGTTCCGACCGATAAGTTGCCGGCGTTTGTGGGGGCAGAACTTGAGGGTGGTGCGTACGGCGTGTTCCACGTTCTAGCGTCGAAGGTGCCGGACACGACCGATGCCGGGCAGATGCAAGCGCAGAGTCGTGCCTTGGGACAGGCGTTCGGCGCCGCTGACGACATGGCCTACGTCGCCGCCTTGCGAGCAAAGCACAAGGCGCAGATTCTGACCAAGGTATCGAGTCCGGCCGAAAACGATGCCAAGGACGGCGCGGCGACGCCGACGACCAGCAAGAAATGAATCAACAGCGACGCGGCATCAACGGCGCGTGAGGTCGCGCGCAATAGCTTCAAATGCACTGCGGTCGGCGCTGGTGGCGCGGGCGATGCGGGCGGTGGCGACCTGCGCGAAGTTTCGGCTGATCGAACGCAGGTAGGCTGGGTCGTAGTGCTCGACCAGCAGGCTTTCCACCAGCTGTTCCCAGTGTCCGGCCGCGGCCAGCTGCTTCCACCCCGCGATCCGTTCCCTGCCGTGCAGGGCCGTCAGGCAGTCCAGCTGAGCGAACAGCGCGGCGTGATCAAGTTCAAAGTGAAGGTATTCCTCGCGCAGCAGGCGCACTCGCTCGGCCAGGTCGAGTTCGATCTGGATGCATGACGATGCCCGCATCGCTTTGATCAGTTCGTCAGGCACGCGCAGATCGCCCACCTTTCGGCTTTCGGACTCGACGAACACAGGCATTGATGCATCGAAGCCCTGCATCGTCGACCAGATGCGCGACTCGAACATCTTCTGTGATGGCTGCGGTTGCAGCGGCAAGCCGCCGAGGACCGAGCCGCGATGGCAGGCCAACGCCTCCAGATCCAGCACCTGCGCGCCAAGGGCAGCCAGATGCTGCAGCAAGCGGCTTTTGCCGCTGCCGGTGGTGCCACAGATCACGCGCAACTCGAACCGTGTCGAAAGCGCCGTCAGCTCGGCGATGACTGCTCGCCGGTAGCTCCGATAGCCGCCCTCGAGCTGACTGACCGGCCAGCCGATGCGCGCCATGATGGTGGCCATTGCCCCGCTGCGCTGGCCCCCTCGCCAGCAGTAAACAAGCGGCCTCCATTGGCGTGGACGATCTGCGAAGCGAAGCTCCAGATGGGTCGCGATGTTGCGTGCAACCAGCGCAGCGCCCCGCCGGCGCGCATCGAAGGCGGACGCCTGCTTGTGAAGCGTGCCGATCTCAATCCGTTCGGCGTCGTTTAGCACTGGGCAGTTGATCGCACCAGGCACATGGTCCTCGGCGAACTCGCTTTCGCTACGTACGTCGATGATGCTGTCGAATCGCGCGAGCGCTGCCAGTGCTTCGTCGCTTGCGATGACGTGAGGCTCCATCACGAGCGGCGCGGGGCAAGTAAGGGCTGAAGATGCGGCCACACGTTATCGAGCATCCGGCTCTGGGCTTGTTCGGTCGGATGAATGCGATCGCTCTGGAAGAGGCTCAGGTCCTCGGCAAGGCCATCCAGGATGAACGGTGCGTGGGCGACCTTGGTCTCGCGGGCGACCTCGCCGAACACGGCGAAAAACCGCTCCGAGTAGTCTCGACCGTAGTTGGGGGGGATACGCATGCCGACAACCAGGACGCGCGCCCCGGCAGTGCGGCTGGCATCGATCATCGCGCGCAGGTTCTTGCGCATGAGGTCCAGGGGCAGGCCTCGCAATCCATCGTTGGCCCCAAGCTCGATCACGACCACGCTGGGGCGGTGGTTCTTGAGCAATGCGGGTAAGCGAGTCAGCCCGCCACTGGTGGTTTCGCCCGAGATGCTCGCATTCACGACGCTATACTCGTTCCCTGCTTGTCGTTCGAGCCGCTGTTCCAGGAGCTTGACCCAGCCTGTATCGCGGGCAAGTCCGTATTCGGCTGACAGGCTGTCGCCGAGCACCAGCAAGACAGGCCGGTTGTTAGCAGGTGCCTTCTTTGCCGGCTGCTGCGCATGCGAACTGGTGGGCATGGCAGCGGCAACCACCACGAAGGCAGCGCCGACAAGCGTGCCTATGATGCGTCCGATAAAGGCGCGTCTCACTGAAATCCAGCTGGCAATCATCATTGAAGGAAAGGCTTTGCGTCGATGAGCGCGAATGGCGTGGCTGCGATCGAAGCGCAGGGATTGAGCAAAGTCGTGCAGGACGCCACCGGCAGCCTGACGATTCTTGACGATATCAGCTTGACCATCCATGCCGGTGAAACGGCGGCGATCGTGGGGGCGTCAGGGTCGGGCAAATCCACCTTGCTCGGACTGCTCGCCGGCCTCGATGTTCCATCGCAAGGCAGCGTGAAGATCTTCGGCGTGGATCTGTTCCTGCGCGACGAGGATGGTCGCGCGCAGCTGCGTGCGGAAAAGGTGGGCTTTGTCTTCCAGTCGTTTCAGCTGCTGCCACATCTGACTGCGTTGGAAAACGTGCTGCTGCCGCTGGAGCTGTCTGGCCGGGTGCCGGACGACGCAAGTCCGCAGGATGCAGCCCGCGCGCTGCTTTCTCGCGTTGGCCTCGGTGAACGACTGTCTCACTACCCACGAACGCTATCCGGCGGCGAGCAGCAGCGGGTTGCGCTGGCACGTGCCTTCGTCAGCCGGCCGCCGCTTCTTCTGGCCGACGAGCCAACTGGCAGTCTCGACGCCAAGACGGGTGCAGCCGTGATCGATCTGATGTTCGAGCTCAACAAGGAGCGAGGCTCGACACTTGTCCTCGTGACGCATGATCCGCAGATTGCTGCGCTGTGCGGGCGGCGTATCGAACTGGCGGCAGGCCGGCTGCGCAACTGAGTCAGGGCGGGGTCGCGCGGAGTTTGGCCAGGGCACGTGCTGCAAGTACTCCAAGGTCACTCGCAACAAGTCCGACATCCTGCGCGAAGTCATCTGCCGCACGGCCGTGCAGCCACACGGCGCCGAGCACCGATGTCTGCGCATCGTAGCCCTGTGCGAGCAGGGCACCGATGAATCCCGCCAGCGCGTCGCCGGTGCCGGCTGTGGCCAATGCCGAGTTGCCGGTCGGATTGATCCAGAAGGCATCTCGATGTGCCGCCACCGAGCCTGCGCCCTTCAAAACGACCCAGTGGTCGAACTCTCGTGCAAGCGACTGTGCAGCGCCGATCCGGTCCGCCTGGACCGTCGCGACATCGGTTCCTAGCAGTCGCGCGGCTTCGAGTGGATGAGGAGTCAAAACACACGGCGCGGTGGCGCCGCGTGCGAGAGCGCTGAGCGTGGCATCGTTGGCCAGCAGATTCAAGGCATCGGCATCGATGACGCAGGCGCCAGGCCTTTGCAGGGCGGCGGCCAGTCGCGCGCGCGCCATCGGTTCGCGCCCGAGACCACATCCGATCACCGTTGCATCGACCTCGTCCAGCGTCGACGCTTCCCGAAACATCAGCTCCGGCATCACCGGATCGAGGCTGACTCCACCGCCGATCACGTCGACGTAGACGCGTCCTGCGCCCAGCCGCAGTCCGGCGCGCGCGGCCAGCAGGGGCGCACCCAGCATGCCGGAGGCGCCGCCGATCACCAGCAGATTGCCGAAACTGCCCTTGTGGGAGTTCCGCCGGCGCGGTGCTGCAAGCGCCGCGAAGTCCGAAGGATCGATCAGTCGACCGGCTCCCGCCGGCAACGTGACCCCCAGGGCGTCGATGACGATGAGGCCGCAGGCGTCGACACCTGCGGCGGTGAACAGGCCAGGCTTCGCACCGAGAAAGCTCACCGTGCAATCCGCATGGACGCCGCTTACACCGCCGATCCAGGCGCCGCTGTCGGCGTCCAGGCCGCTGGGCAGATCCAGCGCGACGACCCGGCCGCCACCGGCGTGCATCGCGGCCGCGGCAGCGAGATACGCGCCGGCGAGGGGACGTGCCAGCCCGATGCCGAACATCGCGTCTACCACGACGTCCCAGTTGTCGAGGTGGTTGGGCAGGCAGTCCATGGTGAGAGCGCCGGTCTGCCGCCAGCGCAGTTCAGCAGCACGCGCGTCCTCGGGAACGGGAGTGGCCATGGCGACACAGGCGACGTCGCGTCCGACTTCCCGCAACGACCTGGCGCACACGTAGCCGTCCCCCCCGTTGTTGCCGGGGCCGCACACGATGAGAATGCGGCGCGCCAACGGGTAGCGGCGAGCGATCCACGTGGCCGCGACATCTCCGGCGCGCTGCATCAGCGTGCCTTCCGGCAGTGACGCTGCAACCTGTTTCTCGAGCGCACGCAGTTGCGTGACCGTGTACAGAGAGATCGTCATGCGCGGACTTCGACAACGGTACGAGTAGCGGCTCAGCCTGCTGTGACTGCCGCTACCTTAGCGCCACTCGTTCGGCTAGGGTGCGTGCAGGGCGGGACGAGGTTGATGTGCAGCAGGCCGGCGAAAACGGTCCAGCGTGAGGCCGTCGAGATCGATGGCCGGTGCGCGGCCGGTGACGACGTCGGCCACCACTTGTGCGCTACCGCAGGCAAGCGCCCAGCCGCTGGATCCATGGCCAAGGTTGACGAACAGGTTCGCGATCGGTGTCTCGCCGAGGATGGGCGGACCATCAGGCAGCATCGCACGTAGCCCCGACCACAACTGAGCCTGGCTGTAGCGCGCTGCGCCCGGGTACCAGTCGTGCGCGACCTTCAAAAGTGCACGCAATCCCCGCTGATCAACGTTCGGACTGGTGTCGCCGATCACGCCGGTCCCGGCGATCCGCAGCCGCTTGCCCATCCGTGTCACCACCACCTTGTGCTCCTCGTCCATGACGGCGGTGAGCGGTGCCAGTTCATGTCGATCGATCGGCACGGTCGCTGAACAGCCTTTGACTGCGAGCAGCGGAACCGCAAGTCCAGCGGCGGCCAGCAAGGCGCCGGCGTCGATACCGGTCGCGAGTACGACCGCATCGGCGCGATGTTCCGTCTGGGTCGAGATGGCAGCGGTCAGTCGGCCGGACTCGATCGCCAGCCCCGTCACCGGTGTACTGAAAACGAAACGCACGCCCTGTTGCTGGACGATCTCGCGCATCCGTCGCGTGAAGTACGCGCAGTTGCCGGTCTCGTCGTCAGGTAGGTGCAAGCCGCCGGCGAGCGGCGTGTATGCGTTCAACGCCGCCTCGGTGGCGCGGCACTCGTCCGCCGACAGCACACGGTGAGCGATGCCCTGGTCGGCGAGTACCGATCGCATGGCCAGGTTGCGGGCGATGGCCTTGTCGGAGCGGAACAGCACCAGCAGGCCAGACTGTCGTTCGTGGTCGATGGCGTGCTGCGCCACGAGCGCCTGCGTCTGTTCATGGCTGTAGCTTGCAAGTCGCTGAACGCGCAGTCGGTTGACTCGAAAGCGCTCCAGCCGGCACTCGGACACAAAGCGCCTCATCCAGCGCCAGAACGCCGGATCAATGCGCAGACGCAGACGCAGCGACGCATCGCGCTGAAACAAGGCGCGCAACAACGACGTCGGCACCCCGGGTGCAGCCCACGGTCCGGCATAGCCATGGGAGATCACGCCGCCGTTGGCGAAGCTCGCGCCCTGCGCCACGCCGCTGCCGCGCTCCAGAACGGTGACTTCACAGCCATGCTGCCGAAGCGCGTAGGCGGTGGTGACGCCGATGACGCCAGCGCCGATGACAACGACATGCATGAAGGAGTTCGCACCCGAAACGGCGAGCGGCCGCACCGAGGATTCTACGGGAGCGCAATCATACGAACGCTCGGCGCACTGTCGATCGTCGCTCGCCGCGTCGGTCAACGTGTGCCGACCCCGGTCACATCCGCATCTGCCCCGGCAGCCAGACCACGATCTGCGGGAAGAAGAAGATCAGGAAGACGGCGATCACCATCATCAGGAAGTAGGGGAACGCCGCGATCGCGATGGTATTGATCTGCTTGCCTGTCATTCCCTGAAGAACGAACAGGTTGAAGCCGACCGGCGGCGTGATTTGCGCCATTTCCACCACGATGACGATGAACACGCCGAACCAGAGCAGATCGATGCCGGCGGTCTGCAGCGTCGGCAGCAGCACGGCCATGGTCAGCACCACCATGCTGATGCCATCGAGAAAGCAGCCGAGGATGATGAAGAACACCATCAGCAGCATGATCAGCCAGAACGGCGACAGGCCGAGGGCGCTGATCGCCTCGGCCAGGTGTCGCGGCAGGCCGATGAAGCCCATCGATAACGAGAGGAACGATGAGCCGGCGAGGATCAGCGCGATCATGCAGTACAGGCGGGTGGCGCTCATCAGCGAGTCGCGGAACGTCTGCCAGGTGAGCGCGCGCTGAACGGCGGCCAGGATCAATGCGCCCACGACGCCGAGCGAGGCCGCTTCGGTCGCGGTGGCCACCCCGGCGTAGATCGAACCGAGCACGGCGCCGATCAGGCCGATCACCGGCAGCAGATGGCGGCCTTCTCGAAGTTTCTGCACGAGGGTGAGGTGCAGGTCCGCTGCTGGGATGGAACCCGGGTTGCGCAGTGCCCAGAAGACCGTATAGCCCATGAACAGACCCGCGAGCAGCAGGCCAGGGAAGACACCGGCGATGAATAGCTTGCCGATCGACACGTCAGCAGCAACGCCGTAGACGATCATGATGATCGACGGCGGGATCAGCAGTCCCAGCGTGCCGGCGCCCGCTAACGTGCCTAGTGCAAGCCGATCCGGGTAGCCGCGTCGCTCCAGCTCGGGTAGCGTGATCTTGCCGATCGTCGCGCAAGTGGCTGCCGATGAACCGGACACCGCGGCGAAAATCGTGCAGCCAATGATGTTTGTGTGCAGCAACCGTCCCGGCAGGCGCTGCAGCCAGGGCGCCAATCCGCGGAACAGGCCTTCGGACAGCCGCGTCTTCAGCAGGATCTCGCCCATCCAGATGAACAGCGGCAACGCCGTCAAGGTCCAACTCGACAGCGACCCCCACACCGTCAATGCGAGGCTGTCCCCTGCCATGCGGTCGGTGAACATCTCCATTGCCAGCCAGGCGACGCCGAGAATCGCCACGCCAATCCAGACCCCGGCGCCCAGGAACGCGAAAACCAGGATGACCAGCAGCAGCGCGATCAAGACGTCCACGGGATGCCTTTGCTGAAGTGATCCGTCATTCCGTGCGCGCCAGCTCAGCGCTCTGGCTGAGCGGCAACTGCCGCTTGCGCAGAACGAACAGCAGTTCCTCAGCGAATGCCATGAACAGCGCAGTCATTCCCAAGGCCATCGAAAGCTGCGGGATCCACAGCGGGGTGGCGTCGATGTTCTGCGAGATGTCGTTGTAGGACCAGGAGCCGTAGGCCAGCTTCACCGAGTACCAGGCGAAGTAGCCGGTGAGAAAGGTCGCCACCGCCAGGCAGAAGATCTCGATGGCGACCCGTGTGCGCCCGGTAAAGCGGCTGATGATCAGCGTCACGCGGATGTGGTCGCCTCGCCGCAGTGTGTGCGCAAGCGCGAAGAAGGAGCCTGCCGCCAGGAAGTAGCCGGCGTAGGCGTCATAGCCGTCGATGCCGAAACCCACAAAGCGACCGCCGATCGACACCACCTGGATGAGCAGCGTCAAGACGATGAACAGCGCACCCACGGCACCGAAGAAGTCGTACAGAGGGTCCAGGCGTGTGCGCATGTGATCTCACAAAAGAAGCCCCCGCGCAGAGCGTTCCGGGCGGGGGCGTGATTGGATCGCGAGCGGCCTACTTCTTGGCTACCGGCGCGCGCTTGAAGGCGTCGATGATTTCCTTGCCATCTGCGCCGGCCTGCTTGAGCCAGTCGGCGGTCATCTCATCACCGATCTTGCGCATGTCGGCCATCAACTGCGGCGACGGCGAGACGATTGTCATCTTGTTCTTCGCCAGGATGGAAAGCGACTCGTCGTTGAACGCGCGCATGCGCTCCCAGCCCCGCTTTTCTGCCTGGGCGGCGACGCGTACCACGGTCGCCTGCGTTTCCTTGTCGAGCTTGTCGAACTCCTTGCGGTTCACCACCAGCATGTTCTTCGGCAGCCAGGCGTTGACCGTGTGATAGTGGGTCAGGCTCTCCCAGATCTTCGAGTCGACCCCGGTCGCGCCCGAGGTCATCATCGAATCGACGACGCCGGTGGCCAGCGCCTGCGACAGTTCGGCCGCCTGGATCGTCAGCGGCTGGGCACCGACCACCTGGGCGATCTTGCTGGTGGCCGGGTTGTAGGCACGCCATTTCAGGCCCTTCATGTCGGCTGCAGAGCGCAACTCCTTCTTGGCGTAAATCCCTTGCGGCGGCCAAGCCACGGCGTACAGGAGCTTGACGCCACGTTTCTCGAGAATGCGCTCGAGCACGGGCTTCTGCGCCTGGTACAGGCGATAGGCGTCATCGAAGCCGGTTGCCAGGAATGGCAGCGAGTCCAGGCCGAAGATCGGGTTCTGATTGACAAGCAGACTCATCAGGATCTCGCCCATCTGCGCCTGGCCAGACTCCACGGCGCGGGCGATCTCCGGCGCCTTGAACAGCGAACCGTTCGCGTGCACGACGATCCGCAGCTTGCCCTTGGTCTCGAACTCGATGTCCTTGGCCATCTGCGAGAGCGTGACCGTGTGCGGGTTGCCGACGGCGTAGCCGGTGGGCATGTCCCACTTGGTCTGGGCCGAAGCGGCCAGGGCGGTGGCGAGCAATGCGCCGCCGACTGCCGATGCAAGGAATCTCATTGCGAAGTCCTCCGTCAAGGTTCGGTTGCGGGGCGCAACGCGATGGTGGCAAGGATGCCCGACGCGCGTGCCGCGTAGCGCAACCTAAATCGGTGATCGGCTCATGTCAAGAAAACGTCGATAAATTATCAAGACGTTGTTACGCTGCGGCGACTCACCGATCTGAAGGAAACCACGTGCGCAAGCCTGCGAGCACCATAGCTGCCGTCGCGCCCCGCAAGCGTGCAACCGTGCCTCGAAGGAAGGCGGCCAAGGCACTACCCGATTCGACCGCCTTGCCAGGGACGGGTCCGGTGGTGCCGCGGTTGTTCGTCTCGTCTGCACATCTGGTGTCGCCGCGCAGCCAGGAACTGTCGGAGTTCGAGTTCGGCTTGATCCTCGTGTCGAACGCATTCATGCGATGGGTCGTGCGCTGCATGGCAGCTGCCGGACTCAAGGACCTGACACCGCTCGATGTCCTGCTGCTGCATCACGTGAACCATCGAGCGCGCGAGAAGAAGCTCGCCGACATCTGCTTCATGATCAACATCGAAGACACCCATGTCGTTGCGTACTCGCTGAAGAAGCTTGTTGGCCTCGGCCTGGTGAAGAGCGAGAAGCGCGGCAAGGAAGTGCTGTTCTCGACCACGCCGACCGGGCAGGACTTCATCGTGCGCTATCGCGAGGTGCGCGAGGCCTGCCTGGTGGCGGCCTTGTCGAAGGACGGCAGCGAGAACCAACGCCTGGGGGAAATGGCAGGGTTCCTGCGCTTCCTGTCGGGCATGTACGACCAGGCCGCGCGTGCGGCCACCAGCCTCTGAGCATCCTGATGAAAGACACGGCAAGCGACCGCTGGCAGTTCTGGGTGGACCGCGGTGGCACCTTCACCGACATCGTGGCTCGACGGCCGGACGGGTCTCTGGTCACCCACAAGCTGCTCAGCGAGAACCCGGAGCAGTACCGCGATGCGGCGATCTTCGGCATTCGCCAGCTGCTCGGCGTCGCCGCTGATGCGCCGATTCCCGTTGATCAGATCGCGGCGGTCAAGATGGGTACCACGGTGGCCACCAACGCGCTGCTTGAGCGCAAGGGTGAGCGGACGGTCCTCGTGATCACGCGTGGCTTCCGCGATGCGTTGCGCATTGCATACCAGAATCGGCCGCGTCTGTTTGATCGGCAGATCGTGCTGCCCGAGTTGCTCTACGGGCACGTGATCGAGGCAGACGAACGGATCGGCGCCCACGGAGAGGTCGTGCGTCCGCTGGATGAGGTGCAGGTACACGTCGATCTGCGCGCTGCGTTCGATGCGGGCTTGCGCTCCGTGGCCATCGTGCTGATGCATGGCTACCGCTACACGTCACACGAGGCGCGGATCGCGCAGATTGCGACGGATCTCGGGTTCGCGCAGGTCTCAGTGTCGCATCGCGTTAGCCCACTGATGAAGCTGGTGGCGCGTGGCGACACCACCGTGGTCGACGCCTACCTGTCGCCGATCCTGCGCCGCTATGTGGAGCAGGTGGCTGGTGAAGTGCCGCAGACGCGGCTGCTGTTCATGCAGAGCAACGGCGGCCTCACCGATGCGCACCGGTTCCAGGGCAAGGACGCGATCCTGTCCGGCCCGGCGGGCGGCATCGTCGGCATGGTGCGCTCGAGCCGGATGGCGGGCTTCGATCGCATCATCGGTTTCGACATGGGCGGCACGTCGACCGATGTGTCCCACTATGCCGGCGAGTACGAGCGCGAGTTCGAGACGCGCGTGGCAGGCGTGCGTATGCGTGCGCCGATGATGAGCATCCACACGGTCGCGGCCGGCGGTGGCTCGATCCTGCACTTCGACGGCGCTCGACTGCGCGTCGGTCCCGACTCGGCCGGTGCCAACCCCGGACCGACGTGCTATCGGCGCGGCGGGCCACTGACGGTGACCGATGCGAACGTCATGCTTGGTCGCGTGCAGCCCGCGCACTTCCCGAAGGTCTTCGGTCCGCAGGCTGATCAAGCCCTGGATCGGGACATCGTGCAGCACAAGTTCGAGGCGTTGGCGCAGGCGATCTCCGCTGCGACGGGGCAGGCGAAAAGCGCGGCTGAGGTGGCGGCCGGGTTCATTGAGATTGCCGTCGGCAACATGGCCGAGGCGATCAAGCGAATCTCCGTGCAGCGCGGCCATGATGTCACCCGCTATACGTTGACGGTCTTCGGTGGCGCCGGCGGTCAGCACGCGTGCGATGTTGCTGACCAGCTGGCGATGACGCGCGTGTTCGCTCACCCGCTGGCCGGGGTGCTCAGCGCCTACGGCATGGGGCTGGCTGACCAGACCGCGATGCGCGAAGCCACGGTCGAGCAGCCGCTGGAGGAGGACGCGGCAGCGGCGCTGGCGGCGCAGCTGGAGGCGCTTGGCGCAGCCGCCGTCGAAGAGCTGCGCGCGCAGGGCGTGGCGGAGGACCGCATCAGCACCATCCGTCGCGTGCACCTGAAGTACGAAGGCACCGACTCCGCGCTCGTGGTCCTGCACGGCTCTGCCGCGGACATGCAACGACAGTTCGAGGCGGCATACCGGCAGCGCTTCTCCTTCCTGATGAGCGAGCGGCGCCTGATCATCGAGGCCGTCTCGGTCGAGGCGATCGGCGCCGGGGATGCCGCCGACGAATCGCCGGTGGCAATGCCGCCGCGCGCCGCCGCGCTGCGCGCGGCCGATACCGTGCGCTGCTACTTCGACGGCGCCTGGCATGACACGCCGCTTTATGTGCGGGGCGACACCCGCCCGGGCGATCGCATCGATGGACCGGCCATCATTGCCGAGGCCAATGCCACCACGCTGGTGGCCCCCGGGTGGCGCGCCACCGTGACGCCGCTCGATCACCTCGTGCTCGAGCGCGTGCAGCCGCGCGCGCAGCGGCAGGCGATCGGCACGCAGGTCGATCCGGTGATGCTCGAGATTTTCAACAACCTGTTCATGTCGATCGCCGAGCAAATGGGCCTGCGCCTGCAGAACACCGCCTACTCGGTCAACATCAAGGAGCGGCTCGACTTCTCCTGCGCGCTGTTCGATACCGACGGCAACCTGATCGCCAACGCGCCGCACATGCCGGTCCACCTAGGCTCGATGAGCGAGTCGATCAAGACCGTGATGCGCGAGAACGCCGGCAAGATGACCGCGGGCGATGCCTATGTCGTCAATGATCCGTACCACGGCGGCACGCATCTGCCGGACGTCACCGTGATCACGCCGATCTTCGACGCGTCGGGCCGCGATCTGCTGTTCTACGTTGGGTCGCGCGGACACCATGCCGACATCGGCGGCATCACGCCTGGATCGATGCCGCCGTTTTCCAGGACGCTCGATGAAGAGGGTGTGCTGTTCACCAACTTCAAACTGGTGCAAGGGCAGGGCGCCGGCAAGAGCGGGCTCCTGCGCGAAGCCGAGTGCCTGGCGCTGCTGAAGGGTGGCCCGCATCCTGCCCGCAATCCGCAGCAGAACCTGGCGGACCTGAAGGCGCAGATCGCTGCCAACGAAAAGGGCCGCGAGGAACTTCTGCGCATGGTCGATCAGTTCGGCCTCGAGGTCGTACAGGCCTACATGCGCCACGTGCAGGACAACGCGGAGGAGTCGGTGCGCCGCGTGATCACGCGGCTGAAGGACGGCGCCTTCGACCTGGAGTTGGACAACGGCGCGCACATCCGCGTGAAGATCAGCGTCGACCACGCGGCGCGCGGCGCCACCATCGACTTCACCGGCACCTCGCCGCAACTGCCGAACAACTTCAACGCCCCTGCCTCGATCTGCGTGGCAGCGGTGCTCTATGTGTTCCGCACGCTGGTCGATGACGAGATCCCGCTCAACGCCGGGTGCCTGAAGCCGCTGAAGATCGTGATCCCCGAGGGGTCGATGCTCAATCCGACCTGGCCCTCGGCCGTGGTCGCCGGCAACGTGGAAACCTCCAGTTGCATCACCAATGCGCTGTACGGCGCACTTGGCGTACTTGCCGCCGGGCAGGGCACGATGAACAACTTCACCTTTGGCAACGACGCCCACCAGTACTACGAGACGATTTCGGGCGGATCGGGCGCTGGCGTGTTCGACCTGGCGGCGGGCAGTGCGTCGTCCACCGGATTCGACGGGACCGACGTGGTGCAGACCCACATGACCAACTCCCGCCTCACCGACCCCGAGGTGCTGGAATTCCGGTATCCGGTGCGGCTGCAAAGCTACGAGATCCGAGCCGGGTCGGGCGGGCGCGGTCGTTGGCACGGCGGCAACGGAGGTACGCGGCGCGTGCAGTTCCTTGAGCCGATGACGGCGTCGATCCTGGCCAACAGCCGTGCGCAGGCGCCGTTCGGACTGGCCGGCGGGGCAGCGGGACAGCCCGGCCGCAATTGGGTCGAGCGAACGGATGGCTCGCGCGAGTCGCTGCCGCACATTGGCAGCGTTGAGATGAAGGCGGGCGATGTGTTCGTGATCGAGACCCCTGGCGGCGGCGGGTTCGGACCGCCTGATTGACGGGTCGGCGATGACGGATCGGCGGGCGGGTCGGCGATCTGCCCCGGCGGGCCGAGCCGTTCGGCCGAGTCGCAGCGGGACACAGTCACGCATGTAAGCGCCGAAATCGCCGCTGCGCTGCAGGCAATTCGCCGCTTCGGTTACGCTGGCCGGTCCTGATAATCGGCATGGTTCAGTCTCCGTCATGGCCATGAACGCACCCGAAC
>LNFM01009944.1_pt1 | contig 15153 bp, 16 predicted proteins | sample 596031 | NCBI WGS metagenome assembly LNFM01 (sample SAMN04254537, study PRJNA301005) | activated carbon metagenome | isolation source: dual media filters at the Ann Arbor, Michigan drinking water treatment plant | place: USA: Ann Arbor | reverse complement strand
CGAGGAGGGCGAGGCTCGGCGCGACGCTTTGGTCGCAGCGACCGCCTCATCGGGAACGACGACGAGGTCGGCCACGATGTGCGCGGCCGGCCGGATGCCCGGCAGCGAGTCGTAGTCGGCGTACTCGTTGCACGCCGCGGCGAGCGACTTGCTCGTGCCGCCGGCCACGCCGATGCCGACGATGTACCGGCCGAGGCGCTTGGCGCGCTGCGCGAGCGCGATGTAGTCGCTGTCGCCCGCGGCGATGACGACGTGGGTGATGTCGGGCAGGCGGAAGAGGTCTTCGACCACATCGACCGAGAGGCGGATGTCGGCGCCGTTCTTCATCTGCTGCGTCGCCGGGAAGAGCTGGGTCAGGTCGACCGCGCGCTCCATGAGCTGCCCCTGGTAGGTGGCGTTGACGCCCACCGACCAGTCGGCGTAGGCGCGCGAGAGCACGATCGTGCCGAACGACGAGGCGAAGTCGAGGATGGCGCTGATGTCGACCGTCGCGTGCCGCACCTTGTCCTTCTGCTCGGCAGTCGCATCCGACAACCCCGGCGCGAGCTTGTAGACGTTGTCCTTGCGCCAGGCGCTGCGGCCGTGCACCTGGTCGTAGCGCGAGATGACGATGTTGTCGAAGTCGATGTAGACCGCCACGCGGTTCTCGGCCGATTCGGCCATGGGTCGCCTCCTTCTGGGTCGGGACCCGGTCGCCCCCATCCTGTCAGGCGCGCCCGCCGATCAGGGCTGCGGGTCGAGCGCATCGTAGTCGCGCAGGCTGCGGTACACGCGCAGGAAGACCGCGCAGACGATGATGATGATGAGCCCGCCGAGCAGGGGCGGGAACCACAGCAGCGCGGTCAAGCTGAGCGCGCCCACGTAGAGGTCGCCCACGCGCGGGCCGCCGTTGACGACGACCGTGAAGAGGCCCTGCAGGCGCCCGCGCATGACATCGGGCACGGCGGCCTGGATCATCGTCGTGCGGTAGATCATGCTCACCGAGTCGGCGGCGCCCGAGAGCGCGAGCAGCACCGAGGCGATCACGAGCGCGGGCACATTGGCCTCGGTGATGTCGGTGCCGACCTCGATGGGCAGCACCGCTGTCGCGAGCAGCAGCACCCCGAACAGCAGGATGCTCGCGCCGTACGCCGCGACCGCGATCACCATGCCCTTCCCGTGGGCGCGCACGGCGGCGACGCGACCCGACAGCAGGCCCAGCACGAGCATCCCGACCGCGCCGGCCGACGACAGGATGCCCACCGTGACGGCGCCGCCGCCGATGAGCAGCGCGCCGATGGCCGGGAAGAGCACGCGCGGGTTGCCGAACGTCATGGCGACGATGTCGAGCACGAACGATGCCCGGATGTTCGGCGCGACCTTCAGGAAGCGCCAGCCCTCGACGATCGAGCGCAGGTCGGCTCGGCGCCGCTCGCCCTCGGGGATCATCGCGGGCAGCGTGTACAGGCCGTAGAACGCGGCGAGGAAGAGCACGACGTCGACCGTGTAGGTGACGCTGAAGCCGAGGTAGGCGACGGCGAGGCCCGCGAGGGCGGGGCCGACGGTGAGCTGCACGCCCGCGTCGAGCCGCACCAGTCGGGGGATCATCGCCTGGCGCGCGACCTGCACCATGACGGCGGCGACCGAGTTGACGGTGATGAAGGCGTAGAGCGGCCAGATGTCGGGCACGCCGAGCCAGCTGTAGACGGCGATCGCGGCGGTCGAGCCCCAGGCGGCGTACGCGGCGATGAGGGCGACGCGGCGGCGGTCGAAGCGGTCGGCGAGCGCGCCGCCGTAGAGGCCGAAGATGATCATCGGCCCGAGCGCGAAGGCCGCGACGAGCGAGACGGCGAGCGTCGACGCGGTGCGGTCGTAGATGTCGAGCCCCACGGCGACGATCGTCATCTGGCTGCCGATGCCGGTGATCGCGGCCCCCGCCCACATGCGGGCGAAAGCGGGGCTCTCGCGCAGCGGGCGCAGGTCGACGAGGTGGCCGCGGCGCGCGGCGGGAGGAGCAGTCACAGTAGCTCCAGGCTACGCGCTCTCCGAGCTATCGAGACACCGTCTCAGCGATTTCGGCGTACCGCACGCCGGTCAGGCGCTCCGAGGCGTCCCACAGCAGCACGGCCGCGGTCGCGTCGCGCGCGCCGCGCGGCAGGCGAGCGGGCGCCGGAAGGCCGCGCACCTCGAGGAAGCCGTTGGGGCCGTAGTAGCCACCGGGCGTCGCCGCGGGGCTCACCGCGGCGTAGAGCGAGGGCAGGATGCCCGTGTCGACGCCCTGCATGAACCGCTCGGTGCGCTTCTGCTGCGCGGGCGTCGGCGCGCGCCCGTCGCGCGGGCCCGTGGTCTGCAGGTTCGTCGCCGTGCCGCCCGGGTGCGCCGCGGTGCTCGTGATGCCCCAGTCGTTGAGCGTGCTGAGGCGCTGCAGCTCGCGCGCGAAGACGAGGTTCGCGAGCTTCGAGAGGCCGTAGGCACCCCAGGCCGAGTACTTCTTCTCGCCCTGCAGGTTGTCCCACTGCCAGCGCCCGGCGTTGGCGGCGATGCTGCTCGTCGAGACGACGCGCGGTGCCTCGGCGCGCTGCAGCGTGGGCAGCAGCAGGCCCGTGAACGCGAACGGCCCGAGGTGGTTGCTGCCGAACTGCAGCTCGAAGCCGTCGGCCGTCTCGCGGCGGTCGGGCACGGCCATGATGCCGGCGTTGTTGATCAGGATGTCGAGCGCGCGCTCCTCGTCGAGCAGGCTCTGCGCCGCCGAGCGCACGCTCGCGAGCGAGGCGAGGTCGAGGTCGAGCAGCCGCAGGCGGGCTTCCGGATGCTGCGCCTGCAGCTCGGCGAGCGCCCGCTCGCCCTTGTCGCGGTTGCGCACGGCCATGACGACCTCGGCCCCCGCGGCGGCGAGGCGGCCGGTGAGGCCGAAGCCGAGGCCGCTGTTGGCGCCCGTGACGACGGCCAGGCGGCCCGTCAGGTTCGGAACGGTCGTGTCGAGGGCGGTGCGGGGCATGGGGTCTCCGAGGTCAAGGTGGGTGCTGCCATCTCATCATTCGGAGCCGGGCCGCACCTGGGAGCGGTCGGTCGGCCAGAATGTGCACATGACCCCGCTCGACCCCCGCCGCCTCGCCTGGGAGGCCCGCACCTCGTCGGCGCTCGCCATGCTCGGCCTGCTCTTCCTCGCCGCCTACTCGGCGTGGGTGCTCGTGCCCGACCCGCAGCCCTGGCTCGTCATCTTCACCGCCGTGCTCGTCGTCGGCACCTGGGTCGTCTTCGCCGTCGACATGGTCGCGCGCACGGCGCTCAGCGACCGCGGGCGGCGCCTGCGGTTCCTCCTCACCCACCCCCTCGACGTGCTCGCGCTCATCGTGCCGCTGTTCCGCGCGCTGCGCGTCGCGGGCCTGCTGCGGCACATCCCCGTGCTGCGCGGCCGCACCGGGGCGGCGGTGCGCGGCTCGGTCGTCGCGCACGCGCTCGTCTACGCGCTCGTCTACGTGTACGTCATCGCCCTCGCGACCCTGCAGGTCGAGCGCGATGCGCCCGAGGCGACGATCACGACCTTCGGCGACGCGATCTGGTGGGCGGTCGTGACGCTCGCGACCGTCGGCTACGGCGACACCTACCCCGTGACGGGCACGGGCCGCTTCCTCGCCGTGCTGCTCATGGGCGGCGGCATCGTCATCGTCGGCACGGCCTCGGCGATCGTCGTGTCGTACATCACCGAGCGCGTCGCGACCCAGCGCGGGGCGGCGACGGGCGAGGGCGAGCCTCAGCCGTCGAGCAGCGCGTCCTCCGCGGCGTAGTCGAACCAGGCCTCGGCGCCGTAGCGCGCGAGGCCCGGGAAGCGCTCGCGCCAGTCGGCCTCGGCGACGGCCTCGAGCATCCACTCGATCGCCGGCCCGATCGTCGCCCGATGGCTGCCGAGCGGCTCGTAGCCGAGCTGCTCGCGCGCCGCCTGCATGCTCAGCTCGACGGGCACGGGCACCGACCACGGCGTCTGGCCGACGCCGCTCTCGGGCCCGCCCGCCCCGCGCGGCAGCAGCTCGAACTCGGCGCTGTGCCCGAGGTGCGCGAACACGGCCTGGCCGATCTGCAGCACGGTCGCGGCGGGCTCGTCGACGGCATTGAGAACGCGGCGGCCCGGATGCTCGCCCGCGAGCCGCACGAGCTCGGCGATCGCCGCCGTCGCCGAGGTCGCGAACCGGCTCTCGCCGCGGTCGATGAGGGGCACCCGCGAGCGGCCGTCGAGTGCGCGCTTGATGAAGTACCACTCGCGCAGGGCGGGCGAGTCGGGGCCGTGGATGGCGCCCGGCCGCAGGATCGTCACGGGCAGGCCGTCGACCGCGAGCAGGGCGCGCTCGAGCGCGGCCTTCTGCGGCGAGTAGCCCTCGACCTCGGCCGTCACGATCGGGTCGTGCTCGGTGACGGGCACGGGCAGGCGGGGGAAGTCGTCGTCGCCCGTCGCCGCGTCCATCCAGGTGCCGTTGGTGCCGAGGTACACCGAGGCGGTCGAGATCACCACGAGCGATCCGAGCTCCCCGACGAGCGGGGCGTACGGCTCGGCGTCGGCCGGGCCGAAGGCCATGCAGTCGAGCACGAGGTCGCGGCCGCGCGCGGCCTCGGTCAGGGCATCCGCGTCAGCGCGATCGAGCGTCAGCTCGCGCACGGGACCGACGAGATCGGCGGGCAGCGGGCGCGTGCCGCGGTGTGCGATCGTGACCTCGACCCCCGCCGCCAGCAGGGCACGCGCGGCCGCGGTGCCCACCTGACCCGAGCCGCCCACGAGCAGGGCGTTCTTCTGCATGCGGTCACTCTAGGCGCTAGATTCGCAGTGTCCACCCGAGCCGAGGAGCCCCATGGCGACCACCCAGCCCCGCAGCACGCAGCCGCTGAGCCGCAACCAGACGCAGAGCAGCCTGATCGCCGGGGCCGTGGCCCACACGATCTTCCAGACCGGCTGGTTCTTGTTCGGCATGTCGCTCGCGGCGCTCGTCGCGACCGCGCTGTTCGGCAACATCATCGGCAGCATCACGCGCGCGCTCGGCGGCGACGACCCCAACGCGATCCTGCGGGCCCTCGACGGCGGCTCCGACCTGCTGTTCTGGATCGTGCTCTCGTTCCTCATCGGCAGCCTCATCCTCATCGGCCTCGCCATCCTGGTGAGCGGGTGGATGCTCTCGGCCGCGGGCCTGCGCAACCCCTGGAAGGTCACGATGGCGGCCGTGGGCGTCGTGGCCCTCGTCGACATCGCGCTGTTCTGGGTCTACGTCGGCCTCGCCAACCTGCTGACCGAGAGCCGGCTCGCGGGCCCCGTGCTGCTGACGCCCGTCATCGCGCTCGTCGGCGGCATCCTCGTCGGCGCGCTCGTGTGGTGGCTCATGGCGCTCACGAAGCGCGAGAAGATCCCGGCAGTGGGGGAGGCGCCGGCGGTGGCGCCCGCCGCGGCGAAGACCGACGCCGCGAAGACCGCGGCGAAGCCCGCAGCCGCGAAGCCCGACGCGACCCCGAAGGCCTAGCCGAGCAGCTCGCCGAGCAGAGCGGTCAGCTCGGCGCGCATCTGCTCGCTCGTGATCGTGCGCTCGCCGTCGCCCGACTGCGCCCCGTAGTCGCCGAAGCTCGCGTGGTTCGCGCCCGCGATCGTGACGAAGCGCGCGTCGGCCGGCAGCATCCCCGCGTTCTGCTCGATGATCGCGGGGGTCGAGAGCGCGTCGTTCTCACCCGCGATGCTGAGCACCTCGAGCGCGGAGCCGCTGAGGTCGTTGGCGCAATAGCTGCCGAACAGCACGAGTCCCGCGGCGTCTGACCCCGGCGTCATGAGGCATGCGCGCACGCCACCGAGCGAGTGCCCGCCGACGAACCAGCGGTCGACGTCGGGCGCGGCGGTCGTGAACTGCGCGAGCGACCGCGTGTCAAAGAAAGCCAGGTTGAGGGTCGGCTCGGTGATGAGCACCGTCACGCCGTGCTGCTCGACCACGCCGCTGAGCTGGAACATGTAGGCGTTCGCCTCGACGCGCGCGCCCGGCACGAAGACCAGGCCTGTCGGGCTCGGGGGCAGGTCGGTCGCGTCGGCGACCGGGGTCATCAGGATGCCCTCGTCGAGGTATTGCACCTGTACGTTCTCGTTCGCCCACACGTCGATGACGGGCCCGCGCTCGGCGCGGTACGGCGTGTTGGCCCAGATCAGGAAGCCGACGACGACGAGCGCGAGAGCGGCGAGCGCGCCGAGCCCGATCGCCCGCACGCGGCGGCGGATGCGCCCGGCAGGGCGGTGGCGGGTGGATGCGGCGGTGGCGGTGGTCATGCGCCATTATCCCGAGCAGACCTGGCACAATGGAGCCATCATGAACATTCTCGCCGTGGCCGTCTCGGTCTTCCTCTTCGTGTCGTCGTTCGTGCTGTTCGCCTACGCGTACGCGGTGCCGGAGGAGTTCGCCGCGGCCGTGTTCTTCACGGGCATCATGTCGGCGTCGCTCTCGCTCGCCATCCCCTTCCACCTCATGGGTCGCCGCGACTCCTAGTCGCCGCCGCGCCTCAGCGGTCCTCAGGATCAGCGGTCGTCTGGATCAGGCGGTCTTGAGGATGTTCGCCGTGAAGTTCTCGAGGCGCTGACGCAGGCCCGCGCTGCGACGGGCGACGAGCTCGTCGCGCATGAGGGTGAGCTCGCTCGTGCCCGGCACGATGCGGATCATGATCGAGCATGCCAGGTCGGCGCAGATGTAGGTGCCGATCGAGTTGCCGTCGCGGCCGGCCTCGCCGCCACGGGGCGCGCTGAACATGACGACCTGCGTCGAGGGCTGCGGCGTGTGGCACAGCGAGCACATCGCGCCGGTGCCGGGGCGCAGCGCCGTGCTCGCGGCCCGCACGAGGATGCCGACGGGCCGGTCGTCGACCCAGTGCACGATGTAGCCGCGGGGGGAGCCGGCCGGATCGCGCCACCCCAGGTACTCGCGGTCGGCCCACACGGTCTCGTGCAGGCCCGGCAGGGGCATCCGCTCGATCTCGGCCTCGCTGGCGTTGACCATGCTGGCGCGGATCTGGTCGGCGGTGAGCTCTCTCATCGTCTCTCAGCGTACGTCACGCCCGCTGAGCGCGGCCGATAGGGTGTGCGTCATGCCGTCGCTTCCCCGCGCGCTGCGGCCGTTCGCGGTCGCACAGTACCGCCTGCTCGCGCTCGCCCTCGTGCTCTCGCTCTTCGGGTCGGGCGTGTGGATCGTCGCCGTCGTCTGGCAAGTCATCGAGCTCGACGGCACCCCCGTCGATCTGTCGATCGTCGCGACGGGCGGCAGCATCGGGCTCGTGCTCGCCGTGCTGCTCGGGGGCGTCGCCGCCGACCGCATCCCGCAGAAGCGCATCCTCGCCGCGGTCGAGACGGTGAAGGCGACCTCGGCGGCGGCGATCGCCGTGCTCGCGCTCACGGAGTCGCTCGAGGTCTGGCACCTCGCGGTCGTCTCGCTGCTGCTGGGGGCCGCCGACGGCTTCTTCTACCCGGCGTACTCGGCGTGGCTGCCGGCGCTGCTGCCCGCCGACGACCTGCTCGCGGCGAACGGCATCGAGGGCGTGCTGCGGCCCACGCTCATGCAGGCGGCCGGGCCCGCCGCCGCGAGCGCCGCCATCGCCATCCTGTCACCGGGCCTCGGGTTCGCGATCGTCGCGGCCACCCAGGGAGCGGCCGCTCTGCTGCTCGTCACCATGCGCACGACCGCGGTGCGGCGCGAGGCCGATGCCGAGCCCGTGCACGCCCTGCGCGCGGTCTGGGTCGACGTGCGCGACGGCGTTCGCTACATGCTGCGCACACGCTGGCTGCTCGCGACGCTGCTCTACTCCGCACTGCTCGTGCTCGTCATCATGGGCCCCATCGAGGTGCTGCTGCCCTTCGCGGTGCGCGACCAGACGGGCGGCGGTGCGGGCGACTTCGCCCTGGCGCTCGCCGCCTTCGGCATCGGCGGGGCGCTCGGCTCGATCGTCGTCGCGTCGATGCGGCTGCCGCGGCGCTACCTCACCCTCATGATCGCGGCGTGGGGCCTCGGCTGCGCCCCGCTCGTCGTCATCGGGCTCACCGATCAGCTGTGGGTCATGGTCATCGCGCTCTTCGTCTGCGGCGTGCTCTTCTCGGGCGCGACGGTCGTGTGGGGCACCCTGCTGCAGCGCCGCGTGCCGCCCGAGATGCTCGGGCGCGTCTCGAGCCTCGACTTCTTCGTCTCGCTCGCCTTCATGCCCATCTCGATGGCGATCGCGGGCCCGGTCGGCGAGCTCATCGGCATCCCGATCGCCTTCCTCGCCGCCGGATCGATCCCCGTCGTGCTCGCCGCGCTCACCCTGCTCATCGCTCGGCTCGGCCCCGACGAGCTCGCGCACCCGCTGACCGACCCGGAGATCGTCGCGACGACCGACACGGGCCCGATCGTCACGGGCCCGGGGGCCGCGAGCGGCCGGCAGCGCCCCGCCGACGAGGAGAACCCCGACCCCGACGACGCCGGATCGGGCGCGGCCCCCGGCGCGTAGCGATCGTGACACCTGCTGTTCACGACGCACAGGCGATGGTCGGCTGGCGTGGGGGCGATGCGCTGCCCGCGCACGGGTGCCCGGGGGGTGGGAGGGCCCAGAGTGAGGGCTACCCGATCGAGACCGGTCGGGAGGGCGGTGCAACCGCCCTGATGACCCTCGTGAAGAGAAGAGACCCCCATGGCCACCATCGTCGAAACCGCCGTCAGCGCCGGTTCGTTCACCACCCTCGTCGCCGCCGTCGGCGCTGCCGGCCTCGTCGACACGCTCAACGGAGATGGCCCGTTCACGGTCTTCGCCCCCACCGACGAGGCGTTCGCGGCCCTGCCCGCGGGCACCGTCGAGGGCCTGCTCGCCGACATCCCGACCCTCACGTCGATCCTGACGTTCCACGTCGTGCCGGGTGCCGTGCACGCCGCCGACCTGAGCGACGGCATGAAGGCCGCGACGGTCAACGGCGCCGAGCTCACGGTCGACCTGACCGACGGCGTGAAGATCAACGGCGCGAACGTCGTCACGGCCGACATCGTCTGCGACAACGGCGTCATCCACGTCATCGACGCGGTGCTGCTGCCGTAGTCGCGACAGCGACAGCAGAACGGGGCGGTCCCTTTCGGGCCGCCCCGTTCGTCGTGCCAGGGGTCGGGGCGCGCAGCGCCCCGCATCCGGCGCTGCCGGCTACTCGCCCTGCAGCGCGAACTGCGCGTCGATCGTGATCGTCACGTCGTCGCCGAGCAGGAACCCGCCGGTCTCGAGCGCGGCGTTCCAGCTGACGCCGAACTCGCTGCGGCTGATGACGGTGCTGCCGCTCGCCGCCGCCTTCACATTGCCGTAGGGGTCGGTGGCGATGCCGCCGAACTCGCCCGTGAGGGTGATGGCCTTCGTCACGCCGCGCAGCGTGAGCTCGCCGTCGAGCAGCAGGGCGTCGCCCTCGATGCGCAGGCCGGTCGACACGAAGGTCATGGTCGGGTGCTCGTCGATCGCGAAGAAGTCGTTGGTGCGCAGGTGCGCGTCGCGGTCGGCGTTCTTGGTGTTGATCGAGGCCATGTCGACCGTCACGGTGACGCTCGACTCGAGGGGGTTCTCGGCGGCGATGACGGTCGCGTCGAACGACTCGAACACGCCCTTGACCTTGCTGATCGCGAGGTGGCGCACGCTGAAGCCGATCTCGGTGTGCGAGTGGTCGACGGTCCAGGTGCCGGTGCGGTAGCCGGGGATCGTGTCGGCGGTGAGAGTGGTCACGAGGGGTTCTCCTTCGTCGGTGGCGAGGTCGAGCCGGTCGGCTCTGAGACGTCGCGACACGGTGCGCAGCAATTCGATGCGAACGCATCGATGCGCGGCGACTCCTCCTGCAACGCGGGGGCGTCGCCGGTCTATTCCCCATCCGCCGGAAAAATCATGCAGCGCCCGGTGAGGTTGACTAGGGGCGTGGATGCTCCGCTCACCGCCCTCCTCCGCGCCGACCTGCTCGCCGCCGGGTACACGGTCGACCGGCTGCGCCAGCTCTGGGGCGATGAGGCCGACGCGGCTCTCACGCGCGGCGACCGGGTTCCCGCGCGCCGCGCGCTGCAGGCGGCCGAGGGTCCGGCGGCCGAGCTCGCGCGCCTCTTCGTGCTCGGTGAGCCCGTGGCCGATGAGGCGCTCGGTCGCGCGCTGCCGAGCCTCGGGGCCGAGGGAGCCCGCGCGCTGGGCCTCGTCGACGCGCACGGTCGGGCGCTGCTCGATCTGCGACCCTACGCGGCCATCGACGCCGGGGGAGCGGTGCAATGGGTCATCGCCTCCGACCTCGGCGAGCTCGCCCTCGGCGGTGCCCTGCCGCCCGATCACGTGCTCGGCGTGGGCGGCGCCTCGTTGACGCTCGCCGCGCTCATCCCCACCGAGCCGGTCGACTCGGTGCTCGACCTCGGCACGGGCTGCGGCATCCAGTCGCTGCATGCGGGCCGTCACGCCCGCCGCGTCGTCGCGACCGACCTCTCGGCCCGCGCGCTCGACCGGGCCCGGCTGACGCTCGCCCTCAACGCCGTCGACGCCGTCGAGCTGCGGCAGGGCGACCTCTACGCGCCCGTCGCGGGCGAGCGCTTCGACCGCATCGTCAGCAACCCGCCCTTCGTCATCACGCCGCGCCGCGAGGGCGTTCCCGTCTACGAGTACCGCGACGGCGGCCGGGTTGGCGACGCGATCGTCGAGGAGGTCGTGCGCGGCGCCGCCGAGCACCTGACCCTCGGGGGCACGGCGCACCTGCTCGGCAACTGGGAGTACCGCGACGCCCTCGGCGGCGACGGCCTCGCGCGAGTGCGCCGGTGGATCGACGAGGCCGGCCTCGACGGCTGGGTCGTCGAGCGCGAGCGGCAGAGCCCCGCCGAGTACGCCGCCACGTGGATCCGCGACGGCGGCACGCGCGTCGGCACCCCCGAGTACGACGCGCTCGCCGCCGAGTGGCTCGACGACTTCGCGGCCCGCGGGGTGACCGCGGTCGGGTTCGGCTACATCGTGCTGCGCCGGCCGTCGGCGCCGGATGCGGTGCGCCTGCTGCGCACCGAGGTGCTCGGCTCTCCGCTCGGCGGCACGCCGACCGGCATCGGCGACCACCTGCTCGCGGGCCTGCGCGCGCACGACCGCATCGCCGCGATCGACGACGCGGGCCTCGGCGCCCTGCGGCTCGACGTCGCCCCCGACGTGACCGAGGAGCGCCACTACTGGCCGGGGGAGGAGAACCCCACGGTCATCCGGCTGCGGCAGGGAGGCGGCTTCGCGCGCACGATCGAGGCGGATGCCGCGCTCGCGGGCCTCGTGGGCGCGAGCGACGGCGAGCTCACGGTCGCCGAGATCGTCGGCGCCCTCGCCGACCTGCTCGAGGTCGACGAGGGCGCCCTGCGTGACGATCTGCTGCCGCGGGTGCGCGAGCTCGTCGTGACCGGGTTCCTGCTTCTCGCGGTCTAGCCCTGCGAGGGCGTCGCCCGGCGCAGGATCGCCCAGGCGGCGAGCCAGCACAGCGCCGTGATGATGAGGCTCCACGCGGCCGAGCCGAGCACGCCGGCCCACACGAAGAACTCGCCGACCTGCCCCCAGGCGCCGAGCAGTGTGACGAGGGCAGCGCCGCCGATGCCGAGGAAGACGAGCCCGCCCCAGAAGGCGTACATGCCCAGGGCCTTCCAGCGCACGTAGACCGACGCGGTGGCGGCACCGATCGAGAAGAAGAGCAGGAAGGCGATCAGGCTGAGCGTGAAGCCCTCCCACCACTCCGCCCGCCAGAGCTCGTCGGTCGTGAAGAAGCTGTGGCCGATTCCCCACCCGCCCGTCGCGCGCTCGAGCAATGATGCGGCGACGAGGAGAACCGAGTATCCGAGGGAGAGGATGAGGGCGAACACCCCGAACCCGAGAACGAAGTCCCGTCGCGTGCTGCCGTACCCGAGTGCGAGCGGGAAGGCCTGGTTCACGCTCTGCACGGCCACCACGAGCATGTAGATGAACAGGAACAGCACTCCGCCGTTGATGGACGCGTCCATCTCGCCCTCCGGCGGGATGCTCGCGCGCACGATCCCCCAGATCGCCATGTTCATGAGGAACACGACGCCGAGAATGAGCAGCGGCGTGTAGATCGCCGTCCACGGATTGGCGAACAGCAGGCGCACCACGATGGCGACGCGCGTCGACAGCGGTCGCGGTGCCAGCGACAGCGGGGCGGGGGTGGTGGTCGTGGTCATCGCGAGACCTCCTCGTGCTCGGTGGGGGTGCCGCCGGTCTGGCGGATGATGAGCTGCTGCAGCGAGACCGGCCCGACCTCGAGGCCCGCCGCGCGGGCGCGGCCCGCGGCGGCCTCGGTGTCGCCGGCGACCGTCGCGCTGACGAATCCGCCCAGGCGCTCGCGGTGGATCACCTCGAGGCCCGCGACCGCCTGCTCGACGGCCTCGGCCGGGCCGGCGATGGTGGCGGCGTGGGAGCGCAGGGCATCCACCGGCGAATCGATGAGGATGCGCCCGTTGTCGATGACGAGCGCGTGCTCGAGCAGGTCGGCGACCTCATCGATGAGGTGGGTCGAGAGGATGACCGTGCGCGGGTGCGCGGCGTAGTCGGCGAGCAGGCGGTCGTAGAAGGCCTGCCGCGCGATCGCGTCGAGGCCGAGGTAGGGCTCGTCGAAGATCGTGATCGGCGCCCGCGCGGCGAGCCCGACGATGATGCCGACGCTCGACAGCTGACCGCGCGAGAGCTTCTTGATGCGGCGGTCGACCGGCAGCCGGAACTCGGCGGCGAGCTCGCGCGCGAAGTCGGCATCCCAGTGCGGGAAGAAGCCCGGAGCCGCCGCGAAGACGTGCTTCGGCTTGAAGTCGTCGGGGTAGCGCTGGCTCTCCTTGATGAAGCACGTGTGCTGGAGCACAGCAGGATTCTCGACCGGGCTCTCGCCCGCGACGGTGATGCTGCCCTCGGTCGCGAACTCCTGCCCCGTGAGCAGGTGCATGAGCGTGGTCTTGCCCGCGCCGTTGCGGCCGAGCAGGCCCGTGATGCTGTTGCGCGCGATCTGGAAGTCGACGCCGTCGACGGCGGTGATGCCGCGATAGCGCTTCGTGAGGCCGCGCGCCTCGACGATGGTGGTCATGGGGTGCCCTTTCGGATCATCTCGATCAGGTGGTCGGTGGTGAGCCCGAGCGCGCGCGCCTCGACGACGAGCGGCTGCACGTACTCGGTGGCGAAGCGCTCTCGGCGCTCGGCGAGCAGCCGCGCCCGCGCGCCCTCGGCGACGAACATGCCGATGCCGCGGCGCTTGTAGAGCACGCCCGCGTCGACGAGCAGGGTGATGCCCTTGAGCGCCGTGGCCGGGTTGATGCGGTGGAACGCCGCGAACTCATTGATCGAGGGAACCTGGGCGCCCTCGACGAGCGAGCCGTCGATCACCTGGTTCTCGATCAGCTCGGCGATCTGGAGGAAGATCGGTCGACCGTCGTCCACGCGAGCCTCCCTTCTGTGTTGGTTACTTAGTCAAGTAACTAACCAGAGAACCGCACGAGTGTCAAGCGCCCCGGTGAGCGGGGCGGTCAGCGGGGTGCGCGCCGCCAGTCGGGAACCGTGATGAGGATGGCGATGGCGCTGAGCGCGACGCCCGTGAGCCCGAACGCGAGGCTCGCGGGGCTCTGCACGCCGCCCGCGGGGAAGGGCAGGTCGTCGGGCAGGCTTATACCGACGCTGAAGTAGGGAGCGAACGCCGCGGTCACGATGACACTGCCGGCGATGCACGCGACCGCGAGCATGCGCCGCGGCGTCAGGATGCGGTCGGCGGCGATCGCGGGCAGCAGCGCGAGCACGGCGACGCCGAGCGTGATGGCGAGCGAGAGCGCCACCCAGATGGTCAGCGAGATCGTGAACCCGACGCGCGAGGCCGTGTTCCAGACGGCGTAGACCTCGTCGAGCGTGAGCTGGCCCTCCGCGGTGGCGAGGGGCTGCTCTATGGCGAGCGTGTAGGCGCCGAACGCGACGAGGCCCAGCAGGGCCGCCGCCGCGGCGAGGCCGACGCGGCGGCGCTGACCGCGCGACTCCGGGCCCGAAGCCGCCCCCGTTCCGGTGCCTCTCTCGCCCACGACCGTGCCGTCGACGAGGATGACGCGCTGCCGCGGCACGATCGGCTCCTCGAGGAAGTCGCCGGCCCGGTCGGCCGCGGTCATGCCGTCGAGGCTCGTCATGAGGTCGCCCCGGCCGACACGACGCACGCCGCGCACGATCGCCGCCGCGTTGAGTCCGCCGCCGAGCAGCACGAGGGCGAGGGCGAGCCAGAGGAACCCGGTGGCGGCGCCCGAGCCGCCCGCCGTGAACCATGCGAAGCCGGCGACGGGGGCCAGCAGCAGGCACGTGAGCCCCCAGCGGAACAGTTGACCGGTCGAGCGCACGGCATCCCCCTCGTATCGCGTGTCGTGATGCGGCCACTGTAGCGGCGGGCCGTCGGCACCGCGTCGGGGCGCCGGGGGCGGGCAACATCGAATCGATTCGATGCGCGAACGGATCTCGATTAGCATGGCGCCCATGACCCAGCGCACTCTCGGAAACTCCGGCACCATCGTGAGCGATTTCGCCCTCGGAACCATGACCTTCGGCGCCGAATCGGACGAAGCGACGAGCCACGCCATGCTCGACGCCTTCGCCGAGGCAGGCGGCACGCTCATCGACGGCGCCGACGTCTACAGCCGCGGCCGCAGCGAGGAGATCATCGGGCGCTGGCTCGCCGCGAACCCCGCCACGGCCGAGCGCATGGTCATCGCGACCAAGGGCCGCTTCCCGATGGGCGACGACGCGAACGACCTCGGCACCTCGCGCCGCCACCTGCGCCGCGCCCTCGAGGCCTCGCTGCGGCGGCTGGGGGTCGAGCACATCGACCTCTACCAGCTGCACGCGTGGGACCCGATCACGCCGCTCGACGAGACCCTGAGCTTCCTCGACGACTCCATCCGCTCCGGGCTCATCTCGTACTGGGGTGTGTCGAACTTCACCGGCTGGCAGCTGACGAAGGCCGTGCACCGCGCCGCCGCGCGCGGCATGGACGCCCCCGTGACGCTGCAGCCGCAGTACAGCCTGCTCGCGCGCGAGATCGAGTTCGAGATCGTGCCGGCCGCGCTCGACGCCGGCATCGGGCTGCTGCCGTGGGGGCCGCTCGGGGGCGGCTGGCTCACGGGCAAGTACCGCCGCGATGCGGCGCCGACCGGT
>LNFM01011516.1_pt1 | contig 15154 bp, 15 predicted proteins | sample 596031 | NCBI WGS metagenome assembly LNFM01 (sample SAMN04254537, study PRJNA301005) | activated carbon metagenome | isolation source: dual media filters at the Ann Arbor, Michigan drinking water treatment plant | place: USA: Ann Arbor | reverse complement strand
GCGTGTAGGCGTCCTCGCGCGACAGGCCGGCCTTCTCGCCCAGCAGCACGATCATGTCGCGCAGGGCCATCGCCAGGCACTGGTCGAGGTCGGGATCCATGCCCATGGTGATCCAGTGCGTGGCCGTCTCGCCGCGCGGCCAGGCCAGGCGCTGGCCCTTGTGCAGCACCAGCTCGAAGGTGCCCAGCAGCGCCGTCTCGATGGCGGTGACGCAGACCTCGCCGTCGCCCTGCGCGCCGTGGCCGTCGCCGCAGGAGAAGAGGGCGCCGGCCACGTGCACCGGCAGGTACAGCGAACTGCCGGGGCCGAGTTCCTTGTTGTCCAGGTTGCCGCCGTGTGCCCGCGGCTGGATGGTGCTGATGCGCCCCCAGTGCGCCGGCGGCGCCACGCCCATCACGCCGAAGAAGGGGTGCAGGGGCAGGTCCAGCCCCCAGTGCAGCTTCGCCACCATGCGCTCGGCGTCGAGCGGGATGTTCAGGTGGCGATAGGCGTCGAAGTCTTCGGGCAGCGTGCCGGCCAGCGGGCGGATGAGGTTGTAGCCCCAGTCCTGGCGCAGCTTCACGTCGATGATGCGCACCTCCAGCGTGTCGCCCGGCATCGCGCCTTCCACCGCCACCGGCCCGGTCAGGATGTGGCCCGGCGCCAGCATGGGGCTGCGGGCGTGGATGTCCAGCAACTCGGGCGGCACGTGGAAGCCCGCCGGCGGCAGCACCGGTGCGCCGCCGCTGACGGTGGCCACCGTGAAGCGCTGGCCGCTGCGCACGGTCAGGACGGGGGGCAGGGCGGCGTCGAAGGCGCCCCAGTGGCAGGTCTCGACGGAAGCGGGCAGATGAGGCTGTTGGGACATGTCGACCAGGGGTTGAGGGGGCCATCAGCGGCACCCGGCGGGGACCGGCAGACCGTCCGCCGGGCGCCCGATGATGCCCGAGCAGGAACCGGACCAGGGCCGCGGCACCCGCCGCGCTACCGACCGCGCTACCGACCGCGGGACGCTGCCGCACGCTGGACGGCTTGACGCGCCCCCATATTTCGATAAACATCGAATCATGCCCGACGGCCTCGGCGCAGCCCGGCTGCGCCTGCGGCAGCGGACGAGCCACCGCGGCGCGGCGCCGCAGCACCTTGCTTGCCCAGGAGACTTCCGATGAAGCGATTTCACGTTCACCTGCACGTCGACGACCTTTCCAGGAGCATCGGCTTCTACTCGACCCTGTTCGCCGCCGAGCCGGCGCGCGTCGAGGGCGACTACGCGAAGTGGATGCTCGAAGACCCGCCGGTCAATTTCGCGATCTCCACGCGCGGCCGGGCCGCGGGCATCGACCACCTGGGCTTCCAGACCGACGACCCCGCCGAGCTGGCGGCCCTGAAGGCGCGCGCCGAAGCGGCCGATCTGGCAATGCTCGACGAAGGCCAGACCACCTGCTGCTACGCGCGCAGCGAAAAGCACTGGGTCACCGACCCGCAGGGCATCGCCTGGGAACATTTCCACACGCTGGCCAGCATCCCCGTCTTCAACGAGGCGGCATCGCCGGCCTCCGACGAGACAGCGTGCTGCGCGCCGAGTGAAACCGCACCGCTGCCGACGGCCGTGAGCACCGAGGCCGCGCAGGATGCCGCCGCCTGCTGCCCGCCCCAGCCGCGCGGCAAGCCCATCGGCATTCCCGTCAAGTCCGCCGGCGCCTGCTGCTGAGGGCACGGCGCCATGCCGATCTTCGACTTCCTGAACCCCGGGCTGCCGGCGGGCCTGCCCAGCGTGGCCATGCCGGTGATCGAGGCCACCGAAGCGGCGCTGCAGGGCTACGGACGCCTCGTCGACGACCCGGCGCACTGCCAGGTGGAGATCGTGCGCTGGCCGTCGACCGGCACGCGCCCGGTCGACGAAGACACCGGCGACGAAGCCGGCACCACCGAAGGCGTCTTCGTCAGCGAGTGGAAGGGCGACATCCTCTACGGCAGCAACGAGGCGGTGTCGGGCCACTACATCCTGGCCTACGGCACCGACCCCGCCCAGGCACGTGAAGACCACGCCCGCGACCCGGCGCGCATGCTGCTGTGGCATGCCAACTACCACCCCGACGGCGGGCAGCTGTTCTTCCCGCTGGACAGGCAGCCCTTCTACGTGCCGCTGGCGCTGCCCGGCGACGACATCACGCCGCAGCGCTTCGTGTGCTTCCGCTTCGCCGGCGACCGCGGTCTCTACATCCACCCCGACATCTGGCACGAAGGCGTGTTCACCGCGCGCGGCCGCCAGCGCTTCTTCGACCGGCAGGGCGCGGTGCACGCGCGGGTTTCGGTCGACTTCGCGCGCGAGTTCGGCTGTCTGCTGGAGGCGCGCATCGGCTGACGCAGTCCGGGCTCACGGCAGCAGCGTCACGCGCGGCGCCTCGCTGCCCAGGCCGTTCACCGACATCGAGGCGCGTGAGCAGAAGTAGCGGCTGCCGTTGTGCCTGCAGTGGTGGTCGGTGCCCATCGCGCTGCTGGCCTGGGTGTAGGCCGTGCCGCGCACGATCATGCTCAGCTCGATGGCCTGTCCCGGGTTGAAGCGGCCCAGGCTCAGGTGCACCACCCGGGGTGCCGAAGGCGCATCGACGTTGCCGGCGTTGCTGTCGTTGGACGGCTCGCCCGGGCCGGCCGGCGCGTCTTCGTCGTCGGTGGGGAAGGGCAGCGGATCGCCGAAGGTCTGCAGCACCTCCAGCGGCACGTTGACCTGGCCGCCCATGGCGCCGGTCTGCTGGTAGTCGGCGCGCAGGCGCCAGGCTTCCGTCGACCAGGCCGGAAAGCCGTTGACCAGCACGTCGGTGCGCATGCGCGCGCGCCACCAGGCCAGCCCCTCCAGTTCGCTGTTGCCGCCCACCACCGTGGGCGGCACGACGAAGCGCAGCACCACTTCCTTCGAGGTGCTGCCGCCGAGCGTGAAGCGGCTGGTCCACGAGGCCGTGGCATCGGCACGGAAGCCGCCGAAACCGTTGAGCTTCAGGTGCGGGATGCCGGCGGCCGTCATGGTCGCCCAGGCCTCCACCGAGTCGCCGTCTTTCTCGAAGTCGATCCGCCTCGGCAGCCTTTCGCCCGGCAGCTGCGGCAGCAGCGGGTTCAGCGCGTGCGGCTGGCCGGCGTACACGGCCGCCCGCAGGCCCAGGCCGCTGCGCTGCACCTTGCGGACGGGTGTGCCGTCCTTCACCGAGACGAGCACGGTGGCGGCCGGGCGCAGGTTGAGGTCGACCAAAGGCACGGGCGCCAGACCGTCGACCACGGCGCTTTCCTGGGGCGTGAGCGTGCGAACGCCTGCGGCGGTGAGACCGCCGCGATCGGCGGCCGACGGCGCGGCGGGCAGGGCCAGCGCGCAGATCAGCGCGAACCCGGGGGCAGAAAGATGTTTCATGTGGGTTGCTCCGGCGCCGTGGTTCAGCGCGTGTAGACCGCGATGTCGGGCGTGTGGATGTAGAAGGGTGCTGCGCTCTTCGAAGGCAGCGACAGCCCTTCGAGTCGGGCGTCGCAACGTCGCTGGCCGTCGCCCAGCACGTTCGGCACGGTGTGGCAGGTGGGCGCATCGACACGCAGGTCGCTGCGCATCACGATCACCGCCGTGCGCTGGCTGCCGGCCGGCAGCGTGCCCAGGAACAGCGTTGCGGTGCCGCCGTCCAGCGGCCGGTCCCCGTCGAGCTGCAGCGTGCCGGCCAGACTGGCCGGCCATCGCCGCGGCCGCAGCTGCACCGACTGCGCCGACCACACCGGCAGCCCGTCGACATAGACGTCCACGAGGCTGCGCGCCTGCAGCCGCTTCGGCGGCGTGGTGAAGGGCTGCTGGCCGCTCGGCCCGCCGATGTAGCCGGCCTGCTGCGCGTCGCGCAGCGCCACGGGCACCTGGAACCTCAGGTAGGTGGGTCGCGCACGGTCGACCGGCGTCTCGATGCGCACGGCGTAGCTCACCGCGCTGGCGCCGTTGCCGGTCCGGAAGGTCTGCACGTCGAGCTGCCGCTCGCTGTCGGCGGCGGTGTACAGGTAGGAGAAGCCGACGCGCGCGCGCTGCCACAGGCCGCTGTGCAGCGTGAGGTACTGCGTGCCGACCGGCGGTGCCGCGATCGCCAGGCTCTCCTGCGTCGTGTCGTAGATCGGCGCGATGTTGCTGAAGAACACCGGCCACGCGGCCTGGGCCAGGGCCCCGGGCCAGGCGCCGTAGGCGTTGCTCATCTGCACGCCCGACACGCTGGCGTAGCGGCAGGCGCCGCCGCAGGCCCAGGTGCGGGCCGTGCCCGCGGGCAGCGGTTCGTGCGTGCCCAGCACCAGCTGCGAGACGTTGTGGGTGGCGGTCGCGGCCTGGCCCGCCGGAGGCAGGGCCAGACCGGCCGCCAGGCCGGCCAGCGCAACGAGCGCAGCGGATCGGCCACGCTGCCGGACGAGCGGAAGGAACAAGGACATGGGGACCTCCTGAGGGGTTCGACGGGCAGCGCTGGCGGAATGCCCGCGGCCTGGCCGGCAGTGTGGCCAGCCCGGCGTCTCAGGTCGTCAGGGGGGCGTCGGTTCCGGGTCGGTCTTCGGTCGGCTGTCGGTCGGCGGCTGGTCGACGTGACAGGTGCTGCGCTTCATGCCGTCGCGCAGCATGCGCAGCCGCTGGATGGCGCCGCTGCGCTCGTCGAACGCGGCCACCGTCAGGTCCAGTGCACCTCGCCGCTCGTGTTCTTCGACGGCCAGCCAGGGTGCGCCCAGCGCCGCCCACTGTGCATCGTCGAGCAGCAGTTCGCCGGTGAGGAACATCTGCCGCCGGTGCGGGCCGTGCTCGAACGACGACGCCACGGCCTGCCCGCCATCGGACGGCCGGCACAGCCCGTGCGCCATGGCGGGGTCGAACACGACGAGGTCGCCGGGCGCCAGCGGCAAGCGCACGCCGGCATGGGGCATCACGAACTCGACGTCGGTGAGCTCCAGCGCCAGCACCCAGAACAAGCAGCGTGACCAGTGCCGAGCGACGTCGTTGTGGAAGCCTGCACCGCAGGCGCCGAGGAAGTCGATGCGGGTCGCCACGCTGCGGTGGTAGGCGGCCGGGCCGGCGCCCAGCACGCCGGTGATCTGCAGCGCAGCGGCCAGGCCGGCGGCCAGCCCGGTGACGGCCGGCGCGACCGTGCACAGCTCGTTCAGCGTGGTGGGGGCGTAGTCGATGTCCGAGAACTGCTCCAGCGTCATGCGTGAACGCCCCGTCGCGGCCAGGCGAGCCAGCGAGACCGCGTCGATGAAGTCCGTTCGAACGACCTGCACACGGCCGAAGGGCGCACGCGCGTGCATCGCGTGCAGCGCCTCTTCGCTGCGCACGGCGAAGGCGCGGAACGGTGCGGGCACCTTGTAGGCATCGGCGGCGATGCTGCGGCAGGCGGGGGCTGGCGGGGCGGAGCTCACGGCGCGATTGTGGCGAGGGCCAGCGGCACCGGCATGCCGCCGGCGCCGTGGCCGACGGGCGCCGGCTCGGTTCCTTCAGTTGCCCGGCCGCGCGCGCTGCGTCTCCTCACCGTGAACCTCCACGAACACTTCGCTGCTCATCGGCGAGGATGGGGAGTTCCAGGGCGTCGCGCCGGCCTGCGTCATCGTGTCACCCTCGGGTACCGGCCACCGCCTCCACTCAGATCATCGCCAGCGGCGTCTTGCGCCGCGGCCGCGGGAACCGCGCCTCGATGACCTGCCGCTCTTCGGCCCCCAGCTCGACGTCGCCGGTCGCCAGGTTCTGCTGCAGATGCTGCAGCGTGCCTGCCTTGGGGATGGCCAGCACGCCGGGCTGGCTGCTGATCCAGGCCAGCGCCACCTGGGCGGCGGTCAGGCCACGCGGCCGGCCGATGGCGGCCAGTGCCTCATCGGCCCCCAGCGCGCCCTGGTCGATGGGGCTGTAGGCCATCAGGGGCATCTGCCGCTCGCGCATCCAGGGCAGCAGGCTGAACTCGGGACCGCGCTCGCTCAGCGAGTAGTAGACCTGGTTGGTGGCGCAGCCCGGGGCACCCGCCTCACCGTGGCGCAGCACGGCCGCCAGTTCCTTCATGTCGTCGACGTCGAAGTTGCTCACGCCCCAGTGGCGGATCTTGCCGGCCTGCACCAGCGCCTGCAGGGCCGCCACGGTGTCCTTCAGCGGGTGCTCGCCGCGCCAGTGCAGCAGGTACAGATCGATGTGGTCCAGCCCCAGACGACCCAGGCTGCGCTCGCAGGCCGCCACGGTGCCATCCCGACTGGCGTGGTGGGGGTAGACCTTGCTGACGACGTACAGCGCCTCGCGGCTCACGTCGCCCGCGCGCAGGGCATCGGCCACGGCCTGCCCCACCACCTGCTCGGCACCGCCCTCGCCATACATCTCGGCGGTGTCGATGAGCCGGTATCCCATCGCGATGGCGGCATGCAGCGTGCGGACTTCGTCCTGTCGCGTGCCCGCGTCTTCGCCCAGGCGCCAGGTGCCCAGGCCCATCACCGGCAGGGGCGTTCCGTCCGGCAGAGTGGTGTGTCGCATGCGTGCTCCCGGATCCATCGAATGCAGTGCGGGACCATTCTGCTCGCATGGGCCCTCGACGGCAGGCAGCAATGGGTCGCCGGGCACCTTCTGCTGGCGGCCCGACGAGCAGCTAGAGTCGGCGCAGCTCGTCCCTCGTTCACGGCCCTCGCCGCCACGCACCGCCCCCGTCATGAACCGCCTGTCGCTGGAACTGCAACGTCTGTACCTCTGCACGCCTGCCGCCGGGCTCGACGCCGACGCCGACGCCGACGCCGGGGCCTCTGCGGCGACCCTGGTCGACGCCCAGGGCGGCGTGCGCGCCCTGGTGCTGGAGCTGGCACGACCGGCCGACTGGCCGTCCGTCGCCAAGGTCTGGCAGGCCGTGCAGGGCGAACTGGGCCTGCCGGCGCCGGCCATCGCGGTGTCGGGCCGTGACGCCTACCAGCTCTGGTTCTCGCTGGCGCAGCCGCTGGCGGCCCCGCGCGCGCGGGCTTTCCTGGAGCTGCTGTGCCGCCGCTGCCTGGCCGACCTGTCGCCCGCTCGCCTCACGCTGTGGCCGAAGGCCGACGCCGCGTCGCCACGGTCGGTCGAACATGCCGCCCTGGTGCCGGCACGGCAGCACGGCGACGGTCCGTGGTCGGCCTTCGTCGCGCCCGATCTCGCGCCGATGTTCGCCGACGAACCCTGGCTCGACCTGCCGCCGAACCCGGAAGGCCAGGCCAACCTGCTGTCGGCGCTGACGCCGACCGGCCTGGCCGAGTTCGAGCTGGCGATGGCGCAGCTGCAGCCCGTGCCGGCCGCGCCACCGCGCATCGAAGCTTCGCAGGCCCCAGAGCCGGCGCCGACGCCGCTGGCGTCGCCTGCTGGCGGCTGGACCGACCCGCGGCGCTTCCTGCTCGACGTGATGAACGACGGACAGACGCCGCTGGCCCTGCGCATCGAGGCCGCCAAGGCCCTGCTCGGGCGCCCCGGGACGCCGCCCGGCACCTGAGCGCCAGCGGGCCAGGGCCGCGGCCCTGGGGGTAGTAGACTCCGCGCCCTCTACAGGATCCTTCGACTGGCCTACATGCTGAACGGGTCGTCCCGTCCGGGCGGGGCCGGTTCGGAGCTCAACCGCCTCCTGGCGCGCCTGGCACCGCCCACGGACCCCACCGACCCGCGGACGCCGTCCGACACCCGCCCGGCCTTCGTCGAACGCCTGGGCGACTGGCTCGGCTGGACCGGCGCCATCGCACTGTCCGAGGTGCTGGCCGCCAGGTCCGCGCCGGGTGTCGGTGGCCCGGACCCGGCCGGCGATGCCGGGCCAGCGGACTTCCAGCGTGTGCTCTCGGCGCAGCAGGCGGCCAACGCCGCCGGCCCCGCCGAGCCCGCCGACGCGGTGTTGAGCCCGACCGGCTTCGGCCCCTGCCGCCGCCACATCGCCGCCCGCCAGCAGGCGATGCAGGACGCCGTGGGCCTGCTGCGCCTGCGCCTGCGCGGCGCCCTGGCCGGCCAGTCGCCTGCCGGCGCCCGGCTGGCCGCCATCGACACGGTGATGGAGCACTCACTTGCAGCGCACGAGCGCAGCCTGCTGGCGCTGGTGCCGCTGCGCCTGCAGGCGCGCTTCGAGCGCGCGGCACAGGCCCTGCAGCCCCAGGGCGCCGACATCGGTGCACTGCAGGCCTTCAGGGCCACCTTCCTCGACGACATGGCCTGCGTGCTGCAGGCCGAACTGGCGCACCGCCTGCTGCCGGCCCAGGGCCTGCTGGACGCGCTGCACGACAAGAGACCATGAACAAGCTCCTCCATCACGCCGCCTTCGCCGCGGGCCTCGCCGTCGTCGCCTGGGTGGGCGCCGGCTACGTGCCCGACAACCCGCTGGCCCTGTCGCTGGTGCTGCTCATCGGCGCCTTCTTCGGCCTGGGCGCGCTGGAGCTGCACCGGTTCCAGCGCGCCAGCAGCGACCTGGCCGCGGTGCTGGCCCAGACCCGTCAGCCGCCGGCCACGCTGGAGGAGTGGATCGCACGCCTGCCCGCCGACCTGCGCCCCGCCGTGCGCGGCCGCGTGGAAGGCGAGCGCACCCTGCTGCCCGCACCCTCGCTCACGCCCTATCTGGCCGGCCTGCTGGTGCTGCTGGGCATGCTGGGCACCTTCCTGGGCATGGTGGTCACGCTGCGCGGCACCGGCCTGGCGCTGCAGGGGGCGGCCGACGTCGAGGCCATCCGCGCGTCGCTGGCGGCGCCCGTGCGGGGCCTGGGCCTGGCCTTCGGCTGTTCGGTGGCGGGTGTGGCGGCCTCGGCCGCGCTGGGGCTGATGTCGGCCCTGGCCCGGCGCGAGCGCCAGCGGGTGGCCCTGCAGCTCGACGCCTGCATCGGCGGCGCCTTGCGCGGCTTCTCGCGCAGCCAGCAGCGCGAGGAAGCCCTGCGCCTGCTGCAGGCGCAGACGGCGGCGATGACGACGGCCCTGCCCGAACTGGCCGGGCAGATCCAGGCGCTGGTGGCGCAGATGGACCGGCAAAGCCAGGCCTTGCAGCAGGGGCTGCTGGCCGGCCAGACGAGCTTCCATGAGCAGACGCGGCAGGCCTACACGGGCCTGGCCGAGTCGGTGGACCGCTCGCTGAAGACCAGCCTGGCCGACAGCGCGCGGCTGGCCGGCGCCGCCATCGAACCGGCCGTGCTGGCCACGCTGGCCGGCCTGGCGCGCGAGTCGGCCACGCTGCGCCAGTCGCTGGGCGACGCGGTGCAGCGCCAGCTCGACGGCATCGGTGCGCGGCTCGACGCCGACAGCGCCGCTCTGGCCGAACGCTGGCAGGCGGCGCTGGCCCGGCAGCAGCGCCAGGGCGAGGCGCTGCACCAGGGTCTGACCGACGGACTGCAGCGATTCGCCGCCACCTTCGAACAGCGCTCGGCCGCGCTGGTGGACAGCGTGGCCTCGCGGCTCGACCAGAGCGTGGGCCAGTGGACGGCCGGCTTCGAGCAGCACGCTGCCGCGCTGCTGCGCAGCGTGGCCGAAGCGCACGCTGCGCTGGAGACCGGTGCCTCCGGTCGCGAGCGCGAACGGCTGGCCGCCTTCCACGACGGCCTGTCCGGCCTGGCTGCCCGGCTGCAGCAGGAGGCGCGTGACGGCGCCGACGCCACCGCAGCGCGCCAGCAGCAGATCTGCACGACGCTGGAACAGACGGCGATGGCCATTACCGCGCAGGCCGAGGCCCACGCCCGCGCCACCATCGGCGAGATCTCGCGCCTGGTGGAGACCGCGTCGCTGGCCCCGCGCGCCGCGGCCGAGGTCATCGGCGAGCTGCGCAGTGCGCTCAGCGACAGCCTGGTGCGCGACAACGCGGCGCTGGACGAACGCAACCGCCTGATGGCCACGCTGGGCGGACTGCTCGACGCGGTGAACCACGCCAGCCACGAGCAGCGCGCTGCCATCGACGCGCTGGTGCACGGCACCACCGAGGTGATGGACCGCGCGGGCACGCGCTTCACCCGGACCGTGGAGGCCGAGTCGCGCACGCTGCAGGCGGTGTCCACGCAGGTCACCGGCAGCGCCGCCGAAGTGGCCAGCCTGGGCGAGGGCTTCGGCACCGCGGTGCAGCTCTTCAGCCGCGCCAGCGAGCAGCTGATGTCGCAGCTGCAGCGCATCGAGGCCGCGCTCGGCCAGTCGATGGCGCGCAGCGACGAGCAGCTGGCCTACTACGTGGCGCAGGCGCGCGAGATCATCGACCTCACGCTGGGCTCGCAGAAGCAGGTCATCGACGAGCTGCAGCAGTTGTCGCGCGCGGCGACAGCCGAGGCGGCGGCATGAACACGCCGGGCCGCTCCCAGGCGCTCGTCCCGAAGTGCGAAGCACGGAGGACAGTCCGGTGACCTCGTACGAAGACCGTGACGATGGCGCCGACGCCACGGCGCCGGTGTGGGCCGTGTTCGGCGACCTGATGGCCGGGCTGGTGGGTGCCTTCGTGCTGATCCTGGTCTTCGCTTTGGGCCTGCAGCTCGACCTGGCCGAGCGGCTGAAGGCCGAGGTGCAGCAGCGCCAGGCCGAGACGCAGCGCCTGCAGGCGCTGGAGCGTGCGCTGGCCGGGCCGCTGGCGGCCGGCCGCGTGACCCTGGCCAACGGCCGCATCGGCATCAGCGGCAGCGTGCTGTTCGAGTTCAACTCGGCCGAGCTGCAGCCCGAAGGTCGGCAGCTGCTGAAGACCCTGGCCGCGCCGCTGGCGGTCTACCTGGCCTCGCGCGACGAGGTGCTGATGGTCAGCGGCTTCACCGACGACAGGCCGGTGCGCGAGCTCGGCAGCCGCGCGAAGTTCGCCGACAACTGGGAGCTGTCGGCGCAGCGCGCACTGACGGTGATGCGCACGCTGATCGCCGACGGCGTGCCCTCTTCGGCGCTGTTCGCCGCCGCCTTCGGTGCCGAGCAGCCGGTGGCCTCGAACGCCGACGCCGCCGGCCGCGCGCTGAACCGGCGCGTGGAAATGGCGCCGACGCCGCGGCCCCGGCCGGCGGCCGTGAAGCCGGCGTGAGCACCACGGCCGTCGAGATCGAGGCCGATCCCGTGGCCGCCGTCGCGGCCTGGCGTGCGCGGCAGACGGCTGCCGTCGACGCCGTCGGCCTGGCGGTGGCCGAGGCCTTGGCACGGCGCACCGCTGAGCAGCAGGGGCCGGCGCGTGCACTGCTGGCGCGGCGCGTGGAGCAGCTGCTGGCCGGGTTGTCGGCGGCGCCGTCCGCGCGAATGGCCGCGCCCATGCCCACGCCCATGGCCACGCGAATCTCCGCGCCGAGGCACGGCGACCCGCTGGCCCTGCTGTCCGAGCTCGTCGACCGGCTGGGCCGTGTGGCGCCGGTTCGCCCGATGGGGGCGTCGGCGGCGGCCCTGCCAGCCACGATCGGGCCGGGCGGTGTCCGTGCGAACGACCCGGCGCGCGCGGCGGGGCAGGGCGCTGCGGCGCCGGCCGGCCTGAAGTCGATGACGGCCTTCAAGAGCACCTGGGTGCGCCTGCGCGCCGAACAGCGCCTGCACCAGGCCGCAGCGCAAGTGCCCGGCAATGCCGGACCGCTGCACTCTTCGCAGGTGATCTACCGCGCCCTGCGCGAGATGCAGGCGCTGTCGCCGGGCTACCTCGACGCCTTCATGTCCCATGTCGAATCGCTGATCGGGCTGGAGCAGGCCGCCGGGCTGGTGTCCTTCACAACCGCCCCGGCTGCAGCCGCTCCGGCAGCGCCCGCGTCGGCCGCGGGTCGCGCGCGTGCTGCCGGCACGACGCCCCGTCGGCGCGCCGCCGGCAAGGCGCCGGGCCGCTCAACAGCGGCCTGAACGGCGGCTGCGCGGCTGCAGCTTGTCGAGTTCGGCGATCTGTTGCTTCAGCAGGATGAGCAGCGTGCGCGCGTGTTCCACCGGCAGGCGCAGCGAGCTGTTCGGCGCCTGGTCGTCGCGCCTCACCAGCGCGTCGACGCTGATCTCGATCATGCCCTTGTCGTGTCGCATCGACTTCAGGCGCTGCACTTCGATGTCGTAGGGCTTCAAGCGGGGTCTCCAGGGGTGCGTGGGGGGATTGTCCCCCTGCATCCTGCCCGTCGCCCGGACGCGTCGCCTCAACGCGAGGGCGAGGGCGGCATCGGCTGCCCCTCGACGCGGTCCAGGCTGCCGTCGAGGCAGGCCCAGTCGGGGGCGCTGGCACTCCAGATGTTGGCGGTCGGACGGACCGACGAAGCATCGTCCAGCGTGCCCACCCGCACCACGGTCAGCCCAGGCCGGCCGGTGGAGTCGGCAAGGAGGTGGCTGCCGCAGGCCGGGCAGAAGCGCCGCGTGACGCGGTTGCCGCTATCGGACGTGCTGGTGTAGGCGGCCGGGCTGCCCATGACTTCGATCGACGCCGAGTCGACGATCGCGTTGACGGTGCCGTTCGACGACAGGTGCTGGCAGTCGCGGCACCAGCAGATGCGCACGCTCACGGGGTCGGCGCCCAGCCGATACCGCACCTGTCCACACAGACAACCTCCGGTTCTCTCGGTCATGCAGGCTCCAACGGTGGTGCGGTAGGGGCCGGATGCACGGGCGTCCTCCGGTCTGCCGCGGAATCCGCATGGTAGTCCTGGCGTGTCCGGCCGGGCGTTGCGCGTGAACTCGCGGCCGCCCTCAGTCCGGGCCCGCGGCGCCGGGTGCCAGCAGCCGACGCAGGGGCTCGGCCGCGCCCCGTACGTGGCCGATGCACCAGAACGCCACGAAGCGCTGGATTTCCAGCCGGCTGAAGTTCTCGGTGGTGGCGACATGCTCGACGAGGTGGTCGAACTCGTCGCACTCGAAGCGATGGTCTTCCAGCGCTTCGTCACCGCAGGGCGCCAGCAGCGAGGCTTCGGCCTCGAAGTGTTCGTGCACCAGCATCTTCAGGCGCTCGAAAGCCCGGTCGAAGCTGGCATGCGCGGCGGCGGTGTCGGCATCGTCACGATCGGCGGCATCGGGCTCGGGGCTCTCGGACCGGCACTGATCGGCCAGCAGGTTGCACTGCGCCAGCAGGGCCTGGTGCTGGGCGTCGATGAGCGCATCGCCCACGGCGAACCCGGGCTCCCAGATCGTGCGCATCGGCATGGTGGCCGCGCCTTCAGAAGCCAAGCACGAGGTCGGCGAAGCTGGCGGCAGCCAGCTTCTGCTCCAGCGCCGCCTTGTCCAGGCCCTCGCATTCGAAGGCGGACAGGCTCACCTCCAGCGGCAGCTCGCGGATCTCCAGCGGCGACATGAAGCCGATCTGGCAGATGTGCGCCAGGCACTGGCGTTCGGGCTCGCTCAGCGCCAGGCCGTGGTGTTTCATCAACTCGAGGTAGCGCTCGGCCGTACGGTTGATCTTGCCGCTGATCATCAGCGTGTTCTTCTGTCCTTGGGTGAGCACCGCCAGCGGCGGGCCGAAGAAGATCGGTGTCTTGCCGACATCGCGGGTCTGCGCCTCCGGGTTCAGCGCCGGGGGCAGCCAGGTCGGGTCGCCGCGTTCCGGCTGGGGGGGCAGGGCAGGCATGGCGGCGCTCAGTGCGGAATGGGGTGGCGCTTCTCGTGGGCCGCGTTCTTCATGCCCTTGGGCAGCTGCGGCGGCGGCTCGGGCTGGAGCTGCACGAAGCCCCGGTTGCGCGCGCCGTCCTTCACGTTGTGCGGGTTGTGGCACTCGGTGCAGGTGAACCAGCGCTTCTGTGAAGTCGCCGATGCGCTTGCCGTGGATGCCGTCGCGCCAGTCGCGCAGCTTGTCGCCGTGGCACTTGCCGCACAGCAGTTGCGGCTGGTCGAAGCTGATGGGGTCGCCGAAGTGGCTGACCAGCTTGTCGCGCTTGGTGGCGTGGTGGCAGTCCAGGCACCAGATGCTGCCGTTGCCGTGCTGGAAGTCCTTGGCGTCGGGGAACATGGCTTCCATGGTGGGGATGGGCACCGGCCGGTTGTCCTTCGGGAAACCCTTGGGGTAGACGCCGTTGTGGCAGGCGGTGGCGCACTGCGCCAGCAGGTTCATCTTCTCGGAGCGCGGCTTGACGACCGCCAGGCCTTCGGTGACCTTGTCCAGCAGCGGCATCTTGCCCATGGGCACCGTGCCGTGGAAGGGGTCGCTGTACCACAGCGCCGCGCCCGTGGTGGGAGAGCACTTGACGTTGGGCAGTCCGGGCTTGATGTCCTTCCTGACCACGTCGGTGCTGCCCTTGCGACCTTCGAAGCAGACCTCTTCCTTCTTCTCGGCGTTTGCTGTTGCAGGGGCAGGGGCAGGGGCAGGGGCAGGGGCAGGGGCAGGGGCTGCGCCTTGCGCCAGGGCCGGGCCGGCCACGCAGCAGCACAGCGCCAGGATCCATGCCGGCAGGGTGAAACGTTTCATGATGGTCCTCACTCGGCCGCCACGGGCCGGCCCTGGGCCGGGGCAGGGGCCGGCGTGCCGGCGGCCCGGATGTCGCCCAGCAGGATGCCGATGGCGCCCTTGAGCAGGATGGTCAGGATGAAGAATCCGAAGGCCCAGATGCCCAGCGTCAGCAGCCATTCGACGAAGGTCGGGTGGTACTCGGTGACCTCGCCGATGGGCGAGGGGATGAAGCCCGGCACCACCAGGCCCATGCCCTTCTCGATCCAGATGCCGGCGAAGGCCATCGCGCACACCCAGGGCAGCTTGCGCATGTCCTGGCGCACCGAGGGCATCAGCAGCAGCACGAAGGACACCGCCATCAGCACCATCGCGCTCCAGAACCAGGGCACCAGGGCGTTCAGGCCGTGCAGGCCGAACATCAGGTAGTACAGGCTGTTGGCGTGCTCGGTGCGCGCGTACAGCTCGACCACCACCTCCGACAGCGTGAGGAAGAGGGCCAGCCCCATGCACCAGGTGACGATGGTGGTCAGCAGCCGGATGGCGCTGTCCTCGATCCAGAAGCGCGTGTTGTTGCGGATGATCAGGAAGGCGATGATGATGAGCGCCGGCCCGGCCGCGAACGCGGTGACGATGAAGCGGATCGGCATCATGCTGTGGAACCACATCGGACGCGCCGGGTTGGTGGCCAGCAGGAAGGCCGTCACGGTGTGGATGCTCAGGGCCCAGACGATGGACAGGTAGACCAGCGGCATGAAGAGCTTCATGTTCACCGGCCTGCCCGTGTACTTCGCGTACAGGGCCCAGAAGCCGACGACGAAGTTCAGCAGCAGGTAGCCGTTGAGCACCAGCACGTCCCAGCCCAGCATCGACGAGAAGCTGTAGATGCCGAACGGCGG
>LNFM01023411.1_pt1 | contig 15156 bp, 15 predicted proteins | sample 596031 | NCBI WGS metagenome assembly LNFM01 (sample SAMN04254537, study PRJNA301005) | activated carbon metagenome | isolation source: dual media filters at the Ann Arbor, Michigan drinking water treatment plant | place: USA: Ann Arbor | reverse complement strand
CGAGCCGAGGTCTTCCCCACCCTGGTCACGGGCGACGCGGCCGGGCCGAAGCCGAACTGACGACCACGCACTCACGGGGTACTCCCCTCTGCGGAGCGCAGCCTATCAGGTGCTCAAGGAAACCGGAAATCCATGGCGCCCTTTTGGGGCGCCATGGATCAGAGCGCGCGCCGGAAGTCGTTCAGGCGCCGCTGGATCTCGTTCGCCAGGCGCCGCGCGGACGAGACGTCCCCGTCGCGGATGGCATCGAGGAAATCGCTCATCGCCCGCGCGAGGGGCGGGCCCAGCCGGGCCAGCCGGGCGCGCTGCCCGTCGAGCGTGGCGCTCTCCAGCTGGTACGAGCGCAGCCGCCGGATCGCCGCGTCGAAGATCCGCAGCTCCGCCCGCAGCAGGCGCAGGTTCGACCGGAACTCCGACGGGCTGTCGATGCGGCGCAGGGTGTTGGAGAACAGCGTGAGGGCCCGGAACGCCAGGGTGGTGTCCTGGGTGTACCGGCTGGGGCTCACCACCCGCACCCCGGGGCGGAGGGTCCGGCCGGGCGGCGGGGCCGGCGGCGCGGCCTGCGTGGTCACGGTCACCGTCACCGGCGGGGGCGCGGTGACCACGGGGATGGTGGTCGCCGGCGGCGCCGTCACCGGCGTCGGCGCGGCGGTGGTCACCGGCGGCGCAGCGGAGGTCACCACGACCGCCGAGCCCCCGCAGCCGGAGAGGGCCACCATCGCGAGCAGGACCACCGGCGTGGGTGTGAGGCGGGGGATTCGCATCGGCTGACGATCTTACCCGCGGGCCCTCTGGGCGTTACACGCGGGGTACGCGCGGGCCCCCGGCGTTGCCGACCGGGGCCGCAGACTGCGAGGCTAGGGGCGTGACCACTCATGGCAGCGCGCGACACGACGCGCCCCACGCCAGGGAGACCCTCCTGGAGCGCGATGCCCTGAGGATCGCGATCGGCGTGCTCGCGGGCAGCCCACCGCCGGACGAGGCCATCGCCCGGGTCGCCGCGGCGGCTCTCGCCGGCACCGACGCCGACCTGGCGGTGGTCGTGGAGCGCGGCGCCGAGGGCATCCTGCAGGTCCGCGCCAGCGCGGGGCAGGAGGCCATCATGCCCGGCACCCGCGTGGCCGCGCTGCCGGGCGGCGCGCTGGAGCGCGCCCTCGAGGGCCGGATGGCGCCCGCCGCGCCCGTGCCGGGCCAGCCGGAGCTCACCGAGGCCGCCGTCCCGATCCTCGTGGACGGCCGCACTGCCGCCGCCCTGGTGGTGTCCGGCCCGCGCCTGGCCGACGGCACCGCCGATCGCCTGCGCGCCTTCGGCCAGCTGCTCGCGGTCGTCCTCATCCGGGTGGAGGACCGGCGCCGCCTCTCCGCGCTCGCCAGCACCGATCCCCTCACCGGGCTCGGCAATCGCCGGCACTTCGACGAGCGCTTCCACGTCGCCGTGGAGCAGGCGCAGCGGCATCACCAGCCGCTCAGCCTCGCGCTCCTGGACGTCGACCACTTCAAGCGCATCAACGACCAGTACGGCCACCAACGGGGCGACGACGCACTGGCCGAGGTGGGACGCCGCCTGGCGGCGACCTGCCGCGTGGGCGAGTCGGTGGCGCGGATCGGCGGCGAGGAGTTCGCCTGGATCCTGCCGCTCACCTCCGGCGAGGGCGCCGAGGCCGCGGCGCGGCGCGCCAGGATCGCCGTCCGGGAGGCCCCGTTCGGGCACCTCGGCCGGCTCACCATCTCGATCGGCATCTCGGACCTCGTGCAGCGCGCCGACCGGGCCCTCTACCGGGCGAAGGCCGCCGGCCGGGACCGCATCGCCCGCGACTTCGGCGAGGAGGTCGTCCCTCGATGAGCCATCAGCACCTGTTCCCCCTGTTCCTGGAGATGGGGATGGGCGTCGACCTGCTGGGCGAGGACATGACCAAGGCCGCCCAGCGGGCCGTGCGGGAGGCCATCAACCGCACCTCACTCCCGGGAATCGGCCACCTGGTGCCCGACGGCGACCGCGCCCACATGCGCGTGGACGTGACCGTCGCCGTGCCGCGGCCCGACGAGGTGGACCGGGACGCCGTGGCGGCCGAGTTCCCCTACGGCACGGTGACGGTGCATCCGGTGGAGGGCGGCATGCGCACGCCCAACGGCACCGACTACGGCCCCGGCCGCGACCACCTCATCGTGGCGGTCGCGGTCGTGGCCGTCGGCACCTGAGCGGCTAGCCCGCCAGCACCAGATCCCGCTCGGGCACGATGCCCCAGCGGTCGGCAATGCGGCGCAGATCGTCGTCCAGGGGCCAGGCGTCGGCCGCCTCGTCCCCGGTGTGCACCGGGGAGCCGCCCTTGAGGGCCATGCATCCGGTGTTGTCGCCCACCTCGTTGATCTCCGCGATCTCGTCGGAGGTCAGCCGGATCTCGGTGGGGACCGCGGCGAGGTCCGCGCGCTGTTCCTCGACGGTCTTCGCGGAGGCCGGGGCCTCCTGGATGAGCGTCGGCACAACGCAGCGCACGTTGTCCTGCGCCAGCGTCCACTGGCAGGACAGCTGCAGCGGGGTGAGCCCGTGGCGCTCGGCGATGGGCCGCAGGCGCTCCAGGCGCGCCCGCGCCGCCGTGACCCAGCCGGCGGGCCGGAAGGCGCGGTGGTCGTGCTCGGCCAGGTCGGCCTCCGTGGGGAGGTCGTCGTGGAAGATGCCGCCGTAGTCGACGACGCGGGCCAGCACCTTCACGTCCTGGTCCACGCACGCCGGCAGGACCATGCGGCCCGGCCACGGCTCGAACGGGTTGAGGATGATCATCGCCCAGTCGATGATCGAGCCGAACCGCTCCACGCAGCGGATCACGTCGAGCGTGAAGCCGTTGGCGGGGCCCGGGGCGACGCCCAGTGCGCGGGCCAGTCCCTCTTCCTTGAGGCGCGCCATGCCCTGCTCCCAGACCACCGGCGAGCTGTAGCCGGTGCGGTCGGGGTTGTGGAGCATCAGCAGGTCGAAGTGGTCGGTGCCGCACCGCTCCAGGCTGCGCTCGCAGGCCATGCGCAGGTAGTCGGCGTACTTCTCCGGGGCGCGGAGCTGCGGATCGGTGAAGCGCGGGAAGCCCTTCGATCCGGCGCGCTGCCCCTGGTAGTAGTCGTGCCCGATCATCCCCACCAGGCGGTAGGAGTCGCGCGGCAGGCCGTCCAGGGCCCGCCCCACTGCGCTGTCGGCCTCCCCCTGTCCGTAGACGTCGGCGGTGACGACGGTGCGGATCCGCTCGTCCGGGCGGATCAGGGCGAGGTAGCGCTCGTCGTCGAGGGCCTCGCCGAAGTGCATGAAGCGCCCGCCGCTCCAGGAGCCGAGGGCGACGTGTCCGAGATCAGTCATCGCCGGGAAGCGTCGCACTCCGGAGCCGTCGCGGAAAGGGGGCCGGTCGTCCGCGGCGCGCGCCCGCTAGCCTGGGCGGCCGTGGATCCCGGCCAGCACACCGTCGCCCTCTCCTGCCGTGCCGTGGAGAAACGCTTCCCGGGCGACGTCGTCGCCCTGGACGGGCTGGACCTGGAGGTCCCGCGCGGCGCGTTCTTCGGGCTGCTGGGCCCCAACGGCGCGGGCAAGACGACGATCATCCGCAGCATCGTGGGGCTCACCCGTCCCGACGCCGGCGACATCGAGGTGTTCGGGCTGCCCGCCCACGGCGCCACGGCCACCGACAGCCGCCGCCTGGTGGGCTACGCGCCCCAGGACTTCGGCCTCGACCGCTTCGTGACCGTGCGGCTGCTGCTGGAGCTGCACGGGCGCTACTTCGGCATGTCCCGCCGCGACGCCGCCCGGCGCACCGACGAGCTGCTCGAGGTCTTCGACCTCACCGACAAGGCCGGGGCCCTGCCGAACCGCCTCTCGGGCGGGATGCGGCGCCGGCTCGTGCTCGCCCGGGCGCTGGTGCACCGCCCGCCCCTGGTGATCCTCGACGAGCCGACCGCCGGCGTGGACATCGAGCTGCGCCTGGACCTGTGGGAGTACATCCGCCGGCTGCACGCCGACGGCACCACGATCCTGCTCACCACCCACTACCTGGAGGAGGCCGAGGCGCTGTGCGACCGCGTCGCCTTCATCCAGCACGGCCGCATCGCCGCCCAGGGCGATCCCGCGGAGCTGCTCAGCCGGTTCGGCGCGGAGCGCCTGGAGGACGTCTACCTGCAGCTGGTGGGCCGGTGACCGGCGGGCAGCTGCGCCGCGGGCAGTGGCTGGGCGTGCTGGCGCTGATCGAACGCGAGGTGCTGCGGCGGGTCCTGCGGCTGTGGATGCAGACGATCGCCCCGCAGGTGGTGGCGGCCGGGCTGTTCGTGGTCGTGTTCGGCGTGGCGCTCGGCAACTCGATCCGCACCATCGGCGGCGTCCCGTACGAGCAGTTCATCGTGCCGGGGCTCACGCTCATGGGCGTCGCCACGGCCGCGTTCTCGAACAACGCCACCACGCTCTACCAGGCCCGCAGCGAGGGGTTCATCGAGGACCAGGTCTCCAGCCCCATGACCCCCACCCAGCTGGCGATCGGCTACACGGTGGGCGGCGTCGTGCGGGGCCTGTTCATCGGGGTCCTCACCCTCGGCGCGGCGCGGCTGTTCGTGGACTTCCCCGTCGAGCACCCCCTCGCCCTGGCCGGGGCGCTGCTGTGCGCGGCGCTGGCGTTCGCGGGCCTCGGCACCGTGGTGGGCCTGTACTCGCGCAGCTGGGAGCTGCAGTCCTTCGTGGGCGCCATCGTCATCCAGCCGCTGGTGTTCCTGGGCGGGGTGTTCTACTCGGTGGCGTCCCTCGACCAGCCGTACGTCCTGTACCTGGTGGAGGCCTCCCGCTTCGGGATCCTGGGCACCGCCGACGTCGATCCGTGGATCAGCTTCGGCGTGTCGTTCGGGCTCGCCGCGGGACTGCTGGCCTGGTCGTGGGCGCTGTTCGCGCGCGGGGTGGGCCTGCGCACCTGACGGGCCGCCGCGGGCCGGACGTCAGGCGTCGTCCCCATCGGGCTCGCGCACCCACAGGTAGGTGCAGTTGCGGCAGCGGACGACGTCGTCCTCGACGTCCTCGAAGTCCACCATCCCGCAGGAGGGACAGCGGTCGATGCGCCTGGCTTCCTCGGTCAACGGTTCCTCCCGGTCGGGGGCCCATCCTCCCACGATGGCCACGACGGCGGGACGGGGCGCTATCCTCCCCGCCGTGTCGCGCCTGCGCCCCACCCTCGCCGCCCTGCTCGCCGCCCTCGCGGCGGCCGGCCTCGCCGGTTGCGGCGACGACGAGACCGCCGGGCCGTCCACGGCGACGGGTCCCAGCGTGGTGGAGGGATGCTCGACCACCCCGCCGCCCGCCGCGAACGCCGCGAAGCAGTACGACGCGCCGCCGGCGATGACGATCGACTCGGCGAAGACCTACACCGCGACGCTGAAGACCTCCTGCGGCGACATCGTGATCCGGCTCGATGCCGCCGCCGCGCCCAAGACCGTGAACAACTTCGTGTTCCTGGCGCGCGAGAAGTACTACGACGGCACGACCTTCCACCGCGTGGTGCGCGACTTCGTGGTCCAGGGCGGTGACCCCACGGCCAGCGGCAGCGGCGGCCCGGGCTACGAGTTCGAGGATGAGCTGCCGACCGACGGGTACGAGATCGGGTCCGTCGCCATGGCCAACGCCGGGCCGAACACCAACGGCAGCCAGTTCTTCATCGTCACCGGCATCAACGGCACCCAGCTGCCGAACGGGTACTCGCGGTTCGGCAGGGTGCTGGAGGGCCAGGACACCGCCGACCGTATCGAGGCCCTCGCCCCGGCCGACCTGGCCGAGGACGATCCGGATGCCCAGATCCCGCGGCAGACGGCCTGGCTCTACTCGGTGACGATCACCGAGCAGTAGCCCCGGCGCCGGGCGCCAGCCCGGCGACGATCGTGCGGACGTTGGCGCGCATCATCCCGATGTAGGTGCCCTCCGGGGTGCCCTCGTCCCCGGCCGAGTCCGAGTAGAGCTGCCCGCCCACGCGGGCTCTCTGGCCGCGCGAGGCGGCGGCCGCCAGGACGGCGTCCACGGTCTGCCGCGGCACGCTGGACTCCACGAACACGGCGGACAGGCCCCGGTCGGCCACCAGCCGGGCGATCCGCTCGATGTCGGCGGTGGTGGCCTCACCGGCGGTGGAGACCCCCTGGATGCCCGCGACCTCGAACCCGAACGTGCGGCCCAGGTACGCGAACGCGTCGTGGGAGGTCACCAGCACCCGGGCGCGGGCGGGGATGACCGCGAGATCGCGGGTGATCTCGTCCCGCAACGCCGCCAGCCGGCGCGCGCCCGGTACTCGGTGGCGTGCGCGGGATCGACCTTCGCGAGCGCCTCGGCCAGCGCGGTCCCGGCGAGCGCCCAGTTGCCCGGGTCGTTCCACACGTGCGGGTCGAACCGGGACGCGAACTCCGGCGAGGCGATCAGGCGTGCCTCCGGGATCGCCTCCGCGACCGCCACGGCCGGGATGGTGCGCCCGAGCTCCTCGAAGACGTCGCCCATCTTCCCCTCGAGCTCGAGTCCGTTCCACACGATGAGGTCCGCGCGTCCCAGCCGGCGGACGTCGCCCGCGGACGCCTTGTAGCCGTGGGGGTCGATGCCGGGACGCATGAGGCCCCGCACGTCCACCCGGTCGCCCCCGATCTCGCGCACCAGGTCGGCCACGATGTTCGTCGTGGCGGTCACCACGACGCGCCGGTCCTCGATCGGCGCCCGGCCCGCGCCGGGCTCGTCGACGCAGCCGGCGAGCGCCATGAGCGCCACCAGGGCGAGCACGGCGACACATCGGAGACAGCTGCGCATCAGGGGGACTCCGCCAGGGTTGGCATCCAATTTAGCCTAGGCTAACATCGCCTGAGGTCAACATCCCCGAACGGAGTGGATCCTGGCACCGGCATCCGACATCCCCTCGCTCGAGCTGCGCCGGCTCACCGTCTCCTACGGCGGGCGCCCGGCCGTGTGGGATGTGTCGGCCGGGTTCCCCCGGGCGGCGATCTCCGCCATCGTCGGCCCCAACGGGTCGGGCAAGTCCACCCTGCTGAAGGCCGCGCTGGGCCTGGTGCCCGTGGAGTCCGGGCAGGTGATGCTGCTGGGCGCGCCCCTGCGGGAGGCCCGTCGCCGGGTGGCGTACGTCCCGCAGCGCGAGGACGTGGACTGGGACTTCCCGGTGACGGTGCGCGAGGTGGTCGAGATGGGCCGCTACCCGTTGCGCGGCTGGGTGCGCCGCCTGCGCGCCGAGGACCGCGAGGCCGTCGACGAGGCGCTGGAGCGGGTGGGCATGGCCGCCCTCGCCGGGCGGCAGATCGGCCGGCTCTCCGGTGGTCAGCGCCAGCGGGCCTTCATCGGCAGGGCCCTGGCGCAGCAGCCGGAGCTGCTGCTGCTCGACGAACCCTTCGCCGGCATCGACGCCCGCACCGAGGAGGCGATCCTCGAGGTCCTCTCGGGCGTTCGGGACGCCGGCGGGTCGGTCATCCTCGTGCACCACGACCTCACCACGGTCCGGCGGATCGCCGACTCGCACCGTCGCGGAGGGCGCGCCGGATGCCGCGCTCACCCAGGAGGCGCTCGACCGCGCATACGGCGCGGGCGCCGGCGACGCGATCGTTGGCGCCTCATGGGCTGGCTGATCGAGCTCATCCCCCTGCCCTACCCGGACGCGGTGGTGGCCCTCGGGGCCGCGCTGCTGGGGCTCACCGCCGGGGTCGTGGGGTGTCTGGCCGTGCTCGCCCAGCGGAGCCTGGTGGGCGACGCGCTGGCCCACGCCGCGCTGCCCGGGATCGTCCTGGCCTTCCTGTTCACGGGGGCCCGTGAGCCCGAGACCCTCCTGGCCGGCGCGGCGTGCGCCGGATTGGTGGGCGCGGTGCTGATGGTGGGCATCGAACGCGGATCGCGGCTGCCGGCGGACGCGGCGATCGGCGTCGTGCTCTCGGGCTTCTTCTCCCTCGGGATCGTGCTGCTCACCCACACGGCGCACACCGAGGGCGCCGAGCAGGCCGGCCTGGAGCGGTATCTGTTCGGCCAGGCCGCGGGGCTGCTGGAGCGCGACCTTCGCGTGATGGCGATCCTGGGGGCCGCCTCCCTGCTGCTGGTGGCCGTCGCCTTCCGGCCGCTCAAGGCGATGCTGTTCGACCGCGGATTCGCGGTGGCGTCGGGCCTGGGCGCCCGCTGGCTGGAGCTCGCGTCCACCGCGCTGCTGGTGGCGGCGATCGTGATCGGCCTGCGGATGGTGGGCGCCATCCTGATGGTGGCGATGCTGGTGGCGCCCTGCGCGGCGGCCCGCCAGGTGTGCGACCGCCTCGGGCCGCTGCTGGTGACCGCGGGCGCGCTGGGCGCCGCGGTGGGCGTCACCGGTGCGCTCCTGTCGGCGCGATCCGACACACCCGCGGGCCCCGTGATCGTCCTGGTGGCAAGCGCCGTCGTGGCCGTGGCGGTCCTTGCGGCGCCGGGCCGCGGGGTGGCCTGGGAGGCCCGGCGCCGGCTCGCCGACCGTCGCGCCGAGCGGGGCCGCAGCGTGCTGCTGGACATCGAGACCGCGATGCACGCCGGCGCCCCGCCCACCGAGCGCGAGCTCGCCCTCATGTCGGGTCGCCCGGCGCGCGACGTGCGCCGCGGCGTCGGACGGCTCGTCAGAGATGGCCACGCGCTGGTGGACGACGGACGCATCCGGCTCACCGCCGAGGGCGCCGCCATGGCGCACGCCGCGCTCGAGTCCCGCGCGCTCTGGTCGGCCTGGCTCGATCACGGCGCCCTGCTGGGGCTGGACGGCCGCGAGCCCGACCCCCGGGACGTCCGCGGGTCGCTGGGCGACGCGGCGGCCGACCGGTTGGTCCACCTCTCCCAGGGCGACCACCCGTGAGCGACGACCTCATCATCATCCTCACGGCGGGGCTGGTGGCCACGGCCTGCGGCCTGCTGGGCCCGTTCCTGGTCGTGCGCCGTCAGGCGCTGATGGGCGATGCGGTGAGCCACGCCGTGTTCGTGCTGTTCGGGACCCGCGCGCCCCTGCCGGTCATCCTGGGGGCGGCCGCGTTCGCGATCGTCTGCGTGCTGCTGGTGGACGCGCTGCGGCGCTCGGGCCTGGTGCGCGGCGATGCCGCCATCGCCCTGGTGTTCCCCGCGCTGTTCGCGCTGGGCGTGCTGGGCATCGACCGGTACGCGTCCTCGGTGCACCTGGACCTCGACGCCACGATCTACGGGGAGATCGCCTTCGCGCCCTTCCGGGTGTGGGAGCTGGGCGACATGCGCCTGGCCCGGTCGGTGGTGCTGCTCGGCGTGATCGCGGTGGTCAACCTGCTCCTGATCGCCGTGTTCTGGAAGGAGCTGCGGGTCACGTCGTTCGACCCCATGTTCGCCACCACCGCGGGCGTCTCGCCGGCCATCATCGCCCGCGGCCTGCTGATCGCCGTCGCGATCACCGCGGTGACCGCGTTCGAGTCCGTCGGCGCGATCCTGGTGGTGACGATGCTCATCGTGCCCGCCGCGGCGGCGTGGCTGCTGGTGGACCGAATGGGGCCCATGATCGCCGTGTCGCTGGTCATCGGCTGGGTGTCGGCCGTCGCCGGCCACCTCATCGCGATCCGCCTGGACGCATCCATCGCCGGCGCGATGGGCCTGGTGGCGACCGGCTGCTTCTGCGTCGCGCTGGTGTTCGCGCCGCGGCACGGCCTCATCGCGCGCGCCCTGCTGCGCGGCGCGAACCGCCGGGCGGCCGCCACGACCTAGGGCCGCCGGCCCCTTCCCCGGCTATCATCGCCGGGCATGGCGACACGCACCCACTCGGTCGAGGACTACCTGGAGGCCATCTACTTCCTGGCCTTCCCGGTGGGTGAGTACGGCCCGGTGGTGAAGGCGGGGCCCGCGCCCGCGGCCCGCGTGGCCGAGATGCTCAGCGTCACGGCCCCCACGGCCAGCGAGATGATGAAGCGCCTGGAGGCCGAGGGCTACATCGAGCGCACCGGCCGGCGGCCGCTGCTCACCGAGAAGGGCCGGCACGAGGCCGAGCGGGTGGTGCGCAACCACCGGATCATCGAGCGGTTCCTCACCGACTTCATGGGCTACAGCCCGGCCGAGTCCCACGAGCACGCCGACGCCATGGGGGACGCCTTCACCGACGAGATGGTGGAGCGCCTGGCCGAGCGCCTCGGCCATCCCGACCGCTGCCCGCACGGCTGGCCGGTGGACCCGTCCCACGAGCAGACCGAGAACCAGGAGCTCCGGGCTCTGGCGGCGGTCCCCGCCGGCGGCCGCGCCACGATCGTGCGCCTCGCCGAGCACGACGGCGACCTGCTGCACTGGTTCTACGACCGCGGCCTGGTGCCCGGCACGGAGATCCTGGTGGAGGACGTCGCGCCCGCCGCCGGTGAGCTGCGGGTGCGGTACGGCGACACCGCCATGGCGATCAGCGAGAAGGCCGCGGGCGGCCTGTTCGTGCGACTCGCCCCGTGACCCGCTAGACCCAGGCGGGCGGTGCCGCGGTCCGGAAGCCGGGGTTCACGCACTCCCCGTGCGGCCGGTGCTCGAACGTGCGCTCGATGGCGCATTGGCAGATCGGCAGCGGCTCCCGCCGCACGCGCAGCGCGCCGAACCCGGCGCGCGTGCGCTGCATCACCCGGAACGCCTCCACGTCGATCTCCACCGAGAACACGCCCTCCAGGCACCCCATGAGCCGGCGGCCGCCGCGCTCGTAGGAGTACAGACGGGTGCAGCCCGACTCCAGGCAGCCCGACGGGTAGACCAGGCGCTCACACGCCACCGGGCACAGCCGGCACGAGCCGGCGCTCTCGGCGATGGTGGGTCCGCCGGCGATCGGCGCGGGGCCGTCGCGATGGTCCTGTCCGTCGTCCCGCAGGGTGCGTCCTCCATGGACGTGGGCGCGCGGCGCGCACCGCCGGATGACCGTAGCGGACCACCCCCGGCGCCGCCATCGCACCTGTCGGGCATCCGTGCCAACCCCGGATGCGGGCCCCGATGACGCGCACTACCCTGCCCGGGATGCTGCACCACGCCCAGGCGATCGCACTCCGCCGCGCCGCCGTCGCGACCGCGGCGCTCGCGGCGACCGTCGCGGCGCACCACGCCGCGACCGGTCACACGGCGCTGTACGCGGGCACCCCCGCCCTGTGGGCGGGCTTCGTCGCCATCGCCACCCTCCTGGGCCCCCGTGCCGGACGGTTCCGCCCGCGCCACCCGGCGGTGTTCCTGGCCATGCTGGTCATCGCGCAGCTGGCCGCGCACGCCGTGCTCGCCCAGGCGCCCTGGGCGCTCGGGCTGGCGGGCTACCCCGGCGCTCCGGCCATCGGCCTCGCCGCCGTGGTCGCCCATGCGGGCGCGGCGGTGGTGCTAGCCGTCCTGCTCACGGGCATCGACGGAGTCCTCGCGGCGCTGTGCGGCACGGCCCGTCGCCTGGTGGGCCTGTTTCGCGCCGCCCGCGGCACGGGTGCGCCCCGCCGCGCGTCGCGCCGCCCGGTCCCGGATCTCCGGAGGCGCTCGGCAACCGTCCCGGTGCGGTCGCCGCGGGGCCCGCCCGTCGTCGTCGTGGCATGACACCCCGCCCGGCGCCCGCCGGGCGAACCCACGACGAACAGGACCGCACATGACCCGCACCATCCGGACGGCGGCGCTCGGCGCCGCCGCGATGCTCGCCATCGCCGCCCCCATCGCCATGCCGCACGCCGAGCTGGTGAAGACCAGCCCGAAGGCCGGCGCCACCGTCGCGAAGCTCCCGAAGGTCATCACCCTCACCTTCAACGAGCCGATCGGCCGTGCGTTCCCGGCCACCGTCCGTCACGACGGCATGAACCACGCGAGCCGGACCCGGATCAACCCGCGCAACCGCAGGCAGGTGCAGATCTTCACCAGCGGCAACATGGCCGAGACGTACACGGTGCGCTGGCGCGTGACGTCCGCCGACGGTCACGGAATCCGCGGCACCTTCCGCTTCAGGGTCTCCGACCGCTGACCCCGGATCGCGGGTCCGGCGGGAGACCGCCGGGCCCGCGGGACGGTCAGCGGACCAGGCAGCCCTCGCCGAAGAGCGTCTTGAGGGACGCCTGCAGGCTGCCCTTCTGCGGATCCACCCGGTAGGCGTCGCCGAACCGGAACCGGACGGGTCCCTCCTCGGTGTCCATCACCATCACCACGGGCGCCTCGCCCGGGTGGTCGGTGAGCAGCTGGCGCAGCTGGGGGAGCAGGTTCCGGTTGAGCCGCGAGGCGTGGACGCGCAGCGTGAGCCGGTCCTCCTCCAGGTCGGGGTCCGCCTCGAACGGGGTGACGGTGCGCGCCACCAGCTTGGTCTCGCCCTCCCCTTTCTGGTCGACGCGTCCGCCGATGAGCACCAGCGCGTCCTCGCGCAGCAGCTCCTTGGCCTCGGTGTAGACGTTGGGGACCACCACGATCTCGAGGCTGCCCTCCAGGTCGTCGAGGCGCAGGAACAACATGGGCTCGCCGCGGCGCGTGGTGATGGCCTTCACCGAGCCGATGATGCCGCCCACCGTGATGAACTCGCCGTCGCCGCGCTCACCGAGGGACCCGAGGCCGCAGGTGACCGAGCGCCGCAGCTGCCGGCGGCAGTCCTGCAGCGGGTGGCTCGACACGTAGAGCCCCAGCGCCTCCTTCTCGGCGGCCAGGAACTCCTCCTTGGGCATCTCCTGCACGGAGACCGGAGGGTCCAGCTCCAGCCCGGGGCCGTCGTCGGTGGCCATCAGCAGGCCGAACAGCGACTCCTGGCCGGCGGCGGCGTCGCTGCGCGCCTTCGCGGCGGCGCCCATCGCCTGGGGCAGCGCCTCCAGCATCCCCATGCGGGTGTCGCCCGTGGAGTCGAGCGCGCCGGCCTTGATGAGGCTCTCCAGGGCGCGCTTGTTCACCTGTGCCTGGTCCACCCGCCGGCAGAAGTCGTAGATCGAGGTGAAGCGGCCGCCGCTCTCGCGCGCCGCGAGGATCGCCGCGACGGCGTTGTCGCCCACGCCCTTCACGGCGGTGAGGCCGAAGCGGATCTCCTGGGGGCCGGTCACCGCGAAGTCCGCGCGGGAGCGGTCCACGTCGGGCGGGAGCACCGACAGGCCCATGTCCTGGCTGGCGGCCACGTAGAACGGCACGCGGTCCTTGGTGTCCATCACCGACGACAGCAGCGCCGCCATGTACTCGGCCGGGTGGTTGCACTTCAGATACGCGGTCCGGTACGCCAGCAGGGCGTAACAGGCGGCGTGGCTCTTGTTGAACGAGTAGTCGCCGGCCGCCTCGCACAGGGCCCACAGGTCCTGCGCCACCTTGGCGCTGGTGCCGGAGGCCTTGCAGCCCTCCACGAACTCGTCCTTCAGGGACGCCATCAGGACCTTGTCCTTCTTGCCCACGGCCTTGCGGAGGTCGTCCGCGCGGGAGGGCGAGAAGCCGGCGAGCGCCCGCGAGATCGCCATGAGCTGTTCCTGGTAGATCGCGACGCCGTACGTGGGGCCGGTGATGGGCTCCAGGCGCGGGTCGGCGAGCTCCACCTTGGAGGGGTCGCGCTTGTTCCGGGCGTAGGTGGGGATGAACGCCATCGGGCCCGGGCGGTACAGCGCCACCAGGGCGATCAGGTCGGCGAACTCGGTGGGGCCCACCTCTCGGAGGGCCTCCCGCATGCCGCTCGACTCGAACTGGAACACCCCGAGGGCGTCGCCGCGGGCGAGCATCCGGTAGGTGGCCGTGTCGTCCAGGGAGACGGCCTCGATGTCGAGCACCTGACCGGTGGTCTCCTCGATCAGCGCCAGGCAGCCCTGGATGACGTCGAGGTTCCGGAGGCCCAGGAAGTCCATCTTCAGGAGGCCGAGGGCCTCCACGTCGTGGTCCGGGACCTGCGTGACGACGTTGCCCTCGTCGTCCAGGCGCACCGGGATGTAGTCGGTCACGTCGCCGGGGGCGATCACCACGCCGGCCGCGTGGACGCCCTCGTTGCGCACCAGGCCCTCCAGGGGCCGGGCGGTGTCGATGATCGTGCGGACGGCCTCGTCGGCGTCGTACGCGTCGGCCAGCTCGCTGCCGGCCTTCATCGCGTCCTCGAGCCGGATGCCGATGGGGCGCTCCGGGACCAGCTTGGCGATGCGGTCCACCTGGCCGTAGCTGAAGCCCAGCACCCGTCCGGCGTCGCGCACGACCGCGCGGGCCAGCAGCTTGCCGAACGTGCCGATGCGGGCCACCGCGCCGTCGCCGTACTTCTCGGTGACGTACCGCACCACGCGGTCGCGGCCCGCCACGGCGAAGTCGGTGTCGATGTCCGGCATGCTCTTGCGGCCGGGGTTCAGGAACCGCTCGAACAGCAGCCCGTGCTCGAGGGGGTCGAGGTCGGTGATCCGCAGCGTGTACGCCACCAGCGACCCGGCGGCCGATCCACGGCCCGGGCCCACCGCCACGCCGTTCTCGCGCGACCAGCGGATGTAGTCCCACACGATGAGGAAGTACGAGGAGAAGCCCATCTCCTCGATCACGTCCAGCTCGAACCGCAGCCGTTCCTCTGCGCCCTGGGGCAGGTGCCCCTGGTAGCGCATCGTCATGCCCTCGCGGCACAGCTTCTCGAGGTACTCGGTGGGCGTGGTGCCCTCCGGCACCGGGAAGCGCGGCAGCCGCGTCTCCCCGATCGGCAGCTCCAGGGCCTTGCAGCGCTCCGCGATCTCGACGCTCACCGGGAGCGCGTCCACGAAGTCCGGCAGGGCCCGGACCATCTCCTCGGAGGTCTTGAGGTAGAACTCCTTGGTGTCGAACTTGAAGCGGTTCGGGTTCGACAGCACGTCGCGCGTCTGGATGGCCAGCAGCGCCTCGTGGGCGTCCGCGTCGTGCTGGCAGACGTAGTGTGCGTCGCAGGTGGCCACCATCGTCTGGCCGGAGTCGCGCGCCAGCTTCGCCAGCTCGGCGTTGATGCGATCCTGCACCGGGATCCCGGAGTTCTGGATCTCCACGTACAGGTCCTCGGGCCCGAAGATCTGCACCAGGTTGTCCAGCTCCGCCCGCGCCCCGGGCAGATCGTCCTGCTCCACCAGCCCGCACACCGTCCCCGACAGGCAGCCGGTGAGGGCGATGATGCCGTCGGCGTGCTGGGACATCACCTCGTAGTCCACCCGCGGCCGGCGGTGGTACCCCTCGAGGTACCCCTTCGAGCAGAGCTTGATGAGGTTGTAGTACCCCTGCGTGGTCTCGGCGAGCAG
>LNFM01008725.1_pt1 | contig 15156 bp, 16 predicted proteins | sample 596031 | NCBI WGS metagenome assembly LNFM01 (sample SAMN04254537, study PRJNA301005) | activated carbon metagenome | isolation source: dual media filters at the Ann Arbor, Michigan drinking water treatment plant | place: USA: Ann Arbor | reverse complement strand
ACCACATCAAGCAGGACCGCACCGAGACGGTCGACCGCAACGAGAAGATCACGGTGCATGGGTGGCGCACGGAGGAGGTGGATGGGGACGAGACGATCACGATCCACAAGAACCGCACGGAACGGGTAGATCTCAACGAGAGGATCTCCATCGGCGCCAACCGCAGTGAGGACGTCGAGCTCGACGAGACCATCGAGATCGGCAAGAACCGCCATGAGTTCGTGGGGGTCAACGAGTCGGTGCGGATCGGGGGCAATCGCAGCGTCACCATCGGCGGCAGCAAGGCCGAGACGGTGGCCATGGCCAAGGCCGAGACCATCGGCCTGGCCAAGGCGTTGACGATTGGCCTGGGTTACCAGACGAGTGTCGGTGGGGCGATGAACACCACCGTTGCGCTGGCCCAGGCGGAGCAAGTAGGGCTGCAAAAGAGCGTGCAAGTGGGCAAGGACTTCAGCGTCAACGTCGGAAAGAACTTCATCCTCGAAGCTGGTGACTCCATCACGCTGCGTACAGGAGACGCCGAGATCGTCCTCAAATCCAGCGGCGACATCCAGATCAAGGGCGCTGGCAACATCATCATCAAGGGTCGGAAGATCTCGGAGAACTGACTATGGGCTCGATGAACGAATCCAGCGAGGCGCTTCGTCTGCTGGCACTGGAACCACTCTCTGCTCCCGAATCGCCGTTGCTGCGCGTCGAGGGCGATTGCTTGCACCTTGCCTTCGGTGAGGCATCGATCGAGCTTCACCGTGACGGCAGGATCGTGCTTCGCGGCACTCACATCGCCTCCTATTCAACGGGCGCAAACAAGATCCGTGGCACAACCATCGAACTCAACTGAGCGGCCGCCGTCACCTCTCAGCATGCTGCAGCTCGTCAATGCAACGCCCTTCACGACACACCGCACTGTGCTGCTCTCGCAGCAAGGTTCGCAGGTGTGGACGGTCTGCATCAAGGGCACGTACCGATTCGACATGCAAGGCCATCTGAAACTACACGAAAGCCAGGAGCCCGTGGCGCTGTACCCGACGTACAGCGGCGAACCCGGCCAGTCGTCGTTGTTGCGCGACGGAGAAGTCGTGGTTGATCACCCGGGCACTGCGGTCACGCTGAACGCTAGCGCGCATGCCCCTGGCGGCCGGGCAACGCCCACGGTTGAGGTGGGCGTGGTGGTCGGGCGGCTGCAACACCGGCTACGAGTGGTCGGCGACCGAAGTTGGCAGCGCGGCCGCCGCGGTCGCTGGGAACACAGTGACGCGCGGCCGTTTGTCACGCTGCCGATCTGCTACGAGCGTGCGTTTGGCGGTGCAGATCCAGCCACCGGGATCGCATTGGCCAGCAATCCGGTTGGCACCGGCCACACCCGTTCGGTCCATCATGCAGCGGGCCTACCGCTGCCCAATATCGAGTTCATCGACGCGCCGCCGCCTCAACCCGATAGCGCGATGCTGCCGGCCGGTTTTGGCGCGATAGCGCCGGGATGGAGCCCTCGGCGCGAGCTGGCTGGCACGGCCGATGAAGAATGGGCCGCAACCCGGGCGCCACTGTGGCCGGCTGACTGGAGTCCTTGGCACCACAACGCCGCGCCGCCCGCCCTTCAGTCGGCCCACAAGCTGAAGGGCGGCGAGCCGGTCACGCTGACCCATCTGGCCAGCATCTCACCGCTGACCTTCTCGCTGCCGCGGGTGTTCTTCGACGTTCGCACCCGCATCGGCGGCAGGTTTGTGGCCAATGAAGTCGGGCTGGATCGCGTGATCATCGAACCTGAGCAACAACGGCTGGTGATGGTCTGGCGTTGCTCCTTGGACTGCGGGCCCGACGCACGCCGCGTTGAGGTGACCTACGTCGACACGAAGACCGATCTGCGCACCGGTCGCAAAGATGGCACCCCGTGAGATGACTGTGTTGTGCTGCCCGGCGGTGGTCTGCGCCGCCGGCACGACGCTGGCCGAGGTTGCCAGCGCCACCAACGCCGGCCTTCGCCGCTTGGTCACAGATTCGCGGCTGTGCCTGCGGGCGGACGGAACGCCGATACCGGCCGGTCGCGTCGAGCAGGTCGACGACATCTCGTCCCCGGTTGAACGAATCATTCAGCTGGCAGCCCTGGCGCTGTCACCGGCGATTGACTCCTGGGCCGCGGTGCGGGGGTGCACTGTCGACGCGGCGCTCGAGGGCATGCCGATCCTGCTGTCTGTGCCTGCAGAGCGCCCTGGGCTGCCAGCCGACGCGGTGGACTGGATTGTTGCTTCGTTGCTCGCCGAGGTTGGGCCCTTCGACGCGGCCCGCAGCGGCGCAATTCGAATCGGGCACGACGGCTTTGCAGCGCTGCTCGAGGTCGCTGCAGGCCTGCTCGAAGCAGGCGATGTACCCGCTGTTCTGATCGGCGCACTGGACTCCTGTGTCGACTCGGCTTGCGTGGCCTGGTTCGAGGAGGCCGGCCGGTTGCGAGCACCTGGTAAACCGAACGGTCTGGCGCCGGGCGAAGGGGCGGCGTTCTGCGTGGTGACTCGGCCTGCGTTGTTGGTCGGTACCGACATGCCGTTTTTCGAGCTATCGGCGCTGGCTCGGGCGCAGGAGCCGCATCCCTGGTACTGCGGCCGACCAACCATGGGTGAAGGACTTAGCGTGGCGGTTCGCCATGCTTTGGCCAGCGGTCCCGCCGATGTCTGCTACGTGGACCTGAGCGGCGAGATGTGGCGCAGTTCGGAATGGGACTTTGCTTACCTGCGCAACGGCAAGAGGCTCGGACACCCGCTCGACATCCGTCACCCTGCGGAGTGCTGGGGCGACACCGGTGCTGCATCTGGCGCTCTGCTGACCTGGCTGGCGGCCTGGGACTTGTGGCAGGGCCGCTCGTTGCACCATTCGGCACTGATCTGCTCCTCGTCGGCCACCCATCCCACCCGCGCGGCGACTCGCCTGCAGCTGCCGGCTGCCGCACTTGTCCAGGCCAGCTCATGATCCCCACCATCATCGTCAACGGACTGACCATAGTGCACAAGAAGAGCGATGGCGTGGCCACCTGTTCAGCACCGGACTTCTGCAAAACGCCGGGGGCCGGAGTCGTACCCTACGTCAACGTCGCCTTTTCGAAAGACCTCGTCAAGGGCAGCAGGACCGTCACCACCGACGGCGTACCCGCGGCACTCAAGGAATCCGAGTTCACCCCCAGCATAGGCAACGAGCCGGGTGTGGGCGGTGGGGTGTCCTCGGGCGTCAACAAGGGCTGGGCCAAGTTCACGCATTACAGCACCGACGTCTTCATCGAAGGCCGCAATGTGGCGCGCCTCTCTGACCCGATGATGATGAACGGCAATCAGCCGAACACCGGGACCGTCGCCGAGGTTCAGGGCAACATCAATGCGCCCGGCGGCATCTTGTGCCGCATCTTCTGCTGGTGCGACGGTGGCAACTCTGGCGACGGATTCGTCCAGTTCGTCGATCGCTCACAGGCTTGATGCCATGGCAAGTGCCAAAGAGAAGTGCTTCAAGGAAGCCTGGGACAAGTACAAGAACACGTTCGAGGAGAACGCCGACGTTGAAATGCACCGACCCTGGGGACAGCGCGCCGGTGGGCAGTGGGACAGCAATTACGGCAGTTGGCAGCACGCCATGAACAGCTTCTGGAGCTATCTTCGCGGCGGTGGTGGGTCAACAACGCAGGTGCGAATTCCCGATCTCACGATCAACCAGGGTGGTCGCACAAGCGTGCTGGACCTGAAGTTCACCCGCGCCGACGGCAGCGTGGACGGCTGGCGCACAAGCCCCGGCGCCGGCAATGGCGAACTGCAACGGGATGACTACAACAACATCAACCGTCAGCAGAACAACGGACAGGGGCAATACGACGACGACCCCAGTCTGGACCCGGAGAAGTGCGGTTGCAACCGACCCGGTGGTACCGCCACCGCGCCTGTGACAGTCAATGTCACGCAATTCGGGTTCGGCATGGCGCCGCACGTGTATGCAATACCAGGGCCGCTTGCCCCGGGCGTGACACTGCCCCCGATCAACATCCCCGCCTTGCCGCCGATGGGTCTTCCAGGCCTCGGCGGCCGGGTTTTGGGCCTGAGACCTTGATGCAACGGAGCCTATGAGTTCGCCGTACGAAGACGATTCCTGGTCTGCCTTGCGGCTGGACACGCCGGAAGGGCACGGTCTGATCAGGCCGCGGTTTCAGATTCACTTTGCTGTCGAGTACCCCGAGCCCGCCACGGTGCAGCGCTTCCATGACGCTGTGATTGAGCTGCTTGGCGACAGCCTGACTTGGATCTCCACGGGTTCTGGCCGCTGGACGCGCCGCACGGCGCGCACCGACAGCATGGTGGCCACCTGGTGCCGCGATCCGGTGTTTTGGCCCAAGAAGGTCTACACCTTTATCGCTCAAGACTCCGACCAAGGCGTCGGTGACGCCAAGTTGGAGATTTACTACGCCGCCCGCGACCGCCGCTCGCCGTCCCCGGAGTGGTTGCCGCGGCTGCTCCAGGGGGCACATCTGCCCAAGTACTGCACGAGGCTGTCTGTCGCGCTGCCTGTGCGGCACGAACTCGTGACAAGCGGCCGCGTGGTCGACTGGATACGTGCGGCCGCCCCAGTGCACGACGCCAGCTTCATCGGCGGCTCCGCCGGGTGGGCCATCGACGTGCCGCTGAACCCGCCACTTTCCACGCAGGGACCTGAGGCACGGGCGCGGGCTGGAGCCATGCTGCAGCGCCACCCAGGTCTGACTTGCTTCAGCTACATGGGCCTCGGCTTGGGCGATCTGAAGTGGGATCTCGACTTCGCGCGTGCAAAGAGCGCTGCTGCGCCGCGGCCCTATGTGCGGCGCGCAGACTGGATCACGCTGATCAACGGCGATCAACTGGCGCTGCTTGGTGGCGCCAGCGCACTGCGCGCTGCACTGGCGCCAGCTGGTGATTCGGTCGTCTTCGAGCAAGTCGGTCTGGCCACGCTGATCCGGGCTGGCCGCGAGCCGCAACTCGGCGACCTCTCGGTGGGTTACGTGCCCGCCGAATACCGTGCTGTAGCGAGAGCACTCGCACCGGTATCGCTGTCGCTTGGCGACTTCCGGCCGCAGCTCGGTCAAGCCTTCGACGACTACGGCTTGCGCGCCTGGTACGACGCGCTCGCCAAACCCTGACCGCCGCACCCGATGGAGCTGATCATCGAGGCAAAAGGCAACGCACTGCGTTACCTCGAACCCAACGCAGCGGCACTGGGCATCCACGATCCAGACCGCATTGGCCCCGACCCGCTGCTGCTGTGGCTGCGCGGCGCAGCGGCCGGGTTTGCCGACACCGGGCCAAACGCTGCACCGCGCTTGACACTGCGCGGCAGTGAATTCAACCCTGAGCACGATCAGCAGCGTTGGCGGATTGATGTCCAAGACCTGAGCCGAGGCCAGTTGTTGGTCGTGCGCAATCTCTTGCTGGCGCGCGAGGTGACCGCGGTGTGGATGTACGTGGCCGGGGAGTCTTCACCACTTCCGCTGCACAGGCTGGCTTACCCGACCGTTGCACCAGCGGCGGGCATCGACTGGGACTACACGCCACCCGACTCCGACGACATCGTTCGCCAGCGATGCCTGCGCATCGAACTGGCCGAGGCGCCCGACACAACGCTGGCTCGCCGGCTGACTGACGAGTTGAATCTCTGGACGGAGATGGTGTGTCGCAGCGGCTGGTGCCCGCCAGACCAAGAACCTGCGAATGCGGGCGCCATGCCAACTTTCGCTTATGCGCTAGACAGTCACACGTTGGCGGTCGACTTCGACGGCATCTTCCGTGTCGACGAGGCCTGTTTCGACGCCATCGCCGCCTACACCCACCGGCTGTACAGCCAAGGGGTAGCAGTCGCAAGGATCACGGTGCGCTGAGCGTGACGACATCTGCGGCGCAGCGCTTTCAGAGCAGGATCGTCGACGAACACCTCGACGAGCTGCGATTTCTTCTGCACTTGCGTGCGGTAAGGCTGCCGCTGGGGCGCGGCGACCTGCTGGAGTGGCTCGGTTTCGACCGCCGGCTTGCGGCCCACGTGGACGGTCTGCTGTTACGCGCGCCAATGGCCTGGGCCCGGCTGGCGCCCGCTACGCGCGCCCGGCCTTCAACCACGGCGTTGAGACTGTCTGGCGTCGTGGCACTGAACAGCGGCGAGGAGGCACTGATCGATCAGTGGCTGGCGCTTGCTGCGACCGCGCCCGCGTTGCCGCCTACCGCGGACGAGGTCGTTCGGTGGGTGCTGCCCGAGCACGCCGCCCCCCTGCTGTCGCTGTTGGCAGATGACGGCCTGACAAGCGACCTGACATTGGCACTGGCCTTGGAACTGGCTGGGCGGCTGCGCTCCAACGAGGCTGTCTGGAACCAGGTGGCGGCGCGGGCCATGGCTGTGCCCGCGGCATTGCCGCTGAGTGCGCATGCAGTGGCCCGCATCCGCGCAGACGAAGCCCATGCAGCGCTGTGGCAGCTTGCGGTGCATCCACAAGCCGGGATGCGCACCGCGGCGCTTTGCGCGGCGCCTGCTCTTGGCCGAGGCGAACTCACCTCAGCTGGCAGCCCGCTGGCGTTGCACGATGTTGCGGCATTCGGCGCTGGCGCGACGATGCGCGTCGCGCTGCGGCTGCCGCAGGACGCTGCGAATCAGCAAATCGACGGATTGGCGGCAAGTGGCCAGTGGCTGGCCTTCGCCTGCGCCGTGGCGGCACGGGGCCAGCAACGTTGGCTACCACAGCTGGCGTCACAGGCCGCGGCAGCGGACGTTGATGGTGCCGTCGCCCTGCTGTTCGAGGTGCTCTTCGGCCAGCGCGCGGGAAACAAGCCCGTGCGGGCGTCTTCACCCGACGCACCGCTGCTGCTGGGCGAGCCACGCGACTCGGCCAGTTGCCTGGCGCAGTTGAGGCACGGCGAGTGCGCAGCACGCCTGGTCTGCGCCGAGGTCCTGCGTGCCACAGTGCCCGACTTCGAGGCGATAGACTTGCTGGCGCCGGCCTGGGAGCAACTCAGCCACCCCGCGCTGTCCAGACCAGCGTCCACTGGACCGGAACCTGCACGTTAAGGCACCGCGCACGAGTCAGTGCAGCGAGTTCGCGCGCAGCCTCGCGCAATGAGGCAGCGCATCGCGGATCGGCCAGCGGCTGCATGCGCAGCCACAGCGGCAATGCCAACGCCTGCATCACCTCACGCCGGGTCGACAGCGACCATGTGTACCGTGCGCGATGAATCCGCGCGCCAGGAAACGCAGCCTGCACGAGCACCGGCAGCCGCTGCGCGATCGTCGGTGTATCGATGGCGAGGCGGTAAGTGCACAAGGCGTCGTCAATAGCCACCGAGCAAGGCTGTACGCTGATTCCCGCATAGTCGATCTCGCACGAGAACAACCGCCCGCCTGCGCGCAACAGCCGCACAGCCTCGGCCAGCACCTGCTCCGGCGCCGCGCAATGGGCCAGTACGCGATCAATCCAACACACATCCCAGGCGGCTTCCCTTTCCCCGCTGCAACTGGCGTCGGCGTGTTTCCACCGCATTTGGGGCAAGGCCGGGCGGGCCCTGGCAAGATCCAGCAGCGCGCGGTCAGCATCAATCCCCAACACCACGCCGGCAACGCCAACCACGCGGGCCAACGCCAGCGAGCCCCTTCCGGTACCACAACCCAGATCGACGACACGAGCGCTGGAATCAATGCCCAATTGAACTGCGTACCGCTCCACGTTGGCCAATGTCAAGTCGGCACGCGAATCGAGCAGCTGGGTGACGCGACGCGACATGGCCGCGCTTCGCGCCATGGCAAGTGCGGTAGAGAACACGGGCTACTCCAATGGATCTTGTGACTCTGCGATGGTGCACCGATCCTGTGCGATGGTCACCTTGCTTGCACGCTCGAGCGCCGCACCCCAAAGAAGACAGTGCAGCATTCTCCTCGAGGCACTTCTGCGTTGGCAGCTCGGTGGTGGCGCGCACCTCGCAGTTTGGCCTGCATGCGAGGCGATGGAACGAGCCTGTGCCGACCAGGGCGACGAGGCACGCAATGCCAAGACCCGACGCTCGCCGTTCAAGCGCATCGTGCAAGGCTTCGGCAAGATCATCACCATCCCCGATCAGGGCGCGAAGAGAGCCTACGGCTACACACATCTGGCACTTCAACGGTGACGCCTGGCACCAATGCGCCTTCCCCACCAACTGGGGCCTGAGCGCCGTCTGCTGCGCCGGTGACGGCCAGGTCTATGTCTGCGCTGGCGCCGGCTCGGTCTATCGTGGCAGCGGCGACCGCTGGAAGCTCATCCATACCGGCGACTACACCTTGCCCTTCAAGGACATGGTCTGGTACGAAGGCAAGGTCTGGTGCACATCGGACTACGGGTTGTGGACCATCGAAGGCGAGACGCTGACCGAGGCCGACGTTCCCTCCGGCGTCAAAGTCTGCTCCGGCAACCTCGCCACCCGCGACGGCGTGTTGCTGGTGGCCGGCTACGGTGGTGCGGCCTTCAAGCGCGACGGCGAGTGGACCGTGATCTTCCACGACCACGAACTGCGAGAGTTTGCAGCCAAGCCAAAGTGATGCGGGATACCGCGCAGGCTTCGCAGCCCGCTGCCGACGGCGTGTGGCTGTGGCTGGACCTGGAAGACCACGCCGAGTTCCTGGGCGGCTTCGTGCCCGACGATCTGCCGCTGATGCTGCGCTGGCGCGACGGTGTGTGCGTGCAGGCGGCGCTGGTGCTGGATGTGGAGGCCAATGCCGGTGCCGCGAGCATGGCACAAGGGCTTCTGCCGCAGCCGCTGGCCATTCCCACCGATGTGCCTGACTTGTGGGCGGGGTTTGCGCGAGGGGATTGGTCGGCGGTCTGACTCTAGCCAGCTGGCCACCTCGAAACCCGGTGCGGTTCAGCGGGGTTTGCACAGGGCAGATGGGCGTCGCCTCCTCTCATCTGAGGACGCAGCTTCGCTGCTGAGCTGCGAGCATGCCGCGGCCATCACATGCCCGACAGACCCATCGACGATGCAACCGCCACAGCCACTGCCAACGAGCAGTCCCCCGTTCGATCCCCAAGACACCTCGACGAAACATCCGGCGGCAGCACCGCAGCGCCGCGTCGTGAGCCAGTCTGCGCGTTCCTGCTTGCCGCCCCTGCCGCCGCCCAGCGCGCCCAGTCGCTGGGCGGGTGCCCTGCTGGCCTTGTGTGTGGTCTCGGTCTGGGCGGCGCTGTTCGCCGGTGCCGTCGCTTCGACGCCTTGGGTCGCCAAGATCGTTCTGGCTGTGCTGTGCGGCACCGCAGCAGGTCTGCTGGTGATCCTGGGCCACGACGCTGCGCATGGCGCATTGACGCCCTGGCGCATCGTGAACGCTGTGCTGTCGCGGTTGCTGTTCCTGCCGCCCTGGCAGACCGCCAGCGGCTGGCAGCAGGCCCATCGCGAACACCATGCCTTCACCAACCTGAAGACCCATGACGATGGCTACCCGCCACCGTCGCCTGCCGAGTGGAGGGTCATGAGACCGTCGCGCCGCACCCTTTGGCGCTTCAAGCACACGCTGCCAGGACTGTTCCTCTTCTACCTGGACGTTTGGTGGCGACGGGTCATCTGGCCACGGCGGCCAGATCCCCGCCGTGCGCTGGTGTTTCGGGTGGACAGCATTCTGGTTCTGGGTTTCATCGCCGTTCAGGTCGCACTGGTGCTGGCCTTCGGAAGATGGCAGCAGGCGACGGAGCTGGCCCTGCAGACGCCTGCGTCGGTCGCGGCCCTTTTCGAAGTGGTCGTGGTCGTCGTGCTGCCTTTCGTCGTCTGCAACTGGTGGGTCAGCGCGATCACGTTGCAGCAGCACCGCCACCTCGATCTGCGCTGGTTCGAAAAGCTTTCAGACTGGCAACGCGGGCACGACCTGGTGTCAGGCACGGTGCATCTGACGTGGCCAAGACCCGCGCCCTGGTTGCTCTTCAATATCTTCGAGCACACGGCGCACCACGTCGACCCGCAACGCCCCTTCACGCTGCTGGGACCGGCGCAACAGCGCCTGGCGACGACGATGGCGGTACAGGCAATCGTGGTGGAAGATCGTCAGCCCTGGCGGCTGCGATATCTTCGCCACGTGCTGGCGCGCTGCCAGTTGCACGACTACGGCAGCGGGCAGTGGTCTCGTTTCGACGAGGTGACCGAGGCCCATTCGAAGGATGGCCCGGCCGGCTCCTAGGGGCCTGGCGAGCCTGCATCCGCCGTACAGCGGGCTGGAACGCCGCAGTGCACGGGGATCGCAAGAGAAAAAAGGGCCCGGACATCGTCCGAGCCCATGTGGATGGTGGACCGGGGTCACTCACACTGTCGCTGGAGAGCCGCATGAATGCTCAGTTTCTCGAGTTCGGTCGCCTTAAGTTACCCGGAAAGCTACCCGGTGAAGCAGCGCCCTTGGTCCAGGCCAATCTGCTGCAACGCTGAGGGCACCTGCAGACTACGCGCTCGACGCTGATGCTTTGGCCTTGCGGCGGCGAGGCTTCCTGGCAGCGCCAGGGTTCACATCGGCCGCATCAACAACCAAGGCGCTGATCTTTGCGTCTGGAACACGAGCGATTCCAACGCTTGTGACGCCGACAAATGCAGTCGGGGCAAGTTCGTCAGGCGAAGGACCAGCATTCCCTGCCGCAAGCCCGAAGTTGACCTGCAGCATCCAGTAGCCCTCCTGAATGTCAAAGTGGCGAACCAGCAGCGCGGCAAGCTCCTTGTGCGCGATGAGGTGGCGCTCGGGATCAGACATTTGTGACCAATAAATGTTTTAAATGAGGGACCGTGGTCGTCCAATTGTCATTCGGCAGTTGCTGGACGACAACCTGGCTAGAAGACGCGCCGCCGTGAGGACTTGCGAGGATGAAGAAGTTGTGGCTTGTACTCGGGGGAGCCAGCATCGAGGAACACGCAGAGCGAAGTTCGGCCACCGCCTTGGTCAGGCCGTCGCTCTGCCCCAGGTAAAGGGCAATCGCCGCGCTCAACAACTGATTGACGCTAGTTCCCTCTACCGCTGCCCGTTCAGCAGCCATCTTGTGCAGTCGCCGCGAGATCCGCAGAGCCACTTTGCCGCTGAAGTCGTCGTAGACGGCTGGTAGCGGAATCGGGTATCCGGTAGTGATTGCTGCGTCGACCCAATCCCGGGCAGCGGCGTCCAAGTTCCGAAGCGCCTCGTCCGCAGTTGGTCCGTCTCCTACGCAACCCGGGAACTCGTGGATCGAAGCGATGTACCCCCCATCCCCATCCGGCGTCAACAGCCGGCGATAGGGACGCGCCATGACCTCGTCAACTGGACTTGGAGGAGAAACAGTCCCTACTGCAGGAACTGTTCCCACTCGTCGCAATCGTCGAGAATTTGGTTTGCGATGCTCTTGCATGTGGCTGGCTTTAGTTCGGCACTGTGGTTCGGAATGGATAGCGGGGGCGACAGGTGGGGGTCCTCCTTGCGAACCCACGTAGGCTCCTTCCCTCTCACAAAGCGGTCCCTACCAAGCTGCTTGGCTAGCGCCTCAAGTTCCCTGGCCTTGTGACCATGCGGACTTGAGCGAATGCGCTCAAGCTCAGCCCTGATCTTCCTCAGCTTCGTCAGGGTCATGATAGTGCCTGTGATATTACTCGTGCTGCCATCGGTGTAAACATCAGAACAGGGGGCGTGGTGCGAAACATCTCGCCCGTTTCCTCTGACTGTGCGGACCGTTGCGATTCTGCCAAGGGGGCACTCCAGGTCACGCTGCTCGGTGACGCCATCAAGTTGTCATGCCCACCCCTCCCCCATCACCCTGGCCTGCTGCAACACCAGTTCCACCGCCGCCTCCGCCTGATCCGGCGGGTACTTGTACTTCCGCAGGATCCGCTTGACCATCAGCCGCAGCTTGGCCTGCACGCTCTCGCGGGCTGACCAGTCGACGCTCAGGTTCTTCCGCAGGTTCTCCGCCAGCTCGTGGGCGATCTTCTTCAGCGTCTCGTCGGTCAGCTCGCGCACCGCCGACTCGTTGTTTGCCAGGGCGTCGTAGAAGCGCACCTCGTCTTCGCTCAGGCCCAGCTGCTCGCCGCGGCTGGCGGCCTCGCGGAACTTCTTGGCCATCTGCACCAGCTCTTCCATCACCTGCGCGGCCTCGATGGAGCGGTTCTGGTATCGCTGCACGACGTCGGTCAGCATGTCCGAGAACTTCTTGTTCTGCACCACGTTGCCGGCGAATCGTGACTTGATCTCGCCTTCCAGCAGCCGCTCCAGCAGCTCCACCGCCAGGTTGCGCTCGGGCAGGTTGCGCACTTCGGCCAGGAAGGCGTCGTCCAGGATGCCGATGTTGGGTTTGTCCAGGCCCACGGCGTCGAAGATGTCGACTACCTCCTCGGAGACCACGGCCGAGCCAATGATCTGGCGGATGGCCAGCTCGCGCTGTTCATCGGTCTTCTTCTGGGCGACGATGTCTCGCTTGGTCAGGATCACCTTCACGCCCTGGAAGAAGGCCACCTCCTCTCGCACGGCCTTCGCCTCGTCGAGGGTGCAGCACAGCGTGAACGCCTTGCTCATGGCCAGCGCCAGGTCGGCGAACCGCTTCTTGCCATCCTTCAGGCCCAGCACGTAGTTCGCAGCCCCGGCCAGCGTCTTGTGCCCGCCGGTCAGGAAGCCGCTGTAATCGAAGCCCTGCCCGTTCGTGCCGGCCATCATGCCGCGCAGTGCGTCCAGCTTCTCGGCCAGCACGCTGTACGCCTCGTGGGCATCGACGGTCGGCCGGCCGCGACCCTGGCTGGCGGTGTACTCCTTCAGCGCCGACTTCAGTTCGTTGGCGATGCCGATGTAGTCCACCACCAGGCCGCCCTGCTTGTCCTTGAAGACGCGGTTCACCCGGGCGATGGCCTGCATCAGGTTGTGACCCTTCATCGGCTTGTCGACGTACAGCGTGTGCACGCAGGGCGCGTCGAAGCCGGTCAGCCACATGTCGCGCACGATCACCAGGCGTAGTGGGTCCTCGGGCTTCTTGAACCGCTGCTCCAGGCGCTTCTTCACCTGGGCGCTATAGATATGCGGCCGCAGCAGGGCCTTGTCGCTGGCCGAGCCGGTCATCACGATCTTCACGGCGCCCAGCTCGGGGTCGTCGCTGTGCCAGTCGGGCCGCAGCTTCACGATCTCGTCGTACAGGTGCACGCAGATGTCGCGGCTCATGCCCACCACCATGGCCTTGCCGGTCTGGGCGGTGTTGCGCTCCTCGAAGTGCGCCACCAGGTCGGCCGCCACGCGGGCGATGCGCGGCGCTGCGCCCACCACCTTCTCCAGCGCGGCCCAGCGGCTCTTCAGGCGGGCCTGCTGCGTCTCTTCCTCGTCCTCGGCCAGCTCGTCCACCTCGTCGTCGATGGTGGCTAGCTCCTCGGCTTTCAGCCCCAGCTTGGCCAGCCGGCTCTCGTAGTAGATGGCCACCGTGGCGCCATCTTCCTTGGCCTGCTGCATGTCATAGACGCTGATGTAGTCGCCGAACACCGCCCGGGTGTCGCGGTCCTCGCCCGACACCGGCGTGCCGGTGAAAGCGACGAAGGTGGCGTTGGGCAGCGCGTCGCGCAGGTGCTGGGCGTAGCCCACCTGGTAGCGGTCGGTTGTGGGGGCGAACTCGGCTGTCACGGCCTTGGCCTGACCGTCGCCGCTGGTCACGACGGTGGCGCCTGGGGCCGCTTTCGCCGGCTTCGCGGCCTTCACCGTCTTCAGCTTGGCCTCGAAGCCGTACTGTGTGCGGTGCGCCTCGTCGGCGATCACCACGATGTTGCTGCGGCTGGACAGCAGCGGGAAGGCGTCTTCGTCTTCCCCGGGCATGAACTTCTGGATGGTGGCGAAGACGATGCCGCCGCTGGGCCGATTGCCCAGCAGGGCGCGCAGCTCCTGCCGGGTGGTCGCCTGCACGGGCTGCTCGCGCAGCAGGTCCTGCGCCAGGCTGAACACGCCGAACAGCTGGCCGTCCAGGTCGTTGCGGTCGGTGATGACGACGATGGTGGGGTTCTCCATCGCCGGCTCCTGCATCACGCGGGCGGCGAAGCAGGTCATGGTGATGCTCTTGCCGCTGCCCTGGGTGTGCCACACCACACCGCCCTTGCCGCGCACGCTGGGCAGGCCGTCGGGGCGCGAGGCAGCCACCACCTGGGCGATGGCGGCGCGCACGGCGTGGAACTGGTGGTAGCCGGCGATCTTCTTCACCAGGCCGGCACCATGGCCCAGCTCATCCTCGAACAGCACGAAGTAGCGCAGGTAGTCCAGCAGGTAGGCCGGTGCCAGCACGCCGCGCACGAGGGTCTGCAGTTCGTTGAACGGCCCCAGCGGGTCGAGCGTCACACCGTCGATGGTGCGCCAGGCCATGAAACGTTCGCTGTCGGCCGACAGCGACCCCAGCAGCGCCTCGGTGCCGTCGCTGATCACCAGTACCTCGTTGTACTGGAACACGTCGGCGATCTGGGCCTTGTAGGTCTGGATCTGGTGGAAGGCTTTCCAGACATCGGCGTTCAGGTCGGCCGGGTTCTTCAGCTCGATCAGCACCAGCGGCAGGCCGTTGACGAACAGCACGATGTCCGGCCGCCGGGTGTGGTGCGGGCCGGTGATGGAGAACTGGTTGACCGCCAGCCACTCGTTGCGCGCCGGGTCCTGCCAGTCCACCAGGCGCACGAAGTCGCCGCGGGTCTCGCCGTCGCGCTGGTACTGCACCGGCACGCCCGTGACCAGCAGGCGGTGGAAGTGGCGGTTGGCAGCCAGCAGCACGGGCGTGCCCAGGTCCAGCACCTGGCGCACGGCGTCTTCGCGGGCGGCGGCGGGCACGGTGGGGTTCAGCGCGTGCACGGCCTGGCGCAGGCGCTGGGGCAGCAGCACCTCGCGGTAGGTGGCGCGCTCTGCGGCCGGAGTGTCGGGGGCGATGTCCGGGCCGCAGAGGGCGGTGTAGCCCACATCGGCGAGCCAACCCAGGACTTCCTGCTCGAGCTGGTCTTCGGTCATACGCGACTCGCTGTTTCGGGTCAGCAGGCGAGCCAGGTCGTCTTGCCGATGACGGGGCAGATGACGGTCTTGGCGTCGTTCGCTGTGGGGAGTCTGACGACTGGAACCGGGATACTGTTGGAGACCGCCTTCGCCTCCCGTGCAACCGCATCAGCACTGGCTTGCCACTGAGACTTCATGCTCGCGATGACCTGAGCCGTCGTT